>SXGU01155050.1_pt1 | contig 34102 bp, 26 predicted proteins | sample 3174531 | NCBI WGS metagenome assembly SXGU01 (sample SAMN11356863, study PRJNA531348) | freshwater metagenome | isolation source: freshwater sample F1-140 | place: China: Fuxian Lake, Yuxi | collected 2017-12-25 | reverse complement strand
GAAGGCGCCTTTTTCGTGGCCGAACAGCTCGCTGGCCACCAGGCCCTCGGGCAGGGCGCCGCAGTTGAGCTGGATGAAGGGCCTTTCGCGCCGCCGGCTCAGGTGGTGCAGGGCCCGGGCAGCCAGGCCCTTGCCGGTGCCGGTCTCCCCCAGGATGAGCACCGCCACCTCGCTGGGCGCGGCGAGGTGGAGCTGGCCCATCACTTCCTCCAGAGCCCGACTGCGCCCGATGAACTGCCCCAGCCCCAGCACCTGGCCCAGCTCGGCCTGCAGGGCGGCCAGCCGGTCCTGGCTGGTGTCTGGCACCACGGTCAACCGGACTTCAGTCGGCTCGGAGTAATTGAGGTCTTTGTCCACGGCCCGCACCTGAAAGATGAAGGCACCCATGGGCAGGTCCCGGTACTCGGCCCGCCGCTGGCGGGTGGCGCGCCACTCCTCGTGTACCCCGCGCAGGCGGTACACGTAGATGAACTGGTCCGGCGCGGTGGTGAAGCTGGCGCCCTGGAATTCAAAGAGCACAAAACGCTGCGCGGCGGAGATGGTCGCCGCGGCGACCGGGCCGTAGCGCTGGTCGGCGATCAGGTCCCGGATCTGGGCAGTGGGCAGGGCGCGGGGGGGCGTATAGCGGGTGATGCCGTCCTCGGTGGCGATCCAGAGGGAACCCTCGCGGTCCTGGAGCACAGCCTGCACCGCGTCGTGGACCAGGCCCTCCTGGCGCGAGAAGGTCTGAAAGACCTGGCCGTCGTACCGGCTGACCCCGCCGCCAAAGGTGCCGAACCACAGCTGGCCTTCCCGGTCCTCCCACATACACCGCACGTTGTTGTCGGCCAGGCCCTCCTGCTTGGTGAAGGTAGTAAAGCCCTGGCCATCCCAGCGATTGACCCCCCCGCCCCAGGTGCCGAACCACAGTTGGCCCAGGTGATCCCGCAGCATACACCACACCTGGTTATGGGCCAGTCCGTCGGCGGTGGTGAACTGCCGGAACCGGCCCCCTTCGTACCGGCTCACCCCGCTCTGGTAGGTGCTGAACCACAGCGCTCCCTGCGCGTCCTCGGCAATGGCCCACACGTTGTTGTCGGGCAGGCCCTCGGCGGTGGTCAGGGTGGTGAAGCGCTGACCGTCCCAACAACTGGCCCCCCCGCCCTGGGTGCCGAACCAGAGGCGGTCCTGGGAATCCTCGAAGATGCACCAGACGCTGTGGTGTCCCAACCCCTCGGCAACCGTGTAGTTGGTGAATTGCGCCCCATCCCAGCAACTGACCCCCCCGCCCCAGGTGCCCAGCCACAGCCGTCCCTGGCGGTCCTGGTACAGGGACCACAGATAATTGTCGGCCAGCCCCTCGGCGGTGGTGAAGGTGGTGAAGCTGCGGCCGTCCCAGCGGCTGGCCCCCCCGCCCCAGGTGCCGGCCCAGAGGTTCCCCTGGCGGTCTTCCAGCAGGGCCTCCACCCGGTTGTGCCCCAGTCCGGCGGCGGTGGTGAAGGTCCTCAGGTGCTGCTGGTCGCAGCGGCTGATCCCCCCGCCCCAGGTGCCGGCCCACAGGTGGCCCTGCTGGTCCTCCAACAGGGCGCGCACCTGGTTGTTGCCCAGACCGTCGGCAGTGGTGAAGGTCTGGAACTGCGCCCCGTCGGTGCAGCAGAGCCCAGCGTCGCCCAGGGTGAACCACACCTGGCCCTGCAGGTCGCCCCGGATGAAGGAGAAATCCTCGGTCACCTCCACCTCACCCAGGCACTCCCAGCCTAGCCCGTTCCAGCGGCTGACCCCCTTGCCTTTGCCGACCAGCCACAGCCGGCCCGCATTGTCCAAGCCCATGGCGCTTATCTGGTCGGCCGCCAGGCCCTGGGCCGTGGTGAAGGAGGTGAAGCGCTGGCCGTCCCAGCAGCTGACCCCGCTGCTTGGAGTGCCGATCCACAGCTTCCCCTGGCGGTCTTCCAGCAGGTAACGGACCCGGTCCTCGGCCAGGCCCTCGGCGCGGGAGAAGGTCTTCGCCTGCTGCCCATCCCAGCGGCACAGGCCGCCGCCCCAGGTGCCGATCCACACGGTGCCCTGGCGATCCTCCAGCACTGAGGTCGTCCGGGTGCAATCCAGGCCTTCCTGGGGGCCAAAGGCGCGGAAGCGCCCTTGCTCCCAACAGCTCAGGGGGGCTTGCTGTCCCCAGAACCACAATCTCCCCTGCCGGTCCTCCAGCATGGACCACACGCTGTTGTCGGCCAGGCCGTCGGCCCGGGTAAAGGTCTCCAGCTGTTCCCCATCCCAACGGCTCGCCCCCCTGGATTCGGTGCCGAACCACAGGTGGCCCCGGCGGTCCTCCAGGATGGCAAAGCCCTGGTCCTGAGCCAGCCCCTCGGCCGCGCCGAAGGTCTGGAAGCTGGCCCCGTCATAGGAGCATACGCCCGCCCCGTAGGTCGCCATCCACAGGCGGCCCTGGCGGTCCTGCAGCAGCCGGGTCACCAGCGAGGAGGGGAGGCCGTCCCGGGTGCTGAGGGTATGCCACAACCCCTGCCGCTGGCCCCGGCCCGCTTCCACCCGCCGGGCGCTCGCTGCCGGCACCGCATAGATCTCCAGGCAGAAGTCCACCTCCTGGCCGATGGTGCGGCCCAGTTGTGATATCACTGCCTGCCAGTCGGGGTCCCGGCGCAACTGTCCTTCGCGGATGGGGAGTTGCTCGGGGCGGTCGGCGGCGAAGAGGCGCGAGAAAACACCGGGGGTGGGTGGGCGCTGCGGGAGGCCGGCCTCCCGCCAGCCGCTGGCGTGCAAGAGGGGCAGGGCCAGGGTCTCGTACGCCTGGCCAAAAGTTTCGGTCTTACCAGGGGGAATCCAGAAGGACAGGCGAGCCAGGGCGGGCATGGGCAGCAAGGTAGGCGCGGCCCCGGCGGGCGTCAAGAATCCACCGGTCGGTTGCAGGTCAGACGAAGAGGGGCCGGTCCAGGTCTGTCCCGTCGGTCTCCAGGCCGAACTCCCGCAGGACGAGCCGGCGCACCTGCCTTATCTCCTCGGCGCCCTGGGGGACCAGGGTGCCCAGCAGCAGGCGGGGGATGTGGTTGCGCAGCCACTGGTCAGCGAATTCTCCGGGCACCCCCAGCCGTTTGCAGGGCCAGACCATCTTGTCGGCCACCAGCTGGCAGCGCTCCAGTTTGCCAAAGGCGGAGATGGGTTGCTCGTCGAAGGTGCTGCGGTTGACACAGACCAGGCGGGCGCCGCTCAGCAGGGCCTCGACGGTGAGCACTGACTCGACCCCGTGGCGGTAGTAGGCGCTTTCGCTCACCCCGCAAAGCTGGGGTTCTTGCAGGAAAGCGGCACGGGCCGCGCCCCGGCTGAAGAGTTTGTACCCGGAGTGGAAGTCGGGGAACTCCTCCAGGGCGGTGGAGTACTCCAGGGGCAGGGGTTTGCCGCTGCGGGCAGCGTGGAAAGCCAGGGCGTCGAGCAGCACCCGGTCGGCCAATTCCTCGAATTCGCCGCGGGCCAGGCCCATGGGCCGGTGGCGCGAAATCCGCCGGCCTAGGACCAGCACCTCGCCGCCGGCGTGGCGGGCGGCCCGCATCAGATTGGGCAGTTCGTTGGCAAAGTGGTCGCCGTCGGCGTCGACGGTGGCGAAGTACTGCAACTCGGGCTCGTCCCACAGCAGGGCCACCCCCTGGCGCAGCGCCTCGAGTTTGCCGCGGTTGTGGGGGATGCAACAGGAGCGGACCCCGTACTGGCCGGCCAGCCGGGCCGCCACCTCCTGGCCGTTGGCCTCGCCGTCCACACTCAGGCAGATGGAAGCGGGGCGCTCGACCAGGAGGAGCAGGGCCTGCACCGTGTCGGCCAGCAGGGCGGCGCCCAGGGCGACATCGGCGCCGGTGGGCAGGTACACCGGCAGGACCACGCCGGTGTGTTGCCGCACCTGGGCCAGGGCCCCCATCAGGGAGTTGCCGTTCATGAGGCGGCTGGCACGTCTGCCTGGGTCCAGGCCCCGTCGATGCAGCGCCAGATCCCGGCGGGATTCTGGTCGCGCAGTTCGGGCGGCAGGCGGTCGGGGCGCACGTTGTCGAAGGACTGGAGCATGGCGAAGCGCCGCAGCGAGGCCGGAATGCCCACTGCCGTGAAACCTGAATGGCCGGTGGCCGGGTAGGGGCCGCCGTGGTTCATGGCCGGCGAAACCGCCACCCCGGTGGGCATCTTGTCGTTGAGCAGGCGGCCCACCTTGCGGCGCAGGATGGGGGCCAGGCGCCGGTACAGGGTTTCGTCGCTGCCGGCCCGGTCGGTGTACAGGGCGCCGGTGAGGTTGCCCTCAAAGGCGCGGCAGATGGCTTCGGCCTGCTCGGCGTCGTCGGCCACCACCAACAGGCTGGCGTTGCCAAAGGCCTCCTGCTGCAGTTGCTCGGGGGCGGCCAGGAAGCGGCTGCCGCTCACCCGCAGCAGGGTGTTGTTGAAGGAGCAGCCTGTGCCGCCGCCCACTGCCCCGCCCACGATTAGTTCGGCCCCGGCCTCTTGCAGGGCGGCCACACTCTGGGCCAGGCTGCGCTCCACGCTTTCGCCCAGCAGGGTGCCCACCGCAGCAGCGCGGAATTTCTCGGCGATGGCGGCGATGAAGGTCTCGGTCTCGGCCCCCTTGAGCAGCAACACCACTCCCGGGTTGGTGCAGAACTGGCCGGCGCCCATCAGGCAGGAGGTGGTGAACTCCCCGGCGATCTCGGCGCCCCGTTCGCGCAGGGCACCCGGCAGCAGGAGCACCGGGTTGATGCTGCTCAACTCCAGGTAGATGGGTTTGCCCGCCCGGTCGGCGGCCTCCTTGAGCACCAGGCCGGCGCGGCGCGAGCCGGTGTACCCGGTGGCCCCCACCAGCGGGTGGGAGACCAGGCGCTGGCCCACCTGGTGGTCAGTGCGGTAGATCAGCTGCACGGCGGCTGGCGGCAGGCCGGTTTCCACGAGCGCGGCGAGGGCCTCCTCGGCCAGCAGGCGGCTGGTGCCCGGGTGGGAAGAGTTGGCCTTGCCGATCACCGGGTTGCCGGCGGCGATGGCCGCAGCGAAATCCCCGCCGGCCACACTGTTGAAGGCCATGGGGAAGTTGTTGGGCCCAAAGACCACCACGCCCCCTTCAAGTGGGGCCAGCATGGCGCGGATACCTGCCTTGGTGTCGATGGTGGGCAGGGTCCACGAGGCCTGGCGGGCAGCGGCAGCGGCCTGGCGCAGCTGGCCGGTGGTGCGCGGCAGCTCCACCTCGTCGAGGCGGGGTTTGATGGGCAGGCCGCTCTCGGCGTGGGCCATGGCCACGATCTCGACGCGGCGGGCCTCGATGCGGTCGGCGAAGCGTTCGAGGAAACGGGCCCGCGCCTCAGGGGCTACGCCCAGCAGGGCTTCCGAGGCGCGCGCAGCGGCCTCGATCACCTCCTCCACCTCTTCGAGGCTGCTGACCGGGAAGACCTCGCCGGTGGGCTGACGGGTGGACGGGTTGAGAGGAGAAAAACTGCCAGTGTGGTTGGAAGGGCGCCACTGGCCAGCTATCAGTACGGGTTGGAGCTGAGCCATGTCTGGAGGTCCTCGCTTGAGAAAAGGCGGCTGGGAAACAGAACCCTTTAGTCTATGCTACCAGGCGAGGATGGGCAACCGGCTCAGGGCAGGGAGGTGCAGCGCAGATGGGTGCCCTGGTGGAAGAAGACCTTGCCGCCGGCCAGGGCAAAGGCCAGCCGGCTGCCCAGGGGGGTGTTGCAGAAGATCTGGCTCTTCCCCGTTTCGAGGTCTAGCACCGCAAACCCGTCTGGCCCGCCGATCACGGCCTGCCCTTTCCAGACCAGGGCGCGGGTCAGGGGCAGGGGGCTGGGGTGGCGGCAAAGGGTCTCCAGGTGTCCGGGGAGGGTGGCGCGCACGACCCACACCTCACCCCGCGAGGCCAGCAGCACCCTTTCGCCGTCGAGGCCGGTGGCGCTGACCAGGGTCAGGGGAGTGTCCAGGTGCGCCGACTCGGCGTTGGTTGCACCCTGCCACCAGCGCAGCCAGCGCGGATGGCAGACCAGCAACTGGTCGCCACCGAGGGGCACCACGTCGATGGGGGCTTCGGTCAGGGCCGTGGAAGCGCCCTGGCCGGTGCGGGGATCCAGGTATGCCACCCCGCCGCCGGTGCTGCCCCAGCCAGCCGGGCCCACCGACCAGATCCGGCCCTGCTCATCCACACAGGTGTTGTAGGGCCGGTACACCTGCTGGCCCAGGAAACCCAGCAACCGCGGGTTGGTCATGCGCCCCGTCTCGCAGTCCCAGGGCCGTTGCGGATCGTAGGCCACCAGGGCGCCATTGGTGTAGCTGGCGCAGATCAGTTCGTGGCCGCGCGCCGCAAAGCTGTAGGTCTCCCCACCCCAGCCGGGGTGGTGGTCGCCCAGCACTTCCCATGCTTCGGTATCCGGATTGCAGGCAAAGAGCAGGGTGCTCTGGAACGCCCCGCCGTAGACCTTGCCGTCGGGGCCGGTGCCCAGGCCAAAGAGTCCGCGCTCCACCGGGGGTTGGGGCGGGCTCTGGGCGCGGCGCACCTGCAGCCGCACGGCGTCGTACTCCAGCACCCGGCAGTCGGTGCTCACCTCCCAGCGCAACTCCAGGGCCAGGCTGGCGGGCGGGGTGAAAGCGGCGACCGGCTGCGAGGCGGCCTGACCGGGCTGATGGGGATCAAAGGAATGGATCTGCGCCCCGTCACAGGTGAGGGCAGTATCGCTGCCGGGCAGCAGGTAGAAGTCGATGGGGCTGCCGTACCCCGAGCTGTGGACCCATTTCGACCAGGTCTGGCCAGCATAGGCCGGGGGCCAGGGCGGTTGGCCCAGCAGCTGGCCGCTGGCCGCGTCGAAAGCGGCCCGCCGGCCGCTGGGGAAGTGGGTGGCGTAGAGCACCCGCTCGCCCATCAGCAGATTGAGGCAGAAGCCGTCCTCGATCCAGCCGGGCGGCAACCACTGGCCCACATCCCGGCCCTGCACCGGGTCGTAGACGAAGAGCCGGGCGCAGTGGCCCAGGCCAAAGGCGATGCGGCCGTCGGGCAGGGCAGCGGCCGCGGAGACGTACCAGTTGCCCTCCTCGGGGATGGCGGGCAGGGTTTCCACCTGGCCGGTGTGCAGGTGGATGCGGGCGCGCTGGCCGGTACAGTTGCCCGCGTAGAGCCAGCCCTCCCGGCCCTCGCACAGGGCGCGCACGTGGTTGATGCCATGGGTCGGCGGCGGGAAAAGGGGCGGCCCCAGGGGCTGCCAGGTATCGGTGGGGGGGTCCCAGACCATCACCTCGCCGCTGGTCGAGCCCACACAGACCCGTCCGTCGCTGGCCGGCAGAATGGGGTAGGCCTCCAGGCTGTGCAGCGGGTGGGTGTACACCTGGCCGCTTTTCAGGGCCAGGGCCGAGAAGTGGCCGCCCGATTCGGCGGTGGTGGTCCAGCACAACAGATTTCCGGACGGGAGGGGCACGGTTTTGTAGGAGATGCGGCAGGCGGCGGTGATGGGCACGCCTAGGTCGCGGGCAGGAGTGGGCAACGAAGGCATGGACCTATCCTATTAGGGAGGGAGGCTTTTGTTTATCGTTAATATATTGCGCGGAAAAAGAAAACGGTGAAACTCCTGTGGATCAAAAGGTGAACCTGTGAAGATCCTGCTCGCCGCTGCCTTCGCCCTCCTCTTTGCCGGCGGTTGCTCGGCCCAGACCCCTACGGCCCCGCCCGAGTTGCCGGCGCGGGTGCTGCTCTTCGAGGAATCCTTCGAGGACCAGAACTGGGAGGCCCGCGGCTGGTACGACAGCCCGCGGATGCCCATCACCGACCAGGAGCATGTGCCCGGCAGCACCCACGCCTGCCTGTGGCACTGGGCCAAGGCTGGGGCGGTGAACATCGAAGGCGGCGGTGCCCGGCTGCCCCTGCCGCCGGTGGAGAGTGTCACCCTGGAGTTTTTCATCAAACACAGCGCCAACTGGCAGTGGACGGGAAGGGGCTATCACCCGCACGAATTTCATTTTGTCACCAACGAGGACGACCCCTATGTGGGCCCGGCCCGCACCCATCTCACCTTTTATGTGGAGGTGGTGGACGGCCGGCCCAGGCTGGCCATCCAGGACGGGGCGAACATCGATGAAAAGCACATTGAGCAAGACCTGGTGAGGCTCACGGAGACGCGGGCGGTGGCTGGCTGCAATGGCAATTCAGACGGCAGTGGGGAGGAGGATTGTTACAAGACCGGAGAGGTACACGCCAATGGCAAGTACTGGCAGACCGAGAGGATCTATTTTGGCGCGTCTTCCGGACCCTATTTCAAGGGTGATTGGCATCAGGTGAGGGCCCGCTTCAAGCTCAACTCGGTCAAGGAGGGGATCGGGATGAAGGACGGTGAGCTGCAGTACTGGTTCGACGGCGAGAAGCTGCTCGATGAGCGCCGGGTGGTTTTCCGCACCGGGCAGCATCCCGACATGAAGATCGACCAGTTCCTGATGACCCCCTACTACGGGCCGGGGGTGCCGCACGAACAGTGGATCTGGATCGATGAGCTGCGCATCTACACGGACCAGGCCCCTTAAGCCACAGTGGAGAACAGCCCATGCGGGTATTGATTTTGTCCCTACTCACCTGGTCCCTGTGGACCAGCCAGGCCAGGGTCGCCTTTGCCCATCTTCCAGGCGGGAAAACCTACAGGGTGTTCCAGTTCCCAGACAGCCTGCTGCCCTCTATGGATGGCGATCTGGGGGATTGGCAGCGGGTCCCTGAGGCCTATTGGATCGGCACCGCTGCGCTGAAGGACACCGAGAAAGGCCAGGGAACCCGGGTCGACGAAGAGGATCTAGGGGTACGGGTCGCGGTGGGCTGGAACCAGACCCACAACCGCCTCTATTTTGCGGTGGAGGCGCAGGACGATGTGCTCAATATCGAACGCGGCCTGCCTCCCGAGGGAATCTGGGGCGGGGACATTTTTGAGATTGTGGTGGATGCTGATCACAGCGGCGGGATCTACAACGGGTTTTCAGCCGCGGATTCAACTCTGGAGAACCGCTGGCGCAGCGCCCAGGCCCAGAACTACCACGTCTTCTTCCCTCCCCAGAGCCAGGACTGGACCATGTGGCTGTGGGGGAAAGCCCAATGGACCTGCAAGCCACCCTTTGCGGCGGTGGGCTGGAAATACGAGGGGGTTGCTGGAGGGAAGGGCAAGGTGCACCAGGAACTCTGGGTGACCCCCTTCGGCGATTTGCACTGGGCCGGCCCGGACAGCAGCCTGGTCCATCAGTTGCAGGAAGGGCAGATCATCGGCGTGAGTTGGTCGTTTTTGGATTTCGACGCCAGCGACGAGCAGTACGACGGGTTCTGGAACCTCTCGCACAATTCGCGTATGGACCACACTGCGGACCTGCTACTCGACTTTGTGCTAGAGCCCACGGCGCCCTGACTCAGGCTGGCGGCCCGGCAGTGCTGAAGGCCTGCTGTCCTTCGCGGCGCGGGCGATAACCGCGGACCACCAGCCCTGGGCGGCCAGCGCTCTGGCCGGCGGTTTGTACATTGTCTGGGTGGCGGTAGCCGATGCGCACCAGGCGGCGTGCCTCATTGGTGGTGTTGATGTGCGAGCCGTGGATGGTGTGGATGCAGAAGCAGACCACGTCGCCGCGTTTGGCCGGCACTGCCACGGTGTCGGCCAGCAGGTACTGGTCGGTGGGCAGATGCGGGGTGCAGGGGCCTTCGGCGGTCTGGGTGATGTGCTCCAGGGCCCCCTGCTGGTGGGAGCCGGCCAGGAAGCGGATCTCCCCGTTCTCGTGCCGGGTGTCGTCGATGTGGACCAGCACGTCGACGTAACGGCCGTCCTGGTGCTGGTAGAAGGCCCAGTCCTGGTGCATGGGGAAGGGGTGACCGGTTTCGGGCGGCTTGATGTGCATGGTGGAGTGGTGCAGCTCCACGTCGGGGCCCAAAAGGTCGCTGATCGCCTCGGTGAGCTTGGGGTGGGTCACGGCCTGGGACCAGGCCTGCGAGTAAAAGTGCAGGTCGTGCATGGCGGTCAGCTGCGACTTCTTCTCGGTTTTCTCGTCCATGTAGACCTTGCGCCAGGGGCCCACCCAGCCCTGGTTAGTCGAAGACCAGTCGGCGACCAGGCGCTCCAGGTCGCGGTCGAGGGCGTCGATTTCGGCGGCAGTGAAGACCTGGGGGATGTGGAGGAAGCCCTTCTGGTGGTAAAAGGCCACTTGCTCCCGGTTCAGCATCGGGCAATCTCCTCAATAAACGCGATACACGCGGTCAGAATGTACTCTCCTTGGTGGTGATGGGGCACCAGCGCGAGACCAGCAGAAAATCCAGCAGGGCCTGTTGGGCCCGGGGGGTGCCGATGTGGCGCAGGGCCTCGGCGCTGTGGTTGCGCACGTAGCGGTTGCTGTCAGCCAAGGCTTTAGCCAGGGCCGGCACGGCCTCGTCGGCGCGGGTGCCGAAACGGGCCAGGGCATAGGCGGCGTTGAAGCGGGTCTGGGCATCCTCGTCGGCCATCAGGCCGGTCAGGGCCGGCACCGCGCGTTCGGGCTGCCCGGTGATGGTGCCCAGGGCCTCGGCCACATGGCGGCGCACAAAAGGAGAAGGGTCGCTCCTCAGGCCCGCCAGCGGGCCGACGGCTTCGCCGGCCTGACTACCCATGTCGCCCAGAGCAAAAGCGGCCCCGCCACGGGCCTGCTCATCGGCATGGCCCAGGGTTTCGATCAGGGCCGGCACTGCAGCCCGGCCAACCAGGGCCAGGCCGTAGCCGGCATCCAGTTGGATCTCCTTGGCCTGGCTGCCCAGGGCCTCGATCAGGGCAGGCACCCCTGGGCCGGCGGCGGCGCCCAGGGCATAGGCGGCGTTGAGGCGTACCGGCTCGGCGCTGTCGCGCAGGGCCAGGGCCAGGGCGGGCACGGCCTCGGCGGCAGCTGGTCCCAGCAGTCCCAGGTGGCTGGCGGCGCTGGCCCGCAGGGCCGGATTGGTGCTCCTGAGCTGGTCGGCGGCCTCGGCCAGGGCGCCCTTGGCCTTGGCCAGGTGCGGGGTTTTGCCGCCCAGATGCCATTGCCACAGCTGCGCTCCCACCACGCCGCCCTGCCAGTCCGGCTGCTGGTGGTTCCAGCAGGGGCCGGTGGGCTCCTCCATGCGGACGAACTGGAATTTCATCATATAGCGGTTGTTCGGGGTCTGGTTAGCAGTGGCCTGGTGCCACAGGTCAAAATGAACCAGGGTGGCGGTGCCGGCCTCGCCGCATACCGGCAGGTGCACCTCGTCTGCCTCGCTGGCGGCCCGCTGCTCGTAACACTGGGTGCCCGGCATCACCGCCGTGGGGCCGTTCTCCATGGTGGTGTCCTGGGGATAGTAAAAAATCATCACCCAGCGGGTGCGGTGGGAGCGTACCTTGTGGAAACCCCAGTAGCTGTCCTTGTGCCAGCCGCCGCCCTTGCTGCCGGCTGGGTTGATATGGCAGTGGCGGTGGGAGTGCATGATATAGGAGGGCCCCAGCAGACTGGCAAGGCCCCCGCTAAGCACGGGGTCGGCGAAGACCTGGTGTAATTCGGGGATGCGGGGCAGCACGTTGTTGCCGGGGTTGCCCTCCTTGGCAAAGACCTCCTCGGTGCGCCGGTAGATCTCCCGGTGAAATTCGGCGGGCAGCTGGGTTTTTAGGGTCAGGTAGCCGTGCTGCAGGAAATGCTGCAGTTGGGTGTCGGTGAGCGGCAAGTGCTGGTTGGTCACGGATTCACTCCTGTTTTCGGGTTCTGGCAGCAAAAGTATCGCCTTCTCCGGATGCTATCAAGGTTTTATATTCTGAACCTCTGAGAAAGGAGCCTGTCATGTCCCTAGATCCCAAGGATTGTATTCTCTTCAGCGGGGGCGCCAACGGGGCCGAGGGCGAGTTCGGGGCCAACGCCGAAAGGCTGGGCATCGACGAGGTGAACTTCACCTTCGAGGGCCACCAGATCGCCCGCCACCGCGGCATCCGCGTGCTCAACCACGAGGAGTTGCAGAAGGGCGACGTCAGCCTCGGGTACATCTCCCGCCTGCTGCACCGCACCTATACCGAAACCCCCACCTTCCGCAAGATCCTGCAGAGCATTTGGTACCAGATCAACGAGGGCCAGGAGATCTATGTGGTGGGCAAGATCCAGGACGATGCCACGGTGAAGGGCGGCACCGGCTGGGGCGCCGAATTCGCCAAGCTGTGCAACAAACCGCTCTTCGTCTTCGACCAGGGCAAGGATGGGTGGTTCACCTGGCAGGAGGAGCGCTGGGCCCCCATTCAGCACCCAGTGATCCAGCACCCCCACTTCACCGGCACAGGTACGCGGCTGCTTGAAGAGAGCGGCCGGCGGGCCATCGCCTCCCTCTTCGACCGGTCTTTCAAATCCTGAGGAGGATGGTTCGCAGCCTTTTTCGCTTTGGGAGCCCTTGGTGGCCGATCCTGGGGCTCCTGGCCCTGGGGCTGCTGGGGGCCCGGATGGGCAGGGGCGGCGACGGAGTTCGTGTGGATCGAGTCGGGAGTCTTCGCGATGGGGGCAGGGCCAGGAGAGCAGGGGCGCGGCTGGTGCGCATGAGGTAGGGAGCTTATTCGAACTGCTGGCGGAACTGGGCAAACTCGGCGCGCAGGCCCACCAGTTCCCGACTGAGGCGTTCGACCTCGGCTTCGAGGGCGGCCAGGCGCTCGTTTTCGGCCCGCACCTCCAGGGTGGCCGGTTCGAGGCGGGTTGGGCGTTCCTCCTCCGCCGGCAGCTGGGGTTCGCCGCAGAGCAGGTGGGCATAGCGGGGTTCCTTGCGGCCCGGTTGGCGCGGCAGGCGCACTGCCAGGACACCCTCCTGGCGGTCTATCAGGGCCTGCAACCCGGCCTCGACCTCTTCCAATGAGGAGAATTCCCAGAGCCGGCTGCAGTGGCCGCGCAATTCACCCACGGTCTGGGGGCCGCGCAGCAGGAGTTCGCAGGTCAGGGCGAGGGCGGGCCGTTCCAGGTTCAGTGCCTCGCCGGCGCGGTGGTAGTACTTGGGCACCCGCTGCTCGGCCCCGCTGACCATACGCGCCAGCTGTTTGAGGCGCAGGCTGTCGAGGGCACGGACCAGCGCCTTCTCGTCTAACTCCACCACTGGGTCGCGGTTGTTTTTCTGGTTGCAGGCCGCAGTCAGGGCGTTGAGGGTCAGCGGGTAGTACTCGGGGGTGCTGATCTCTTTTTCGATGAGGGCGCCCAACACCCGCGCTTCGACAGGATCGAGTTGGAGTTCCATAAAGGAAAAAATACCGCCGAAGCGCCAATCAGGTCAATTCATAAAAGGAGAAGCTCATGGTCATCGATCAGCTGAAAAACGCGTCGCTCTACTACAACCTGGGCGAGGGGATCGCCGCCGCCCTGCGCTATCTGCAGAACACCGACGCCACCAAGGTGGAGCCGGGGCGCTACGCGCTCGACGGGGACAAGCTCTACGCCATGGTCCAGCAGTACGACACCAAACCCAAGGCGCAGGGATTCTGGGAGGCCCATCGCAAATACCTCGACGTGCAATACGTGGCCCAGGGCACCGAACACATGGGTTTTGCCCACTTCAGCCAGTTGCGGCCCCAGCCCTACGATGCGGAGAAGGACTTCCTCAAGCTGGAGGGCGAAGGGGAGTTCCTGCTGATGCGGGCCGGCACCTTCATGATCCTGGGCCCCGACGACGCCCACATGCCGGGCATGGCCGTGGATCAGTCCCAGCCGGTGCGCAAGGTGGTGGTCAAGGTGCGCATCTAGTATGCCTGCCCCGCTGCGGGTGGGTATCCTGGGGGCCCGGCGCGCCCTCTTTATGGTGGGCTGCCGGGCGGCTTTCCCCGAGCAGTTGGTCCTGGCCGGGGTCTGCGATATACGCCCCGAGCGCGCCGAACAGGCCGCCCGCCAGCACAGCATCGAGAAGACCTATCCCACCTACGAGGCGATGCTGGCCGACAAAGACATCGACCTGGTGGTGATCGGTACGCCCGATCATTTACACGGGGAGCAGGCCATCCAGGCTTTGGAGGCCGGCAAACACGTGCTCAGCGAGATCCCGGCGGCCTATACCATCGAGCAGTTGCGCCGTCTGGTCGAGCTGGAGGAGCGCACCGGCCTCAAGTACGCCATGGGCAACGAGGTGCGCTGGTTCCCCTACCTGGAGGCGGCCAAGAAGATGGCCGACGACGGGTACTGGGGCCGCCTCTTCTACAGCGAGGCGGGGTACCTGCACAATCTGCGCCTGGAGGGCTGGAGAAAGAACGAGCCGGAGGATGGCGCCCCGCACTGGCGCTTTGACCCGCGCCAGCCCCAGACCACCTTTCTGGGCGGCGGACCCCACGCCTTCGACACCCTGCGCTGGCTGAGCGGGGAGCAGAACTGGGTGGAGGTGTACGCGTGCGGCAGTGTGCCCTACGTGGAGCCCCACCCGGAGCCGGCCCATGCCGTGGCCCTGCTCAAGGCCGAGTCGGGCATGGTCACCAAGATCGACTGCAGCTACGCGATGGTCCGCCCCTATTGCCTCTATTTTAATTTGTTCGGCGACCAGGGCACCTTCGAGACCTCGCGCTCCGAGGCGGCGGGGCTCTTCTACACCCACAAGATCCCCTATATGGACCGCTTGGAAAAACTGGCGGTGCCCTATGCCACCCGCCCCGGCCACCGCGCCGGGGGCCACGGTTCCTCCGAGGTCCACATGGTCGAGGATCTGCTGGGGGCCATTGCCCAGGACCGGCCCGCCGCCATCTGTGCCCGCGAGGCGGCCCGCTCCATTGCCCCGGCCATCTGCGCCCTGGAGTCCATGCGCACCGGCAAGCCGGTGGCCATCCCGCCTTTCTGAGGGAAATCATGAACAACCCTTCCCCGGCCAGCATCCTGGTGCTGGCCGACAGCGCCGACCGCTTCTTCGGCGCGCCCGAAGTCCTGGCCGAGCTGCTCGCCCTCGAAGGCATCAACGACGTGGAGCCGGCGCCGCTGGAACGCTGCGACGAGCAGGTGTTGCAAGGGCGTTCGCTGGTGGTCGTGGGACCGGCGGACCCTTCGCCGCGGGTGGTGGCTTTGCTCCTGGCCCACGCCGAGGCCGGCGGCGGGTTGATCTGCCTGGCCCCGGGCGAGGCCTTTGCCGCAAAGCTGGGGCTCAAGCCCTTGATGAAGGGCCTGCGGCACCCGCGCGTGTTGCCCGAATTGGAGGGATTTCCCGCTGCCGGGTTGCCGGTGCGCGGCTGGGCCCAGTATTACCAGGGTGAGGGGAGGGTGCTGGCCGGGCTGCTCGACCGCGAGGGCAAACCTGCCGAGGCCCCCGCCCTGCTTCTCTTTGAGCGGGGTCGCGGCAAGATCGCGGTGGCTGCCTGGGACCTGGGGGCCAGCACCTATCTCTTGCGCCAGGGGGACCCGCTCCTGGCCGGCGTCCGCTCCTCGGGCTTTGCGCGTATGCGGCCCTCGGACCTCTTTGAGGGCTGGCAGGACCCGGTGGATCAGGGGCAGCCGGTGGCCGACCTGCACTGCCATCTGCTGCGCGAACTGGTCCACCAGGTGTGGCCCGCTGACTCGGTGTTGCCCTGGATGTGGTACTTTCCGGCCGGGGCGCGGACCATGATGTTGTTCAGTTCGGACGACGACTGGTCCACCCGCGCGCAGTTCGAGCGGCTGATCGAGCCCTGTCTGCGCTTTGAGGCGCGGCTCACCTTCTACCTGGTCGAGAAAAGTGTGGTGGACCGGGCCTGGATGGAGGAGTTGTTGGCCCAGGGGTTCGACTTCTCCATCCACCCCGACCTGCCGCCGCCCACCTGGGCGCTGTGGGAGGAGCGGCTGGCGGGCCATGTGCGGCAGTTCAGGGAGCGGTACGGGCGGGCGCCGGGCCTGTCGGTGCGCAACCACGCCATTGCCTGGTGGGGTTATGTGCAGGGGGCGCGGCTGGAGGCGGCCCAGGGTTTTGTCTGCGACACCAACTGTTTTTCGTTGCTGCCCCAGGGCCGGCACTATATGGCCGGGGGCGGGTTGCCGCTGCACTTTGCCGACTTGAGCGGTCAGGTGCTGCCGGTGCTGCAAGTGCCCACCCAGTTCTCCGACGAGACCACCCTGGGGGGGCAGGGGTTTCCCTTTTCGCTGGACCTCACCCCGGATCAGGGCATCGAGCTGGTGATGGGGCTTTTGCGCCAGAACGCCGCCGGGGCGCACAGCCTGCTCTGCAACAACGCCCACCCGGTCTCCTTTGCCACCTACAGCGCACCCCTGTGGGAGCCGGTGATGGAAGAGGCCCGCAAAGAGGGCATACCGGTGTGGAGTGTGGACCAGTTCTGCCGCTTCTGGCAGGCGCGGCGGCAGGTGAGGTTGCGGCCTATACCCAAGGGTAGCCAGTTGAAACTGCCCAGTGCGGGTTTCCCGGGGCTGGAGGTGATGGTGCCGGCAGGCGCGGCTGCCGGCGCGCCGCAGCGCCGGGTTGGGGGACGGGATTTTGTGGTTCATAGCCTGAAGGAGTGAGTCCATGTCCCTGCGCGCCGAAATCGTCCGCCATGCCCTCGACCGGGTGCCGCTCTCGATCATCTTCGACGACTCCACGGTGCTGGTCAATCTCAACTACTTCTTCATGCGCGACCGCAACCTGGCCGACGGGCAGCAGCGCCGCTGGGAGGATGTGCCGGTGGTGCATCCCGAGTCCTTCACCCGCGAGTTTGCCGAATGGTGCCTGGCCGAGGGGGTGAAGGGCAAGTACAGCGTGGTGCCCTGCCCGGCGGGCCTGGGCCGCATCGATCAGGGGCTGCCGATGTTCAGCAAGGCGCAGCAGGAGAGCTGGCTGCAGATGTGCCGCGAGCTGATCACCCCGGTCTTCGACATCACCCCCGAGATGCTCACCCACACCTTTGTGTTGGACCTGGAGACCTGGCAGCCCCTGCCCTCGCGGATCTGGGAGCAGTGGGATTGGGCGGCGCTGCCCCTGGACCAGGAGGAGTGGGTCACGAGGTACATCGCCATGTCCTGTCAGATCCTCGAAAACGTCGGGCTGCGGCCCCAGGGCGTCACCTCGCCAGGGGGCTTCGGCGGGAAGACACTTGATTTTTACATCAAGGTGGCAGGCCAGGCCCTGCGCCAGGTCACCGGCGACCCCCATCCCTATGTCTTTCAGCGCATCTGGACCGACAAGCCCGTCGACACGCCTGTCTGGTACACCGACCGGGAGCGGGGTGAGGCCGTGGGCGAGATCATTGCCGGCACCGGGGACTGGACTGGCAGTTGGACCGGGTACGGGGAGGTGAACCCCGACAAGTACCTGACCGCTGACCTACAGGGCGGGCGCCTGCCCCAGCTCATCGATGCCGGGGACCCAGCCATCCTCTGCAGCCACTGGCAGGGTTTCTACGGGATTCACAACGGGGACCGCCAGGGGTACGAGGCTTTCAAGACCGTGGTGCGCCGGCTCAGGGAGCGCGACCCACGGGGAGAGCGCACCCGCTGGCGCAAGTGCAGCGAGATCGCCAACTACGCCTGTGCCCGGGAGATGGCCCAGGTGGGTGTGTCCGAGGAGGGGGCCATCAACCTCGACTTGCCGGTGCAGGTGCCGGAGTTCACCCTGAGGCTGAGCGGCACCCCAGTGCATGAGGTGAAGGTGGGGGGAGTGCCCCTGGTGCGGGTGTCCAGCCGCGCCGCCTTTGCGAGCGGCACCTTCTTTGCCGAGGGGGAGAACACCCTGGTGGCCTTTGACCCGGCCCAGCGCACCCTGCGCCTGGAGGTGTCGTGAGCGCGGCCATCCAGGTCGAGCACCTGCGCAAGACCTACGAGGTGCCGGTGCGCGAGGGCGGCATGAAGGCGGCCCTGCGCAGCCTGGTGCACAAGCAGGTGCGCACCGTCGAGGCGGTCAGGGATATCGGGTTCAGCGTGGCCCCCGGCGAGATCGTCGGGTTTCTCGGGCCCAACGGGGCAGGCAAGACCACCACCCTCAAGATGCTCTCCGGGCTGTTACACCCCACCGCTGGCCAGGTGCAGGTGCTGGGCTTTGTGCCCTTTGCCCGGCAGCGCCAGTTCCTGCGCCAGATCACCCTGGTGATGGGCAACCGCAACCAGCTGGTCTGGGATATCCCGGTGGTGGACTCCTTTGAGCGCAACCGGGCCATCTACCGCCTGGGCCGGCAGGAGTTCCGCGATACCGTAGACGAACTGGTCAGCCTGCTCGACCTGGGGGAACTGCTGCAAAAACCAGTGCGCAACCTCTCCCTGGGCGAGCGCATGAAGTGCGAGGTGGCCGCTGCCCTGCTGCACCGGCCCGGCATCCTCTTTCTCGACGAGCCCACCATCGGTCTGGATGTGACCATGCAGCGCCGCATCCGCACCTTCATCGCCGAGTACAACCGCCGCTACCAGGCCACGGTGCTTTTGACCAGCCATTACATGGCCGACGTGGAGGCCCTGTGCCGGCGGGTGGTGATCATCCACCACGGGCAGTTGCTCTTCGACGGGGAGTTAGCCAGCCTAGTGCAGCGCTTCTCGCCGCACAAAACCATCGTTGTCGATCTGGAGCGGGAGGATCAGGATCTGGCCGGGTACGGGGAGGTGATGGCGCGCGAGGGGGCGCGGGTGACGGCGCGGCTCCTGAGCGAGGTGCCGGTGGTGGACCTGACCGTGGAGGACCCTCAGATCGAGGAGGTCATCGAGCAGGTCTTCTCCCAGGAGGCAGGATGAAAGGGCTGGCCGACATCTACGCCACCCTCTTCCGCACCGAGGCGGCGGTGCAGTTGCAGTACCGGGCGGCGCTGGTCATCTGGCTCATCGGGCTGGTGGTGCAGCCGGTGGTCTACCTGGTGGTCTGGCTGACGGTGGCCAAGGCCCAGGGCGGGCAGGTAGGCGATTTCGGCAGCGGCGACCTGGCGGCCTACTACATCGCCCTGATGGTGATCAACCACCTCACCTTCACCTGGGTGATGTTCGAGTTCGAGTACCGGGTGCGCAGCGGCTCCTTCTCCCCCCTGCTGCTCCAGCCCCTGCATCCCATCCACACCGACATCACCGTCAATATCGCCTACAAGGTGTTGACCTCCATCATCACCCTGCCGGCCGCCGCCGTGCTGGCCTGGCTCTTCGAGCCCGAGTTTCACCTCCACACCTGGTCCCTGGCGGCGCTGATCCCCGCCCTCTTGCTGGCCTTTGCCCTGCGCTTTCTGGTGGAGTGGTGTTTGGCCCTCAGCGCCTTCTGGACCACCCGGGTGGGGGCGCTCAACCAGTTCTACTTTACGGCGCTGCTCTTCCTCTCCGGGCGTATGGCCCCCCTCGAACTGATGCCCGCCTGGGTGCAGACCCTGGCGGCGGTGTTGCCCTTCCGCTGGATGCTCTCCTTTCCGGTGGAGCTGGCCATGGGGCGCCTGAATACCGCGCAGGCCCTTCAGGGCTTGGCGGCTCAGGGGATCTGGGTGGCGGCCAGCCTGGGGGTATTGGCCCTGGTCTGGCGGCGGGGCCTCAAGCAGTACGGGGCGGTGGGCGCATGAACTACCTGCGGCTCTTCTGGGTTTTTGTGCGCCTGGGGGTGCTCAACGAGCTGGCGTACCGCACCAATTTTTATTTTCAGTGCCTGCAGTCGGTGATGAGCCTGGGCACGGGGTTGGCCAATATCGCGGTGATCTTCGCCCACACCAAGGCGCTGGGGGGCTGGAAGCCGGCCGAGTTGGTGGCCCTGCTGGGGGTCTACCAATTGATGGGCGGGTTGATCGGGGCCCTGATCCAGCCCAGCATGGAGCGCTTCATGGAGGATGTGCGGCGCGGGACCCTCGACTTCACCCTGACCAAGCCGGCCGATGCCCAGGTGCTGGTGAGCATGAGCGAGGTGCGGGTGTGGAAGCTGCTCGACGTGGGGCTGGGGCTGGCGGTGCTGGCGGCGGCGCTGTTGCAGCTGGGGGTAGCGGTGGGTCTGCACCAGGCCCTGGGTTTCGGGGTGACCCTGCTGGCCGGGGCCGCCATTGTGTACAGTTTCTGGCTGATCCTGGCCACCCTCTCCTTCTGGTTTGTGCGGGTGGAGAATATCCTCATCATCTTTCAGGGGGTGTACGAGGCGGGCCGTTGGCCAGTGGGTATGTACCCGCGCTGGCTGCAGGTGGCCCTCACCGCGCTGGTGCCGGTGGCTTTTGCGGTGACGGTGCCGGCCGAGGCGGTGGTGGGCCGGCTCACCGGGCCGATGCTGGCTCTGGCCCTGGGCCTGGGCCTGGCCCTGCTGGTGGGGGCGCGGTGGTTCTGGAAATGCGGGGTCAAACGGTACTCCGGCGCCTCGGCGTAGGCCGCGGGCAAAATCAGGTTGTCAGCAGTTTGTTGCTGGTCATTGGCTGCCGGTACCAGGCACCAGTGGTTTCCCTGCGGGCGCTTCGCTTGCAGGCCCTGCACCACCTCAGTATCATTGGTAAAAACAGGATGAGGTCATGACGAGACAGCGCAGGCCCTGGTTGAGCGAGTGGGGAACGGCCCTGGTATTGGGGGGGTTGTTAGTGATTGGGGCAGAGGCCCAGACCGACCAACTGGTGGACCCGGCCCTGCAGGCTGCCCAGGCCAGCGTGGCCCGGACCAACGCGCAGCTTCTGGACATGGTGGAGCAACAGGGACAACTGGAGAAGCGCTCCCAGGTGATGCTGGTGGTGGCGCTGGTGGCGCTGGTGCTGGCGGGGTACGCCTCGTATGGGCGCTGGAAACCCGGTGTCCTGAAGGCCCGCAGTTTTGTGCTGCAGGGGCGCGGGGGCCGGACCCGCGCGGCCCTGCGCGTGGCTGGGGCCCGGGACGAGGCCCTGCTCGAATTCATGGACGAACACGGCCGGCCCGTGGTCACCATTGGCATAGCGGAGGCGGCGCCGCTCTTCGAACTGCGCGACCAGCACGACCGGCCGCGGGCGCGGCTGGCCCTGGGTCCCGACGGTTCGCCCATGGTGGAACTGTACGACGCCGAGGGGCGCAACCGGGTGGGCTTGGGTCTGACCGAAGACGGCGGGGTGGGCCTGGGGTTGTACGACGCCCACAAACAGGTGCGCGCCGGCCTGGGCCTGGGCGAGAGCGGTGCGCCGACGCTGAATTTCCTCGATGCCGGCGGGCAATGCCGCCTGCGGGTGGGTATGACCGCCCAGGAGGTGCCGGAGCTGCGCCTGTGCGACGCCCAGGGCCATGTGCGCGGCCTGTTGCGCATGCGGCCCGACGGCATGGTGCTCCTCGAGTTGGGGGATGGGGAGGGACTGGTGCGCACCATGTTCGGGGTGCTGGAGGAGGGCACCTCCATCGTGGGATTGATGGACGCTGAACAGCGCTTTCGCGCCGGCTTGGGGGTGAGCCCGGACGGCCGGCCGCGGCTGGACCTGTTCGACAGCAAGGGAGAACCACACGCCTCGTTCTACCTCGAAGCGGATGGTGCCGCGGGGCTGAAACTGCTCTCGGCCCGAGGTGAAGTCCTCTTCAAGAGCCCGTGACCATGGACAAGGCGGTGATTCTGGCGCGGGGTCTGGGCACGCGTATGCGCCAGCAAGACCCCGAGGCCGGGCTGAGCGCCCAGCAGGCCGAGGTGGCGGCCACCGGGGTCAAGGCGCTCATCCCCATCGACCGGCCCTTTCTCGACTACGTGCTCAGCGCCCTGGCCGACGCCGGATACCGGCGCATCTGCCTGGTGGTGGGCCCCGAACACGGGGAATTGCGCCGTTATTACGGCGAGGTGCTCAGGTACCAGCGCCTGGAACTGGGTTTCGCCATCCAGGAGCAACCTCTGGGCACCGCCGATGCGGTGGCTGCCGCCGAAGCCTTTGCCGCCGGCGACTCCTTCCTGGTGATCAACTCCGACAACTACTACCCGGTGGGGGCCCTCGAAGCCCTGCGCTACCTGCAGGGCCCGGGCCTGGCGGCCTTCTCGCGGGCGGGTATGCTGGCGGGCGGCAATATCCCCCCCGAGCGCCTGAGCCGCTTTGCCCTCGTCGAGGCCGACGGGCAGGGCTGCCTGCAGCGCATCGTCGAGAAACCCGACCCGGCGCTACTGGCGTCGCTGCCCGAGCCGGTGATGGTGAGCATGAACTGCTGGCGCTTTGACCCGGGCATCTTTGCGGCCTGCCGGGCGGTGAAACCTTCGCCCAGGGGCGAGCTGGAACTGACCGATGCGGTCCAGTACGCTGCCGAGGTGCTGGGGCAGCGCTTCCGGGTGTTGTGTTTCGCCGAGGCGGTGTTAGATCTGTCCAGCCGCGCCGACGTGGGGCCGGTGTCCGAGCGCCTGGCCGGCCGGGAGGTGCGGCTGTGATCGCCCTGCAGGCCCTGCTGGACCGCAGCCAGGTCGAGGTATTGGTGCAGGCGCAGGGACTGCGCCCGGCTGCAGCGAGGGGCAAGGCCGAACTCTTTGCGCGGGCCGCCCACCACCTGGCCGAGGGCGGCGCCCAGGCGTCGACCCAAGTGCAGGCCTTCTTTGTGCCCGGGCGTATCGAGGTGCTGGGCAAACACACCGACTATGCCGGCGGCCGCAGCCTAGTGGCGGCCCTGGAGCAGGGCTTCTGTATGGTGGCCCATCCGCGCGCCGACACCCAGGTGCAGGTGTGGGCCGGCCAGGGCGAGCCGGCGCGTTTTGCCCTCGACCCGGAGCTGGTGGTCCCCCATGGCCACTGGTCCAATTACCCCATGACCGTGGCCCGCCGGCTGGCCCGCAACTTCCCCGCCTGCCGCCGGGGTATGGAACTGGCTTTCTGCAGCGACCTGCCCCTGGCTGCGGGCATGAGCAGTTCCAGCGCGCTGATGGTGGGCACCTACCTGGCCCTGGCCGCCTTCAACCAGCTGGAGGCCGAGCCGCGGTACCAGCGCCAGATCCGCGACCAGTTGGAACTGGCCGCGTACCTGGGCACGATTGAGAACGGCCAGAGTTTCGGCGAGCTGGAGGGCGATCGGGGAGTGGGCACCTTTGGCGGCAGTGAGGACCACACCGCCATCCTCTGCTCGCGGGCCGGCCATATCGGGCAGTTCGCCTATTGCCCTGCCCGTTTCGAGCGCTACATCCCGCTGCCAGAGGGGTGCCTGTTCGCCATCGGCAGCAGCGGGGTGGTGGCCGAAAAAACCGGCGCGGCCCAGGAGCTGTACAACCGGGCTTCGGCCCGGGTCGGTGCCATTGTCGCGGCCTGGCAGCGGGGCACCGGCGGTGCCCAGCAGCATCTCTATCCCATCCTCCACAGTGGGCCAGAGGCAGCGGAGCGCTTGCGGCAACTGCTGGCCGTCCAGCAGGCGGGGCCTTTCAGCCCGGCGGAACTGCGCGACCGGCTGGAGCACTTCATCGCCGAGAACGAGCAGATCGCCCTGCCGGCCGGCGAGGCGCTGGCGCGGGGGGCGCTGGCGCGTTTTGGCCAGCTGGTGGACCGCTCCCAGGAGTTGACCGAGACCCTGCTGGGCAATCAGGTGCCCCAGACCGCAGCCCTGGCCCGGCTGGCACGCGAACAGGGGGCAGTGGCGGCCTCGGCCTTTGGCGCTGGTTTCGGCGGCAGTGTCTGGGCTCTGGTCGCCGAGGCGGGAGCGGTGGCCTTTCTCGAGCGGTGGGCCGGGGCCTATGCCGGCGCCTTTCCCGCCCAAGAGGGGGCTTTCTCGTTGAGCCAGGCCGGCCCGGCCAGCTTTGCCCTCGCCGGGCCAAGGTGAGCGGGGGGGAAATATGCTATATTTTCGTGAGGACTTCTCGAGCACCCAGAAAATCGAGGAAAGAGCGGGCCGGTGTTGAAAAAACTGGTGGGCAAGCTGTTCGGCTTCGAGGCCGAGATCGAAATGCTGAAGGAGCAGATCAGCCAGCTCAGTTTGGATCCGGTATTCGGCATCTGGACCCGGAACGCCTTTTTGCAGTTCTCCCAGGTCATGCCCCGTGGTCTGCGGGTGGTCGTTTTTCTGGACCTCGACAAACTCCATCAGCTCAACGATCAGCTTGGGTATGAGGAGGTAAACCGCCGGATCAAGAGCATCTTCTCCGTCCCTTTTAGGCGCAGCGACCTGATTGCCCGGTGGTTTTCGGGCGACGAGATTGTCATCCTCTTCGACGCGGACGAGGAGTTCGCCCTGCGCAAGGTCGGGCAGCTAGAGGAAGCGGCCAGACGGCAGGGTATGAGTTTCCACTTTCAGCTCGGGATCTGGGATGTGGGCAAGGACCCGGTGGAAAAGATAGTCGACGAACTGTCCGCAAAGGTTCTGGCGCAAAAGTCATGGGAAAAACAACAGGCCTCAACGTCTCGCTGAGGCTGGCGCTGGCCTGCACCTGGCTGTTGACTGGGTTGGCGGGGTGTGGTGGGGACGGAGGGGAAGCCCGGACTCCCTACGGCCCAGCCGACGAGGTGCGGGCCTACCGTCAGCAGACCAATCCCCTCATCGACTGGGTCAATTCCCTCGAACAGGAAGTACGGGGCCGCGCCGTGGGCGCCTCGGGCCAGGCCACGGCCGAGAACCTGGCGGCGGTGTACACCTATGCCCATCCCCTATTAGCGGCTGCCCGCGACAGCTTCGATCGCGTCCTTCCCCCGCCCCGCCTGGAGGCGCTGCACCGGGACATGCGCCAGGTGATGGACCTGCGGCTGGCGGCCTACGAGGCGGTGCTGGAGGGCTGGGCGCTCCAGCAGGAGCAGGGGGAGAATGCGCAGAGCAATACCCTCTATCAGCAGGCCGAGGAGCGGCTGGCCCAGGCCAATGCGCTGATCGCTTCGGTGAACCAGGAACTAAAAGCAGTGGACTTGGCACTGGGCGAGACCGGGGGCAGGAATCCGGTGGTTTCCTAGATTAGCGCACCAGCAGCAGTTTCCTCGCCGCCCTAAAGGGGCCGATTTCGATCCTATAGAAATAGATCCCGGAGGACACTTCTTCTCCTGCCTCGTTCCTGCTATTCCAGCGCACCTGGTACCTCCCCGCTTCCTGCACACCATCCACCAGTATTTTGACCTGCCGGCCAAGCACATCGTAGATACCCAGCCGTACGGAGCCAGCCTGAGCCAACTGATAGGGGATCAAGGTCTGGGCATTGAAGGGATTGGGATAGTTGTCCCCCAAGGCCAAGTTCAGCCACTCTTCGCCGGCGGGCTTGGCGGCCCCGCCCTGGGCCGTCAGGCTGCGGGAAGTGGCAATGGCGGTTCCTGAGAGGCTAAGGGTGAGAGGAGTGCCGGTGGCGGGAGTGAGAGTGAGGGTGGCCTGCTTGGTGCCGGTAGAGGTAGGGGTGAAGGCCACGCTGAGGCTGCGGCGTTGACCGGGGTTGAGGGTCAGGCGGGTGGGGGTGAGTCGGAACTGGTTGGCGTTGGGACCACTGAGGGCCAGACTGACGGTAATACTCTGGGTGCTGGTGTTGGTGAGGGTGAGGGTCTTGCGGGAGGTCTGCCTGACGCGGGTGTTGCCCATGTTCAGGTCGGTGGCCGACACCTGGAGCCCTCCCTCCGGCACCGAGGCCTCTTCCACCCCGACCCCGGCCAGGTCGAGGGCCAGGTTGCGTCCTTGCACGGACAATCGGGCAGAGCGCGGGCCGGTGCGGCTGGGACGGAAGCTGAGGCGGAGGGTCAGGCTCTTGCCGGCGTCGATGCGGGCCGAGGTGCGGTCCACGGAGAAGTCACCGGCCGGCAAGCTTAGGCGCACGGTGAGGGCATTGGCGGTCTGATTGACCAAGGTCACGGTGGTGTCCTTCCTCCCCCCCATCTTTACTTCTCCGAAGACAATCGAAGGGGGATCAAAGTACAATCCGCCGCCCCCACCTTGCATCACCAGGCTGGTCAAAGGCTGCTGTGGGTCGTTGGACCAGATCAACAAATTCGCCCTGCGGGTCCCGGTTCTGGAGGGGGTGAAGCGGATCAGGGCGCTGTAGCCCTGGCCTCCCGCTATTCTGAGGGTGTCCTGTGCCTGGGGCACAAACTCCTCCCCCTCCGAGCGCAGCACTATTTTGAGGGTATCACTGCCATTGTTGCGCAGTTCCAGCGACTGTAGTTCGCTCTGGTTGGCCCCCAGGACGCCAAAGCGCAAGGTATCCGCAGAGGTATAGCTCAGTGCCGGGGGACGGGCCACCGCCGGAGTGCCGGTGCCGGAGAGGGTAAGGGTTTGTTCCACCCCCCTTCCTTTGACCCTCAGGGAGCCACTGAGGGCGCCGGCCTGAGTGGGAGCGAATTCCACACTGGCCACCTCGACGCTGTCGCCCTGGCGCAGGGTGCGCGGCAGGGAACCGCTGGCGATGCGCACCGGGATGCCTCTGGGAGCCAGCAGCAGTGAGTCGAGGGTGACGTTGCGCTGGCCGCGGTTGAGGGCGATCAACCTGGCGGTCTTCTTCTCGCCCACCTTGACGTTGCCGAACTCGGCGGGGATCAGTCGGACCACCACGTCGGTGGTGATCGCATCCTCGCCGGTGCCCAGCAGCCGCACTCGCTGAGGCAGGCCGGCATTGGTGCTCAGGGTCAGCTCGCTGCTGTCCTTGCCCGCCACCTGGGGATTGAAGCGCACCACCAGGCTCTGCACCCCGCTGGGGGCCACCACCAGCGGCAAGGTCCCAGTCACAGTAAAGACACGGGGCTTGTCGCTGAGGGCATTGGTTACCCGCAGGGTGTCGTCGCCCACATTGGTGACGACCAGGTTCAACTCGCCCACACTGCCCACCGCCACCCGGCCGAAGTCCAGCCGGTTGGGCAGGGAGGGTTCGGGCCGTACCCCCCGGCCGGAGATGGTCACCTGCTGCTGGCTGCCGTCGCTGAGGCTGACTAGCAGGGCGTCGCTGAAGTTGCCCTTGGCAGTGGGGGCGAAGCGCACCCGCACCTGGGTGCTGTCGTTGGCCAGCAGAGGGGGCACCTGGGTGGGGGAAACCGAGAAGGGGGGCTCCAGGCCGGCCAAGGCACTGATGCGCAGCGTGTCGCCTCCTCCATTCTTGAGCCGCAGCAACCCTACCCGCGCCGAGTCCACCCGCACAGCGCCGAAATTGAGAGATGTCGGCACGGTTACCAGGGAGGGGCCTTCACCGCCCTGACCCTGCAGGCGCACCACCCGGGTGGAATCGGCATTGCCCGATAGGGTGAGGGTGCCCTCCTCCTGCCGGCCCTGGGTGGGGGAGAAGGTCACCGTGACCTCTCGGCTGCTGCCTCCCTCCACTGAGAAGGTGCGCGGGGAGACCGAGAAGACCGGGTTGCTCATCGTCGTCGAGGTGATCTCCAGCTTCAGGTTGCCCCCGTTGGTCACGATGAGGGTGCGGCTGGTGCTGTTGTTGGGCCTCACCCGGCCGAAGTCCAGTTCCAACGACGAGACGGCAAAGCCCACCCACACCCCCCGGCCGGCCAGCGGCACCGCGGCGGTCCCCAGGCTGCTGTAGAGGCGGAGGGTCCCTTCCTGCACCGTCAGCACCCCCGGTGTAGGGGTGAAGCGCATACTCACTGCCAGGCTATCCTTGCCATTGACGGTGCGGGGGAAGGTGGGGGAGATCACGGCGAAGGCGGCGCTGCTGCCCACCAGGCTGTCGATGCGGGCAGCCTGGGTGCCGGGGTTTTTCAGGTAGAAGGTGCGCTCCGCTCGGGTGCCGGCCGGCACATCGCCGAAATTCCAGGTCAGGGGCGAGGGGGTCCACACTGGCGGGGTGGCGTTGTTGACGGTAATGGTAACGGGCTCGTTGGCGGTACCCCCTTTGCCGTCGCTGACCGTGAAGGTGGGGTTGTAACTGCCGGCCTGCTCGAAGGTGGGGGTCCAGCTGAAGGTGGAGCCGGAGAGGACTGCGCCCGTGGGCAGAGGGGTGGCACTGTAGGTGAGGGCATCCCCGTCCGCGTCGCTGCCCGACAGGGTGAAGGTGAGCAATTCCCCTTCATTGACGGTCCTGGCCCCGATGGGGGCGAGCACGGGCGGGTCGTTGATGGGGGTGACGGTAACAGTGAAGGTCTTGGTGGTGGTATGGTTGGCGGCCTGGCCGTCGGTGGCCGTGACGGTGATGGTGGCGCTGCCCGACTGGTTGGCAACCGGAGTGTAGCTGTGGGTGGTGCCCGAGACGGTGGGGTTGGGGATCACCACAGGGTTGGAGGAAGTGGCGCTCAGCGTCACGCTCTGCCCGGCCTCGTCGCTGCCGCCGCCGGGGCCAGTGGTCAGGGCGAGGGTCTGCGGGCCGGCGTCCTCGGTGATGGTCTGGTTGGCGAGGTCGGCCAGGGTGGGCGGGTCGTTGATGGGATTCACCGTGATGATGAAGGTCTGCGAGACCGTATTCACTCCGCCATTGGCCGTGCCTCCGTCGTCGGTTGTGGTCACTGTGATGGTGGCGCTGCCATTGGCGTTGGCGGCCGGGGTGTAGCTCAGGCTACCGGTAGTGTTGGCGCTGGTATAACTCACCGTGGGGTTGGGGATCAGCGCGGTATTGGCAGAGGTGGCACTCACCGACAAGGTCTGGCTCTCTCCGCCTCCGGCGCCGATGCCCGACAGGCTCAGGGTCTGAATGCCGGCATCCTCGCTGATCGCTGCCGGGTTGGCAATCGCTGACAAGGTGGGGGCGTCGTTGACCGGGTTGACGGTGAGGGTGAAACTGTCGCTGGCCGTCAATCCTCCTCCATCCGTCACGGTGACCGTGATCGCGGTGCTCCCTGACTGATTGGCCGCCGGAGTCACGGTCACGATCCGACTGGCACCAGACCCCCCGAGTGCGATGTTGGCATTGGGGACCAGGGTGGTGTTGGAGGAGGTGGCGCTTAGCGTCAGACTGGAGGTGGCTGTTTCTGCATCTCCGACGGTGAAGGACACGGCACTGGTTGGCACATCTTCGTTGGTCATTTGGTCAGCGATATTGGAGATAGTGGGGGCAGTATTGGCCGGCGCTGTACCTGTCCCCGACAGAGAAACGGTGGCAGGGTTACCCCCGGCGTTGTGAGTAATTGATAGTGAAGCGGACTTGGCACCCGCTGAGGAAGGCGAGAAGGTGACGGTCACCGTCTGGCTCTGTCCTGCGGAGAGGTTGAAACTCGCGGGCGAAGCCGAGAACTGCGCCGCATCCGTACCCGCTGTGGAGATCCCCGAAACGCTGAGGGTACCATAGCCCCGGTTGGTGACCGTGAAGGTCGTGGTGCCGGAAAAGCCTGTGGTGACGGTGCCGAGGTTGAGGGTGCGGAAGAAGGGGGACCAAGAAGGGACACCTTCCCCAGCAGTATTGGGAGTAATACGGGTTTGATTGGTACCATCGGTATTCATCACGTAGATCTGTGGGTTGGGGCCGTCGCGATCCGAGTAAAAGGCGATTTTGGTCCCATCTGGTGCCCAGGACGGGCTGTTGTCTCCTGATGAATTGTTTGTCAGTCGGGTTTGGTTGGTTCCATCGGAATTCATCACATAGAGTTCGTGGTTGCCGTCTCGGTCGGATTGGAAGGCCAACTTGGTCCCATCTGGAGACCACGATGAGTTGGCGTCAAATGTGGCATTGCTGGTTAGTCGGGTCTGGTTGGTCCCATCGGAATTCATCACGTAGACATTGCGGTTGCCATCTCGCTCAGAATAAAACGAGATCTTCGACCCATCTGGCGACCACGACTCAGGAACATCGGTTACCGCATTATTGGTCAGGCGGACCTGGCTGGTGCCGTCGGTGTTCATCACATACACTTCGCCGTTGCCGTCGCGATCCGAATAGAACGCGATTTTTGTTCCGTCCGGCGACCATAGGGGAGTGCTTTCGTAGGTGGAGTTGGCAGTGAGCCGGATCGGATTCGTCCCGTCGGCGTTCATAGTGTATATCTCAACATTGCCGTCGCGGTTTGAGTTAAAAGCGATCTTCGTCCCATCTGGTGACCACGCACCTGTGGAGTTACCGTCGTTTGCCGGGTTGTTGGTCAGGCGGGTCGGATTAGTGCCGTCTGGGTCCATCGCGTAAACTTCTGTGTTTCCATCGCGGCCGGTGTAAAAAGCGATCCGCGTGTTGGTCGAAAGAGATCCTGCCGAAAATGAGAACACCGGAACTGGCGCCGCTGTAGCCGTCCCATTCACCATCAACTTTGCCGTTGGCGCATCGAGGTCGTTGCTGGTGATGGTCAGCGTCGAATACTTGGTGCCCGCCGAGGTGGGGGCGAAGGTGACGGTGACGCTCTGATTACCACCTGGGGATACAGAGAAGTTGGTCGGGTTGATGCTGAACTGCCCGTCGCTGGAGGTGATGTTGCTGACATTGAGGGTGGCGCTGCCGGTGTTCTGGATGGTCATGGTGTGGGAGACGGAGGCGCCGGAAGTAGAACCAATACGCTGGGGGATCGACCAATAAGGTTGATAATCGGGACCGGAGGAATTTGTCAGGCGAGCCTGATTGGCCCCGTCTGCATTCATCAAATAGACCTCGTGGTTTCCATCCCGATCAGTGTCAAACGCGATCTTCGTTCCATCTGGAGACCATTCGGGCTGATTGTCTGCGCCAGAATTGTTTGTGACCCGCACCTTATTGGTGCCGTCGGCATTTATGGTATAGATCTCGAAGTTGCCATCCTGGTTCGAAGCATAGGCGATTTTTGATCCGTCTGGAGACCAGCTAAAGGACCCATCGGTAGCAGGATTGTTGGTCAGGTTGGTCTGATTACTCCCATCGACATTCATTAGGTAGATTTCGCGATTGCCATCGCGTTCTGACCAAAAGGCAATCCTGGTGCCATCTGGGGACCATCTGGGAAGATTGTCGGGGGCACTACTGCTTGTCAGTCTTGTAACACTACTGCCATCGGCATTCATTACGTAGATGTCGCCGTTGGCGTCATGGCGAGAGGATAAAAAGGCAATCTTGCTGCCATCAGGCGACCAGACCGGGTTAAAGTCGCCAGAGGACGTGAGGCGCACTACACCGGAACCGTCGATATTCATGGTGTAGATAGAAGGAGTTACATCGCGTTTGGACCAGAATGCCAACTTGGCTCCGTCCGGCGACCATGACGCGCTCCAGTCTTCGGCGGAATTGTTGGTCAGATTGATCTGGCTACTGCCGTCTGCGTTCATCGTGTAGACTTCATAGTTGCCGTCACGCAAGGATGTAAAAGAGATCTTCCCCGCAATCTGCAAATCCTGTCCCCAGGCGCTGCCGGCAAGGCACACTCCCAACAGCGCGAGCCACACCCGTACCAGCGGGTTTCTGCTTGCTGCCAATATCCAGATTAGCCCTGCGAGTATTCTCTTCAGGACACTGTTTGAAGCACGATTCCTGCCGGCCATAAATGACCTCCCAAGTGGTGTTGGTCGAATGTTGGTTCGCCTGTATATTTTGAGACAGCCGCGTTGCCCAAAGGCCAGTGCTTATTCCCCCCAAAGAGGCAGCCCATGCAACCCATCACCATCACGCAGATCGACGAGCATCTACAGAAGTTGCCAACCGATAAGCTGAGCGTGGTCTACGATTTCGTCTCCTATCTGCTAGACCGAGAACAGCGGCAATACAGCGCAGCGGCTGAAACCAGCACGCGTGAGACCATGCTGGCCTCTGAGGCAGTCCTGCGCCGCGATTGGGATCGTCCGGAAGAGGAGGCTGCGTGGGCGCATTTGTGAGGGGCGATGTAGTCGTCACCCCTTTCCCCTTCTCCGACCTGAGCGCTGCCAAAAAACGGCCGGCCCTGGTTGTCGCTGCGCTTACCGGCGATGACCTCATCCTCTGCCAGATCACCAGCCAGGCCATCGGGGACCGATATGCCATCCCTTTGTCGGAGGGCGATTTCACCAGCGGTGGGCTGAGACAGGCGAGCAACGTTCGCCCCAATCGCCTCTTTACTGCTGACGCAAACATCGTCCTGTACCGCGCAGGTGCCGTGGCGCCGACGAAGCTGCAGGAAGTGGTTGGCAAGATCACTCAAATTCTCATAGCCTAACAGAAAGGCTCGACTCAAGGCGACCCTTTCTAGTTCAATCCTCCGCTTTTTGCGGGCCTAGCCCCGCAGCCCACCGCGCCCTGGCCATCGCCTCCCAGATCCGCTCCTCCAATTCTTCCTGCGTCGTCGCCCCTGAGACATCGATCTCCAAGCGCATGGCCACGTCCACCAGAGCCCGCAGGATGGCGGCTTTGGAGAGCTGGGTGCCACCGGCCCGTTGGGCTTGGTGGCCCAGCCATTCGAGGTAGGAGGCCGACTTGGCCGGCAGGGTGGCGGAAAGGCGAAAGGTGGGCGTACGCATCAGAGGTCCTTTCATTGCGACCTCGATAATGCAAAGCTGGGGCCAGGCTGGGGAAACCGAGGGTGGAGTCAGTCTAACTACAGGCAGATCAGGGTCTTAATCGAGGTGGAATCTTGGCAAAGGAGGCTGGGGGAATAACGCCGAGGTGTGGCTATGGATGTGGCAGGTGTGGCCTGCCACATGAGGCATGGGTCAAGAGAGAGCGGTATGACGCAGGTTGGCGATCTCTATGCCGTATTTGGCGAACCAGCGGTAAACGGTTTTGCGGTTGACGCCACAGCGCCGGCTGAGTTCGGCCACGTCGAAATCACAAGCGCGCAGCAGGTGCTTCAGTTCCGCGCCAGAGGTGGGTTTCTGGTAGCGGGACACGGTGGGCCGCAGAGGAACGCTTGGCCTCAGGGAGAGATGGTGGTCTTCGATCAGCCCTTCTTCGGTGGCGAGCAGGGCTTTTTCGATGACCTGCCCCAGCCCGCGGATATTGTCTGGCCAGGCATGGTCCATGAGTCGCTGCATGGCGCTCTGGGTGATGGCGGGCAGATGGCCGTTGCCATAGAGGGCCAGGAAGTGGGCCACCAGATGGGGGATATCGTCGTGGCGGGCACTCAGGGGCGGCACCTGCAGGGGCTGGCCCAGGCGGTAGAAGAGGTCCTCGCGGAATTGCCCCTGGGCCACGGCTGCCGACAGGTCGCGGTTGGTGGCAGCCACACAGCGCAGCGATACCTGTCTGGCGCTGGCAGACCCCAAGGGGCGGATTTCGCCGCTGTCCAGGACGCGCAACAGTTTGGCCTGGGCGCTGAAGGGGAGTTCGCCGATCTCGTCGAGAAAGAGGGTGCCTCCGGCCGCGACCTCAAAGAGGCCGGCCCGGTCGGCAGTCGCACCGGTGAAAGCCCCCCTGGTATACCCGAACAATTCACTTTCGATGAGGTCTGCGGGCAGGGCCGCCAGGTTGACCGGAACCAGGGGGCCGGCGCCATTGGCGCTCAACTGGTGCAGGGCGCGGACCGCCAACTCCTTGCCGGTGCCGGTTTCCCCGGTGATGAGCAGGGGCAGGGAGGAACGGGCTGCGCGCTGGAGTTTGTCGCAAAGGGTGCGGAAAACACGGCCCTGGCCGACCATACCGCAGAACTGCGCCGGCTCGGGCAGGGTATAGAGGCGGGATGGAAGGGGCTTAGGTGCTGCGGAATTTGTCGCCGGGGCGGAGTGCAGGGAAAAATCGGCAAAACGGATGGGAAAGGGCTGGGGAAAGCCGTATTCGTAGTTACACTCGGCAAAGAGCCCCACCTCCACCGGGCCGTCATGGCCAAAATCGAGGTGGCCGCAGGTGTACCAAGTTGCTCCATCAGGGCTGAAGAAAGCCTGATAGTGAACTCCCCGGCGAGTGAGTTTGAGGTGCAGCCCCTGGTGGCGCAGGTACGCCAGGCCAGCAAAGCGGAACTGGCTGCCATCGTGCCAGCCAAGGGAAACCTCCCCTTGGTGGGTTATACCGCTGGCAAAACGGATCAGGCGGCTGTGGTCCTGCCAGACGACGATGCCGCCGGCATGTCGGGGGTGGGCTTCCGGGGTGATGCGGGTCTCTATAACGAAGTCACCGGAAGCCTGGGTCAGCAGGCAGGGGGCGCAGTTGAGCCAGCCCAGGCCCACCTCGGGGCCTGGGACGATCTCGATGTCTTCTTCAGGCTTGAGGGTGTAACTGCTATTGTGGGTATCATCGCGCCATTCCAGAGCTGTGGCGCGATGTTGCTGGACGAGACCGGCAGTGCTCGCCAGTGGTGGTGGGTGGGCTTGGGCGAGTTCCCACTGGACTAGTCCCAAGTGGTGGAAGCAGTCGGGATAGTCGCGCAGTACTGTGGCAACAAAACTGCGGTACTGGTCTTTTCTCCCAGTTTCCACCGCCAAACGTTGAAGGCGAGAGAGTGCAGAACCAGCGTTGACGGCATAGAGGTGCTTTCGTGCATCCAGGACATAGAGGCTGCGAAGGCCCTGGATAGACCCTTCCCAAATCTCTTCAGGGTACCGACGCCAAAGCAGTCCCTTAAAGACTATCTCAAAACGGTGAGTCGATGTAACCTTCGGAACCAGATCAGGGCACAGGCCAGTTGAATCAGGCCCAGATAGTTCTGCCATT
>SXGU01254371.1_pt1 | contig 34125 bp, 31 predicted proteins | sample 3174531 | NCBI WGS metagenome assembly SXGU01 (sample SAMN11356863, study PRJNA531348) | freshwater metagenome | isolation source: freshwater sample F1-140 | place: China: Fuxian Lake, Yuxi | collected 2017-12-25 | reverse complement strand
TTCTCCAAAGTCATCGACTGAAAAAGATCACTTATGCCAATTCATAAAGTCAAGACAGCAGTTCGCTCTGCGAGCGAAGTGTGGTCGCTTGCGTGGCCGACGGTCATCACGATGATCAGTTACACGCTGATGCAATTCGTGGACAGCATTATGGTCGCGCAACTTGGTCCGCTCGAACTCGCAGCGCAAGGAAATGGTGGAGTTTGGTCTTGGACGATCATCGCATTTCTTGTTGGTGCAATCAGTCTTGTCAACACTTTCGTTTCGCAAAGTGTTGGTGCTGGAGAACCCACCAAGGCGGCGCGATATGCATGGTCTGGAATTTGGCTTGCGATGCTGTCGTGGATTGTCATTCTTATTCCCGCGGGATTTTTACTGATACCAATTGGTTTTTCGTGGATGAATCACGAGCCTCGCCTCGAACTGCTGGAAGTTCAATACGCGCAGTTGATGATGGCGGGTGGTTGCTTCACTCTCGTTGGCAAGGCGATGAGCAATTATTTCTTCGGTATCTCTCGTCCAAAGATCGTGACGCTGGCTGCGATCCTTGGCAATGTCGTGAATATCGTGATGAATTACGCGCTGATTTATGGTGATGTTGGCTTGCCGCAGTTTGGCTTGCCGCCACTTGGAATTCCAGGCGTGCCTTGGTTCGCGCCGATGGGTGTCGTCGGCGCGGGTATCGCAACGGTGATGGGTGTTGCCGTGGAATGCCTTCTGCCTCTGGCGATTTTTCTGGGACCGAAAATGGCGCGCGAATTTCATACGCGCACTTCTTGGAGACCCGATTGGGGTGCGATTTTCGATTTGATCCGCGTTGGTTGGCCGGCAAGCATTCAGTTTGGAAACGAAATGTTTTGTTGGTCGGTCTTCATGACAATCTTGGTTGGCGAATTTGGCACGGATCATTTGGCGGCAGGATGGATCGTCTTGCGATATATGCATCTTTCATTTATGCCCGCGGTTGGATTCAGCATCGCAACCACGACTCTTGTTGGTCGATCAATCGGTGCGAATAAACCTGAACTTGCAGAGCGATATGCACGCACGGCACTTTGGATGAGCGTCTTGTATATGGCAATGTGGGGAGTCTTGATGATGATCTTTCGCGAGCCGATGGTGCGACTCTTTACAACTGCCTCAGCAAATGATGGCGCATCTGCTCAGAATGTGGTCGAACTTGGAAGTCGCATCATGATTTGCGCTGCGATCTTTCAGGCATTCGATGCGGTTGGAATTGTCTACATCGGAGCGCTTCGTGGAGCGGGCGATACTTTTTGGCCTGGGATAATCACGGTCACGCTGAGTTGGTCTTTGATTGTTGGCGCAGGTGCTTGGATCGCGAACGCATTCCCGCAGCTTGGATCGGTTGGACCGTGGATCGGATCGACAATTTACATCATCATTCTCGGCGCAGCGATGACTTGGCGCTTCGAGAAGGGACCATGGCGGACTCACCGATTGGTTTTGCATGCTTCAAAGGGGTGAATTTGGTCGAATTGTGCGTCTCGGAAAACTTTGTTGAACTTGGGCGGTTGGAGGTATGCTTCTCGACCCCCCCAAAAATGCGCGGTGCAGATTTTGGTTCTTGGTAAAGAGGTTTTCGCAAGTTCTATCCCAACGAGGTTTTATACGAATGAGTAACGCAACGATCAAGCATGTCAATCCAGCGAATCCAACAGCAGCCAAGCCACACTTCGACCTAGCGGTTCGCCACGCGAACGAAGGTCGCCGAGATGAAGCGGTTGCCGCATATAGGAAGGCTCTCGAGTCTGACCGTTCGGTCACGACGCTCTTCGCGTTGGCAAAGTTGCTCGATCGCATGGGAGAGGACGAGGAGGCGATCGATTTGTACGAGGAGATCTGCTATCTCCCAACCCCACCAGTCAATGCGATGATCAATCTTGCTGTGCTTTATGAGGACATGGGAGAACTCGTACGGGCGGAGCGATGCTTGCGACGCGTGTTGACTTTGTATCCAAACAATGGTCATGCGCGCATGTATGTCAAAGATGTCTGCGCTGTGAAGACGATGTCGTATGACCCGAATGCTGAACAGCAAACTGCGCGGCGCAATGCGATTCTCGATACGCCGATCACGGACTTCGAACTTTCAGCGCGCGCGCGAAACTGCCTGAAAAAGGTGGAAATTCGCACGCTTGGAGATCTCTTGCGCGTCACCGAAGCGGAGCTGATGGCATTCAAGAACTTTGGCGAAACCAGCATCAATGAGATCAAGTCGATGCTCAATTCGCGCGGACTGCGCTTGGGACAAGGTCTTGAAGGTGGATTCGAAGAGTCATACCGCCGAGAATATTTGGATCAGTTGCGCTTGCAGGTCGCACCAGAATTGTTGGAGCTGCCAATCAGCGCGCTCGAATTGACGATCCGCGCGAAGAAGGCTGTTCAGTTGCTCGAAGTGCGAACGCTTGGAGAACTCGCATGTCGCACGGAAGCCGAATTGATGGGGATGAAGAACTTTGGTTCGACCAGCCTCGACGAAATCAAGGCTCAGCTTGCAACGCACGGACTTTCTCTTCGCGTGTTGGAGTAAGCGCTCTTCGACTTTGTTTCTCAACCAGTGATTCATTCAACCCCCGCAAGTGCGGGGGTTTTTCTTTGGGATTGTTTTATGGGCGTTGGATGATCAGGGTGGTCAGGAATATGGCAGTGGCCAATGTGGGTTCGTTTGCAACGCCTTTGTCGTAAATTTCGAGCGATTTACCACGCTGGCCAAGTGTGCGCCACAGCAGACCCCGATGATGCCGATGATGTCTTGGGATCATCGCGCTCGATTACCGCCTCGATCAATCCATATGGCCTGTCTGCGGCGATGAAAACTTCGTTGTGGTTCTCGCGCTCGAAAGCCGAAAGGTCAACTGCAAAGTGATGCTTGTTTGGAAGTGAGAGCCGAATGGCGGCAATTTCAGGGTGATTGGATAGAACGCGCTCGCCCATCAAGAAAAGAGTTTCCTGCAATGAATGGCTGTGATGTTCGGCGAATGCGCCCAGCATGGTGTCGACCGTGTTGAGAAAGTTCTTTGCCCAGTCGATGTGGTCAAGCCTCAATGATTCTGAAGCAGAAATCCTCCAACGAGCGCAGACTTCCGTTGCCATGATTCGGTCGGTGGTTTCGGCAAGTGTTGTAAATTTGTCGCGCAGAAATCCGCGAAATTCGCTCTTGCTTGTCTTCAAGATCACCAAGTCATTCAGTCCACCGACAATAAAATCTTGCGTCTTCGCACCATCTCGGCAGACGAGCGCAGTCGCCGTTCTTGTCATCGATCCACTTTTGCGAAACGCGCTCGGATGCGGCTTGCCTTTGGAAATAATCCGGTCCCAATCAAATTTTTCGATACGGACTTCAGCTTTGGATACATGCGATTGCGTGGAGACGAAATGTCTTGCAAGCAACAATCCAAATGCTTCGGGTTCCATTGCGCCATACTCGTGGGAAAAAACAAAGACTGTGTTTTTCATTGCATCGGTTGTCAACACTTGCGTGTTATCGCCGGTCAAGTGTGTTGCCGTGAAATCGCCGCTCAATAAAACAGTCACATTCAGGTCGAGGACTTCGTGCGTATCACCACTGCGCGTGACGCGAAAGACTCTGACTTCCGCTTTTCCATATCGATTTTCGCCAAGGATGATCGCCATGTTCAACTGCCTCGATAGGTTGAATATCCAAATGGGCTGAGCAGCAGAGGCACATGATGGTGTCGTTTGGGATCAGTCACTTGAAACTCGATGGTGACTTGGGGGAAAAAACAATCTTGGCCGCGCCGAGTAAACCACGGTCCCGCATCGAAGATGAGTCGAAAATTTCCTGCGGCAAGTGGTCCCTTGGAAAATCCTTGCGCTCGTCCGTCAGCATCGGTGTGCGTTTCGTGTCGATCGAACCATGCGCCACCTTCAAGTGATTGGAATCGCACTTTCATATCCGCAGCAGGATCGCCAGTTGCTGTATTGAGGACATGAGTCGAAAGTCCAAGTATGGCGAGAGGTGTCACACAGTCAGAATAAATCAGAATGTCGTGCGGGTCAACGCTGCGACAAGTTGTGCGGCATGGGTATCGTGCTTCGATGATCGGACGTGGAGTTATGGATGGCGCGGAGATTCCAACATACCGAGATTTTATTTCACATGAATTGTTGATGCATCTTGCCGATCAGCGCAAGCCAGTTGATGGCGTGGCGAATATGTGGCAGATTGGCGCGAGCGGGGGATTGGAAAACCCAGAATCTCTGCAGTTTCTTTGCGAACTTTATGAATCTGTGAAAACGCACTTGCGGCAAGTGTTGCAACAACGAGTCGTCGACCGAGCATTCATCGACGAGCGAACGCAAGCGTGCTTCGAGCTGAACTCTTCGCTGAAGGTTGCTTATAGCGATCCCGACTATCGCACAGTCATTGGTCAAGAAGACGCTCAGGGGAGAGTGGTCATTGGTCCGCTGAGCGAATTCTTTTGTCGCTCGGGCGGCGGTCAGCCCATTGCTTTGGTTCCTGAGTTTTTGCGTGGAGAGCATGTCACCCTCTTTGGTCCACCGGATGACGCGAAGCTTTCGATCAATGCAATGAATGCATTTCATCGCAAGCTTGATGGCGAGCCAGCGATTGTTGCGGAGTTGCTGAAGGACTTCAGCGCAAGCGCAAAGTGGGGAGCAGACGATGAAGATTCCAAGACACCTTTGCGCAGCGACCTGATCTTGGCGGGGGAAAATCTGACTGGCTGCTTGCAGGGGACCATCACATATGTGGATGGGCGCACTGGAAAGGAATATCGATTGGCGTCATCGCAACTTTCGCTGCCAATCAAGCGATTTCCGGGTCTTGCGATGCCTTGTCCATTTCTTTTCCTGGGCGACAACCCGTTGCCTTTGCATTTGTATGACTTTGCGCTTCATCTCTTTGCGAATTGGAATAATCCTCAGGCGCTTGTGTTTTATGTTCCAAAGTTGGAGACACAAGAAGAGGCGGCGTACATCCGCATCATGATGGAAAACGCAGAGCGAATGATTTGCGCTCGGCACCCGCGGTACAGGATTGGCACGATTCGAGTGATGATCGTTCTAGAAAATCCGCGCGCAGTCTTCCGTATGAATGAGATTATGGATGAGTTGCATCCATACTTTGCAGGCGCATCGCTTGGCTGGCACGATTTTCTCGCATCAACCGCGCGCTTGATGAAGAATGATGGCAACTATCGAATTCCAGTCAAGGCTGATCCGAACATAGTCATCAACAACATCAAGGCGTCGCATGACTTGCTTGCGGAGGTTGTTGGTTCGCGCGGAGGCATCAAGGTGGGGGGAATGTATGGAGTGCTTCCATCAGATGGTGATATGCGGAGTGCTTCGTTCCAAGTTGCGATCAAAGGATTCATCAAAGATGTGATCACGCAGATGAAGCGGAATCTTGATGGATTTTGGGTCGCTCATCCAGATTTTGTCAGGCTTGGACTTGCGCTTGTTGAAGGATGGAAGCGCACGAAAAATGGCGAATCCGCACCGCTCGATGATTTGGTGTGTGCTTTGTTGGCACCTGATCATCAACGCGAAGTCTTGGATTTCATCCAAGGGCAAGATGTGCGTGGGCTTGATCGAGACGATCCTTTGTATGCGCGGTCGATTCTGGTTGCGGATGGACGGGAATCTGCAACGGTCGCCAACAACCACCCTGATGAGATTCGTTACAACATTTTTCAGTCGCTGCAATATCTGACTGACTGGCTCTGCGGAAATGGATGCGTCGCACTTCCCGCGACCATTGATGGCGTGCCAGTGCGGGTGATGGATGATTTGGCGACGGCGGAGAGATCACGCTGGGAAGTCTGGCACGAACTGCATTATGGGCGATTCAACTATGAAGATTTCGTGCGCATCGCACACGAAGAATTACATTTCATTCGTAAGAATCTTTCGAGTGGCAGCAAGATCGTGCAAGTGAAGTGGGATGATCGCACCCGCAAGTGGTATCCCGTCGCAATGAACATCATGCTGCAGTTGATGGCAAGCGATACACCAGTTGAATTTGCAACCGAGTTGATGTTGCCATTTACGCTCGAGACCATTCGCCGCCACGATGATCCTTGGGCTGTTGCGCAATCGATCGAGCCGAGGAAGTATCAAATTCCAATGCGAGTTGCTCGATTGCACGCATTCTTTTCTGTATGTGCAAGCCAGAGATTCGCGGCGCAGATGTCGCGCGACTCTGTGGTCAATCTGCGCGTGGCGCAAGAGTTGGTTGGAAGTTTTACGCTTGATGAGATCAACGAAGCGGCAGGTTTTCATGGTGATATTGGGGAATCTGCGCGTTCGCTCGATGCGACTGCTGCACAGGAGCAATCAGACGTGTTTCAGAAATCTGCGGGCAAGGTTGGTCAGGGGGAAGAACTTCTCTCCCTTGGTCGGACTTATCGAGAGCGATTTGGTTTCAAGTTCTTGATCGCGGCAAAGGGGCGATCGGAAGTGGAACTTCTTGGCGCGCTGAAAGAGCGATTGAATCATACTCAGAGCGAAGAAATCGAAAACGCACGCAAAGCACTTTGGCAGATCACCAAAAATCGGTTGGAGTCTCAGCCGATTGATACTGTTCAGCAGGAACTTGCCGAGGCGCTTGCGAAACACGGTGTGCACGGTGCTTCGATCAGTATGACTGAAGATGGCAAGCACATTCAAGAATTGCAATTCGGCAATCGAGATGCGTTGCATCCTGTGACTGGCCAAACTCTTTTCGAGATCGCATCACTCAGCAAGAGTATTGCGGCTTGCTTCGCGATGGAATATTTTCGTGCAGCCCAAACGCCGCTCCATACGCAGGTCAATACGCTTTTCGCCAAGAGCGCTTCGACTTTTCGGATTCGATCACACGATGCGAATCATCCAGAGTGGGCTGATCAAGTGACGATCGCTCATCTGATTTCGCATCAAGCGATGAACACGCACTATGTCAACGGCATCCCCGCGAATGAAGCGATGCCGCCGATTGAGGAATTGCTCGAAGGCAACGCGCGATATGGATATAAGCCGATCAGGGCGATCAATGCGCCTGGGACGAAGTTTCAATATTCAGGCGGAGGATTTATGGTGCTTCAGCATTTGATCCAGAGCATCGAAAGGGCACCAATCAATACATTGATGGCTGTGTTTCTGCGCAAGCTTGGAATGAATTCATGTTCGTTCGAGGAATCTGCGCTCGCAGACAGAGAGTGTGCGAGTGGTTTTCTGGATTCTGGTTCGGCTGTCGAAGGAACACGCAAGATTTTCCCAGCGCTTGCTGCTGGAGCGGTGGCAACCGCCGCCGATGTCCTGCGATTTCTTTCCGCGCTTACGCACGCTGCACAGGATCTTGGTGGATGCGGGCCGATTTCGCACGAGACTGCGATGCGAATGTTGCATGGGTTCGATAAGGGTGCTCGCGATTTTATGGGATGCATGATGGGCCTTGGCATCTTTGTCGCGGAAGCAGGGCCCAATCGATTGTCGATCCATCAAGGATCAAATGATGGCTTCCGCTCGATTTTTATTCAATGCCACACTGGTCCCGATGCTGGCAAAGGATTTGTCGTTCTTTGCAATGGCGAAGAAGCGGGGATGCGCTTCATCTCGCAAGCTGCGCAGATTATCTTGCGGCATCTGGCAATTCGTGGCGTTGATTGCTCGCGCTTTCAAACTGAACTTTCTAGATCAAGCGCGAGGGCGCTCGAAGGCGCTGAGCAAGTACAAAGGGTGAATGTGGGATATCGGGAACTTGTTTTCTCTGCATTTGAAGAGGATCTCCCTGAAGAAATCTTTGATCGTGGTCCGCGAGATCCTCTCGCCGATTTCAATCTTGTTGTTGGCGCGCGGGTGGAGTCTGCTTCAAATCAGCGTTTCGCACGAGCAGAAAACTTGCTTTCGCAGAATCTTCCTGTTTTCGATCCAGCACTCTTTGGCAGACAAGGCAAGATTATGGATAGCTGGGAAACCGTTCGTCACAATTCGGCAAGTTGCGATTGGATGATCTTCGAGATGGTTTCTGAAGCGGCGATAGATTGCGTTGTGATTTCGACTCAATTCCATCTTGGAAATCATGCCGAAGGATTCGAGGTCGAAGGATGGAATTCGATTCAGGGTCGCTGGCAGACAATCGTGCCACGGATGCAGTTGTATGGTCACTCTTTGCATGCCGCTCATTCCGTTTCTGGCGACGGAAAGTTTCGCCGCATTCGAGTGCGTATGTATCCAGACGGAGGGCTGACACGGTTGGCGCTTTATGGAGTCGAATTACCAGCTCAAGAAAAAGCAAATCTTTTTTCGCCGGCTATTCGACAGCACCCAGAATTTGACTCGCAGACTCGCAAGCCGATGACACCAAAGTATGTCGCGACTGAGGCAGAGATCTCCGCCAACTTTGAAAGGCATAAAGGCAGCGAAGTGGATATTGCAAGCGCAGCGTTCGGTGGCCGAGTGATCTCTGCTTCCAACGAACACTATTCGCCTGCGACACAAGTCATCTCGCCCTATCCGCCGCTGAACATGGTCGACGGTCTGGAATCTGCGCGAAGCCGTGTGGCGGGACACAGCGAAAATGTGGTGATCGCACTTGGTCGCAAAGCGAAGATCAAGCGAATTGTCGTGGATTTCAAACGATTTGTGAATAATAATCCGCAGGAGATTTCGGTCGATGGATTGTGCGCTGGCAAGTGGATCGCACTTGTGGCACGAACGAATGTCAAGGCGTTCGCAGGAAGCGCTGTCGCATTTGCCGTCGAGAGCGCTGAGCCATGCGATCAAGTTCGAGTGACAGTTTTCCCAGATGGTGGGATGAATCGTGTTCGAGTTTTTTCCGCGGGATGATTTTGGTGCGTTGCAACGGCGTGGTGCTACGATCGCCATGATGCGTGACTTCGCACTAATCCATCTGAATGGCGTGCGCCGAGAGATTCGTGGTCGGGAAGCATTGATGATGCTTGCGGAATGGTTGCGTAAAGAGGCTGGACTGAGTGGGACAAAAATCGTTTGTGCCGAAGGCGACTGCGGCGCATGCACCGTGCTTCGATCTTCGTGTCAACCAAGCGCGCAGCCAATCTCCCAATTGAGTTTCGAGGCGATGAATTCCTGTATCGCCACCGTCGCACAAATGGATGGAACGCACATCGTCACAGTGGAAGGGATGCAGTGCGGCGATCATTTGTCACCGGCACAGGAAGCGATGCGTAGATGCCACGCTTCTCAGTGCGGTTATTGCACTCCAGGATTCGTGATGGCGATGAGCGCAATGTTGGAGCGCCACGATCAAGCAGATGCACGCACAGCATCCAATTATCTCACGGGAAATCTCTGCCGATGCACTGGATATGCACCGATTATTGAAGCGGCGCTCACTGTGCGGGCAACCGAAACGCATTCGGTCGCCCGTCGATACTCCGATCCACAATCAATCAAAGATTCTGTTGCTTCGACGAAGTTGTCAATGTTGGTCGAGTATGAAGGCACGAAACTTTTCGCCCCTGTTTCCTTGCGAGAGGCGGTGACATTTACCTCGATCAATCCTGGGACGCGGGTGCTTGGTGCCGCGACTGATATCGGTGTGCATGTGAACAAGGGTAAGCCTCTGCCGACTTCACTCATAAGTCTTCACTTGATCCCCGAACTGTATGAAACAAAGTTGACGCGTAGTGGCGTCACATTTGGATCGCGCGTCACCCTTGCCGAAGTGCGGCGAGTCAGCGAAGATGTCGCGCCAGAGTTTGCGCGATTCCTGAATCTTTTCGCATCCCCGCAGATCAAGAATGTGGCGACGCTTGTGGGCAACATCGCCAACGCATCTCCCATTGGCGACACGCTGCCATTTCTTCTGATTGCTGGGGGAGAAGTTCATGTTGCAAGCAGGCAAGGTGCGAAGGGCGTGGTTCGCAAGAGAAAAATCCCGATGACCGATTTGTATGTCGGCTATAAAAAGCTTTCGCTCGAGCCTGGGGAAATCATCACCCACATCAGCTTCGATCGCACGGGGGCAAATGATGTGATGAGTCTGTGCAAAGTCACGCAGCGGAAAGATCTTGATATCAGCGCAGTCAGCGGCGCATTTTCGCTCACTTTGAAAGGACGCAGAGGAGCAGGCGGCAAAGGAAAAGCTGCGCCAAATGTTGTCAGCGCACGAATCGCATACGGAGGTGTTGCTGCGACACCAGTTCGTATGCCAGAAGTCGAGCTTGCGCTCTGCGGCGAATTGAATCAAGCCCGAATCGAATCAGTTGCCCTGTTGATCGCGGGTTCTATCAAGCCGATTTCTGATGTTCGTGGTAGCGCGTCCTATCGCAGAGTGGCAGCCGCAAATCTCTTTCGCAGATTTGGCAACGAGGTTCTTCATGGCTGATCAAACACGAACGCCTGTTCCAATGTCGACCCTGATCAGCGATCACGGTTCTCCACCGCATGACTCTTCGATTACGCATGTCACAGGAAAATCAGAATATGTTGATGATCGGCCGATGCTCAAAGGCGAACTGCACTGTGGGTTGGTCTATAGCCCATATGCACATGCTCGTGTTGTTCGCCTCGATACTGCGCCCGCGCTGAAAATTCCTGGTGTCATCTGCGCCGTCACGGGAAAGGATGTCGCGCACAATATGTGGGGGAGCATTTTTCAAGATCAGCCAATCATCGCAGCGGATGAGGTTCATTATGTTGGCGAGGTAGTCGCCGTGATCGGCGCAGAAACCAAGGAAGCGCTCGCAAAGGGTTTGGCAGCTATCGTCGTCGAGTGGGGAAAATTGCCGGATATCCGCACGATTTCACAGGCAATCACGGCGAAGAGTTTTATTGGTTCGATGCGCACTATTTCAACTGGAGATGTGCAGAGCGCTCTTGCCAGCGCGCCTCACCAGATTTCTGGCACGCTTGAAATCGGCGGTGCGGACCATTTCTATCTTGAGAGTCAAGCGGTTGTTGTCTATCCAAAGGAGGATGGACAATTCGAAGTGCACTCTTCGACTCAACATCCCACCGAAACGCAGCACGTTGTTGCCGAAGCGTGCGGACTTCGCTACAGCGATGTGGTCTGCATCGCAAAGCGTCTCGGCGGCGCATTCGGCGGTAAAGAGTCGCAGGCTTCGCCGATCGCCGCATACGCGGCGCTGATCGCCAAGCGCAGCGGTCGACCTGCACGCTTGGCGCTTTCGAAGGACGATGACATGATCATCACTGGAAAGCGAAATCCATTTCAAATTGAATATCGTTGTGGTTTCGATGGCAAAGGAAAGATTCTCGCGCTTGACGCAATGTTGCACTCTGATGGAGGCGCGTATGCCGATCTTTCAACTGCGATCATGGAGCGCGCTCTCTTGCACTGCGATAACGCATATTCGATCGCCAATATGCGCGTTCGGGGTCAAGTGTGTCGCACAAACTTTCACCCACACACCGCGTTCCGAGGCTTTGGAGGTCCCAAGGGTGTCGCGATGATCGAGTCAATCATCGAAGATATCGCTCGAATTGTTGGTCGTGATGCGCTCGATGTGCGTTTGCTCAATTGCTATAACCAAAATCAGGACATCACTCATTATGGTCAACGCGTCGAGGGCAATCATTTGCCTTCGCTTTTCGCATCGTTGGAGAAACGCTGCGAGTACCGAAAACGCCGTGAGGGAATCATCGCATGGAACGCTGATTGCACGAGTGGCAACAACAGATTTGTGCGCGGTCTTTCATTGACCGCGGTCAAGTTTGGCATTTCCTTCACCACGCGTTTTCTCAATCAAGGAAACGCACTTGTAAATCTTCACCGCGATGGAACGGCGCAAGTCTCGACCGGCGCTGTTGAGATGGGGCAGGGAGTCAATTCGCGCATCGCAACAATTGTCGCGCAACAACTTGGATTGCCGCTGGCATGCGTGCGGATTATGCCGACTTCAACTGAAAAAAATGCAAATACATCGCCGACCGCCGCATCGACAGGAACGGATATCAATGGCGCTGCGGCCTTGAATGCGTGTGAATCAATTTGCAGTCGACTCGCTTCGCTGGCGATTCAGCTTCGATCAATTCCCGCAGAATTGTGGGCGAGCAAGACCGCGGGGCTGGGCACGATGCCAGAGATTATTGTTGACGAGACTGTCGGTCCAAGTGGCACATCTGAACATCGCGTGAAATTTGTTGGTTCGAATGTCACGGTGACAGATCCTTCAGGTGCTGTTTTTACAATTGCTTTGGCGCAATTGATTCGTGAGGCATACCGCAATCGGATTTCAGTCAGCGACTATGGCTATTACTCAACTCCAAATCTGGGCTTTAACAAAGTGGATGGCAAGGGCAAGGCGTTTTTGTATTTCACCCAAGGCGTCGCAGCAAGTGAAGTCGAACTGGACTCCGATACTGGCGAAGTGAAAGTGCGCCGCGTTGACATATTGATGGATCTGGGGCGACCAGTCAATCATGCGCTTGATATGGGGCAAGTGATGGGGGGATTCATTCAGGGAATGGGATGGCTCACAACTGAGAACCTTGTTTATGACAACAACGGGAAGTTGATTTCGCATTCACCAAGCACATACAAGATTCCAAATGTGCAAGACACTCCGCGCGTGTTCAATGCTGATTTGATTTTCAACGAGGACAATACACAGAACATCCGAGGATCGAAAGCTTCTGGCGAACCTCCGCTTCTCCTGTCGATTTCTGTGTGGACCGCGATTCGCGACGCAGTTATGTCTGCGCGGAAGAATTCTGTCGCAGGCGAATCGCAACTTGTGCCACTGGCAATTCCCGCAACGGCAGAGCGAGTCTTGCGTGGTCTTTCTCCAGAGGCATTCGTCATCTGGGATAAGCAAGATACAAATGGAAGTGGCGCATGAAAAAGGATCGAACACGATGAGTTGCTCGATGCGCGAATATCTCCAGCGTGCAAGCGCGCTTGCAGAGCGAGGAGTTGTCTTTGTCACCGTCACACTTGTCGAGCCTGAAGGTCATGTTCCGCAAGACATTGGGGCAAAAGCAATCATCACCGCAGCTGGAGTGGTATGGGGAACTGTCGGCGGAGGTCGTCTGGAAGCGCGCGCAATCACCCATTCGCAAGCGATGATTGCACGCCAAGTTCAAGGAGCAATTCCTGCTGCTGCGATTCAATCAGAAATTGTTCGATACGAACTTCTTCGCGACTTGAATATGGTTTGTGGCGGTGCCGCAACTTTGTTTTATGAAATTTCTGCGCTGACAAACTGGAACATCGCCCTCTTCGGTGCGGGTCATGTCGCGCAAGCGACGGTTTCGCTTCTATGCACATTTGATTGCAGTTTGACCTGCATTGATCCACGCGAGGAATGGCTGACGAAAATTATCTCGCAGCCTAATTTGCGAAAGATGCTTGTTGCAGAACCAGCGGAGTTTGTTTCGAAGTTGCCTGCAGGAACATTTTATCTTTGTATGTCGCAAGGTCACGCAACCGACCTGCCGATTGTGCGCGAAATTCTTCGACGAGGTGATGCCGCATTCATCGGTGTCATCGGCAGTGAGCCAAAGTCGCGAACGCTGCGAAGCACGCTTCTCAAAGAGGGATTTGATGAGGCGATGGTTGGTCGGATTCACTGCCCGATCGGTCTGCCAATTGGATCAAATTCCCCGCCAGAAATTGCAGTGAGCATCGCTGCGCAACTCCTGCAGGAACGCGACGTGATCAGAAAATGCGTTGTGTGATATGACCCACACTGGACGAGGCTGTCAATGCTCAAGACAATTCAAGATGGAAAAATTTGGATGGTCACCCAGCCTGATCACAGTCAGATCGCTGGATATATCGCGGCGCATTGGGGCAATAGACTCTTCGCTTGTCCGGGATATTTTTCGGCGTCAGTCAAAGATCCAGAGCGACTGCGTGCAGAAGCAATTCTTGCTATCGCTGAGCATGACAATGGTTGGTGGGAGTGGGAAGCGATTCCAGATGTTTCTGTAGCAGATGGATTTTCTGCAGGACTTGGCGAGGTATTGCAGAGTCAGCAAGCAGGAATGGATCGATGGCGAAGTGCACTTACAAGATTTCAGAACCGCCCGATGGTAAATCTTCTCATCAGTTCTCATGCATATTGGCTCTATGCCGCGCGTGCAATACAAAATCCAGAACCTGCATTCAATCATCCTCTCTTCTGGAAGGGCGCGCCTGAAAAACTTTATGCTGGAAGTAATGAGGCGCCACTTGCTTTTATGGCGGAGTGCAAGAAGATGCAACTTGGTTGGATCGCAGAACTCCGCGCAGATCCTGAAGGGGCATCCTGGATCGAGCCCGCAAGTCTCGCCCCACTGCAAAGACTTATTCAGTTGTGTGATGGCATTTCGCTTGCGCTTTGTTCTGCGCTGATCCCTGCGAAGTCTGGAGCTTCGAACGGTCTTGGTGAAGATCCGTATGAACTCCACGAGGTTCCGCGCGGAAGTTGGTCGGATCGCTGCACAATCACGGTGACGCCGCGAGGTGATCGAAGAATTGAACTCGATCCATATCCATTCGATGTTGATCCACTGCCAGTGATGATGCCAGCGCGAATTGTTGAATTGCCCGCGAAGAAGCCCGCACACATTCAGACATGGTGGCACTCACGCTTTGCGAAGCAGATCGAGTTTCAGTTTGTGTCCGCGAAGTGATTAGGAAGTGATTGGGAAAAGTGGAGCGTGCTCGAACAGGGGCGATCAATCCTTGTGATGGATGACTCGCCCCAATCCTGAACCCGAACCTGAACCATCTTGCGAAGTTGCATCCAACTCTGGACGACCATCATCTTTGACATCGCCGCGAAGAGTTTCAATCGCGTGTGGAAGAATGTCCGCGATTGCTTCGAACATCTCGCTGCAACCTCGTGGAGAGCCTGGAAGCGTAATGACAAGAGTTTGGTGAATTGTCGCAGCAATTCCGCGCGAAAGAAAAGTCCGTGGCGTCTTCTGCAAGCAGCGCAATCGCGAAAGATCCATCAAGCCAGCATGTTCGCGGTGCATCACAGTACGAAGGGCTTCGGGAGTGATGTCGCGCGGTGCCAAGCCAGTGCCACCTGTACTCAGTATCAGGTCAACTGAATGCGCAGGTTGTGACCAATTGACAAAAAACTTGGCAAGGGAGGAAAGATCGTCGGGTAAGCAATCCGTGTGAACGATTTCGGCGCGCAAGTGTTTGATTGCAAGTGATGCCAGCGTTGGTCCCGATGTGTCGACAGCATCGCCACGAGAGCAACGATCGCTGACAGTCAATATGACGGCACGGATAGCGTCAGTCATATCCCGACTCGCTTTCGTGAAGGCTTTGCTGCTGTGACCGCGCGAAAATGCCCACTTCGCCCGCCTTCCTTTTCAAGCATGCGCATTCCTTCGATGGTCATCGAACGATCAATGGATTTTCCCATATCAATCACCGTCAACGCTGCGACGGCAACAGCAAGCAGCGCTTCCATTTCGACGCCAGTCTTCGCGGTCACTTTCGCTTCGGCCCAGACATACACATGGCCGCGGCGAAGTTCGACGCAAACATTGATCGAATCAAGTGGCAACGAATGACAAAGTGGAATGAGCTCGTCGGTTCGCTTCGCGGCTTGAATGCCAGCGAGTCGTGCAACATCAAGAACATTTCCCTTCGAGATCGAATTCTGTGCGATGCGTTTGGCGAGTTCCGCGGAAATATTCACTCGCGCTTCCGCAACTGCGCGACGAGATGTGACTTCCTTCGCACCAACATCCACCATCGCGGCGCGGCCCTTCGCGTCGATATGCGTCAAGCGCGCAGCGCCCTTGCCGATCTGGGAAGTTTTTTTCGAGGGGGATTTCTTCTTTGCCATTGCGTGTCCAATCTATGTCAGTCTGTTTGAGATGTTTTCACTCAGCCCAAGCATAAAAGTCTTGAGTGCCATTGGTTGATTTGCCTGGCGCGATTTCGACAAAGCCCACGCTTGTTGCGGCAGTCGCGACATCGCCAGAACTTTTTCCCCCGAGCAAATACAGCTCGCTACAACAATCAGCGCCAAGACGCTCGCCGACAAGTCGAAACCACCACATCCCAAGCGTGGAATGATCGTCGCTGGCAAGAACGCGTTTGGCAGGTGCAAGAGCGAGCCGCGATAATCCTGCAATTGCACCCAACATTGGAATGCCAAGTCGGCGAGCAGTGGTCATCACAGAAATTGGATTTCCGGGAAGGCCAAGTATCAGGCAAGGAGCATTCGATGCAGTTGCGGGTCGTACTGCCGCCATCATTGGACGACCTGGACGCTGGGGTAATTTGTGAAAAATAGTTTCTGCGCCAAGTTTTCCCACAACTTGAGGAACAAAGTCGCGGTGTCCCATCGACACACCGCCAGTCAAGATCACTGCGTCAGAAGATTTCATCGCTAGCGCAAGAGTCGCGGTCAATGAATCCACATCGTCAACTGCACGGGCGCAAGAAATAATTTCTATCCACGCTCGCGTACCGAGCAGTGCCTGAAGCACGGGTCCGTTGCTGTCACGAACTTGCCACGGTTGCACATTGCCGTCGATGGAGACAAGTTCGTCGCCTGTGATCACGATTGCAACCCGCACTCGTCGATGCACTTGAATTTGCGAAACGCCAAATGAAGCAAGAGCTCCAATTGTTGCGGCAGAAATCATCAAGCCTGCTGGCGCGATTTGCGCGCCACTCTTCGCGTTCTCTCCCTGTCGTCGAATGTTCGCGCCATTCTTGATCGAAGCGGGATCAATCGCCAATCGCACGCGATCTCCAACTCGCGATACATCTTCATGACGAACAACAGCGTCCGATCCAAGAGGAATCGGCGCGCCGGTCACAATACGGACGGCATGTGCGACGGGCATTTCAATAGGGGAGTGACCGATTCGCGCCTCATGATCCCCCTGTGTTGAAGTCGTTGCGACTGGCAACCCTGTTGCGCTTGAGATGATGGCGAGGTCAGAAATTTTTATGGCAAATCCATCCATCGAACTCAAATCGAGCGCGGGGCTATCGCGGTCGGCAAAAAGTGTTTTCGCCAGCACGCGGCCACAGGAGTTTGCAAGTGCGATGGTTTCCGTTGGCACAGAGATGACGCGTGCGCAGACCGCATCGATTGCCGCTTGTGGCGATGAAATCTCGCAAAGAACTGAATGTGGAGTTTGCGTTGTCATTGAGAGTGCGAGTGATTGATTCGGGAGGGGAGATTGAGTGGAAATACGCAGCTCGATGATACGCATCGCAGCAAGCAGATCGGATGAAGTAAAGTTTCTGCGAAGCCACACTGTTACACTTCAAATGTGAAAGTTCGTGTACTGATTTTCGGAGAACTTGCGCGGGAGTTATCGTGCAAGGAAATTGCTGTGGATGTTCAGTCGCCTGCGCAAGTTCGCGATGTAAATCTTGCTTTGGCGGCGGAATTTCCTGCGAAATCGCAATTCTTTCAAGCCGCAAGGCTTGCAGTCAATCACGCGTTTACTTCGCCAGACTCGCCCATCAAAGCAAGCGACGAAGTTGCGCTCATAGAACTTGTAGGTGGAGGATGAGCGTTGCAATCCATATTGTCGATGGTCCATTGCAAGATGCAACAAATTGTGCCGCGCAGAACTCTCTCGACCAGGCTGCGACGAACATCGGCGCGACACTCGTCTTCGAAGGAGTTGTCCGCGCACTCGAAGGCGCACGCCACATTCGAGCGCTCGAGTATGAAGCGTACGAACCAATGGCATCTCGGACACTCGCTGGTTTGGCGCAAGATATTCTCGCCAAGTATGGACTGACCACGATCATAGTTGAACATAGTTGTGGTCAAGTCTTGGTGGGCGAGCGGTCATTTCGATTGTCAGTCCAATCGGCACACCGTAAAGAAGCGCTTGCCGCAACCGATGAGTTCATCAACCGAATGAAATGCGATGTCCCAATTTGGAAGTCACCGGTCTATTCCTGACCATCTCTGTCTGGCCGTCTCCGTTAGGATTATCAAGATGCAAACGCCCAATGCGAAATTGCCTGTCTTTTCTGCCAAGACAACCGCATCGGTGATAGCGAAGAGTGTCGAGATGCAAGTGACGCGAGTTTCTGATGCTGGAACGCAACCCTTGGCAGATCGTTTGGCGATCGAAGAGCCGCTGGAAATCCGAGTGGAGTTTTTTGAAGGCGAAGAAAAGAAAAGCAAAAGTGTTTCGATCACCATGCGCACGCCTGGTCACGACGAGGAATTGGCGGCAGGTTTTTTATTCACAGAAGGAATTTTGCGATCTCCATCTGATGTCATCGAAATCATTGGATGCGGACCAAAGACTGGCGCGGGACAAACTCCCAACACCGTGAAGGTGCGATTGGCTCCAAATGCCAGCGTGAATTGGCCAAAGTTGGAGCGGCACTTCTATTCCACATCAAGTTGCGGAGTCTGCGGCAAGGCATCTCTGGATGCGCTCGAAGTTCCAGGGCTGCGACAAATCGCCAGCGAAGGTTTCCAAATCGCGGCGACGGAAATTTCCGCCCTGCAGGGACAGGTTCGGGCGCACCAATCAGTTTTCGATCAGACAGGCGGCCTGCACGGCGCGGCGCTCTTCACAGCAAAGGGCGAATTGCTGGAAGTTCGCGAAGATGTTGGCAGGCATAACGCCGTCGATAAACTTCTTGGCGCTCAATTCAATTCAGGCAAGACGCCGCTTTCGAATTGCCTTCTCTTCTTGAGCGGTCGAGCGAGTTTCGAACTCGTTCAAAAAGCACTTGTTGCTGGCATCCCAATGATTGTCGCGGTTGGTGCGCCATCAAGCCTCGCTGTCGAACTTGCAAAGCGATTCAACATCACGCTTGTCGGATTCGTGCGCGATGGTCGATTCAATATCTACCACGGAGAGTGGCGAGTGAATTCTCCACAGATCAAGACTGCGCCATCGACGCAGAAAGTTTGTTCGCAATGACCGACGAACGCAATCCAGAATATTTAAGTCCCGAGGTGCTCGATGCAAATCTTCGCATTGGTAAACCTGCGGAATCGGCGGGTGGAGCCGCCGCCGTCAAGGTTGGATTGACGACCTCTGTGAAGCAAATGGGAGTGGCTCGCGCGATTTCCGCGCTTCTTGATGTCAATCAAAAGACAGGGTTTGATTGCCCAGGTTGTGCGTGGCCTGATCCTGAAAACCACAGGTCGGTCGCTGAATTCTGCGAGAACGGAGCCAAAGCCATCGCGGAAGAAGCCACGCTGAAACGGGTGACGGCTGAATTTTTCGCCGCACATTCCATCAACGAACTCTCACGGCAATCAGATCATTGGCTGGGACAGCAAGGTCGATTGACAAGGCCGATGTATTTGCCCAAGGGGGCGACGCACTATCAGCCGATCTCTTGGAAAGATGCGTTTCATAAAATTGGCAATAAATTGAAATCGCTTGGTTCGCCAAATGACGCAGTTTTTTATACTTCTGGGCGAACCAGCAACGAAGCCGCCTTCTTATATCAACTGTTCGTGCGTCTCTTTGGAACAAACAACCTTCCTGATTGCTCAAACATGTGCCACGAGTCAAGCGGACTCGCGATGAATCACACTATCGGCACCGGGAAGGGGACTGTCTCGTTGAAGGACTTTGACTTTGCAGATTGCATCGTGGTGATAGGTCAAAATCCAGGCACGAATCATCCGCGGATGTTGCGCACATTGCAGGACGCGGTTCGCCGTGGTTGCAAAATTATCAGTATCAATCCGCTTGTGGAGACAGGTTTGAAACGCTTCGGGCATCCGCAAGAAATCAGCGGATTTTTCGGCTCTGGAACGAGGTTGGCAACGCATCATTTGCCAGTGAAGATCAATGGAGATGTGGCGCTTCTCAAGGGTATTCAGAAGGTCATACTGGACGAAGCGACTCCGCGGATCGATTTGGATTTCATCGCGCAATTCACAGAAGGCTTTGAGGCACTACGCACGAATCTTCACAGCGTGACTTGGGAAGAAATTGTTGAAGGTTCTGGAATCAGCGAGAAAGACATTCGCGAAGTCGCAGATGTCATCGCGAGCAGTAAAGCAATGATTTGTTGTTGGGCGATGGGACTGACGCAGCATCAGAATGCTGTCTCCAATATCCAGGAAATCATCAATCTGCTTCTTCTTGGCGGGCATTTCGGTCGGCCTGGCGCCGGCGCATGTCCAGTGCGGGGGCATAGCAATGTTCAAGGTGATCGCACGATGGGAATTTGGGAAAGACCGTCGCACGATTTCCTGCGGCGCCTTGGCGCGGAGTTTCATTTCACTCCGCCTCATGCCCATGGGTACAGCACGGTCGAAGCGATCGAAGCGATGCACGCAGGCAAGGTCAAAATCTTTTTCGCGCTTGGTGGAAACTTTCTTTCCGCAGCACCTGATACGGCATATACCGCGCACGGTCTGAATCTCTGTGAATTGACGGTGCAAGTCTCCACCAAATTGAATCGATCTCATTTGATTACGGGAGATGAAGCGTTGATCTTGCCGTGCCTTGGTCGCACAGAGCGAGATTTGCAGGCAAGCGGCGCTCAGTTTGTGTGTGTGGAAGATTCGATGGGAGTGGTTCATTCCTCCCAAGGTCGTCTCGATCCAGCCTCGACAGAATTGATGAGCGAGCCTGCCATCGTTGTTGCGCTTGCACAGGCAACTTTGGGCACAACTTTGGGTGTTGACTGGAGTGAATTTGTTGGCAACTATGACACGATTCGCGATCGAATCGCCGCAGTCATTCCTGGATTTGAAAATCTCAATTCACGCATTCGTACACCAAACGGATTCGAATTGCCAAATGCTGTGCGCGACTCGAGAGAGTTTCGCACTGCAAGCAAGAAGGCTCTCTTCACTGTCCACCCAATTCCACATTTGAATGTTGGGCCTGGTCAATTCGTTATGACCACAATTCGCTCCCACGATCAATACAACACCACCATCTATGGTTTGGAGGATCGTTATCGCGGCATTCACAATGGTCGACGCGTGGTTCTGATGAATGCGGACGATATGGCTGCGCAAAAACTATCTGCAAATGACGCTGTTGATATTGTCAGCCACCATCTTGGAAAACAACGCCGTGCGAAAAACTTTCGCGTGGTGGCGTACGAGATTCCACGCGGATGCCTTGCGACTTATTTCCCAGAAGCCAATGTTCTCGTGCCGATCGATAGTTTTGCCAAGACAAGTCACACTCCAACTTCGAAATCGATTATTGTTTCCCTTGAGAAAGTCCCGAGTGACCGCTGAAATTTGCGGATTGATTCTGACCGGCGGCAAAAGTTCGCGAATGGGCAAAGACAAAGCCCAAATCACATATTCAACTCATCCTCAGTGGCAAGAAGTTGCTGATCTTTTGCGCCCGTTTTGCGCCAAAGTCTATTGGTCGTGCACGCCGGAGCAAAAAACGCACTGGCAACTTGGCGATTTTGGGTTGGTCGATCTCATCGACGGACACGGACCTGCAAGTGGCTTGCATGCGGCCTTCTCCGCTTCAGGTCAATGTGCGTGGTTGGTTGTTGGTTGCGATTATCCACTGCTTGAATCTGCAGATATTCAATCTTTGGTCGACGCACGCCAATCAGATATTGAAGCAATCGCATTCTTCAACGAACGAGAAAATGAAATTGAACCAATGATCGCACTTTGGGAACCTCGTGCGCAACAGAATTTTCTTGAAGCGTTTTCGAAAGGCAATGACAGCCCACGCCGAATTCTGCGAGCGTGCAAACTGAAATTGATTCTGCCACGCAACAACGAAATCTTGAAAAGCAGAAACGCAAAGTGACATATCGTGGCGTTCGCGCCTTCCACTGCCTTCTGTCACCCTCCTACGGCTGACATTGGTCTTTGTGGCTGAACAAATGTTGGGGCGGCAATATTGTGTCCAGCGAGTTTCGTCCAAGTCACGTCGATCAGAAAATCCGCAATCTCCCTATCGCTTGCGCCGCCGCGCAGCAGCGGCATCACGCTCCATTCCTTGGTGCTAAAAAGACAGGGGCGCACATTGCCATCGGCGGTCAAACGCAATCTGCTGCATGCGCCACAAAATGGCTCGCTGACGGGCGCAATAAAACCAATCTGACCAGCGGTTTCATCGGCGAAGCGATAGGTTCTCGCGGTGCTGTGTGGATCATCTGCGTTGGTGGGGGTGAGCGCAAAGACAGCTTCGATTGCTTCGCGAGTTTCTCGTGCCGAAACGACCTGCGCAGCGTCCCATGCGTGAGCAGAATCGAGCGGCATATATTCGATGAAGCGCATTTCCACGCCGAATCGGCGAGCAAGTCCCGCAAGTTCGACTGCTTCATCATCGTTCACGCCCCGCACAAGCACCGCATTCAACTTCAGCGGTGTCAATCCTTCTGCGATGCACATATCAATGCCACGCAAGACATCATCAGGCGTGGTTGTCGAACGTGTCACCTTGGAAAATCGATCACTGCGAACAGAATCAATACTGATCGTGATCCGATCAAGACCCGCGCGTTTCCAGCGCGCAAGTTTTTCGCGAGTGAGCAACGACCCATTGGTGATCATCGCAATCTCGATACCGCTTGTTTGACGAATGCCAGAAATGATCTCTTCAAGCTTTGGATGAAGCGTGGGTTCGCCTCCGGTCACACGAATCTTTCGCACTCCAAGCGATCCTGCGACTTTCGCAAGTCTCGCGATTTCTGCTGGTGAAATCAACGCTTCGGGTGGTTGGAATTGCACATCGGGTTCCATGCAATAGACGCAGCGAAAGTTGCAGCGATCCGTGACGCTGATGCGAAGGTCCAAGATGGTGCGACCATACGAGTCCATCATTCGCCGTGCCGCACGGATCGATTCTGGCGCTTTGGGCAGTGGCTCGATCACGGATTTTGCACGCGTTCGCACTGTGTTTTCCAAATCACCGGCACTCGCCTTGAAAAGGTTCAGGGGAAACGGCGTGAAGGATGACGCGCTGCGTTGCATTGCTTTGAGAAGCCTATCACGCACTCGCTCGTTCGATTAGTGCAAATGCGTTCGTATCGCCGTACATTTGTTGCGCATGACAGGATTTGAAATTGTCATTCTTGTATTGCTCATTTGCGTGATGGCCGCGCTTTATGCCAGCGTGGGTCATGGCGGCGCATCGGGATATCTGGCGATTATGGCACTGATTGGAGTCAGCGCCGCGCTGATGCGACCATCGGCATTGATCTTGAATGTTCTTGTTGCCGCACTTGCCACAATTATGTTTGTTCGCGCAGGTTTTTTTCGCTGGCAATTGTTATGGCCATTTTTGATCACTTCAATTCCGTGCGCATTTCTCGCTGGCGCATATTCGATCAACGAGCCGACATTCAAAATCCTCGTTGCTGCAACATTGGTCATCGCAGGCGTGCGGATGTTCATAGGGCAACGAGATGAAGTCATTCGACCACTGCCTATTCCACTCGCGGCAGTCATCGGAGGTTTGATCGGCATTCTCTCTGGATTGGTTGGAATCGGCGGAGGAATTTTGCTCACGCCGCTGATGATTCTCTGCCGATGGGCGACACCACGCGAGGCAGCCGCGGTTTCCGCGCCATTCATATTGCTCAATTCGCTTGCGGGACTTGGCGGCCTTCTATATATAGGTTTCGTGGTCGAACAATGGATCTGGTGGGCATCCGCGGGCGCCGTCATCGGTGGATTGATTGGTTCTCGCTGGAGTATCCGCAGTGGATCACAGTTGTGGCTTCGCAGAGCCCTTGGAATTGTGCTGCTCGTTGCCGCATTCAAGTTTGTTGTCACGGCATAAATCTGCGACGCGCAGAATCCCTGTGGTCAAGATGCGCGCTCGAAGTCCGCCGCGATCTTTCAGGAATTCTTCAGCGCCTGGTCCAAAGGCTTCGTTCATCCATAAGCAGGGGCTGCATTCAGCGACACCTTCAAAGCGAATCCCTTGCAACTCAAATTGCGCGCCAACAAGCTGGTTCAAATCAATTCCGCTGGTGATGACATTGCGCCGAAGCACCCCAGCTGACTTTCCGACAACTTTGAAATGCTCGCAGAGATCTCGGAAGACTTCTTCGGAAAAAAATGTGACTTGCCCTTGATAGTTTTTCTTGTATCCAAAAAAGCGGTCGCCGCGCAGACCTTCGCCTGCAACGCATTCCACCTCATCAACCGAGAGTGTCGGATGAGTCCCCGCCAATTTTCCATGATGACCAAAAAAATTATGCCCAGGCGAGATGTGGATTTCCCGCACCATGACGGAGGTCAAGCATTCACTTTGGTTCTTTGTGGCAGATTTCATGAAGGTCCTAGAAAAGTATCACTCCTTGTGCGGATGTCGATCTTGTTCAAGTCAGAGTATCAGCGCAAGGGGCATAGGCGATGCGCTTCGAGGGTCTCAATCCATCACTCGCCCAAACGTCGACAATTTGCACGAGAAACGCTCAAAGTGACGATCAATGAGAGCCCGCCATCCGTGCACAGTTCTTCCAGTTTTACCCTTGAACCTATTTATGCAACTCCTCAAGCACAATCGTCGCGCCCTTCATACCTGCATACTCCTTGCAAATGCATCGATATTCATTTTCGTCGCATCGTGTTCGAACGATCCAACGCCAGTTCGATCGAGTCAACCTGCTCGACTTTCTGCATCGCCCGCGCAACTCGCCGCCGAAACTTCTCAATCGCCAACGCCGATTCAAAGTCCTGAGACTGTCGCCGTCGCCGATTTGCCCATCAAGCCTAAGCCGATTCCGCCAAAGCCACTTCCGATTCCGCCAATCACGGAACCCGAAGTTGCAATTCGAATTGAAACACTTGCGCTCAATCAAGCGGTCATCATCAATCACGCTGCTGGTCGATTGCAAATTTCTTCCAAGCATTCTTCTGCGGACGATCAAGAGTGGATGGCAAACACGCCAATTGAGATTCGTATGCAAGGTGAAGGATGGCGTGTGACTTCGCAAAAAAAATCTGGATTGCCTTCGCAGTCGCGCGACTTTCCCGCCGGCGAACTGACTGTTGATGTTCTCAATGGTGACACTCGTCCGATTCAGTGGAATCAAAAGCAATGGCCGGGAAAACTGCGCGTCGTGCGTACTCCAAGCAACATTGACTTGGTGATGGATGTGAAGATGGACTCGTATCTTCCTGGCGTGATTGCGAAAGAACTTTATCCTTCATGGTGCGATGCGGCCTATCACGCTCAGGCAATTGCCGCGCGGAGTTTCGCGGTAGTAGAAGAGGCTCGCTGGGAAGGTCGTCGTCACTATGACATGGTCGCGGGTCAACAAAGTCAGGCTTGGATCGGTGCAACTGATAATGCGAAAGCTCTCGCCGCAGTTCGTGATACGCGCGGTCAAGTGCTGGTGCACGATGGCGTGGTGGTTCCCGCGTACTACTCGAGCGCTTGCGGTGGTCGACCCGCAAATGCCCTCGGCGTGCTGACCGACAATCCATTTCACAACATCGTTTGTGTCTCAACTGGAAACAAATCTGCTGGACGCACTTCGTGTTGCGAAAGAACATCAGTGGCAACTTGGAAAGCATCGATTGCACTGACCAAGATCCAATCTCGCCTTCAAGCGTGGGGGAGTGCAAATGGTCGCGCGGATTTGTCCGCACTTCAACTGCCGACAAGCATCGAGGTCGCGGAGAAAAATGCGGCGGGTCGTCCAGAGCAATTTCGCATTCGAACTCGCAAGGGCGGCTCGGTCCTCATCGAGGCGGAGGATTTTCGTCGAGCAATCAATGCTGCAGGAGACTCGAAGTCCAGCATGCGGTCTTGCGATTGTTCTATTCAAATTTCTGCTGGAAACGCGGAGTTTTCAGGTCGCGGATTTGGACATGGCGTGGGTCTTTGCCAGCACGGTGCGCAGGAAATGGGTCGCAAGGGCAGCAGTTATAAACAGATTCTTGCCCGTTACTATCCTCAAACAATGATCGTGCAGGCTTGGAAATAATCTGTGTTTACGGGACTCGTTCAATCCGTCGGCACAATCGCTCATCACACAGCAACGGCAAGTGGAATGCATATGGTCATCCAATGCGGAGAAATGGCGTCGCTTCTTCGCCGTGGTGATTCCGTCAGCGTTCACGGCGTCTGCTTGACAGCAGTCGAAATTCGCTCGGGTCAATTCGAGGTCGATGTCATACCTCAAACTCTTTCGATGACAACACTCGGTGCAATGTCCGATGGGGATTCAGTTAATCTCGAACCTGCACTGCGTATGGGAGATCCGATGGGGGGTCATATCGTGCAGGGTCATGTCGATTCAATCGGCGAAATTTCTCTCGTTGATCGGACGGATGGCCAGTGGCGCATTCGAGTGAAGTCACTGCGCAACGATCGCGATTCGCTCGCGCTCATCACTCCGCAAGGATCGATCACCTTGAACGGCGTTTCATTGACGATTGCACATTGCACCGCAGATTGGTTTGAAGTCGCGCTTATTCCTGAGACTCTCACTCGCACAACTCTTGGCCAAGCGGTGATCGGAGATCGCGTCAACATAGAAATTGATTCGGTTGCACGGATGATTGATCAGGCTGTTCGCCGACACCTTGACGCGCGATAGTCCGTCGCGTTGCAGACCGTTCAAATCGCAGTCCAACTCGCGCAAAGCAAAGTCAGATCGTCGATTTGGGGAAAGTCTTGCGATTCTTCGTCAAGTCGACGATTGATGTTCTCGATGAACTCGTGCGAATTTGCGGTCGATGCAAATTCGTTGAAGACATCCAAGTATCTGCGATTCGGTAATCGCGGGGCAGATGGTTCTTGCCCCAATTCTGGGAATGCTTGTTCGAATCCATCGGTATAAAAAAGAATTTTATCGCCTGGGCAGAGAGTGATCACCTCCTCGGTGAAAGTTTCGTCATCGAAAACTCCCAGAAGTCCGCCAACAGTCGGGATCGCTTCGCACTTGCCGCCAGCCGAGATTCGCAGCATTGGAAGATGGCCAGCGCTTGCGACAGTCAGTTGTCGATTGCGCGTGTCGATGACTGCATAAATTGCAGTCGCGAAACGCGTGGTTATCCCAGCGCGAGTAATCATGTCCGCATTCACCCGAGACAGTGCTTCGCTTGGAGAAAGAATTCGGTAAGAATTATCTCTGATCTCCTTGGTTTGGAGACTTCGAGAAATGACCAATGTCAGCAGCGCAGCAGGCACGCCATGACCAACCGCATCCGTCACAAAGAGTCCAAGATGATGCTCGTCCAGACGCATGACGTTATAGATATCACCCGAGACATACGCGGCGGGTCGCCACAAAGCGGCTGATGCAATTCCGCCCAGTGATGGCAAGATGCGAGGGAGAAATTCTTGCTGAACGCTGGCTGCCAATTGCAATTCTTCCTGAATGTTATCGATTTGATTTCGCAGTCCACCAGAAAATCGCATTGCTGTCGCCTTGTCCAGTTGCAATCGCTGAATCTCTCGTTGCCGCGCGATGAGAGCGGACAAAGCTGTCGCCAAATGTTCTGGGCCAAGTTGCGGGTCAAGCACAAATGAAATCCCTGCTGGCGCATCTTGACTATCACCAAATTCTGCACAAAGTGCGACGACAGGAATCATCGAAGAGATCGCCTCCTCGATTGCAGGGGACTGCATGTTTTCGACCGTTGGAGCGCCGACCAATACCAATGCTTGGGAATCGCGCACGGCCATCGCAATTGAAACGGGATCTCGTTCATTGATCACATGGGTATCAAAGTTGAATCGTGCGCGGAGCACTCGCGCAACCGTTTCGTGCGTGTCGCCGGGCTGGAGCGAACTGATCGCGATGCGTGGTTGCTGATTGTTCAGAGATTGGTGTTCAGCGGGTATTGCCACAAGAATCTAATGGTAATGATTCGCTAGCATTTGCGGTGTATGGCAAACAAACTCTCCTTCGCAGAAGTCAACGCGAAAATGTCATTCGTTCCACACTGGTCCCGCACGGGCGATTTGATCGAGCGAACTTTCGTCTTTCCAGATTTCATCGCATCGATGCGATTTGTAAATCAGATGGCAATTGAAGCAGAACGAACCCAGCATCACCCCGACATTCTTGTCAAATACAACAAGGTCACGCTGGGATATTCCACGCACGATGCAGGTGGTTTGACGGTGAAAGACTTCGACGGAGCTGCAGCTGCCGATGCGGCTTGCGCAATCTGAACAAGCGCCGTCTGAACGAGAACTTTACTTCGTATCTGTCGTGCCGCGCGTCAACTCTTGTCGAACATATGCCGCTCGAACTTCTCGATCAGCCTCTTCGCTGTCGAGTGAACGAGGATCGATCAGCGAAAGATGCGCGGGTTGTACTTGCAGGAGCAAGCGCTGAATGGTCGTCAATTCAATCGACAGAAGACCCATCACCACTCCGAAGCGCATACGGCTGAGATCCTTGGTTGCTGCATCAGCGGTCAGCAATCTCGCCGCGCTCAAATTCGCATGCGACCGAAAGACGATGTCTTCGATACGACTTCGAAAACGGGCGAGAGCAGCAGTGCGCGCTTCGCGCTCGTATCCGATCAAGCGTGGAAGCACGACGCCATTGAATTCTTCGAGCAGCGCATCCTCGGTTGAACCCAGAGTTGTTTGATTCGAAAATTGGAAAAAGTCTCCGATCGATTCTGAACCTTCGCCGTAATAACCACGCACAGCAAGATGCAATTCCTTCGCTGCGCGCTGAATTCGATCAGTTTCCTTCATGATCTGCGCGCCAGGAAGATGAAGCATCGCACTCATACGAATTCCGCAACCAACATTTGTCGGGCAGGCAGTCAGATATCCCCAGCGCGGGTGAAATGAAAAATTGGTCGTATTTGCCAGCGCATTTTCCAGCGCGAAAGCAGCCTTGAATGCATCGGACAATCGAGATCCAGCGCAAAGAAATTGAATTCGCAGATGGTCTTCCTCATTCACCATAATGCTTGAATGTTCGTCGCTGGAAAGCGCGAGGGCGCGCGGTCCGTCGCTATTGGCAAAGTGGCGCGAGACAAGGTGGCGTTCAGAAAGCAGAATGCGATCACGCGATGGAGCAGATTGCAATTCGATCCAGCGCAATTCCTGATTCGCATCGATCCCTTGACACGACTGATCAACTGCGCGGCGAACAACGCGCATAATTTCCTGTCTGACTGGGTTGCTTGCTCGACTGATGAATGGAAATCCAGAGATGTTGCGCGCCAAACGCACACGACTTGTCACGACGACATCGGAGTCGGGTCCAACTTGCGACATTGCAGCGGAGAAAGGCTGACTCATGGCGATTGGGAATCCAATGCTTTCAGCTCGTCTCGCAATTTCGCGGCGCGCTCGTATTGTTCAGCAGCAACAGCAGCTTCCAAATCGTGCATCAACTTCACGCGCAAGTTCTGCACGCGTTCGATTTCCGCTCCTCCGATGGGGCTTCTTCCCAAATGATGCGTCGCACCATCTTGCGCACTCTCAATAACTTTTTCGATCATCGGCATAAACGCGTCATAGCACGCGGGACATCCCAGCGTCGCGGACTTCCGAAAGACTGTGAAAGTCAAACCGCATGCGCTGCACTTTGCAGATCGTTCCTTGCTTTTGGCGGCTTCTACTTTCGCAACAGAGCCAAGCTTTGGAAAAATGTCGGCGATGGGTTGTTCGACTGGCAGTGGATATCCCGCAGCAATGGCATGTTCCGAGCACAAGTGGACTTCTTTCGAAACGCCGCCTTTGATGACGATTTCGTGCACGACCGCGGGCTTATCGCAATGATCGCAATTCATTTCGCCGCCACCACTCGGCGAATCTCCGCAAGTTGCCCCAAGAGCGCAGGCATGCGATCAAGAAGTTGAATCGTTGCTCGATCACTCAGCGAAGCAGCAGGATCCGGATGACACTCAAGAAAAATCGCATCAACACCCGCAGCAACTGCAGCGCGCGCAAGCAGTGGGGCGTGATGTGGATTTCCGCCACTCGTTTCGCCCTCTCCAGGTCGTTGCGTGGAATGCGTCGCATCAAAGCAAACTGGAACGCCCATGTGCATCATGTCGCCGACTCCAGCGAAGTCGTTCACAAGTCTGTGATATCCAAAGAATGTTCCGCGTTCGGTCAGCATAATTTGCTTCGCGCCACTCTCGCGCAATTTGCCGATCGCTCCCGCCATTTCAGCTGGAGCCATAAATTGTCCCTTCTTCACATTCACTGCTTTGCCAGTTGCTGCGGCGGCACTGAGCAAGTCCGTTTGTCGCGCGAGGAATGCGGGTATCTGCAAGATGTCGACAGCCTGCGCGGCGCGCGCGGCTTGTTGTGGTTCGTGAATGTCGGTCGTGACGGGAACGCCCAGAGCCGTCTTCAATTTCGCCAGCATGTCGCATCCGCGTTCCAATCCAGGGCCGCGCGCGCTCTTGACGCTCGAACGATTCGCTTTATCGAAACTTGCCTTGAAGACAAATGAAAGTCCATGCTTCGCGCAAGCATCTCGCATTGTTTCGCCGATGTGCATATTGATCGCGTCACTTTCCAAGATGCATGGGCCGGCAATTATCAGCAAAGGACCACGACTGCCTGGACCCAAAGTCGAGGCTTTGTGGGAAAAAAACAAGGTGTTGTCAAGCGCCATTTTTAGATTTTTCCATTCAAAATAATCGTCACTTTCTTTGGCATTGGATGGCATTTTATCCGATAGTTCAATTGAAGGTGCGCACATTCCGTGCGTCTTCAGGAGGTCTAGGAATGAGTGATTCGAACCAAGATAAATTGCCCCAAGAGAAATTCCCCGATGATTGGCAGGGTTTTACTGAAATGGTCAGTCGCTTGCTGAAAGGTTGGTACCAACAAAGGCCAGTCGAAATCATTTCTCCGCTCAGCTTGACCATTGATGGCAAGGCATTGGGGTTGGAGAATCTCTTTCGCATGGTTCAGCAGGATCCACAGCGCGGTCATGCGTTTGTGCGAAGTTATTTCGAGAGAATCTTCGAGGGAGATTCCGTCGGCGCAAGTTTGATTCCTTTCTCCGTCGCGCGTCATCGCATCATGCCGCGTATTCAACCAGAGTCGATCTTCGATGGCGTCGATCGTCAATCGATCGCACATTTGCCATGGGTCAATGGAACGGTGATTGTCTTTGTGCTTGATATGCCCGAGATGACTGTCAGCGTTTCCACCGAGCAAATGGTGCGATGGGGGATTGGTCCAGAGGAACTCGAGGAAATCGCTCGCCAGAATCTTGGTTCATACGCGCCCGATCTGCAAGTGCAAGTGATCGCAAGTCACGATGGTGGACGCGCCGCGCTCTTGTCTCTGAAAGATGGATATGACGCGGCGCGATTGCTCTTGTCCAAATTGCACGAACGGCTAGCCAAAGAACTTCGCGGCGATTTCTATGTCGCAACCCCCGCACGCGATGTCTTCATAGCGCTTTCGTATGGTCCCGATCCATTTCTTGACCGTATTCGTGCCAGAATTGCCCGCGATTATTCTCGATTGCCATATCCAATCACCAGCGATTTCTTCATCGTGACCCGTGATGGGGTTGCGGGGACTTCCAAGGCTGCGTAGTAACCTGCGCTGATATGAAGGTCGAACCAATCCTCGCCGAACTCAATCGTCAGCGCAATGATCTTTCCAAGGACCCAACCGATATTGAGTGGTTTGCGTTGCACCACGCATTCTGTTTCATTTCGTATCACATGGCCGACTTCCAGAAATATCTGGATGAAGTCGTGAAGCCTGGCGATCCAAAGCCGGAATGAGCCGCGCAAACTTTTCCGCGCAAACTTTTCCGCGCAAACTTTTCCGCGCAAACTTTTCCGCGCAATTCAAGCGTGCTTGCGAATCGGTCGCGAAAGAAGTGCGTCGCCTTCTACTGCATGCGTGCCGCCAAATCGTTCGGTGACAGGGTTCCAGGAAAGCGGTTTGCCGACCGCATATCCAATCACGGCAAGTTGGCAAATCGACGCAGTGCGATGTCCTGTCTCGGCGGTGCAGATCGGGTCGAATCCTCCGCGAATTGCCGCAATGAAATTTGCGATGTGCGAAGTATTTCGTGCGAGGCGTTCTTCGTTGCCAGTTGGCGCATCAAGAATTTGAGGGGCTTCAACTCCATTCTTGAGCGCTTTGATGTGACCGCGCGAACACTCGATGGTTCCTTCGCTGCCCTCGAATGTGCAATCTGTCGGACCGCCGTGCACTAATTCCACACCGTTTTCATAGAGAAATCGCAAACCCGTCTTTGCGCCATCGGAAGGTGGAATCAATTCGCGCGGACCACTGTGATCCATTCTCATCGCCCATTGTGCGATGTCGAAATGATGCGCCCCCATATCGGCGAGATATCCATTTCCGTACTCGCGATATGCCCGCCAATTTGGATAGTGATTATGCATGCCGATTGGACAGAGATCGGTATTGAATCCACGCATCGGTGCTTGTCCTAGCCAGCTATCCCAGTTGATTCCTTTTGGGAGTGTTTCTTCTGGCAGATCGCAGTTGATTGGTGGCTCGCCGACACCAATCGTGATTCGCTTCAGTGTGCCGATGCGACCATTACGCACAGCTTCGGCGGCGCGCACGAAAAAGTGCGAGAACTCTGACCGCTGTTGAGATCCCGTTTGAAAGCGGATTCCCGCCGTGCGCGCGGCGTCGGCCATCGTGCGTCCTTCAGCGATGGTCAATGACATTGGTTTTTCGCAGTACACATGTCGACCAGCGAGACACGCGGCGATTGCGGGTTCTGCGTGCCAATGATCAGGCGTGGCAATCAGAACCGCATCGATGGATGGATCTGCGATGAGCGCACGCCAATTTTCGGCGCGTCGACAAACTGTGGCTTTGCGACGATCGTTCACCAGTCGCACGCCTTCATCCGCGCGTGCGGCGCACACATCAGCGACCGAAATAATCTCGATTGTTGGGTCATCAAGAAATCCGCCGCACAACTCCTGTCCACGCACGCCGAATCCGATGATGCCGACATTCAGCCGATCATTCGCAGATGGTCGCTTGGCTGAAGCGCCAGCAAACTTTGTGGGTGTCACGGCAAACATTGCGGCAACTGCCGCGGCGCTTTGGATGAATTCGCGTCGTGATGGTCGTGTTTCCATAGGTATAGGTTCGCAGAGATCAGTTGCTCTCGCAACCGCATGACAGCCATATTTTCGTAGGATCAGTTGATGCAAAAAGCTTTTCAAATCACTCTTGTTGTTTCAGTATTCGCGGTCTCTGGATGCGTGCCAGCAAAATTGAGCGAAAGCAACATTCAGTCAACTTCTGAACAGCGCACATATATGGAACAGCAAGCCAAGTTCGAACAATTACGCACCGAAATGGCGCCGATTGTTCGGCAGATTTCTGTGGTCCTTCCACTGGACTGTAATACGGCACTCGCGAACATATCAGATTTTCAGACACGGGAATCCTTGATGGACATTGCGGCGATCGCAGGAATTTATGCCGCAATGCAAACATCTGCTCCAGATCCACGGGTTGGCTTGACCAACTTATTGATTTCTGGCGAGTCGATTCGCAACGCGCTCACATCTGCAGCCGAGAGTGGTCCATATCCATCTCTCCTGCCAATGATCGCAACGATTGATTCAATCGAGTCAGATTTGTTCAAGCTTGGCGACAAGTGGCTGACTCCCGAAGTCATCGCGCAGGTTCGATTGATCACTGCTCGCAAGGATGCAAAGGATTCGACCCCATTGGCGACACTTCTTGTTGTGAATGAAATGCTTCTTACGAAATTCAAAATGCCAAAGAGTATTCAGATCGATTCTTCATTCGTTCAGTTTGATGACAATGGGGTGCTTGAGCGCGGACTGGGGGAGATTCACACCGTGCGACTCGCCGCACAAGAAGGTAGCGCTGTGTTAGCACAGTTGCCTCTGGCGATGGAGTTTCGTTTGCGGCGCGCGTTGATTGCGACGATCAACGACCCTTCATTTCAGAAAATCCAAGCCGAATTCTCGCAGATGTCCAAGCTGATGAAGGATTTGAAAGAACTGCAAGGGCTGCAAGCTTTACAGCAACTCAAGTCACTTGATGAGTTGAAAAAGCTTGATGCGATTAAAAATCTTGAATTGCTCAAGAACATTGAAGCGCTGAAAAATCTGGACTCCCTGAAAAATCTGGAGATGGTGACGGAACTTCAGAATCTCCGATCGTTGCATTCGCTCGACAGTCTGGCGCAATTCAGATGGTTGGCGGCAGGGGCGGTTGTGATTGGATTGATCGCGCAGGCATTGATACTCGTTTGGGGGCTGAAGCGATTTGCGGCGAAGTGAC
>SXGU01228861.1_pt1 | contig 34162 bp, 26 predicted proteins | sample 3174531 | NCBI WGS metagenome assembly SXGU01 (sample SAMN11356863, study PRJNA531348) | freshwater metagenome | isolation source: freshwater sample F1-140 | place: China: Fuxian Lake, Yuxi | collected 2017-12-25 | reverse complement strand
TCGAAGGCTCTCGCCGGTTCGTTGCCTTGCCAGCGACTTCGACTGCTTCCGGTCGGAACAATAAGATACCGGCGTGGGTTTCGCACCCACTGGATCACCAACACTTGCACGGCGCACACCCGAAGCGTTAGCGAGGGCCACTGCATCCCTCGCTAACGCTTCGGGTTGGTATGCTATTTTCTGCCGCTCGCCTTAACCCTCAAGAAAGCGAAGTCGTCTCGTCATTGCAACTGTTTTTTGCCTGCGTGCGCAGGCGCACCGTCTCGGACCCGCAGCGCAGGTGACGGTGGATCGGTCTTTGCCAAGTCCGTCGTTCGCGCTGCGCCGCGCGAACGCTGAACAAAAACAGGGAGGATTACTTCTTGTCGGCTGGCCGGTTCTCCACGTACACGTCCAACGCCTGCGCCATCGTGATCAGCCCCGGACCGTAGTTGCGCAGCGAGCCGGCGAAGAACTTGAAGTTGCGTTCGGCTTCCTTGTCGTAGCGTTCGTCGCCGCTGAGCTTGTGCAGGCGGACGAGGTTGCGGGCGGCCATGCTGTTGCCCGAAGGTTGCACGCCGTCGTACTGGTCCTTCGAGCGGGCGAAGAATTTTTCGTGATCGTGGGCGGTGTAGAAGTAGCCGCCGATCTTCTTGTCGCCGTGGGCTGCGATCATCGTGTCGGTGAGCTTTTTGGCGGCGTCGAGCCAGCGTTTATCCTTGGTCGCTTCGTGCAGCGTCAACAGGCCGTGCGTCAGGAAGGCGTAGTCTTCGAGATAACCGTTGACGGCGGCCTTGGGGGGGGCGCCGGGGGCGGCGCCGTAGGTGCGCAGCAATCGGCCGTCTTTCGTGAGCTGGTGCTTGAGCACGAAGTCGGCAGCCTCGGCCGCGATTTTCAAATATTTCGGCTCGTTCAAGCAGCGCCCCGCCTCGGCGTAACCCGCGATCATCAGGCCGCTCCAGGCGGTCAAGGCGATTTTGTTAAGGAACGGCTTGTCGCGTTTCTCGCGCGCGTCGAACAGCTTCTTGCGGATCGGATCGAGCTTCTTGTACAACTCCGCCTCGGTCATGCCGAGATCCTTTGCGACCAGGTCCGGCGTGTAGGTCCAGCGCAGGATGTGATATTTCTCCTCGAAGTTCACCCGGTTGTCGGGCACGTAGATCTTCTTGATGAAGTCCAATTCCGCCTGTACGGGAAGCGCGTCGGCCAATTCCTTGGGCGTCCACACATAAGATCGGCCTTCCTCGTGATGCGTCTCCGCGTCCTGCGATGAATAGAACGCGCCATACGGGGATGTCATCTCGCGCTCGATGTAATCAAGCGTCTCGGTCACGATGCGCCGATAGAGCGGCTTCTGGGTGACGCGATACGCCTTCGCGTAGAGCTCGACGAGCTGGCCGTTGTCGTAGAGCATCTTATCGAAGTGCGGGACCGTCCAGGTGCGCTCGACGGAGTAGCGATGGAAGCCGCCGCCAATCTGGTCGTAGATGCCGCCGATGGCGAGTTGATCCAGCGTTTTCGTGACCATGGCGAGCGCCTTCTTGTCCTTGGTGCGCTCGGCGAATTGCAAGAGAAACTCATGGCGCGGCGGCATGGGGAAGCGGGCGCCGCGGAACTGGCGCTCCGGATTGCCGAACCCGCCGTGCTTCGGATCGAACTCGTCCTTGACTTCCTCGGCGACGCGCTCGATCAGCTCGCGATTGAGCGGCACAATCGCGATGCCGGGGACGGCGGCGTTCTCGAGCGTGCGCGCCGTGAGCGCGGCGAGCTTCTCGGCTTGTTTCTCGATGGCGGCGGGATCGTCCTTCTTCGCGTCGCGCACCGTCTTGAGGATGGTCTTGAATCCGGGGGCGACATCGTCTTCAACCTTCTTGTCCTCGCGCGGCCAATACGTGCCGCCGACGATCGGGCGGCCGTCGTCGGTCAGGAACATCGACAAGGGCCAACCGCCTGAACGGCCCAGGGCGTTGAGGGCGGTCATGTAGATTTGATCGATGTCGGGGCGCTCCTCGCGATCGACCTTGATGCAGATGAAGTGATCGTTGAGGATCTTGGCGACCTCTTCGTTGTTGAACGACTCGCGCTCCATCACATGGCACCAGTAGCACGAGCTGTAGCCAATCGACAGGAAGACGAGCTTCTTCTCGGCCTTGGCCTTCTCGAACGCTTCAGGGCCCCAGGCGTACCAGTTGGTCGGATTATGGGCGTGCATGAGCAGGTAAGGGCTCGTCTCCTTGGCGAGCCGATTGGTGTGCTTTGGCTTGGCCTTCTTGTCGCCGCCGGCCGCATCCATAGTGAGGAACGCGAGGAGCACGAGCGGGATGGCGATAAGCATGGCGCGGCACGGCATGGCGGACTCCTTGGCTGCAAGGGAGAGCGATGCCTCTACGTTATCGTGTGGGTTTTCGGCGTCAACGAAAATGCGTTGAGAATGGAGTCGTCTTGCTCGTTCCCACGCCGAGCGTGAAAACGAGGGTCGGTAAGGTCCTCGACGAACTCCCTGCAGCAATTGGGCCGCCCGGGATCGACGTGGGGCTACTCGATTGTGTCAGGGATTACACCGAATTTGTCGCGGCGCAAACCCCGGCTGGGCGTACAACAACTCTACGTTTCAATTACGAGCCGCGACCGTCACTTGCAATATCTGGGGGGAACTTCTATGCGCGCTGTATTCGTGCTGTTCGCGTTTCTTCTGGTCTCAAACCTCTCGTTTGCACAGGACAAAGTCATACTCGCGATTCATGGCGGCGCGGGGGTCGCGCCGAAGGGGAAGATGTCGCCGCTACTCGACAAGGAATATCGCGACGCCCTCGCGCAAGCACTCAAGACGGGCTATGCGGCGCTTGCGAAGGGCGGCAGTCTCGACGGCGTCGAAGCGGCCATCAAGGTCCTCGAAGATTCGCCCCTCTTCAATGCGGGCAAAGGGGCAGTCTTCAATCGCGACGGCCGGCAAGAACTCAACGCCTCCATCATGGACGGCAAAACGAAGAAGGCCGGCGCCATCGCGGGCGTCAGTCGCCTCAAGAACCCGATCTCGGCCTCGCGCCTTATCATGGAAAAATCCGAGCACGTCTTCATGATCGGCGACGGCGCCGAGCGTTTCTGCCGTGATCAGGGCATGGAACTGGTCAGTCCCCTCTCTCTGTGGACCGAACGAGCGTGGAAGCAACTTCAGGACGCAGATGAAGCCGCCAGAAAAAAGGGGAATGCTCAGGCCGCACTTGACACGGGCCATTTCGGCACCGTCGGCGCCGTCGCGCTCGACAAGGACGGCAACCTTGCGGCGGGAACGTCCACCGGCGGCATCACCTACGTGCGCGCCGGGCGCGTCGGCGATTCCCCCATCATCGGCGCCGGGACCTACGCGGAGAATGAAGCGTGCGCCGTCTCCTGCACCGGCAAGGGCGAACTGTTCATCCGCCACACCGTCGCCGCCGACATCGCCGCGCGCATGAAGTACCGCGGCGACGCTCTCAAGAAAGCGGCGACCGAAGTACTCGCCGGTCTGCCCAAAATCCCCGGTGGTGCGGGAGGGCTCATCGCCCTCGATCGGCACGGCAACGTCGCTCTCCCTTTCTCGACCAATGGCATGTTCCGGGGCACCATCTCGCAAACGGGCAAAATCTGGGTCGGAATTTACGAGGAGTAGATGGCGCCAGGCATCCAAATGAGGAGTTTTTGCTTGAAATCAGAGGTTTCCTGTTTCATCATTATTGTGTGGCGACGAGACGGACTTGATGCAGCCCAGCGCTCCGTCGTTCCGTGAATGGCTCAGACCAGCTTGCGGCTCGGCCGTGCTTGGAAATAAAGATATGCGCAACGACATTCTTTTCTCACGCCGCGACATGCTCACCCGCTGCGGCGCCGGTTTCGGCATGATCGGGCTCGCCAACGTCTTGGCCGCCGATACGGCGTCGAATCCACTCGCGTCCAGGTTGCCGCACCACCCGGCCAAGGCGAAGCATATCATCCATTTGTACATGAACGGCGGCCCGTCGCAGGTCGATACGTTTGATCCCAAGCCCGCCCTGGCGCGCTTCGCCGGCCAGCGTCCCACGAGCATCGCCAACTATCGCACCGAGAACGCGACGGTCGGCTTGCGGCCATCGCCGTTCAAGTTCCCGCGCTGTGGCCAATCGGGCCTTGAGATCAGCGAGATTTTCCCGAACGTCGCCAAGTTCGCGGACGATCTTTGCGTCATCCGCTCGATGCACACCGACATTCCCAATCACGAGCCGTCGATGTTCATGATGAACAGCGGCCATCCGCAAGCGCTGCGGCCCAGCTACGGCTCCTGGCTGCTCTACGGCCTCGGCACGGAGAATCAAAACCTGCCCGGCTACATGGTCATGTGTCCGGGGCTGCCGGTCAACGGCGCCGCCAATTGGAGCAGCCGTTTTCTGCCCGGCGTCTATCAAGGCTGCCACATGAATTTGCCGCTCGGTTATGACGCCCGCACGGTGCTGCCGTATTTGCAAAATCAGCATGTCGGCCCCGAAACGCAGCGCCGGCAGCTCGACTTCATCCAGCGCCTCAACACGCTGCAAGCCGAGCGGCGCGGCAACGACGCCCTGCTCGAGGCCCGCGTCGCCTCGCTGGAAATGGCCTTCCGCATGCAAACGGCCGCCCACGAAGCGTTCGACTTGAACCAGGAAACGCAAGCCACCAAGCAGATGTATGGTTACGAGAGCAACCGCAACGTCTTCGCGCAGAATTGCCTGCTGGCGCGCCGCCTGGTCGAGCGCGGCGTCCGGGCCGTGCAAATCTACACCGGCAATAGCCAGCCGTGGGACACACACGGCAACAACGACGGCCAGCATCGCCAACTCGCAGCCGGCGTGGATCGCGGCATCGCCGGCCTTCTCTTCGACTTGAAGCACCGCGGCCTTCTGGATGAGACCATCGTCCTCTGGGGCGGCGAGTTCGGCCGCACGCCGGCGTCGCAAGGCGGCGACGGTCGCGATCACAATCACTGGGGCTTCTGCGTCTGGCTCGCCGGCGGCGGTTTCAAGGGCGGCATGGCCTATGGCGCCACCGACGAATTCGGCTTCCGCGCGGAAGAAAAACGCACGCACCCGCACGACCTCCACGCGACGATACTTCATCAGATGGGCCTCGACCACGAACGCCTGACCTTCCGCTACAGCGGCCGCGACCATCGCCTCACCGACGTCGAGGGGCAGGTGATTCGCGAGATCATCGCGTGAAGTAGCGTATCAACACCACAGCTCAGACGAGGCGAATCGTCACCTGTGTCGCCACGGTCAGGTTGTGGATGTAAGATGAAAAGGCTGGATCAGCTTGTCGTGGGTTTGTCCTGCCCACATGACCTTGTGATGTTCTTGGGGGGAGCTTGAGAATGCCCGGAAAACGGACCATCCAGCGCCTTCGCGGCACGCTGGCTTTGCTGATTTTTGGCGTTGCATTCGCCTGCGGATACGCAGGGGACACGCAGAAGCCAGCGAATGTCGCCAAAAATGCGTTGCCGGACGGCGCGCTTCGACGCCTGGGTTCTCTCCACTGGCGGCACGGTGAACCGATCACGTTTCTTGCGCTGCCGGCCGACGGCAAGACGCTCGTCACGGCCACGCACGATGCCGTCCTTCGTCTTTGGGATCGCGAAACGGGCAAAGAAATTCGGCGGTTCGTTCCCCCCGCCGATCCAAACGCCAAGGCCCTCACGCCGGTTCATCCCTATATGCAAGGCCTGACGCGTGCCGCGTTGTCCAGGGACGGCAAGTTGCTTGCTGTCGTATTGCCGAGCAACGTCGCGCAACTGTGGGATGTCGAGACAGGCAAGACCCTTCAGCAAATCAAAAGCCCCGCGAACGGCGTGAGCGCCATGGCCTTCGCGCCCGATGGCAAGACACTCGCCATTCGGGGCGTGGCCGATCGCGTCTGCTATCTTCATGAAACGGCGACGGGGAAAGAACTGCGCAAGCTCAAGCCGATGCATCCCGACGGCAAAGGGGGCAACATCTCCGGCGGCCCCGACAACGGCACCGGCCTCGCTTTCTCGCCCGATGGCAAGATCATCGCCCTACCCGAACTCGAATACAACAACAAGGTGGTGTGCGGCTCCGTCACGCTCTTCGAAGTCGATACGGGTAAGGAGGTTCGCCGCATCGAACCGCCGACGCACGGCATCGCCGCGATCGCATTCGCGCCCGACGGCAAGACGCTGGTGTTCAACACGCTGTCCACCATTCACGTCAAGGACGCCGACACAGGCAAGGAAATCAGGCAGCTCAAAGGCTTCTTCGGCGCCAATCAAATGATCTTCGCCCCCGACGGCCAAACGCTGGCGGTGAAAGGCCGCGACCGCTTGGTGCGGCTCTTCGATCCCAAGACGGGCAATCTCCTCCGCACGCTCGGCGAACTCCCTGGCCAGAAGGGGGCCAACTTTTTCGCCAACGGAAACCAAGGGCTCACCACCGACGTTGTCTACTCGGCCGATAGCAAAACGCTCGTCATCGGCGGCCAGCAAGTCCCTCGATTTTTCGACGTCGCCACCGGCAAAGAGCAAACGCTGCCCGGCGGCGGGCATGGCGGCGCCGTCTCCGCGCTCATGGTCAGCGCGGATGGCAAGACGATCGTGTCGCGCGGCGCGGAAGGCGTCCTACGCGCCTGGGACACTGCCGGCAAGGAAGTCCATCAAATCGCCGAGACTAATGGCACCTCCGCCGTTGGTTTTTCGCCCGACGGCAAACTGGTTGCGCTCGGCAACAACGATGGCACGGTTCGTCTGCTTGATCTCGCCGACGGCAAAGAGAAGCGCCAATGGAAAGCCCATCAAGGAACCATCGCCACCCTCGCGTTCTCCGCCGATGGAAAGAAGCTCGCCACGCGCGGCAGTTACGACGGCACTTTGCGCATTTTCGCTGCCGAGAAAGGCGCCGAACTCAAGCAGATCATTTATCGCGACATCAAAGCCGGCAATGGCGCCGCCGTCTTTGTGCGCACCAATAGCCAAGGCGAGTCCCATCCGCTGGCGTTTTCTCCCGACGGTAAGACGCTCGCGGCCTTCGTCGCACCGCAGCAGGTTCATATCCAAGGTCAAGAGCAGATGCAGCCCGATGCGAATTGCCTGCGGCTCTTCGACGTGGACACCGGCAAGGAAGTCCGCCGCGTCCCCATGCCGGCCGGATGCACGATCCATCATCTCGTCTTTTCGCCCGATGGACGTCTCTTGATCAGCGAAAACCTCGATAGGACCATAAGCCTTTGGGAAGTCGCCAGCGGTCAGGAACGCAGCCGTTTTGGCGAGCCCGTCGCCGTTGTGCCGCCAACGAACACGACGAGCTTCGTCGTCATCGGCGGGATCGCTCGCTCCGGCCCTCCCACACCTCCCGTCGGCGTCACCATCGCGACTGCGCGCGACGGCAGCCTGATTGCGGCGCCTGGCCCCAACCACACGATCCGAGTCTATGATGCGACCTCCGGCAAAGCGGTCGGCTCGTTTCAGGGACACGACGGCGCCCTTGCTTCGCTCATTTTCGCGCCGGATGGCAAGAGCCTCGTGTCGGGGGGCAACGACACGAGCGTTCTCGTCTGGGACCTGGGCCGCTTGAAGCGTGAACCTCTACCACAAATCAGCGCATTTCAGCCGAAGGAATTCGAGACGCTGTGGACCGATCTGTTCAGCAGTGATGCCGGCAGAGCGGGCAAAGCGGTACAAACCCTGATTGCCGGGTCCAAGGCGTCGGTCGCGCTTCTGGCAGATCGCATTCAACCAGCCGCAACGGTTGAGCCCAGCGTGCTCGATCAATGGCTGCGCGATCTCGGCAGTAGTGACTTCAAGAGGCGTGCGATCGCCACGCGTGAGCTGGAAAAGCTTGGCGAGCTGGGCGTGCCCGCATTGCAAAAATTGCTGGCGTCCGCACCCGCGCTCGAAACGCGTCGGCGCGTGGAGTTCTTGCTCGAAGACCTGACGGGACGCAGCCTTAGTCCGGAACAAGTTCGCGTGGTCCGCGTCATCGAGGTTCTTGACCGGCTCGGCACGCCCGAGGCCAGGCAGGTGCTTGAGCGTCTGGCCGACGGCGCCGCGGGCTCGTTGACGACGCGCCAGGCGCAGATGGCGCTGCAGCGGTTGCGTGGGAACAAATATTGAGGATTGAGCGCAGAGCCGCGCCTTCGAACCGGGCTTCAGGCAAGAGCGGAGTGAACGGTCATCAGCAAGGCATGGCGCAGCCTGAGCGTGATGCCCGGCATCGGCGCGACGACGCAGCCAGGGACGAGTTCGAGCCTGAAACGTTGCAGCACCCGGGCCACGATCACCTGCGCTTCCAGCATCGCCAGGTGGCTGCCGATGCACAAACGCTGCCCGCCGCCGAACGGCAAGTAGGCGTATGGCTGCCGGCTGGCGTTGCCCTGGGTAGTGAAGCGATCCGGGTCGAATCTCTCCGGATTTGCCCAGAACGCCGGATGCCGGTGCGTGACGAACGGACTGATCTCCAGCGCCGACCCGGCCGGGATGTGGTAGCCGCCGATCACGTCGCTTTCAAGTACGTTACGCTCCATGATCCAGATCGGCGGATAGAGCCGCATCGCCTCCTGAAACACGCGCGGCACCAGGTCGAGCCGCGGCAAATCCTCGGCGGTCAGCGGGCGTTGGCCGAGCAGTCCGATCACTTCGTCGTGCGTGTTCTGCCGCCAGTGGGGGTGGCACGCCAGCAAGTACCACGTCCAGCTCAGCGCGTTGGCCGTCGTTTCGTGTCCAGCCAATAACAGCGTGATCGTTTCGTTGTGCAACTGCTCCTCGCTCATGCCGCCGCCCGTGCCGCCCGCGCCATCATCGCGTGCCTTCAGCAACAGCGCCAGGAGGTCGTTCTTCGGCGGCCCGCCGCGGCGCTCGGCGATCAGGCGGAACACGATCTCATCCAGCCGGCGTTTGGCGGCGCGAAAGCGCGAGTTCGCCGGCGTCGGCAGCCATAGCGGCGGATCGATGATGCGCTGCAGGCGGCGCCAGGTGTGCTCCATGACTATCGTCGTTGACCGTTCCACGTCGTCGATATCGGCGCTCAAGTCGGCGCCGAGCAGCACCCGGGCGATGATGCCACAGGTCAGGCGCGTCATCTCCGAGGCCACGTCGATCGGCCGGCGGGCGTCGGCGCGCGCCTGCCAGCCGTCGAGCATACGGTCGGTCGCTGCGACGATCAGGTCGGTGTAGGCGAGCAAGCGCTGGGCGTTGAAGACCGGCTGCATCAGGCGGCGCTGGCGCAACCAGGCGTCGCCATTGCTGGTTAGCAGTCCTGGGCCGGTGATACCGACAATTTTTGACGAGCTGCGCGTGTCCTTGTTGTAAAGGTGCTGGTGCGTTACCAGGACCTGCTTGATGTAGTCGGGATGCGATACCAAATGGATGACCATCGGCCCAAGATGGAAACGGACCACGTCGCCGAAGTCGCGCTGACTGTCGACCAACAGGCCGAGCACGTCGCGGCGGAAGGCCAGCAGGTTGCCGATCAGAAAGTGCCCGCGCGGTCCGGGCGCCGTCTTGGGTGAAGCGGTCATGTTGGATGCGTGTCCGTCATGGGTAACGAGGTCATTTTAGGATTGGCAATAGCCGCACGGTCAAGGCGCCGTTCCAGCCACCAAACCGCCGCCGTGCTGCCCAGTGAGATGCCCCAGACGATCACGGGTGAGCTGAGCAGCAGTTCGATGCCAAAGAAGAGGATCACATACCAGATCGCGAGCAGCACGACGCCCGCGATCAGCGCGTCACGCCGCTGCGTGCGATAAACAGAGCGTGAGGGCATGCAAGCCGCGTACACCACCAGACTGAGCGGCACGGCCACCACCATGTCAACAAGGTAATGTTCGCCCATTCCCAGCATGGCCAGGAAGGTGCCGATCAGGAAGACTGCCGCTGCCGTACGTGCCCACCGGCCATAGGCGCGCGCCTGCCAGTAAGCGAGCAAGACCGAGGCCGTGTGCAACGAGGGCATCCCGTTCGGCCAGGCATCCGCGCCGAGCACGGTCATGCGCGTGCCGAGCAAACCGTCGAGCGGCGGCGGCGACTGAGGGAAGGCATCGCCAAAGGCGCGCAGCGGCCCGCACACCGGAAAGATGAAGTAAAGACTGTAGCCGGTCACGAATACCGCCAGCAACACGGTCGCCGCATCGACGGGCGGCGGCCGGCGCGCGCGTGTCTGCAAGGCGTAAACGAACACGAGAGCAGGAGGCGGCGCCACGTAAATGGCGTAGCAGACGAACTTGAGCACCGGCGCTTCCACAAAGAGCCGGCCGACGATGAAGCTCCAGTGCGCGCCGGAAGCCGCGTCGATGGCGTAGGCGGATGGATCGCAACTGGTCGGACAGATGCCCTTGATGAAGTACAGAAAGATGCCGGCTTCCATGGTGATGACGAGTGCCACCGAGGCCGGCAACAGAAACGCCAGCGCTTTCGCGCGTTCGGAGCCCGTGTTGCGCCAGGCCCGCAGTCCCATCGCGCCGAGGCTCGCCAGCCCCAGGCCGGTGACCGCCTCGGCCACGACAACCTCTTCCGGCTTGTACTCGTCGGGCACGCCGATCCAGCGATGAAACTGCCGAACACCAAGCGCCAGCACCACGCCCGCTGCTGCGGCGCCGGCCAGTTCACGCAGCCGCGGCAAGCTGCTCAGGTGCAATACCAGCGGGCAGCCGAAGCCGATGGCAAACAGAATGTTGGCGCTGATGTCCTGTAGCGACACGGGGCGCAAGTGCGGCACAACGCCGAAGACGGCGACGACTTCCGTGGCGACGAAAAGGGCCGAGGCCGCGTAGAGCAGCCGGCGGAAGTGGCGCACGTTGTGTGCCGCCCAGGATTCGGCGTCGGGCCAGGGGTCCATGATAACTCCGCGTCGTTTAGCGACGCTTCGCAGTAACGTCCATCTCAGACGCTTCTGCGAAGCGTCGCTAAACGGATTGCTCCAGCATACGATACAGCGCGGGATAATCGATCTTGGCGTTGTGCCGCTTGTCCACCGGGATGCAAGGGCAGTGGCGTACCTCATCGAGATGCGCCCAGGCCAGCGTCACGCGCAGAGCGTCGAGGTCGGCCGCGGCAAGTGCTTCGTAGAACTCGACGGCCAAAATGCGCTTACCGAGGTGAGCGACGAGTGCTGCTCGGCGAACGCGCGGGTTTTGGTAAACGGCGGTCTCGGCGGCGAAGGGGTACAAGTCGCCGTGGGCGTCGTGAATGCGCGCCACGCAGCGGCCCAGCAGCCACAGGCGGCCTTGTTCGTCGAGATAGCCCGCGTCGCCGGTGCGGTGCCAAATGGCCCCGTCCACGCGGAACTTGGTCTCTTCGTCCCCCTCGCCGCGCAGGTAGCCCGGGACTACATGGGCGCCATTTACGACGATCTCGCCCGGCTCGTTGGGCTTACAGCACATGCCGGCGAACGCCTCAGCGCTGTACGGCCCGACCGGCTGGCCCCACTGGTCGCGCAGAATACGCAAGCGGATCTCTTCGACGGGAAGGCCGGCAATGAGTCCTTTGCCCGCAAGCATCGCTTTCAGGTCTTCTGCCGTCACCTGGCGCCGACTGATGTGGGCGATCGGTTCGGCCTCCGTGGAGCCATACAGGGCGATGACTTCCGCGTTGGGGGCGAGTGTTTGCATCTGGTCGAGCAGCCGCGGGAAGACTGGCGCCCCGCCGGTGTAGAGCCTTTTCAACGTAGGCAGCGTGAGGAAAGCCGGCGCAGCGTGACGGACCAGACATTCAAAGAAGGCGGGCGATGCGACGGAGGTGGTGGCTTGGTGGGCGTGTATCTGCGCGAAGATCGGCGCGGGGGCCACGGCGCCGGGATAGCGGAGGTCGGCATCCGGGATCAGGCTCGTGACGCCGGAGCCAAGGTTTGCCAGCGCGACGATCGGGAGCGTTGCCAGGTCCACATCGCCCGCCGTCAGGGCGAGGCTGGCAGCAAGGGCGCGATACTGGGCGCCCAGGAGCCCGTGGCTGCGCACCGTCCCCTTGGGCTGGCCGGTGCTGCCGCTGGTGAATGTCAAGAGGGCAGGCGTGTCATCGTCGCAGTCGCGCACCTCCGTCAACGGCTCCAGTCGATCGGCAGCCGACCAGCGGACGGTGCACGGCAGCGGAAAGCCGATCACGACCTTGACGGGGATGCGCCGCACGGCTGGTACGACCAGGCGCAGCAGGTGGGCCTTGACGCCGGCGATCAGCGCCTTCGGCGGGTGCATGACACAGCAACGCTCGATGTGAGCCCGGCCGGCCGAGGGGTCGAGGAACATCGCGACAAGCCGCATTCGAAACAACGCCAGCAGCGCGACGTACAGTTCGGCCGACATCGGGTGAAAGACCAGCACGGCATCGCCTGGTTGCAAGCCGTGATTCGTGAGGAGACGAGCAACGCGGGCGGCGGCCAGGTCCAACTCGGCGAAGGTCGTGATCCGGCTTTGACCACGGTAGGTGTCGATGATGGCTGGCGCGTTCGGCCGAAGACGGGTTTGCTCGATGAGTGTGTGAGCCAGATTCATGGCTGGTCTCCGAGCGTTCGAGCAAAAAGCGTGTAACGCCGGATCACGCGGGCCGTGTGACCGCTAATTCGGCCCGAACGATTATCCACATGAAATAGAGCATGGATCGCACGCGTGAATCCCGCCGCGCGAACGGCCTGCTGGCACCGCGCCATCAGCAAGCTCCCTAGCCCGACGCCGCCATGCGCGGGATGCACCGCCATCGTCTTGATGATCGCGGTATCCATCGGCCTGCCCGCTTGCGCCTGCAACAAATTCGGGATGGCGAAGATGAAGCCGATCAATTCGCCGGCCCGCTCGGCCAGCAGCACGAGATCGGGCCGCATGTAGGGCCGGATGGGGGCGTACTGCGCGAGGAAGTCAGCCTCGCTTATTGGCGTGTAGAGGAAGTTGTCGCAAAAGCTGACCAGCGACAGTACGTGGACGCGGCGCATCTCCTCGTCGAATCGCTCCGGACGCAGGGCCTTGACCGTGATGCCCAGCTCCCCCGTTTTCCGCTCCAGGGCCGGGAGGCGCGGGTCTTCGGCTGTCAGATCGCTATTCAGCGCGGAGCAGTATTGCGCCAGTGACGTGAATCCGGCGGCGGTGAATTGGCCGGGCCATTCGTCCGGATTGTCGGGTTCGAGGAAGAAGGGTGGTTCGTTGCCGCGCTCCGTGAGCAGACGATAGCGCTGCCAGGTGTTGCCGTCCATGGGACCGACGGCAATCGTACATCCCTCGGCGGCGAGACGCTCAAGCCCAACGTCGAATAGAGGTGGCACCGCTGCCGCATCGGCGACGGCGTAGTGGCCGACGTACCCAACCCTGTGGCCCTCGTGGTCCGGCGTCTGCCGCCACCAGAGCGAGCAACGCGCCACGGCCTGCCCTGCGGTGTTGTCCAGTAGATAAGAGAAGTCCGGCGCCTGGCGCGCCACCGCATCAGGGCGAAGCGGATTGCCCGCCGCGGCACAAAAGCGCGTCAATTCTTCGGGGCCGGTGACGACAACGGTACGGTACATGGCGTCTCCATGTCTTCGTTTAGCGCTCGCATGGCGCTCTGCGAGCGCTAAACGGGGTGGGGACGATTCAAAACAAGTACAGAGGGACAAGCCCGACCGCGGAGCCGAGCGCGCCCCCCGCAGCCTGGCGCAACCAGCGCGGCTGGTCCGTGGGACAGTCACGCACGCTCGGCTGCGTGAAATAGAACCCGATCGCGGCGAGGGCCACGCCTGGCAGCGCCCACAAGGCGTAGATCAGGCAATGCGGTTCGGACCATGCCAGCACGAGGTACGGCACGAACAGCAACCCCCAGCCTTGCAGGATACACACGCCCAACAGCGGAACGGCCGACAGACGTGGATAGTCGTAGCCCAGCCGGGCGATGGCGATTATCGCCAGTTGGGCCGCAAACGCCAGCGTGAACAGGTAAAAATAAGCGGGCTCAAGCAGGTCCAGCAGACGGTAAAGGAAAAGCCAGGCCAGGCTCGCGGCCGAGACCGCCACAACGGCGTGGATGTTGTGCTTGCGTTGGCTGTTCGCCTCGGTGCGTGGCGACAGTAGCGTGTAGCCCACGAACACTGTGATGGGCGACGCCAGCCAGCGCCAACCGCCCAGGGCCCAGCTGAGGTAACCTACCAGGCAAGCCCCAAGCAAGGCGCTGCCCAGCAGCGTTGTCCGCGTGCGGTACAGCAAGACGAAAACCATCAAGCCGACCGTCATCGCCACGCGCATTTCCAGTTCCACGACCGATAGCCCCAGGTAGATCCGGAGCAGCAAGTAACCGACCAGCGGCAGAATCAAATTGTCCAGTCCCGCCCAGGCGATCGCTTCGAACAGCATGGCCAGTAGAGCCATCAGGAGCGCAATGAGCAACGTCTCCACGCGCCCTGTGTTGCTCCCCAGGAGCAGCGGAATGTGCACGCACAGGAAGGCGCATAGGAAAAAAGCCAGCGACCCTTCGGTGCTCTTCATGCCGTCGGACGCATCGAAGCGGAGGCTGCCGTAGTTGATACCCACGAGCGCTGCCGCCGCGTCGGCCAGAGTCAGGAGCAACAAGGGGATGCAGTAGAGCAGCACGCGGTACTCGGGCAGGGCGGTTGCAAATAAATAGATGTGCCATTGAATGGCGATGGCCAGCGGGAAGTAAATTTCCCCGAAGGAGAATCGGCCCACGCCGCTGACGACCGTGCCGACGCTGCTGCTCAGCGCCGCGACCGTGCGCATGGCCACCATGCCGGCGAGGCTCAAGACGCCGAGCAGGAGCACCGGCCAGGACTCGTCGAAAAGCCACGGGAACGAACAAGCCACCAGCCCCATGCCGACGTGGAGGATCTTACGCGGGAGCTCCGGCTGCGGTGCGCCCCATTTCTGATAGAGACGCAAGGCCCCGAGCAAGCCGCCCAGGACCGTCAGGACGATCGCGATGCCGAGTCCGTTCATCATGCGAGAACCTCCTCGACGACGAATCGGCTATAAAAGAACGCCTTGTCCTGAAGGTGGAGCCGCGCCGCCAGCTCGGGCAACGGTTGCAATTGACCGGCCAGCGACTCCGGGCGGCTACGCGGCACGAGCATATTCCAGTATGCCAGTCGGCCTCCCGCCCGTGCCCCGGCGATGATTTGTTCGAGAAGACGGCGATAATTCTCCGGCGACATGTATTCGAAGATATCGCTCAGATTGAAGCGATCGACCGAGTGCGGCTCACGCGCAGCGAGAAAATCTTCGACCGATTGACAGCGCCATTCGAGCCGGTCGATGTTAGCGCGGATCGTGTCGAAGTGTTCGGGCCGCAGAGCCAATGGCAGGGCGGCAGCATGTCGGCCGGTCATGATCCAGGCGAGATACGGATTGTCGGCCGGGTTGAGCTCCGTGACCGCGTGTTTGGCGCGACCGAGAATGCGATCGGATACGCTCCCCTCGACGTAGGCAAAAAAACTGGGATCGCGGCCCATGCGTCCCATGACGAAGCGCGAGAAGAAGACGCGGAAGAGGAGCCGCCAGCGCAACGTATCCCAGTGACGCCGATAATACGCTCGACGCTCAGCGAGACAACCGCCGCGCAGTAAAGCGTCAATCGCTGGACGGCGATGGACCAGAGGGAGCACATAGCGGCGGAACAGGCCGAAGTAGCGCTCGAATTTGCCGGCGCCGCCGACACCTGCTTTCACCTCAGCGGGCTGGTTGTCCCAAAACGTGCGGGCAGCGTCTCCGAGCAGCGGCCGACAGCGCGCGAATAGCTCCCGTCGGCGTCGGCTGGGCGTCGAGCCGATCAGCTCCAATAGCTCCGCATGTTGCAACGTCCGATAGGCCGCCACGCGCAGCTCAACGCAGGCGAGCTGAGCCGGGCTCAAGTCAAGGGCAATGACCTTGGACGGATGCTTGGTCAACAGAGCGATGGCGTTGTCCCCGGCCGAGGCGATCGAGAGACAGACGTCACCGGGCTGCACGTCGAGCGCCTCGACCAGAACGTCGGCGTCTTCCCAGCACTGGGCATAGCGCACGCCGCTGAAGTCGGCTTTGGCTTGCACCTCACTGCCCATGGGGCGCCTCCTTTCCCGCGTTCGAACAACAGCATGGCGGGTATCATACGGAAGCGGGATCGATGATCGTGATGGAGAAGCTTTTGAAGTCGCTCGCATTGAAAGTGAGCAGGCGCGAGATGTTGTTTGATTGCATCGCGGCGACGAGCCGGGCATCGTGCGATTTCAAGCCCTTGATCCCAAACATCTTGACGAGCGCGTGCCAAGTGTCAAGCAAATCCGCGCGGTCAGTAAGGAGCGTGAATCGCCGTTGAAAATAATTCAGCCACAGGCTGGTCTGGTTGCAGGTCATGCCGAGGCCATTCTGCCCGGCGGGAGGCGGAAGGGGCCTGCGCGTGGCCACCGCCCAGAATTCATAGAGATTCTGCGGGACGATAACCAGACGTTCTCCTCTGGCCGCTAAGACCTTGACAGCCCGACGAGTAACCGCGCATTGAGGGTCGGTTGAATCGGTTATGCGCCCCAGCAGATTGGTATCCAACAGGATCATTCACCCTCCGCGCGGGTGTAGATGGATTCACGAGAGTAATCCGCGCCGCCGACTTTAACCATATATGGTTCCATTTCGGCGAACATATCCTCTGGTGTAGCTTCCAGGACAGCGTCGCCTGGCTCATCGACAAACACGATGACTTCGTGGATTACGCCCTCGATCTGCGCAACCTTCTCCGCGATCTCGCTCTTCGAACCCGTCAAGACATGCGTCTTCATTTTACACCTCCCTTTCCGATATCATACCCGAGCCGACCACGGAACGAAAGCCAGCATCCTATTTGTTCGCTCCCACCTCTTCTAGCCGCACGACGATGCCGGTGCTGCCGTCCAGCTCGACCAGGTCGCCGTCGCGCAGCCAGCGCGTGACGCCGGTCAGGGCCACGATGGACGGGATGCCCATTTCGCGCGACACGATGGCCGAGTGCGACAAGAGACTGCCGCGCTCGACGAGCAGGCCGGCGGCGGAAGGAAAGAGCATGATCCAGCCGGGGTCGGTGCGCTCGGCGACCAAGATGTCGCCATGGTTCAGCGTGGCGTTGCGCGGGTCGGTAATGACGCGCGCTCGGCCGCGCACTACGCCCGGACAGCAGCCGAGCCCCTTCAATCTGTCGCCTACCGGCGCCGCCGCGACTGCGCCTTTGCCCTGGAACGTATTGCCTTCGTGGATGGAACCGTGCGTCTCGAAGCGATCGGCCGGCGCCGGTAGCGTGCGATAGCGCGCGAACTCGGCCTTGCGTAGCGCCACCAGTCCGCGTAGGTCGGTCCCGGAGCCGGTTCCAGTCACATGCCCAAGACACTCCTCGACCTCTAGATAAAAAATGTCGCGCAGCTCATCGAGCAGATCGAGAGCGTGAAACTTTCGGCCCAGTTCGACCACGATGAGTCGAACGCGGCCGAACAGGCGCGTTCGCTCGAAACGCAGGTTTTCGCGATCGCGGACCCGGGCCCGCGCATTCTTCAGCACCCAGGCGAACAGGAGACGCCGCAACGGCCGCCAGCCGAGAGCGGATTGCACGCGTCTTTCCGCCGCGTCCCGTATCACTGCTTCCTGGCTCGCCGGCGGCCTGGCGCCCCCCTCGGCCAGCCGCAGCGCGAGCTGGCCGACCGAGCGGATCAGCGTCAGCGGGTCGTCGAAGAGCGTGGGGCTTTCCAACTTCAGTTCCTCGAGACAACGGTCGCCGAAGCGTTCCAGATACCCTTCGTACAACAGCCGAAAGGCTGGCGCCTGGCTGATCGCCGTGCGGACGGCGGACAAGGGCGCGTCGCACAGGGCCGTCGTCAAGTCCGAGTCCTTGGCGGCGAGCTCGGCCATGGCGCGCACGCGCACGGCCGGTTCCGCGGAGACCATGCCGCCTTCGCCGCAGAGCAGATCGTTTTGCAGCGTGCCCTCGTTGTCGCCGCACCACGTCTTCGTCAGCTTGCCGAGCAGGCCGTAAAAGATCATCGCGAAGAAATCGTTCATCAGCGGCGCATCCCAGCGCGTGAGCAGCTTTGATTCCAGGTCGCGATAATAGGCGACCAATTCATCGGGACGGCGCGGTTCGAGGTCGGGGCGGGCGGCGCCGAGCGCGCCGTGGAGCCGGCGATAGAACGAGGCAATCTGGCGCTGAATGCCGAAGTGATTGCGCACCATCGCCAGCATGCTGCGCAGAAGATTGCAGCGATCCTTCATCCGCTCCCACCAGGTGGACGACGTCATGCCCGCCACCAGATGTTCGGGCAGCCCCTCCTTGACGCCCATCATTTGCTCCATGAACCCGCGATTGGTCTGGAAGCCGGGCAAGAGGGCGATCAGGCGATACCAGTTGAGTAGGTTGTAGTAGACGCGCCCCTGGATCAGCCCGAGCATGTGCCGATAGACGTCGGCGCTGGCGGCAATCTTCGCTTCCGGCACGCTCAGCATCCGGCAAAACTGGCGATAGACTTCCTCGTAGGCCCGGCGCGCGAACGAGAACGTCAGCGGCGTGGTCACGCCGTTGTAGCTCTCGGCGATGTTGCTGTTGTCCCAGATATTGATGACGCCGTCGGGGTCAGCTAGCCGTGCCAGCGAGGTGATGGGCCGCGACTGGAGCAGATAGAGCTGGCCTGCCTCGATGGCCCATTCGATGTCCTGGGGCCGACCGAAGTGCCGGCCGGTACGTCGCACGAGATCGGCGACTTGCCGGACTTGCTGGTCGTTCAGGGCAGGCCGCCGCGCCTGATCCGCGGGCACCGGCACACCTTCCACTCCTTCGCTGCGGCCGGGACACGCCCGATGAGCCAGTCGCTTGTCAGCGACGGTGCGCTCGACGATCGTGCCGTCGCCATCGACGTGATAGGTGTCGGCGTCGGCGTCCCCCGAGACGAGAGCGGTCCCCAGGCCAAGCACGGCGCTGACCACGGCCAGGCGACGCCGACCGCTGACAGGGTCCGCCCCGAAGGCGACACCGGCGACATCGGCCTGCACCATTCGCTGTACGAGGACCGTGGGCGGCCGCGGCGTCAGACCCAGGTTATGCTCGCGACGGTAGGCCAGCAGACGATCGCCGAAGCCGGAGCGCCAGACCGCTGCCACCTTTGTCGGCACGTCCGCCGCGGCCACGAACAGGAAGCTATCGAGCTGTCCCGCGAACGAGTGCTGTGCGCCGTCCTCGTCCGACGCCGACGAACGCACCGCCACCGGTGCGCCATCGGGGCACAGCTCGGCCACAGCGCCGGCGAGCTCGGCAGCAACGGTGGATGAGGGTTGGAGGACATCAACGAATGCACGCAGGGCCGCTTCGTCCGGGGCGTTATCCAGGGTTTGGCGTTGTTCAGTGGACAGGCTGTCATGGAACCCTTCCGGCCGGACGACGAACCAGGCCGGGATGGCCAGGTCGGCGGCGCGCAGCGCGGCGAGGGCGCGCGCTTTGCCTCCCAGCGGCTCATCAAGATCGGCCTCATGATCGCGGATCACGTATTTCATCCGTCATCCTTTTGCCGCTTGCGGCTTAGCGCTCGCAATCTGCTATCGGAAATTTCCGAACACTTCCAGCGAGCGCTAAGCCGCGAGCGGCGTTGTCCACCAGCGCCACAGCAACGGCGCCGCTCCCACGCTCAGATACAAAAGAATGGTCCACACGCCTGCCAGCGTCTCGATCAACTTCGAGCCGCGTTTCGTCGGCGCTGCCAGGAAGCGGCAGACCAACACGCCTGCCGTCAGCAGCATCGTCGCCAACACGGTTGCCACCGGGACCACGAAATCGATCTGCGCGGCCGCCAGCGTTGCGCAGATCCCCGTGGTCAACAGTGCGCCGAGCCAGACCAGCACCGCGGGCAGCGGACCCCAGATGGCGCTGTAGGTATTGACGCCGAGCTCCTCGTCCGCCGGGGCACGTATCTTGCGGCCTATCTCAATGACGATGCCGTTGGAATAGCTCGCCGCGACGAACCAGCCGAGGCCATGCGGCATGCCTTGCCCGGCCGGCCACCAGTCGCAGGCCGTCGCGTAGAAATCGACCAGCGGGATGATGACCATGTGCGAGATCAGGTACGGGACGGGATGCAGCTTCAGCCATTCGCCGACGAAGAACTCCTTGCTCATCAGCGCCAAATAAATCCAGGCGACCGCCAGCAAGAGAACGATCGACGGATCGAGCGCCAGGCCCAAGAGAAGCTGAATCGCCGCCGCGATAACGCCGAGCACGCCCAGTTCGCGCAGGCTGACCAGGCCGCGCGGCACCGCGCGATAGGGGCGATAGCGTGAGTCTTCCTCGAAGTCCTTGAATTCGTCAGCGATGCGCAACTGCAGGAAGAAGAGGAAAGCGGTGCCGAACGCCACCGTCACGACCAAAAGATGCGGCAGCTCGGTCCGCTCACGCAAGAGCGACGAGAAGCAGACAGCCGACGAGCTGAAGGCCAGGATCAAGACGCCGTGCGCCACGACGGGAAAACGCTCGCCCTGGTACATCCACCAGCGGTGTGCAAAGGCTGAAGGCTGAAGGATGAAGGATGAACCAGACGGTTGTAGGTTCGGCTCCTGCCCACTCGGAACACTGGTGTTTGATTCATCCTTCATCCGTCATCCTTTATTGCCTTACTGCTTCTTCGCCGGGGCTGCCTTTGTCCCCTGCCCGGTGTTGTGTATCTCGAAGGTAAGAATGGTGCCGGGCTCCGCGGCGACCTGGCCGGTGCCGCTCATGAACAATTTCTTCGTGAAAGTGGCCGACTCCGAGGTGCCGTCGATGCAGGCGTCAAGCGACACGTCAAGGGTTAGCTTGGCGCCGTCGGCAAACTTGATCTGCTCCTGACCCTTGCCTATGCTCTTGAGCGGCAGAGAGATCTGATAGGTCATGTCGCCGAACAGCCGGCCGTCTTTTTTGTACGCCCTGAGCAGTTTGCCGGTCCCCGTTGCCTTGGGCAGATCGAACTCCATTTCGCCGTTCTTTGAAATGTCTTTGACGAACGGCCCCATGTCGAGCTTCCAACTCTCGCCGACCTTGACGGCGCCCTTGGGAAGCAGGAACCGATCCCGCTCGGCTTTCGACGGGCCCTCGACGTCCAGTTCCTTACTCAGCATCTGAGCCGACTTTCCGGTCACTTTGCTGCCGTCCTTGTAGGTGTAGCTGTACTTCTCCCCCTTTTTCTCGATGACGACGGTCTTGCCTTGCAATTCGAGGTCTTCGGCAACATCGCCGGTCTTGAGCTGGCACTTGGTGTAGGATCGCTCGAACTTGGTCGGCGGCTTGGTGCCGTCGCGGAGGTAGATAGTTTCCTGGTATGCCGTAATCTTTCCCTCCTTCTTGTTTTGATTGAGGAGGACGTTGCCCTTGCCGTCCTCGGCTTTGAGGTTGAAGGACTCGATTTCGCTCTCGGTGATGAGAACGGTGTCCCCTTCGCCGCTGGTTTTGAGCTTGATGATGAGCGCTTCCTGCGCCTGCCCCGCGCTGGCCCAAACCAACAGGCCCGTGAGTACCGCCAATGCCGTGGAACGATTCATGGTGCTGTCTCCTGAGTAAAATGGGTAAATGCTGAGTGGCTTCATTCTTCATCCTTTCTTGTTCTGCTTGCCCCTGGCCAGCAACCGATGGGCCCGGCTGAAGTCGCCCGAGCACATGGCGCCCATGAGCGACAACTCCCCGGCCAGGCATAGCCCGGCGCACACCTCGGCCAGCGCTTGCGCCTTGCCGGCGCCGGCGAGACCGAGGATCTCGAGGCACGCGTTCTGACTGGGCAGCGCCGTGCCGCCGCCGATGGTCCCGACCATGATGTTGGGCAGCGTCACGCTGGCGTAAAGGTCGCCGCCCTCGATCACCTCAAAACGAGTGACCCCCACGGCGGACTCGGCCACACACGCGACGTCTTGGCCGCACGCCAAATAGAGGGCGGCAAGCCCGTTGGCGAAATGCCCCTGAATGCCGACGGTGCCGCTCAGGATACCGCCCATCGCGCACATCCGCCAGAAGTTGACCATGTGCTCGGGCGTCGTCCGCAACCGTTTCTGGACCAGGTCGGCAGAGAGCACGGCCTCTGCTGACACTTTTCGGCCACGCACGAGCAGGAACGACTGGGCGCTGGCTTTCTTGTCGCCCGAGAGGTTGGCTTCGATGAAGTGATACTGGGGCTTCACGGGAGAGTGTTGCTCGATGTACTCGCAAATGGCTTCGGTCGCCAGGGTTACCATGTTCTGACCCGAAGCGTCGGCTGTCCAGAATTCAAAGCAGAGATAGGCGTGGTTCCCTTCGATGGTGATGCGCATGTCGTTGAGCTTGCCGAACCGCGTGGTGGCCTCGGCGACGCGGCGGAAGTCATCCTCGTGTTCGGTGGCCCAGAGCACGAACATTCCCGATTCGCGCAGATTACGGAAGGCGAAACCAGGGGCCCGGCAGATCCCTTCGTTGAGAAGCGCCGCAGTGCAGCCGCCCGCCTCGGTTAGCAAATGACTGCCGCGGCTGTACGAGGCGACGAGGGCCGCTTCCGTGGTGGCGAGCGGAACGTAATAGTCCCCGCTGGCGAACAGCCCGTGGATGCGCAGCGGCCCTGCCAGCCCGACCGGAATCTTGACGGTACCGATGAAGTGCTCGATGTTTTTCTTGAAGCTATCCTTGCGCGCGTCAGTGTCCGCATCCAGCAACTCGGGCCGGCTGTCCGCGGCGTCAGGCAACAGCTCCCAGCGCCGCTGCACCGCTTCATCGCTGACGTTGGCGCCGCCAGGCACCTTGGGAGGCGCCTCATCAAAGCGCGGCACAAGCTGGGCGAGCAATTCATCCAGGCTGCGGTTGCTCAAGAGACGTTCGAGGTGATGGCGGGCCTGACGGCGATCGGCGGACACAAGGCGCTCCCTTCGGGCAAGCTTCCGTCTTGCGAAATGATGCGTACGGTAAACACGCACAACGATGCGGCAATGCGCGCCGGCTGTGGTGTCTGTATACGTATGCCCGCCAACCTTACCCGCTCGAACCAGCAATAGCAAAGAATTTGTAGCAATTGATCGGCAAATCGCCTGGCGGACAGCGTTGCTGACCCATCATGATTTGTCCGGGCCGGCGGGCTGCTCCACTTTCAAGAGCTCGCTGTCGTTCCACGCGGCGGCGGCCTCGATCGGTTCGATGTGTACCGTAACTTCGGCGCCTGGCAACGCCTGCTTTACCACGTCCTCCACGCGCTCCGTGAAATCGTGCGCTTCCTTGACGGTCCATTCGCCCGGCACGAGTAAATGAAAATCGACGAACTTGCGCGCCCCAGCCTGCCGCGTGCGCAAGGCGTGATAATGCAGGCCCGGACGCATCAGGGCGTTGAGCGCCACACGCACCGCGAGTTGCTCAGCCTCCGGCAGCGCGTGATCCATCAGGCCATGGAACGAACGCGCCAGCAGATCCCACGCCGTCCATACAATGTTGCTCGCGACGAGTAGCGCGAGCAGCGGATCGAGGATGCTCCATCCGGTCAGATACACGAGCGCCAAGCCGATGACAACGCCGAACGAAGTCCACACGTCGGTCATGAGATGTTGGCCGTCCGCTTCGAGGATGATCGAATTGGTGCGCCGCCCGACGCGAATCAACATCCGCGCCACGAAAAAATTGATAAGGGCCGCGCCGATCGACAAGCATGTGCCTAGCTCCAGTTGCACCAGGTCGTGCGGGTGCAACAGACGCTCGACGGCATGCCAGGCAATTCCCGCCGCGGCAACCAGGATCAGCATGCCCTCGATGCCGCTGGAGAAGAACTCGATCTTCTGATGCCCGTAAGTGTGCGATGCGTCAACGGGCTGAACCGAATACCACAAAAACAGAAACGCGGCCACGGCGGCGAGAAGATTGACAATGGATTCAGCGGCATCGGAAAGAAGGCTGACGGAATCGGTAAGGTAATACGCCGCGAGCTTCATCCCCAGCGTGACCAGGGCCGCGAGGATCGAGAGCAAGACAGGGACACGTCGTTCGGAAAAGGACATCTCTGCTCCCCGGCCGGGCTTGAAACCACTCACCCCTTACGACTCACCATACTCGTCAATATGCGGATTGTCCTTGCGGGGGCGCCTCGTATACCCGAAAATGACAAATAGTGGACAACCGTCTTCGACGAGGGCATCATGGCACAAGCGATTGTCGATCCCCTGGAACTGCGGCGATTTGCGCACCAACTCAAGCAGTTCAACGGCGACCTGCGCGAGCGGCTCTCCGGCTTGCACGCGGAGATCACGCGCCTGGGGGACACCTGGCGCGATCAGGAGCACGAAAAATTCACGCAGGAGTTCGAACAGACCCTGCACGTGATCGAGCACTTCCTCGAAGTCTCCGACCTGCATGTGCCGTTTCTCGTGCGCAAGGCCGAACGTATTGACGAGTACTTGCAGCAACATTGATTCATCTGGTTTAGCCGGCGATCGAAGATCGCCGTGTGCCGCCGCCCGCGGCGATCTTCGATCACCGGCTAAACGCAAGCCACGCAAAACCATGTCAACCGCACAAGTCTACGAATTGCAGCGTCTGGCGGAGTTTCAAGCCTCCGTGCAGACTTTCACCGAGAAGGCGAAGGACGCCATGAGCGCCAACGCGATGGCCATTCGCCGCGCCCAAGACTGGCTCGAAACGCAGCTCGACTGCTGGAAGGGCGAGATCCGTCGCGCCGAGGAGGAGGTCAACGTCGCCAAGAACGAGCTGGCGCGCCGGCGCATGATGCGCATCGGCGACAACCAAGTCGACACAACCGAGCAGGAAAAAATCCTGCGCCGCGCCAAGGCCCGGCTCGACTTCGCGGAGGAGAAACGCGATAACTGCAAGACCTGGCTGCGAAAATTTCCGGATGCCGTCGAGGAATACGACGGGCAGGCTAAACCGTTCCAGGACATGCTGGATCTTGACATGGTCAAGATGGTCGACTTCCTGCGGCAAAAATTGGCCGCGCTGGAGGCGTATCGGCAGTTGTCGGGAGGATCATCATGAGCGTCGCCGCGGGACGATATCAACTGGCCAACGCTTTCAAATCGCTCAAGCAAGAGTGGGAGGCGACCGACAACGCCTGGCGCGACATCGTGCGCCAGGATTTCGCCGAGACGCACTGGGATCCGCTGGCGACACGCATGGGCTCCGTCCTCACGGCCATGGATCGGCTTGACCTGGCATTTGCCCAGATGCACCAGGATTGTGGCAGCGGTGAGGCAATCTAATTACAGCGCTATCTCCTCCCCTCTCCCCTGTACTCAGGGGAGAGGGGCCGGAGGTGAGGGGTTGAGCGACACAGCCCCTCGGGGTTCAGCCCCCTCACCCCCAACCCCTCTCCCCCGGGGTACCGTGGGAGAGGGGAGCAAACCATGCCGCATGCGGTGCGAAAGAGGGACGCGCGTTCATGACGACTCCGTGGTGCGAACGGCAACGCCAGGCTTTGCGGGTGTTTCGACAAGCGATCGTGCGCCGCGCGACGTGCGAGCGCGAAGTGGCCGAGGAAGCGCACACGCGCACGCAAACCGCCGAGGAGCGCTACGCCGAGGAAAAGCAGCGCATCGAAAACGAACACACGGGCGCCCAGGCCGACGCGCTCGCCCACGCGGAGCAAGCGCGCTTGGGGATGCAAGAACGCCACGGCGCCGCGCGCAAGCAGCTCGATCGCGAGTATGTTCGCGTGCGCGATGCCCGCGTCAAGGAATATGACGACGCCAAGGCGAGCCTCGAAGCCGAGTTCCGCGACGCGCGTTGGACCACGCGCACCGTCTACGATGCCGACAAACGCGTCGCCCGGGAGCAGCTCAACGAGGCGACCGCGTCGAGCAAGGCCCTCTTGAAAAAGCTGCTCGCGCAATGGCGCGTCGGCCGCAAGCTCATCGAGACCCTGCGTTTCCTCAAGGATATCCCACCGCTCGATCTGGATGAAGTTATCGTCGCCGCCGGCGACCCCTGGCAGCAAATGCAGACGTGCGCCGAGCAGGGCGCAGCCGACCTGCACGCCCTGGAGACGCTGGGAAATCCGCACTTCATCAACGGTTGGAAGCCCTGGCTGATCCTGAGCGCGGTCTGGCTCGTCTTGACCCTCCCAGGCGTCTTGGGTTTCGCTCTCGATTTCCCCAATCTTTATTGGCTCCTCGGCGCGGTGCTCCCCGCGGTAATCTTGCCGATCGGCGGCTGGTACATCAATCGCGTCCGCCGTCGCACCAATGCACGCATTATCGACATCTGGCTGTCGCTTCGGCATGCGGCGCATCTGGCGCGCAAGCTGCGGCCCATTTGCTTGCGTCTGGCGAAGAAGACGTATCTGAAAAAGAAACGGCATAGCTTCAAACGCAATCGCGATCTGCTCCGCGTGACCATCGCGCAGACCAAAACCAAGCTCGACGAGCTACGTGAGAAGCGCGACATCGCCGTGGTGAAGAACGAACAATCAGCCAAGAAACGCCTCGCGGCGCTAAGGGTAGAGCAAAGCGAGGAACTGCAAGCCGTCGAGGCGACCCTGGCGAACGATCAACAGCAGGCGACGGAACGCTACGAGACCGAATCGCGCGTCGTCGAGGCCGAATACGCCCAGGCGCGCGACGAAAACCACCGCTGGCACACGCAGACCTGGACCGCTCTCTTGCGCGATTGGAAGTCGGCGAGCGATCAGTTCACGCAGGTCTGTCGGAGCGTCGCCAAGGACGCCGAGCATTGGTTCCCGCCGCTGACGCAGCCGTTGACGTTGCCCGGGACGCTGCCGCTGGGGCTGCCGATAGGCCAGATGCGCTGGACGCTGGAGATGTTCGACGGCGGCGTGCCACAAGATTCGCAGTTGCCGCGGCCCGAGCTAGGAAAAATCACGTATCCCGCGCTGCTGCCGTTCCCCGAACGCGCGTCGCTGTTGGTGCGCGCCTTTGACGACGGAAAACCCGCGGCGATCGACCTGATGCACGCGCTCCTTTTGCGCTGCTGGACGGCCATGCCCGCGGGCAAGGTCCGCTGCACCATCATCGACGCCGTCGGCCGCGGGGAGAACTTCTCCGCCTTCATGCACCTGGTCGATCATGACGAGAAGCTCGTGGACTATCGCATCTGGACGGAACTGAACCAAATCGACGAACGGCTCACGAATCTGACCGTGCACATGGAGAATGTGCTGCAAAAGTACCTGCGCAATCAGTACGAGACGCTTGCCGAATACAACGCCCAGGCCGGCGAAGTCGCGGAGCCGTTTCACTTTCTCGTCGTCGCCCATTTCCCAATCAACTTCAGCGAGGACGCCGCTCGCCGTCTCGTCAGCCTGGCCAGTGCCGGCGCGCGCTGCGGCATCTACACGTTTGTTCTCGTGGACACCAAACAGCCGATGCCGCACGGGTTCAACCTTTCTGACCTGGAGAACGTGTGCACGATCTTGCAATGGCACGACCGTAGACCTCACGTTCCGCGCGAGGAAGACCATCACGCGGAGCGAGATGTCTGCGATGGGCGCTTTGTCTGGGAGGACACCGACTTCAGCATGTTCCCGCTGGAGCTGGAGAAAATGCCGCCCGCGGAGCGTTGTACGGAGTTGCTCAAACAGGTCGGCGACGCGGCCGTGCGTTCGAGCAAGGTGGAGGTCCCATTCGAGTGGATCATGCCGGTCAAGGGCGCCTGGTGGGACGAAGACAGCGCGAAGGGCATCCGCGTGCCGATCGGCCGTTTCGGCGCGCAAGGCAAACAACTCCTCGAATTGGGGCAAGGCACTTCTCAGCACGTGCTCGTCGCGGGCAAGACCGGCTCGGGCAAATCGACGCTGTTGCACGTGCTCATCACGCAGCTCGCCATGTTTTATAGCCCGCGCGAAGTCGAGCTGTATCTGATCGACTTCAAAAAAGGCGTCGAATTCAAGGCCTACGCCAACTCCGCGCTGCCGCACGCGCGCGTCATCGCCGTCGAGAGCGAACGCGAGTTTGGGTTGAGTGTCTTGCAACGCCTCGACGCCGAGCTGAGCAAGCGCGGCGAGATCTATCGCACGGCCGGCGTCAACGATCTGGCGAGCTATCGAGAATACTCCGAAAAACATGCCGAGTTGCCGCACCTGGCGCGCATCGTCCTGATCGTGGACGAGTTCCAGGAGTTCTTCATCGAGGACGACAAGCTCGCCCAGGAGTCGTCGCTGTTGCTCGATCGCCTCGTGCGTCAAGGCCGGGCGTTCGGCATGCACGTCTTGTTGGGTTCGCAGACGATCGGCGGCGCGTACAGTCTGGCCCGCAGCACGATCGATCAGATGGCAGTGCGCATCGCCTTGCAATGCAGCGAGGCCGACGCCCACCTGATCCTGAGCCGCGACAACACCGAAGCACGTTTGCTGTCGCGCCCCGGCGAAGGCATCTACAATGCGATGCACGGTATGCTCGAAGGCAACCATCTCTTTCAGGTGGTCTGGCTCAACGACAACAAGCGCGACGATCTCTTGCGGCAAGTTCACGAGATGAGCCGGCAGCGCGAGGACTTCTTGACGCCGATCGTCTTCGAGGGGGCGATCCCCGCCGATCTGACGCAGAATCAACTCCTTGTCAAGCTCTGGAAGGATCCAATCAAGCCGACGGCCAACTGGCGGGCGTGGCTGGGGGACGCCGTTGCGATCAAGGACCCGACGGCCGCGGTCTTCCGCAAGCAATCGGGATCCAACGTCATGATCCTCGGCCAGCAGGAGGAGATCTCCGTCGGCCTGACGGTGTCGAGCCTGATCAGCATGTGCGCCGCCGTCGATCCCACCCTGGCCGAGCCTTCTGTCCATCTTGTGATCGGCCAGGCGCTCGACGCGGCCAGCGAAGAGCTGGTCAAGCTTCTTACCGAATTATTACCTATACGCCTGTGGCCGCAGCGCGAACTCGGTGCGATGCTGAATCAGCTTGCCGAGGAAATCGAGCGCCGCGGCGCCAGTCCCCCCTCTCCCTCTGGGAGCGGGGCCGTGGGTGAGGGCTCCCCGCAGTTTCTCGTCTTCTACGGCTTGCAGCGTTTGCGTGATCTGCGCCGCCCCGACGACGATTTTGGCTACTCCAAGAAAGGCGAGGAGAAAACGCCGTATCGCCAGTTCGCCCACATCTTGAAGGAAGGCCCCCCCGTCGGCGTCTTTACGATGCTCTGGTGCGATACGTTCGTCAACCTGCAACGCTCAATCGACCGGCCGACGATGCGCGAATTCGACCAGCGCGTCCTGATGCAGATGAGCTCCGCCGATTCGAGCACGCTGATGGACTCGCCGGTTGCCGCGAAACTCGGCCCGCAGCGAGCGCTATTCTTCACGGAGGATCAAGGCAAGATCGAGAAGTTTCGGCCTTACGCGTTGCCGAGCGTCGCGTGGATCAAGTCGCTGCAAGCGCAACGGATCGCATCGGCCTCGCTACCCGTGGATGGATAAACGCCGACAGCGCGGGACTTGGCGTTCGCCTGGCCCGATGCGTACACCAAGCCGCAATCGACCATGATTACTCGTAGCACAAGAACCGGCACGGAATCTTGCCGTTGAAGAGATCGAACAACTTCGCGTGCTTCAAGCCGATCTGCCGTGCCAGAAACGCGTTGCCCGTGAAGACGAAGAGCTTCCAACCTTCGCAGCGTTCGCGAAAGACTTTGCCAAGCGTCTTGTACAAGCCGCCGAGTTCCTTCTCCTCGCCTATGCGTTCGCCATAGGGCGGGTTACAGATCAGGACGCCGCCATCTCTTGCGTTAGCCGGACGCGCACGCGACGAATTGGTTACTCCGTCGCTTGCGCGTCCGGCTAACGGTACGTGGAAATCGGCGACATCGCGTTTCTTGAACTGGAGCAAATGCCCGATGCCGGCGGCGCGGGCGTTTGTCTCTGAAAAATGCAGCGCGTCACCGCGCACGTCAGAGCCGACGATCGCGTGCGGCAACGCCGGCAGAACTTGCTTGCGGGCCTCGTCGCGCAGGCTCGTCCACAGGGCCACGTCGTAATCCATCCAGCCCATGAAGCCGAAGCGTTTGCGCGTCAGGCCCGGCGGCCGTTTCAAGGCGATCCACGCGGCCTCGATGCACAGCGTTCCGGAACCGCACAGCGGATCGACCAGAGGCGTCTCGCCGCGCCAGCCCGTCAGCAGGATCAAGCCGGCCGCAAGCGCTTCGTTCAGGGGGGCCTTCGTCAGTATCGGGCGATAGCCGCGCTTGTGTAGCGATTCGCCGGAGCTGTCGAGACTCAAGGTCGCCTCATCGCCGAAGACGTGCAGGTTGAGCCCAACCATCGGCGTTTCGGTATCGACGCTCGGGCGCTTGCCGACCTTCGCGACAAATTGATCGCAGATGGCGTCCTTGACGCGCAGGGCGGCGTACTTCGAGTGCGTGATCGCCGAGTCGCGCACGTTGCAATCGACAGCGAGCGTGTGTTCTGGCGTGAGATAGCGCCGCCAGTCGATTGTTTGCACCGCGGCGTAGAGATCGTCGGTCGAATGCACGGCCATTTCGAGAATGGGAACCAGGACGCGAACCGCCGTGCGCAGCCAGAGGTTGGCGCGATAGAGCAGGGCATGATCGCCATGGAACTGAACGCCGCCGCGCCCAGGCTCGATTTTTTCCGCGTGAAGTTCGCGCAGTTCGTCCGCAAGGACGTTTTCGAGGCCGCGGGCGCAGGTGGCGAAGAATTTCAAGTTGGTAAGTGGTGAATGGTGAATGGTGAGTGGTATGGAATCAAGCCCGCAGGCGGCGTAGGAGCCTGCGGGGTCAACACGGCAGTCTACTTCTTGCCCGTCACGAAACTCCAGATCGCGCCGCCGTAGGCGCCGTAACGCCGCACGTCCTCCGCGAGCATGTAGCGTTCCTCGACCAAACGCCCGGCCGCATCCTCCAGGTGCAAGCGATACACCTTTTCGCTGGCGTAGCGTTGCGCGACCGGCGTCCGTGGATCGTCCACGTTCTTCTCTTTCGCGAAGGGAAGGAATGAACCTTGCAAGCTGGCGAGCGCTCCCTCCGCGCCGACTTCCTTGCGCCTCGTGTTCCAACCCGTGTAGGTTCCGAGCGGCACCGCAACTTCCGGGGGCAGGAGCATGCCCAGGTCGTTGCCGTCGGCGTCGCCGCGCGGCACGAGGACTATGTAATCGTTGATGACCTTGGGCGGATCGATGGTGATGATGCCCTTCGCAATCATCGGCCCGTAGTCATTGTACGACGGCTGCTGGATGTACTTCGGAAAGCGCACGCCGGCGAGCTTCGGGAAACTGGTCGCCTCTTGAGTCCAGGCAACGAGGGTGCGATCCGCGAAGCGCGGGTAGACGCTGGCGGGAGGGGCCTTGTCCTCGCGCACCCAGGCGTCAAGCGCGATAATCAAACCGCGCAGGAACGGGCGATAGTCCGCAAAGTTCGTGTAGTGCTCGCTCATCGCGCCGCGCGTCGGCGGAAACGGCGCCGGCCCGTGTTGCGTGCCGCCGAAGCTGTAAATGCGCACGTTCTCCGGAATCTCCGCGTCCGTCTTGCCCAGCGGATCGGTGTGCACCAGCGAGCCAGCGCGATGCCAATACTCCGCGGCACTCTGCGTGTGCATGACCTTCGGCTGCGTCTTGCTCTTGGCGTAGAGACCAAGGATGCTGTCGGTCTTCTTCGTGAACGGATCGGTCGCTGGGCCGTAGGTGAAGGGGAAAACATCCGATGGAAAGAGATGATCCTCGTGCTGCCCGTTGTGCCGATTCGGCTGCGCGAAGCGATGATTGAAGAAGCCAAGGCCTGCGCCGGCGACGTGCGGAATCAAGCCGTCGAAAACGATGCGGCCCTGCGTGTCCTCGTTGAAACCTTGATACAGAAGATGACGCAGGAAACGGCCACTCTGCGACACGCCGAACGAGAACGCGCGGTTGATCGCGGGCTTGCCGGCCGAGGTGCGCAGCGGATTCTTGGCGCTGGCGTCATGGCGCAGGAACGAGATGAGATCGCGCACGCCGGCAAAACCGGTGCCTTGCACGATCGAGCCTTCGCCTTCGTATGTCAACTCGTACAAGACGCCCGCCTCGAAATTGCCCTTGAGTACCAGATGAATCTCGGGCAAGGTCTGCGCGGCGCCTTGGGTCAGCGGACGCAGCGGCTTCCGGTCGAATTCCCATTGCGCGCGCGGCACGATTTCGCGTTTGTCTTTCTCGTGCAAGCGTTTCGTGAGGACGGCCTGGGCGGCGCCTTCTTTCGTCGGCGGATAGGAACCGTGATTCGGCCTGCGCGACAACGGCATCGATTTGGCATTGCCGTCGCTGCTGGTTTCTTGACGCACGATGCCGCGAATCAGCTTGCCATTTTCGAGTGCTTGCGGCGCCTGCAAGAGCAGTCGGCCATCGCCGGGGAGCAGTTCGCCGTCCCAACCGGACCAGACGACGGTGTAGCCCTTGCGCATGAAGAAGCCGTCTCCCGCGGGGTTCTTGGCGTCCGGCGCCGGAGCGCCGGGCGGACGATTGAACATGCCGAGCGCGAGCTTGTTGCCGCGGTTGTTGACGTCGTAGAAGATGGCGCCGTTGCCCTTGCCGGCATCTTGCGGTGTGAGGATGACGACGTCGGACAGGAACTCGACCTTGCCGTCGGCGTTCTTCGGCGCCAGATCAAGATCGACGATGAAGCGATTGCGTGCGTCCTTCGGATCGACGGCAAACCGCGCGAGCGCGGTGATTTGATCGTAAGGCCCGACGTCGCCGAACGCCTGACCGCCGGCGAACGGCTCGCGTTTGAGAATCTTGAGATCAACGAGTTCCGCGTGCGCCGTCGATGCGACGAACAGAACGATGACTCCGAGAATCCAGCGGTGCATTGCGATCATGATGCCTCCCAGGAGTGAACTTACGGCGGTCCGATTTGTGCCAAGAGTGCTTCCACTTGCAGCTTGAGGGGCGCGAGATCATTCTCGACGACGCCCCAGACAAGCCGATGTTGCGTGAGCGCGTAACCGTGAACCAAGATGTTACGAAACCCGATGATCTGCCGCAAGGAACTTATGGATTGATCCAGGGCGGGATCTTTCTTGGAGGCCTGAAGAAGTGCTTCGCCGATGAGAATGAACTCTCGTTCGACGGCGGCGCGAAGCATAGCGTCCGCGAGGTAATCCGCGAGGGATTTGCCGCGCGTAAAATCCTCCAGCAGAACACAAGCCTGCCGAACGTCCTCCAGGAACTTCGCCACGTCAGGCTGCATAGAGCACCCGGCGCTGCTGGTTGACGGCCTTGAGGAAATACGGATTAATGATCGCGAGCGTCTCCACCAGATCGACCTCACGGCCAAGCAGATCCTGGAGGTCAAACCAGAGGCCGAAATAGGCCTTGGCGTGCAAGCCAGGCGCCAGCGGCTCGAACTCGACCAAGAAATCAAAGTCGCTGTGTTTCGCATCAAAGCGACCGCAGGAGGCGGAACCGAATAGCTCCAACGTCTTGACGCGATGGAGGCGACAAAGTTCCGCGAGCCTTGGCCGGAATTCGTCAATGGGATGAGTCATCGCACTCTCCAGCCGACATTGTACCATCTCTGGAAGAGAACGAACATTGGATGCATCGCCTTCAAGTTAATAAAACTTCCCTCGGAATGAAAGAACTGTTTTTCGCAAGTGGTCAAGCGCGCGCAGCCGCAAGCGCGCATCGTTCCCTAACCCATTGCAAGGGAGTCAAGATGAAGCAGTACGTAAAATTTGGTATCATCACCGGAAGTCTGCTGTTGGCCGCCTGCGTCGGCTTTGCCGCGCGCGAGGCGGAGGGAGGCAAGAAAGTGGACACACGTGTCTTCGAGATGCGGACCTATTACGCTCATCCAGGCCGAATGGACGCGATGCACGCGCGCTTCCGCAATCACACCTGCAAGCTCTTCGAGAAGCATGGCATGACGCTGATCGGCTTCTGGAACCCACAGGACGCCAAGGAAGCCCAGCAAAAGATGGTGTACATCCTGGCCTATCCGAGCAAGGAAGCGGCCACGAAGAGCTGGGCCGCCTTTCGAGCCGATCCCGACTGGATCAAGGCACGCGATGCCTCGGAGAAGGACGGGCCGATTGTCGCCAAGGTCGATTCGGTGTTCCTGAACCCGACCGATTATTCGGCGATCAAGTAAGATGAACCCTGTCCCCGTTTAGCGTTCGCGTGGCGCCGCGCGAGCGCTAAACGAAGACGGGAGAGAAGTATGCCGATCATCGAGGTCGTAGGTCTATCGAAGACGTATCACGTCTATCAAAAAAAAGAAGGCTTGCTCGGCGCGCTGCGTGGACTGATCCAGCGCGAGTACAAGGACGTGAACGCCGTCGAGAACGTCACCTTCCACATCGAGCCGGGCGAGATCGTCGGCTTCCTCGGCCCCAAC
>SXGU01497072.1_pt1 | contig 34204 bp, 33 predicted proteins | sample 3174531 | NCBI WGS metagenome assembly SXGU01 (sample SAMN11356863, study PRJNA531348) | freshwater metagenome | isolation source: freshwater sample F1-140 | place: China: Fuxian Lake, Yuxi | collected 2017-12-25 | reverse complement strand
CATAACCAAACATCATACCCTGATCACCAGCACCTTGCTCTTCTTTCTTTTTTCTATCAACGCCTTGGTTGATATCTGCAGACTGTTCGTGAATAGCTGATAAAATACCACAGCTATTTGCTTCAAACATGTACTCACTTTTCGTGTAGCCAATTTTCTTGATTACACCACGTGCAATTTCTTGAACGTCTAAATATGCTTTAGATTTTACTTCACCAGCAAGTACTACTTGACCAGTTGTAACTAAAGTTTCGCAAGCCACTTTTGACTGTGGATCAAATGCTAAAAAGTTGTCGATTAAGGCGTCAGAAATCTGATCCGCTACTTTGTCTGGATGTCCTTCAGAAACACTCTCAGAAGTAAATAAATAAGGCATGAATTTTGGGATATTTAGATGTTATTATTAAAGTGCAAATAAATTAAAATATTATTAATGTTTAAATGATTGAAATGATTTTGTTAAGCCTTCCCTTGAATCAACTGGAAGGGGTTTATTGATTGCATTTTTTATTTTATCATTAGATACAATGTATGTTTCAGTCAGTTTATTTAATCTTTCAGTGTTAAAAGGTAATTTCAATAAATCCCCTAATTGAAACAGACGTAAAACTAATTTCTTAGGGATATTCCAAATAATCAGTTTTTTTTCTAGTGTTTGGGAAATCAATTTAACTAGATCATTAGTAGAAATTGGATTATCGTCTGCAATATTATATACTCCAGATGCAATTTGATCATTTTCAATTAATTCTTTAATTATAAAACAAAGGTTTTGAATACTACAAAATGATCGTTTATTATCGAATGAACCTAATGGCCAAGGAAACCCTTTAGCAACAATCCGATATAATAAATTCAAATTTCCTTTATTACCAACCCCATGTATCATACATGGACGTAAGATATATACACGCTTACATTTTGGAATAGATTTTGAAAGAATGTACTGTTCTGCATAAAGCTTACTTTTACCATAATCAGTTACTGGCTTTGGAGTGAAATCTTCAACTAATTCCATATTTAAATCATCAGCAACTGCTTTTACGGAACTCATATAAATGAATACTTCAACATTTGAAGCTAAAAATTGATCAAATAAATTTATAGTAAGAGAAGTATTTGCATCATAGTATGATTGTGGATTAGAATTGTTTTTAAAATCATGCGCCTTCCCCGCTAAATGCAATATAAATTTACAAGATTCGAATGATTCAATATCTGACAATATCGTGTTTCGTTTATAACAGATAAAAGAAAATTTATCTTGAAAATAATGACTAGTGAGTATATTATGACCAACAAATCCGGAACTCCCTGTGATTATTCCAAGCATAAATAATCAGTATGTTTAAAATGACCTAATATTTGCGAAGATGCTTTATTCACTGAAAAAATATTTTTGAGTAAATTATACCCATTATTGCCAATTTTATTTCTAGCATCTGGATTTTGAATTAAATATAAACAGTTTTTGACAAGCAGGTCGTCATCGCCATTTATACTTACTAATCCAGCGTTATTATCTAACAAAATTTTCTTAAGGTCATTACCAGGGTTAATACTTGCAAGGATTGGCTTTGAATATTGCATGTAACCCAACATTTTTCCCGGAAAATTAGAGGTACGAAAATTCCTTTCGAGTGATATTAAACCAACATCAAATTCTGATAACATAGCGAAATACGTCGATTGATCAACTGATTTTAAAATTGAAATATTCTTTAACTGGAGTTCTGAAATTATTTTTTTCAACTTTATAGATTCAGTTCCGTCACCAACAATTAAAAAATGTGCACTTGTCTCATTTTGAATTCGAGATGCAAGTCTTATTATATTTTGAAGATCTTGAGCCTGTCCTATATTACCACCATAAAAGAAAACTACTTTATTCTGTAATCCCAATTTTAACCTGAAATCAGTTTTCAAATTCTCTGTATTGACTAAACTTGTCCAATTATATAAAACTTCAATTTTATATTTATCATACAGATTACTATTTTTAAAATATAGTAAATTATCAGGTGATTGTACACCAATTATATCAGCATTTTCATATTGGACAATCTCTACTTTTTTAAAGAAATTAAATATTATTCCTTTTTTCAATATACCAGTATCTAGGGCCCATTGCGGAAATATATCTCGAAGAATTAAATATGAAAAACAATTATTTTTCATTTTAATTTTTTTGATTAAAGAGCCAAAAAATATTGATGGAGAATACCAAATCACTAGATCGCAAGTATTGTTATTGAAAAAATCTTTCCCATTTTTCCAAATGTTAGAAGAAAGTCTAAATTCATTTAATGCTCTAATATATCTGTTTGCACCATCTATTTTTCCAGATTTAACTCGTACAACATTTACGCCATCTTCAATTGAGATTTGAATTTTTTCATCAATATCTTCACATACAGTTATAATAGAAACTTCATGACCTTTTAACAATAAGTCCTGTCCTAAGTCATACATTAATTTAGCAGATGACTTTGTACTTGGCATGTAATATACCACTATAAGAAATATTTTCAATTAAAAGTAATTTGTAATGTTACTTCTTAAAGCATTTATAACAACATTAGATGAACTAAAATCATCATTGAAATCATAACGTGCAAGAAATTCTTGTGATAAAATTGTTTCGACAGAATCACAAATATTTTGCGGTTCAATACCCGCAATTATATGAGCTCCTGCCTCTACAGTTTCATACCTTTCTGTTGTTTGTCTTACGGAAACACAAGGAACTTTGTAAAATAAGCCTTCTTCTGCAGATGTTCCAGAATCAGAAACAAGACACAGTGCATTTTTAGATAAATTGTTAAAATCATAAAATCCTAATGGTTTCATAACTCTAATATTTTCACTAATTCTAAAATTAGCAATTTTACTCATTGTTCTAGGATGCATAGGATATATAATCTGAACTCCAAATTTTTCAGCTATTAAGTCAAGTCCATCTAATATCTTTTGAAATGTAAGTGGATTGTCAACATTTTCCTTACGATGAGCTGTGACTAAAATATATCTCTTTTCTTTTAAGTTTAACTCAGATAATATAGAACTATTATCAATTTCGGTCTGAAAAGCACGCATTACTTCAAAAGTAGGATTTCCAGAAACAATTATTTTAGAAGGATGAATATCTTCTCGAATTAAATTTTCTCTGTGATAATGATTAAATGGTAAAAGAATGTCTGAAATATGATCTATGAGTCTTCTATTTGTTTGCTCTGGCATTCTTTTATCCCAAGCCCTCAAACCGGCTTCCATATGAAAAATTTTTATTCCTCGGTTTTTCGCAGGCAGAACGGATAATCCACTATAGGTATCCCCTAGAATAATTAATGCATCTGGTTTTTCAATTTCAAAAATTTCATCACTTTTGCTTACTACATCTGCCACTTCTTTACCATAACTTGAAACGTCAATATTAAGATAATAATCTGGCTCCCTTAAACATAAATCTCTAAAAAAGAAATCTTTTAATTCTGGCGTATAATTTTGACCAGTATGCACCATTATGTGCTTAAAATTGGAATTATCTAAAGCCTTCAATACTGACCACATCTTAATCATTTCAGGCCTAGTACCAAAAATTGTCATTACTTTTTTCATTATATATTCTATTTATTAATTATAAAATTTGTACTGTGGGTAAAGGCAAAATAAACTTACCGCCAGCTAATCTAAATTCATTTCTTTTATTTAACACTTCATCTATAAATGACCATGCAAATAGAATTACGTAGTCTGGTGTACATTTTTCAGTCATTTGTTCCCATGTCATAATTTCAATATGATTACCTGGTGTTAAATATCCTTGCTTTTCTACTGCATCATCAACAATATAATCAATATGATTTTGATTAATACCACAGTAATTCATAATAACAGTACTCCTACCTGAAGCGCCATAACCAACTATTATTTTACCTTGAGTTTTTAAAGTAATAATTAAATCCAAAAGGTCATTTTTAGTTTTCTTAATTTTATTTGAATAATCTATAAAAGGATTAATTGTATTTAATCCAAGTTGAATTTCAGATTCATATAGTTTCAAAAAACTTTCAGATGGAGTAAATTTATTATTAGTTATTAGCTTAGAATGAACTCGTAACGCTCCAGACCTAATTCGAGGGAAATACTCAATATCAAAAATATCCATACCATATTTAGATAAAAATATCCTTAAAGTCATCAACGAATAATAACTCATGTGCTCATGATATATCATATCGTAATTCATCTCTTCAATAATGGTTTTTAGATAATATAATTCGAAAATAAAAATTCCATCATCTTTAATTAATTTTACAATTCCCTTCATTACATCATGCATATTATCTATGTGAGCAAATGAAAAATTTGCTGTAATAGCATCAATCTTACCTGTTTCTAAAAATATTTCATTCGAAAGTTCTTCGGTAAAAAAATTATTCTTGATTATCGAATCAGGTATATTAATTTTTTGAGTGACACTTGACGATGGATCAACACCAATAACTTTACACCCAAGTTTGGAAAGTGGATTTAAAAGCACCCCGTCATTACAACCAATTTCTAAAACCTGTGGGCGATGTTTGCTATGCAGATAGCGATTATATATTACATCTGCATACTTTGCAAAGTGCTCTACCAAAGAATAAGTACTTGATGAATGAAAAAAATACTTTTCATTAAATAGTATTTTCGGATCAGGAACACAAGAAACCTGAACTAGATAACAATTAACACAAAACTGCAATTCAAGTGGGAAAAAATATTCATTTGAAAGGTCTTCTTTTTTTAAAAATCCACCAGCAAGTGGCATAATTCCTAAATCTAAGGCAATTTTTAGATCCCGTGAATCACAAAATCTGCATTTAACTAAATGTTTACAATTTGAAGAATTAGCCATATAAAACTTTGTTTTGTGTTTTGAATAATTTGAGTTCATTTAATAAAGTAACCCAATCAGACGGATTATAATTAAATTGATTTTGAAATTTATCAGAAGATAATGATCTATCAACAGTTCCACTTTTTTCTTTAATTAGATTAATATTTAAATTATATATTTGAACTATCAATTTAATTAATTCGTATTTTGAAATAGATTTTCCAGAAATATGATATGTGCCTGAGTTAAATTTATATGAAAAAATAACTAAACAAATGATTTTCGATAATTCAAGTGATGTTAAACCAGCGAAAATATGATTATCGTATCCAGAAATTATATTTTGACGCATAGCCCAATCTAAAAGACCAGTATCACCAGTTAAACTATGACCAATTAAAGAAGTTCTGAGTACAATTGTAGAAAGATTTATTGGTTCGCCAAGAGCCTTTGAAGCAGAATAAAGGTCTTGAACAATTAATTCAGATTCCTCATGCTTATTTTTTCCAAAATTCCCAAAAACACTATCGGTAGAAATATGTATAAACTTAAAATCATTTATGAATGCTAGATTAGAGATTTTATGAGGTAAAATAGAGTTTATGTAAATACTATCAATTATTTTATAATCTGAGTTAGATAAATGTTTTTTAACTGAGCAATTAATAACAAAATCAGGATTGAACTTTCTTATAAGATTATCTATACTTTCGAAGTTGAGTAAATCTATTTCAACCAAATTTGAAATATGTTCATTCTTGAAATTAGTACCTTCCAATTTTTTTCCACATAAGCCAAGTAGTTCGACATCACGAAAATTATTTTTAATATACAAAAAAAGCGTATGTCCTAGAATGCCGTTTGCTCCTAATATCAAAATTCTCATTAGCGATTAAAAAATTTGTGATTTTTTATATAGTCTAATTTTAGTAACGTCTGCTCAAGTTCAAGGTCAGTCAAATTTATTGTATTATCACTATTATAGTCTTCAACCATAGTTAGTTGTTGAACGCCTTTTTCAAAATATTTATCATAATTTAAATCGCGCTTGTCTGGAAGTATACAATAATAAGTGCCTTGATCAACAGATCTAATGATTTCTTCCTTACTCACTAGTGATTCATTTCTTTTTTCACCATGTCTTGTTCCTATAATTTTAACTTCACTATTTGAATTAAATATTTTTTTTAAAACATTGGCAATTTGAATTATTTTGGTAGATGGAGATTTTTGTACATAAATTGCTCCACTGATATCTTGCGAAAATGCATGTAAAACTAAATATACAGACTCCTCTAATGACATGATAAACCTAGTCATGTTAGGATCAGTAATTGTAAGTGGCTGTTTTTCTATGATTTGATTTATAAAATGCGGAATAACTGACCCTCTTGAAGCCATCACGTTTCCATATCTTGTAATAGATATTACAGTATTACTATTTCCATGTTTTGGATATGAAAGTGCTGTTTTCTCCATTAAAGCTTTGCTCATACCCATCGCATTAACAGGATAAACAGCCTTGTCGGTACTTAGTACAACTACTTTTTTTACATTGTTAAGAATTGCTGCTCTTATTGTATTATCAGTCCCAATTATATTAGTTTTTACCGCTTCCATTGGGAAAAATTCACATGATGGAACCTGCTTCAATGCAGCCGCACAAAACAAGAAATCAACACCTCTTGTTGCTACTTCAATACTATTGTAATCCCTAACATCTCCAATATAAAATTTTAGTTTATCTGAATTATACTTAACACGCATATCATGCTGCTTCTTTTCATCTCTACTAAAAATTCTAATTTCTCCAAAAAGGTCATGCTTTAAAGCATGATCAATAAAAGCGTTTCCAAATGAACCAGTACCACCAGTAACAAGTAAAATTTCTTTTTTAAAGTTTTCTTTCATAATAAATCAAAATTTTAAGATTTGAAGTTTTTCAATTCCTGTGGGATAATTTACGAGAACAGCTTTATACTTTCCTTTAAATACAAATAAACTACCTACACCAGCGCCAATTTGACCAAATTTCTTGAATAACTCATGAATATTATCATGACTGCTAGCCCCTCCAATTACTGTTAAGGGAATATTAATTTGTGATTTCACTTTATGTATCAAATTGAAATCATAACCTAACATTGTTCCATCACGATCAACAGAGTTGATTACTAGTTCTCCAATACCAATATTTTGTAATTTATTTATGAAATCAAACAATTGAATTCCAGTATTTTTTTGGCCATTACCCACGAAAATATAATAGTCATTATTTATATATCTAACATCTAAAACTACTGCTATACTCTGATTACCAACAATTTTAGAAGCTTCAATCAAAAATTTATCATCATCAAAAATTGCTGAACTAATAGAAACTTTTTCAACACCTAAACTGATTAGTCTTTTTATTTGTTCTACATTTGAAATTCCACCTCCATAACACAAAGGCATTCTACATTCAGCAGCAATATTTTCTATTAATTGATAATTTAATGATTTTGCATTAGTAGTGGAAGAAATATCCAAGACAATTAATTCATCTACTTCTTTTTCATTAAGGATTTTCACCACATTAATAGGATCTCCAACATATTTTGGATCAGTGAAATTTACAGTTTTTACTAGCCCCCCGTCTTTTATTAATAAACAGGGAATAATTCTTGGTCTTAACATATACTTAATTTCGAAAAATTATTAAGAAGTGTTAAACCAGTGCTATGACTTTTTTCAGGATGAAACTGAACACCGATAATATTTTTTTTACAAACGATTGAATCAAATGCAGTTCCATAAACTGTGGTGCAAATTGATTCTTTTTTATCAAAACAATCAAAATAATAAGAGTGTAAATAATAAAAAAAAGAATCGTTTGAGAGACTATCAACAATAAAATGACTGCTATTTATATTCATGTTATTCCAACCCATGTGCGGTACAATTAATTTATCATTAGCTTGTATTTGTTTAACGCTAGCATTTATCCATCCTAAACCACTTATTTCGCCTTCATCGCTTTTTTGGGCAAACATTTGCATACCAACGCAAACACCTAGAATTGGAACTTCCTTATTTATAACTAAATCTTCTAAATCATCCCTCAAACCTGATAAATTAAGTAGATTCATAGCATTGTCAAACGACCCAACACCAGGAAAAAGAATTTTTTTGGATTTAATTAAATCATACTTATTATTAACAATATTAAAAGATACATTAAGCCTAGTAAAGACACTTGCAAATGCTTTAATATTTCCAACACCGTAGTTTAAAATTGATATCATCGAAATTTTCTATTTTCAAGTCCTAGTATTTTTGATATTTTTGTTCCTAGTGTTATGAAAAAATAATTATTCTTATAGTCTTTAAAAGATTTATTTTCCCCTTGAAATATTTTTTCAAACTCATCAACAGTGAAATCTAATTTTTTTGCCACATATTCGAACTCATTACGCATAGTAATTTCATCTAATTCAGGCTTAGAAATTCTTTCAATTGCTTCATTTCTAGTCATTTGTCCGGTCAAAATTTCACTTGAAAAATATGCTCTACGTTTGTCAAAGTGAAATTTTTTTGGAGTCCAGAATGATTCGAAAAATCTAGTAAATCGAGACTCATAATGCTTTTGTGGATATTCTTGCCAACCAAATAATCTATTCAATTCTTTAATGGCCTCTTTTTTTATATAAGGCACACTATCTAATAATTTAATGACTTGAATACCATTTATCCATCGATAAACTGTTTTATATTTCAAAATATCACACATTGGAAATGTTTTTAATTCTTTATCTCCAAATTTTTTGTGAATATCTTTTACATGTTTAGTGTCTGTTGAAAAATAGGTCCAATCCAGTGATTCACGGACACATTCTGTGGAAATGTTTCCCCCTGTAATGACATATTTAAAATTATTCTTAGCAGCAAAATTATAAATAGCAGAAAATAAAGCAAGATCTTGAGGTGTATCCACAAAAGGAACTTGTGACTTAAAAAAAGCCCTTTGCAAATCTTTCATTTCTTCCCAATTTACCACTTCAGTAACCAAATCTAAATTTAGACCTTCAATAATTTTTTGAATGTTACTCACTCCTAAATCAGAATTCCATCCAGTGTCACAGTGAAACATTAAAGGTCTTAACCCGAACTTTTTAACAGCAATATATGCAACGTATGAACTATCTAAACCACCGCTAATTCCTATTAAACAGTCATGTTCTTTATCTTTCCCTTCTTCTTTAATTTTATTTATTATTGGCATAATTTTATTAACACCTATTTCACCAGGATTCCAATTTGGTTCAATTAATTCATAAAAATTAGTACAATAATCACACATTCCATTCGAATCAAAAGTAATTTTAGGATCAGAAGTATCCATGATACAATTTGTACAAACTTGATATTCAGTTTCTGAAGCAACTTTACTCATATTAATTTTAATTTAATTTTCCTAAATAGTAATACAAAAAAAGATAAAATAAAAACAAATCTAGAAAATACTTTATATATAAAACTTCTTTTTGAAGTGGTAGAAGTAGCATTGTTTTTATGAATTCTTTTATGAAAAGTAATTTCATCCAAATGAACTTGAGAACGATACAAATTACCAGCCTTTGCGATCCATAAATCATGGGATTCAATGAAACCAGGAAACGGCGCTATATATCTGACTAAATTTTTGGTAAATAACATCGCACAACCAAAATAATTAGTCTTGCCAATAAATATATCAAAAATATTCTTAATAAAGCTATTTGACTGCAAGGAACTAACACCATCAAATTTAACATGTGTAGAATTCCCAAATTGATCAATCCATTTGAAGTTACTAGTAAGTAAATCGACTTTTGATTCAGTTAAGTGTTTGATCATCATCTTAATTCGACCCTCAATCCATACATCATCCTGATCACTCAAAAAAATATAATCACCAGTAGATAACAAAATAGACCTTGAAAAAGATTTATTAACACCAATATTGCTATTATTAACAATTAAATTAATTCTTTTATCGTTAAAAGAATTAATTACGTCAATTGTTTTATCACTGGAGCAGTCATCTACAATAATTAGCTCATCATTATAATTTAATTGAGATAAAATGGAGTTTATCTGTTCTGCAACAAACAATTCTCCATTGTAGGTTGCCATACACACACTAATTTTCATGACTCAAAATTTAATTCTAACTCAGACTTGCCACTTTTACCGATTAGTCCGTGTAAAAATCCGTAATAAATTGCTTTTAGATAATAAAGTCGATTCTTATAATAAAAGCACATTAAAAAAAATTGGTGAAATGCTAAAGAAATAATTTCACGTAATCTAAATAGAAAGGGAACATAGTTTTTAGAAGAAAAAATGAAACAATTACGTATTTGATAATACACACGCTGGGGATTATGAATAAAAAAGTAAAATCCTAAGATTTTTACCATTTTATCTCCAACTGGATGTTTCATTAAAGCATTAGTAACAACATTAATTTTAATATTACGTGCAAAACAACGGAAACAAAAATCAGTATCAACATAGTCGATGAAATATTCTTCATTCATCAAACCAACTAAATTAAATATTTCTGATTTTGCAATTAGTCCTGATGAAATAACTATTTTATTATCAAGTTCTTTTTGAATATTATTTGAATAACTGATTAAGCCAAATTTGTTGATGCTAATAACTGGTAATTGGATTTCAGAATCAAAATCAATAAAAACAGGTGCACATATGCTAATATTATCATTAGATAAAGGAGCTATTAAATTGGATAAAAAAGAGGAATCAATTTGGGAGTCTTGATCAAAAAAAATGATAGCATCAGCATTTCGATTTAAAGCATAATTGATCCCAATATTTTGAGCTTTAGCTATACCAAGATTCTCAAAAAATCTAATGATATGTGTTTTTGGTAGATTACTAATTTCCGTAAATTCAGTTTTAATAATATCAGAGTTGTCAACTAAAACAGTAGTAATATCATAATTACTTAAAACTTTACAAAGATTAAGTAGCTTATTATACTCTGGATTGTAAACTACAATAATAGAATACAAAATAAAATCTTTACATACCACAAATGAAAAATTTTAAATTAAACATATTTAATTTGGAATTATGCTAATTAAAACGAATAAAAGTATTAGATAAAACAACAGGAAAAAAAAGCATACCCATTGACATAAAAAATATTGGATTACTAGCTGACATAAGTAAATAAAAGATATACGCAACAATTAAATAAAAAGGATATTGATTCTTTTTATTTTTTACTGCATGAAATATTGGATAAGCAATACACAATAATAAAATAAAGCCAAATATTATTCCAAAATTTCGTATAATCTCTAGATAAGTTAATTCGGTAACAAAATCGAACTTACCACGACTCTCCCAGTAATGATCTGTTCCCAATCCTTGTCCAATAAGTAAGTTTATTGGACTATTGAAAATTTTATAATAATCACCTAGCAATCCGAATTTTGTAGAATTAGATGGTTCATTTAGTGAAAACATTGCAGCAATAGTATCAATGTTAAAATAAAGAAGAGCAAGTAATCCAATTATTGAAAAAAGAATGAAAACATCTTTTCTCTTGCTGTAGTAAAAAAAAATTACAAATGGAACTAAAATAGAGGTAAGCATATTATTTCTAGTACCAGCAATAAACATGGCAAAAATATTCATAAATAGAAATAAGAGCACCTTTAAGCTATTAGTATTTATATATAAATTTGAATAATATGCTATCGGAATCACTAATAACGGTGAAGTGACAAAATATATTGACCAAATTCCTTCAAGATCAACATCGTAAACTCTTTCTCCAATTAAAAATATTTGATACTTAAGTCCCCATAAATAAAGTATATTATAGTACTCAGGAAAAATTTTCACAATAAAATAAACAAACAAAATTAAAAAAGATAAGAAATTTAAAATGAACGAAAACGATTTTATACAATTAAGATTAAAATGAGTTAATAGAATCGATAAAACCACAAGCAAATAACCTTTATATAAATTAAACCCATTTTCAGGAAGCGAAAAATGTTCAAGAAAATAAAATAATAGAGAAATCAAAGGAATAAATATAAATAGAACATTTATTAGGAATAAAGATTGAGGGTACTTGTTGAGTTTTAAATTTTTATAATCTAAAAGAAATATAAATACACAAAGAATCAATAAAGGCATTTTCAATTTAAATAAAAGATCTGCTGGATCAAAAACACAAATAATTAGTAATAAATTGAATAAAATTTTAAAATATTTACGTAAAAAAATACTATTCTTTAACATAATAATTTATTGACCATAATTTCTAAATCAGACTGTTGTTTATGTTGGATTTTAATAAACTGTTTACTTGATCCAAGTCTAATAGAAGAAATGTCTATACTAAATAAATAAGTTAATCTTGTTAATATTTCGGTTTTACTGAAAGGATTACAATAGATAGGAGCTGTTCCACAAACTTCGAGAATTGATGAAGTTGCAGATGCCAAAACTGGCGTTCCATATCGCATTGCTTGAACAGGTGGATATCCAAATCCCTCTACATATGAAAGATAAATTAAAGCATAAGCATTTGAATAAAGCCACTCCATTTCACTATTTTCAATATTCGAAAGATTAACAATCCAATTAAAAGATTTAATTTTACTATGAAAAAATGTAGAACTAATGTCCCCTATTAAAACCAATAAAAGTTTATCCTTTCTATTTTTATTAATAACTTCAAATGATTCTAATATTTTAATAGGGTTTTTTTCCCAATTATCAGCAGCAATGACTAGACAAAATAATTTATTGGATAGTAAATCTATTGCCTTATTCTCAAGATTTAATTTTATTTCAGGAGCCCAGTATACATTTATAGTTTTTTCATCTACATAAGGGAAATTACTTAAAATAGTATATTTTGTATGATTTGATACTGTCCAAATTTCCAGATTTGTATTTAAAACAGATTTTAATAATTCATTATATCTTTTAAAATTAATTTTTTGTCTATAATGTAGCCATACTTTATAAAAAATTATTAAAATTGATAGTTTAACTAAACTTTTGAAATTATTGATTTTGGTTAAAGAAATCAATTCATTTCTTGTAGGAAATATTTCCAGATCTCGCAAATCATGTATTACTAAAATTAGGTTTATATGATTGGGTAAACGAAGATTCAAATATCTCTGAGCGATTCCTATAAAAACTTTCTCAATTCTATACAACTCAACATAATACTCTATACTATTTAAACTTAAATCTAATAACTTAATGCAATAATCATTACAAATTGATTGAATTTCAGTATCAAAATACATAGTTGAATCATAAGTGCAAAAAATTATTTTAGAATTTAATTTATTCTCACTTATAAATTTTGTAAAAATACTTTTCACAAAATGTGAGCCTCCATTATACTTAACAAATTTAGTATATGGTTGTATTGCTAGTAAATCAAACAAAATATTCATATATACTAAAAATCAATGTCTTTGATACGTATAATTTGATTTTTTTCAACATCTACAACATTTAATTCAGATATTAAATCTCTTTGTTCATCAATAGATAGATAAGATAAATTTCCATCCGAATCCTTTGCTTCACGAAAATGTGAAAATTTATAAGCTTCGTGACTATTTATAACTCTAAAATTTGATATTAAATCGTTTCTCACAAAAAAAGCGTTATTTCCAGCACTATTTGTCGCAACTAGCGAATACCCCTTTGTATTTCCCAAATATTCGAAAGCAGCTAAAGAAGCACCATAATAGACACAAGAAAAATGTGCTTTACTTCTTACGAAGTCACTTAAATAAGGAATTGAAACTTTTGATTTATAACCGAAAAGGGAATTAAATTCTGTAATTACTACCCTTGGTTTTATACAATTAATGGCATCCCAAATCCAATAATCATTACCATCTATATCAATAGAAAGTAAACCTAAATCTTGAGGTATTCCATTTGATATTAAAATAGAATTAATGTTATCTTTCGTTATAAAAATATGCTCTGCTTTTAGGTTATGTGCCCAATATACGGAAGTATCATTCTTTATGTATTCAACATTATCTTTGTTCCCATCTAAAACAAGGCCAGACCATTTATTATTTTTTAGTAGGAATCTAGTATTTGATTCTGTATAATCCTCCACACCGAATTCTACAAAAACTTTATTAATAATTGGTATTCTATCTAAAATATATTGAATAATACCATCTTCTCCCCACTGTGAGTAAACTTTAAATTCAGAATCACTTATTTCATCTAATGATGCATTAAGAATTTGACGACTTTCAATGCGTCCTATTGCTTCTTGCATTTTGGTAATATTGTCAGGAATTCTTTTCCATCTATCGATTAAACTTTTAATCCGAATAATATTCATATGTATATAATTTAATAGGAAATATTTTGAAATATGTTGTGATTAAATTAGAAAATTAAAAGATTATGATTTTATTTATTGGTTGTGTAAGTGAAATAATATCTTATATCTTTTGGGTTTATTTTTAAAAAAAAGAAAATTAATATATTAAAAAATAAAAACAAAATACATTTAATTGAAAAAGTAATATTTAAAAATAAGAATTTATTATTTATAACAATTGGTAAAATTGTTACTAAATACAAGAGCAATAAATACAAATCAAGTTTATATCCAACATATTTAGTTTTTATATTTAAGAATAAAACTAAATTCATTGTAATAAAAGCTATTGAACTAGAAATGACTGCACCGTACAACCCAAATTTTGGGATTAAAAAATAATTGAGAGAGAAACTGATTAAGGTTCCGAGTATAACAGCTTTGCTGATTGATTTTGTATTCTTTTCAGCGTTAAGTATACCACTGTATATTATGTTGCTTCCAGACATTAAAACAGAAATTAATATTAATGGTACATATAAATATACATTACCATAATTTTCTGAAATTAACATTACTATTTCTTTTGTGAAGAGGGCTAAAATTATTGCTGAGGTATAAATAGAAAATAAAAAAAACCTTTTGAATTTATTAACGAATAAAGCAAAATCACTATTGTAATATCTAGTAAATATTTCAGGTTCAGCTGCCTTATAAACACTTGATATAATTAGATTTAATGAAAGTGCAATAGTCGATGATATATTATAAATCCCTAAATCGTTTAGTGAAACATATTTTTCAAGAAATAATCTGTCACCTGAGTTTAGAAGCAGGTAGGCAAGTGAAGCTGGTATTAATGGTAACGAAAATCTAAGTCCTGCATTCAATTTTTTTAAATTTAAATTTAAAATTGTGTGTTTAAACATTAAATAAACACTTATTAATGCAAATGGAAATATGGCAATTAGATTACCTAAATAAAATCCATATAAACCAAATTCTTTATAAATAACAAAAAATAATATTAAAAGATATTGCACTATTACTTTTGCAGTATTAAATATAACGAAACTCTTTGCATCTTGTTTTACTCTAAATAATACTAAAGGAATTAATGTAAAAATGTCTAAAGTAAAGGAAATGAAAGAATATTTAAAATATGGATCCCATTCTATCTTTATTTTGAAAATATTTAATAAATGAGGTATATAAGTAATTCCTAAAAAAAAAATTGCAACGTTTATTAAAGTAACAATTGAGAAAACATTACCTACTAATTCCTTTTTTGAAGTTTCATTTTTTTCTTCAAAATAGAATCTTAAAACATAAGATGCTAAACCCAGTGATGTAATAATTGGTAATATAGAAAAAACAGAACTAGTGTAACCAATAACACCATAATCAGAAGGAGTAAAATATTGCATGTAAATTGGTAATAAAAAAAAGCTAAATAACTTAGGTATTATTTCGCCAATTGTAAAAATTAAGGTATTCTTTAAAAGTAAACTTGATCTAGACAAGGTGATTTTTTATTGATGATATAAACAATTCATTGTTAAATACCTCAAATAATTTTACTTTATTTGAGGTATTAAGATTTGACGTGCTTTTAAAATTAAAAAAAGCTTCTGGTGTATCAAAAATAGGCACCTTAATTTCTCCAATAAATAATGCTTCTTGAAATAGATTTGAACTTTTATAGATATATGCATTTTTATTAAAATGAACAATCTCAAATAACGTTGTTGAGTATATCAAAATGAAATCGTTTGACAATGATAAAACATCAAATATATTCATCTTAATGTCAACTAAATTTATTGTTATATACTCACTAAAACGAAGTTTATAATAATCATACTTTTGAAATTCCATTGGATGTAGTTTAAAAAAAATATTAAGGCTGGGGTCGGCAATACTAAGTTGAATTGCAAGTTTAACAAGAGATTCACCTTGATAAGGTGAAGATAATATTACTAATGAGTTATCGAACTCAATTTCTTTAAGATTAATAGAGTAATCATTGACTGAACCTACTGGAATGCATCGAAAAGGTATGTTTTTATTATAAGTCCAAATTTCAGAAAAGGTAAACAAAATATTGGGAGAAATAAAGTTTTTTACATTTTTCGGATAAATATAGCAAATAGTTGTGTTCGTTATTTCACCATGTTGAAATTCATAACAATTTATGTTTAAATCAATAGCAGCTTGAACTAAGCTCTTTGAATATCCATGATAAAAAATATTTTTTAAACCCATGAATTTAAATAGAAACTTAAAGCAAAAAAGTTCGAAAGAAAAATTGATAATTAACATTTTTATTTCGAATTCACTAATGATTTTCTTATTATAAAAATTATTGCAAGTATTAACAATACTTAACACTTCAGTAGAATGACTTTTATCGAAAAATGCAAATAACTTAAAAATAAAATAAAATATTTTTTTTAAATAGGTTATACAATCGAAAATGATCATATTATTTGCATATTTATCTTTTCCAATTAATGTTTCATAACAAACCCAGTTACCATAGACATGATTTTTAATTTTTTCAAAATACGGATCATAATATTCATTTTGTTTATTAGGTATTCTTGAGCAGGTGTAAAACAAATTATCAAATTTATACAACAATATTATCCGAAATGAATAAAAAGCCTTTATTATATTTTTTATTGAAACTTTCTTTTTTTTATTATTTGAAAAAAAATCAAGTTCTTGATATGAAATTTTCGACCATATATGAAATCGAACTATATCCCATAAAGGATATTTTTTTTTAAATTTTAAGGTAAAAAGATCTGAATTGGTTTCTAAATTGTAGAATAAAATATGCGGCTTATCCATTTCCATTTATTTTATTTTAACAAATTAGCTTTAAATAATTTAGAATATAAATCTATACAATTTGTATAATCTAATTTTAGAATATTAGAAATGTCAAGTAAGGAATGATTACCATCACAATAAGAAATAAAATTCATCAAATCACGAACGGTTTGCCCACTATTTACTGTTGAAATATTGGGATATAATCCTCTCTTTCCAAGTTGAGGCTCACACAAAACATTTAGACTGGGATAACAATCAGTTTCAAGTATATGAATTAATTGTTTGTAAAGATCAAAACTTTTTTGTAGAGCATTTTCACTAATTAAGTTAAAATCATCTAATGATGTGTGATACTCAGGATATTTTCCATATTTGGTTCTAGTTATTGAACAAATTGGTAAATCTATTCCAGGTGCACAATATTGCCTCTCATCACTCCCTCTATCTAACCAACTATAAGAAATAAAATTTGGGAAATTCGAATTTAAAACGTGAAGTGCTATTTTATCTGATAATGTGTTGCCTAACCTAGATGGAATATAACTAAACTCTCCCTCATCTCCAAGGCATGTCAAATTATAACCCGCAATAACGTTTTTTTTCAGTTTAGTAATATGTTTACTCAAATAAGCTATAGACCCTATTGTCTCAGGAATAAGAACAAAACGATAAGTATATTTTAGTAATTTACATGCAGAAATATAACTTGCTAAAGCAGTAAGTACTACTGGTCCACTTAGCTCATTGTTACACATTTGAGGATGACAAATATAGGAAGAAAAGAATATCTCTTTTTCAGTTTCACCAGGAATAACCAGTTCAGCATATGTTAGTGAACCATTTTGATTAAAATCAGAATCTATAAAAACTTTGTATTTAGAACTTCGATTAAGTTTCAAATATTCATTGAATGCAATGCAAAAACCCCAGTTTTTATTATAATAAGAAGTTACATAAGGTATTGCACTGGGCAGTTTTTCATTAAAATACAAATGCTCATCTAATTCATTAAAATCAATTACTTCATCAATTGGCACTGAATAACCAACTACGTGAAGATTATGATTTTTAAAATCAATCACAACCTCATTAGTTGAAAGATCGACAACGAAAGCACTTTTAATGTTCCACTCCTCAGGTACAGTCCAATCAAAAACCTTAGTTCCTGATGGAATTTCATGTATTTTAAAATTTACATATTTTTGTAAGATTTTTAAAGATTCTCTAACTCCATTGCCAGTAATACTTCTGTAAATTGGGTATAATTCTTTGCAAATTTGTAATAAATTCATACTATATTTTAAATCGTTCTTTTTTGAATCTATTGGAATAAAATGGCTTATAAACGAAATTTATTTTAATTGGATTTTTAAACGGTTCTAGTTTTTCTTTACAGATATTTTTAATTAAACGTTTAACCAAATCTTTATCAGTTTCTAAATTAATTAATATGTTGGCACATACAATATTGCCTGTGAATGGATGTTTTTCACCATAAACCTGAACGTCAAGAACATTATCAATTAAAATAATAACATTCTCTACTTCTTGAGGATAAACTTTCTCTCCACCTACATTAATCAGCTCTGATTTTCGTCCTAATATTTTAAAAAAATCACCATCAACTTCAACTGCATCGCCTGTTTTAAACCATCCATCTTCTGTATATGGACTTTCGGCGTTTAAGTAACCAATCATTGCAGAGTCTGACTTTATTTCTAATAACCCATCTACAACTCTTGTTTCATATCCATTCCCACCAATTTTAACCCATAACGATTCATTTTCTTTTGACTTTGAACTCAAAACGCCTAGTTCAATTAAACCATAAGTTTGTTGTAGTTTAATATTTGGAAAAGTTAAATTTAATTTTTGTAGCACAGACTCAGGCATAGGTTCAGAACCGTATGTAATAATTTTTAAACTTTTGAGATTGTGTCTTTCATATGCCCTACTTAAAAGCATCATATTCAAAAATGTAGGTGAAGTTGGAAGTAATTCTACTTTCCATTTATCTATTAATTCACAAACATAGTCAGGATTTCTATTTTCCAAGAAAACAACAGTACCGCCATTTGATAGTATATGAAAAAGGGTGTTTAAACCTCCCCAATGGTCAAATAATAAAAAATTTATAGTCAACAAAGAAGCTCTTCTGGTTTGAAATTTTAAGAGTAATTTGGATAAATTATGGAAAGCGGCTTTCGGTTGACCAGAAGAACCAGATGTAAATAAGACTAGTCCTGGTGTTCTCGATTTAATTAAACTATCATAAAGTAAAATTTTACTTTTATCTTTTTTATAATTTAAAATCTCTACATCTTCAAAATAATTAATTTTTATTAGAAAATCAATTTGGGCAATTTCTATTTTTTGAGAATTTTTTTCAGATTGTGAAATATCTAATGGTACTATTATTGCATTTTTTCTAATAAGGGTAAATAAAATAGCAATAGTTTCTGGTGAAAAATCACTCTCAAGCCCGACAACTGATCCTTCTGATATTATATTTAATTTAAGTTGCCAATATTCTATCTTTTCTAAAATTTCAGCATAAGTATAGCTTTTATTATGCCAAATTACAGCAACTTTATTATTATAAATTTTAAAATTATTAAAAAAAAATTGTGAGCTATTTGACAAGTTCATTTATTGTGATTTGTATTAATTTATAATTTACCAAATTACCAACTTCATCATCAGGTATTGAAATTCCAAACTCTTCTTCTAACGCAAGAATTAAATTTAAATGTCTAAGAGAATCCCAGTTCTCAAGGTTATCAGTAGATGAATCATCCAAAATAGATTCAACAGGAATCTCGAACACTGCACTCATTACTTCTTTAATTTTCATGTTTGTCATATATATTTTTTTAAAATATTAAATCAACTATTTATTTTAATATAATCAATTTTTTTCAAATCGAAATTAGTAATATTCTGTGTGTAATTCTTAACTCCATCTTTATTTTCTTTAAGATTAAAGCCAACTTTATCATAAAAATATTCAACCAGAGCATTTTTTTTAGTTGGGATAAAATCTGCTATAATTGATTGGTATCCTTTATTTGCAAGGTCTTTGATAATATGGTTCATGAAAACGAACTCAATATTCCTGCCAATAATACGACAACTCATCAGAAATGAATCGATTATCACATTTTCCGAATGTTTTTCATCCTCTTTAACAATACAAACACCAGTTAAACCATTATCACCAAATTTATCACTTACGAACATGGCATATACTCCATATTTTTTATCTTTAATAAGTTGATCAATCTGACTCTCGGTGTAACGACAAGTTGTTAAATTAAATTGATTGGTTTTTTGTGTTAATTGAGCAATTCGAGGCATGTATGTATTATCATTTTTCACAACAGTTATTTCAATTTCTAAAGAGGCTAAATAATCTTCAATAGAACTAAAAGTAGTTTTACTATTTTCGCGCTCAAATTGTTGTTTATATATTTTAGTTTTGTTAATATCATCATTATTTAAAACCAAATTAAAATGTTTGTAAACGTTTTTTAAAATCAAATCGGGATAATCTGCAATTGAAGTTGGTACCTGTATGGTGGTTATTTCAGGAATTTGTTCTTTAATTAAATTTATTTCAAAATTAGAATCATCCACAAAAACTAAACTATCAGTTCCTATATTTAATTCAGAAGCAATGGCTCTCAGGTTATTTGCTTTATCTATCCAATTAACTTTTTTGACCAAAATGTGATCTTCTTTTAAAATCATTTCCTTATGATTTCTTAATACATCTAACACATCTTGCTCGTTATTTTTACTACATAAACCAACTAGCACACCACGTTTACTTAAGAATAAAGCTATACGCTGAACTAAGTGATAGAATTTGCCTGATTTTGAAGTTGGCGACATATCAATACCATCCATTCCATCTTCGCCTAATACACCCTTCCAAAGTGTATTATCACAATCAAAAATAATTGCCTTCTTAAGCTTACCGGTGTTTCTTAAAAAGACAGATTCAATTGTAGAAACATAATTTTTAAAGAAAGTAAAAGTATAAGGTGCTTTTGAAGAATGATAAAAACGATAATCGATTGACTGTTTAAGCCCTATCTGTGTGAATAGTTTATCAATATTTACAATAGAAACATTATTTGTTTTCCTTTGCTCTAAATAGCCATTTAATTCTTTTACAAAAGTTTCAATCTTAGAAACCTGAACATTATTATAATAATAATAAGACGATGAAAATGAGTTGAAAATAACTGAGGCTGTATTATTAAGGTTTTCTAAAATAATATTGATCTCGGAAAATATTTTAATTTTTAAGTTGTTATACTGTCCTTCTTCAAGATCTTCAAAAAAATCAGAAACCTGATCAACAATATTTAATACATCGTAAAAAATTATGATAATATCTTTATTCTTAAATACTGCACTGTCTTGAACAATATTATCAAAATTACCAATTTCTACTTTTGGTTCAATTTTATTTAATCTGCACGTATATTCTAAAACTTCTTTAAAAGAATTTACTGTAACATTAGAAAGAACTCCAATTTCATATGGCTTGGAAGGAATAGTGCCAACTAATGCTTTATTTAGTTGTAAGATTTCGGTGTATTTTAAATTTTCCATAAAAAATTAAATCATTATTTGACCGCCATTAACTCGGATATTTTCTCCGGCAAGAAAATCTGATTTATTTGAAGCTAAAAAACAAATAACACCGGCAACATCTTCAGCTAGAGCTAGTCTCCTAAGTGGAGTTTGTGCGGCAGTTAACAATTTTATCTTTTCGGGAATGTCGGCAGTTAACTCTGTATTTACTAAACTTGGCGTAACCATATTTATTCTTACTCCTTTAGGAGCCAACTCAAACGCTAATGATTTTGTTAAACCAATTAAAGCAGATTTTGCAGTAATATAATGCGACCAATCGGCATTTGGTTTTTCAGTAGAAAAACTACCAATATTGATGATTTTACCGTAACCATTTTTTATCATTTCAGGAACAACAGCATGAATAATAGTAAAGGTTGATTTAATATTAATCTCAATTTGCTTAAAATAATCACTCCACACCAGATCTTTAAATTTAATATTTGGTATTACAGTTGCAGCACAATTTACAAGTACATCTATTTTATTAAATGCTCTAATCCCCTTAGAAACCATCTCTTTAATTTCAGAATCATTTAAAATATTGGCACTTACTATAATAGCTTTTTGATTATATTTTTCAACTTCTGTCTTAAGTTCTTCGGCTAATATTTTGTTATTATTATAATGAATTATTAAATTATATCCTTCTTTTGCTAATTGAATACAGGTTGCTTTACCAATACCTCCAGTACCTCCAATAACCATTGCAGTTTTTAAAATATCATTTTTTTTCTCAAATTCAACAGACTCCGCTTCCGTTTCAATTACTTTTACTTTAGCAATGCCTTTGGTAACTATTTGACGATTTTGATTATGGATCTCTGTTTTAAGTTCAATGATCTGTTCTTTATCATTTTTTTTTATTACTTCAGCGGTGACAGTTAATATATCTCCAATTCTAACTGGTAATAAAAACTCTAGCGATTGTGAAAACCACAAAGCTCCATCACCAGGTAATTTAGTACCAATGATGGTTGAAATAAAAGAAGCCCCAAGCATACCATGTACTACCGGTTTTTTAAAATGAGTGGCACTTGCAAATTTTTCATCTACATGCAAGCGATTGTCATCACCAGTAAGCTGAACAAATTTATCGATATCGTTTTTAGTTATAGTATGACTAAGTGTTTCCTTATCGCCAACATTTATATCTAAATATTTTTTCATGTTTATATATTTTTACAAAATAGTCCAACCAAGTTTGTAATCTTATTTTTTAAAGCAGTTTGCTCATCCACATCTTCTGCAAAATAATTACATGAATCAACTGTCACCAACCCTGATTCAGAAATTAACAGTAATACTTCTTCTTTAGTTTTAAATAGATAAACGTGGTCCAATGCAGGAGAGTTTGTGGGAGTTGTAATCCACAAAAGTCCGCTAGGCTTTAATAGTTTTGAAAGTTTAATTAAAATTTGTTTCGGTTCATCTAAGTGTTCTAAAACTTCACCCAAAACAATAAAATCGTATTTGTTTGAATCGTCATAATCAAAAATATCTTTTTTAGTATAATTAATTTTTTCGTCATCAAAGCCAATAATTTTTTTGGTCATTTCAAGTGATGTATCACTAATGTCTACAATATCGATTTTTTCGTAGTCTGGAAATTCTTTCTTTACTAAGTAAGAAAAAAAACCGTGACCTGGACCAATATCAAGAATGCTAAGTTTTGATTTACTTTTAAATAAAGTTTTAAGATGACTTTGAAAGTACATGAAAATATTAAAATGGTGTTTCCACATTACTTGCGAAACTAATAACGCATTCATGTAATAGGACATTATCTCAGGCTTAGAGTAAACATACTCGTTAGCAATATATTGGTTGTCGCATCTATACTTTCCGTGCTTATAAAAATATAAGCCTTCGGTACGCATATCTTTAATCATTTTTAAATAATCACTTGCTACACGCACTGAATCAAGTCCCAAATTATCAAAATACGCTTTTACCAATCCAAGTAATTCATCAAGTTGAGCAGGAAAATGTTCTTTTATGTAAGAAATATTTCCATTAATTTTTTTAGAATGTAACTTGTCTTTTTTTTCTATTTCAGCAACTAATTCATTAAAAAAAGCTACTTCGTTTTTTATATTTTCCATAAATTTATTTGATTTTTTAAATCTTAAAGAGACAGGCTCCAAAATTAAATCCTGCTCCAACTCCGGCAATTACTAAATTACTTCCCTTTTTAACTAAGCCGTTTGAATAAGCTTCGCTTAAAGCAATTCCAATACTGGCCGAACCAGTATTGCCAATTTCTTCAACATTTGTATACGTTTTATATAACGGTACTTTCATTTTTTTCATTAAATAATCAATCAAAAAACCATTAGCTTGATGAAAAATAAAAAAATCAATTTCATGAATTTTTAAATTTTCCTCTTCCAATAATTTTTGAATTACAATTGGAAAATTAGTAATTGCCTGCTTCCAGGTAGCTAAACCATTTTGTTCGACATACAATACTTTATGATCTTCCGATTTTTCTGCAATAGGGAATGACGAACCGCCCCCTCTCATTCTAACCGATTCATAGGTTGATGAATCCGTCATGAATTTAGCGCTTTTAAACCCTAAAGCATCATCAACTCTTCCTAATACAACAGCTGATGCACCATCACTGAAAAAAACCGCAGTTTCTTTATCTTTTGGATTTGTATATTTTGATAAAACTTCAGCTCCGATAACTAATGCGGAATTTATTGAAGTATTATTTTTCATTCGTTCGGAAGCGATTGTTAAAGCGGTAACAAGGCCAACACAATTGGTATTAATATCAAGGATTTGACAATCTTTTTGCAATCCGAAATAAGAGTGAATCTTTGCAGACATTGGCGGAAACAAATAATCTTGACTGAATGAAGCCACAATTACTAATCCAATTTCATTTATATTAATACCTGAATCTATAATTGCATTTTTAATTGCTTCAATTGCCATTGATGAAGCAGTTTCATCTTTAGATATATGATATCTTCTTTTTATACCTGTTTTATTGAGAATCCATTCCGGAGTAATCTCAGGAATGAGTTCGCACAGTTCTTCATTCGATTGAACTTTTGAAGGTAGATAGTGACCAGTACCAATTATTCCTATCCCATTATTTTTTATTCCTTTCATTATTTTATTCTAAAAATTGCTTTAGTTCTATGTTATTACATTTTATTGCTCCTAAGTATTCAGATGCACCATGTCCAGGTAATATTAAATTTTCATCAAAAAAAATATTAAATATTTTTAATATAGATGACTTTAGTTGCTCTTTATTTTCTCTAGGTATACTACCCATTCCTAAGCCATTTTTATAAAAGATATCGCCAGAAAAAAGGTTATTTTCAATTTTTATTATACAGCTTCCGGGAGAGTGGCCGGGAAAATTATAAATTTCAAGATTAATATCTTTAAAGTTTAAATTGTAGAGTTCTCCTTTAAATAAAAAATCAGGAATTGGCGTTTCAATTTTACAATTTAATTGAGATACTTTTAAATAAAAGTTTGCATTTTGTGATATTTTAAAATCACTCTCATGCAAATAAAATGGAATATTGTATTTATTTTTAAAAAAATTTACGCTGGCAATATGATCAAAATGACCGTGTGTTGAAACAACAGCTATAGGCTTTAAATTATTTTTCTGAATGTTATTATCAATCAATTCTGTATCAAATCCGGGATCAATAATTATACATTCATCATTAACTTTATGTTTATATAAATAAGTATTAGAGGAAAATATTTTTTTATTTCTAATTAAATAAATATTCTCTTTAATTAATTCCACCTAAATAAATTGTTTGTGCAGTAATGTATGAACTTCGATCTGATGAAAAAAAATCAATAACATTTAATATATCATCTATTTTTGAAATGCGTGGTATAGGAAGGTTATTTATTATTTCCTTTATTTTTACCTGTGCATTTGCCGAATGTGATTTTAACATGTCGGTTTCAATAGCTGTTATGGCAAGTGTATTACATGTAATATTTAAAGTAGAAAATTCCTTAGCCATTACATTTGCAAGAGTGGTGATACCAGATTTTGTTGCAGCATAAATCGAATCTCCTATTGGCTCTATACATGAAGCCATAGATCCAATATTAATTATACGACTTGGTTCCTTTCCTCTCATAAGCTTAGCAGTCTCTCTTGAAACCATGAATACACCTAATAAATTTACATTCAGCATATCTACGACATTTTTTATAGGCATGATCATAGAAAATTGAGATGTCATTACTGCGGCATTATTAATTAGAATATCAATTCTTTTAAAATCTTTATTAATATGATTTTTAAAACAACTAACAATAGAATCTGGATCACCTAAATCAACGGAATAATGTTTATAATTGTTATCCCGAATATTACCACTACCTCTACTTAGTCCTACTACATTTGCACCGTGTCTTATAAAATGACGCGCTATTTCAAAACCTACACCCCTACTTGCACCAGTAACTATAATATTTTTATTATTATACATATTCTAATTTAATAACTCAATAATATAATCAATTAGATTTTTTACATTATTATAAGGGCTAATTTTTCTTGACATAGCCTTATCATCACTCAGAGAAATTTCTTTTTGAAAAACATCAGCTAATTCAGATTCTAAATCAACAACAATAGATACAATTGTCATCGAATCTATTGCTGAACCCTCAGACAACAATAAAGTATCGTAGTTTATAGATCCAATATTCAGATCTTCGGTATTGTTTTTAATAATATTAAAAACCATTTTTTCTATTTTTTCTTTCATTTATTTGGGTTTTATAGTTTAAATTTTGTTGCTACATAATATGGATCTTTTTGTATGTTTTCAACTAAGAAGTCATGTGAATCTTTGATATTCATAAGAAATATTGGAGCTGTTTTGTTGAATTTGAAGTAATTAACTAGCCCTTTTTTTAAAACATCTTGCCAAAAAACTTCCCAATTATTATCATAATAAAAATCTTTTTCAATTACTCTAACATACATTTTAAAATCAATATTCACCTTGTTATTATTTTTATCTGTAATATTACCTGGAAAGTATTTATAGAACCTATATGGCACCTTTAATTTTTCTTCAGCATAGTGACAAAATGTGGCACCACCTATAAATTCACTTCCAATAGATAAATTATAAGCACCTAATTTATATAATTTTTCATAGACTGAATTATCTCCAAATGAGCTATCTGAAAATTCATTAAGCAAATACTCCTTTTGTGGGCCTACAACACAAACGGAGTGAAATGGATTTATTGATCTGTTTTCAGGTAAATGCTTTCTCATAAATTCTGTCAAGGCACCTGTTTCACTTTTAGTGTCAAGACAGCTCCAATCTCTTGTATTTGAAAATGAAAATGTATATGTTGGCATTACTAATGTATATGTTTCATCAAAAACACTTTTCAATAAATCATATATTGCACTGACTCCACCATCAATAATTCCAAACCTAAAAAGACTACTATGTATAATTATAGTAGAATATTTTGGAACTTTTAATTCAACCAAGGCTTTTTTCAAAGCAATTATGTCGCATTTAAACATATTGTTAAAATATTATATCATTGAATTCAACCCGATCTCCAAATAATTTATTTATCTTAACTTTTTTTCCAACTATTTTATTATAGTACTTTGGATGTAAACCAAATCCTGGCCTAATTGATCGAATATCATTATCAGTAATTGTATCGCCCGCTTTTAAATCATTGATAAAATATAAAGACCTAGAAAAGTCTCTACCTTTTTTCTGCTTTTCTGTTAAATTATAATCAATTATACCGATTGACATTTCAGCTTCACGGATTAATCTTACCATCTCTGTGAATTCTTTTTCGTTCATTGAAAAAGACGCGTCTGGGCCACCTATACCTCTATCTAATATAAAATGCTTTTCAATAATTTTTGCACCCAAGGCTGTTGCAACGATTGGAACAGTAGCACCCATTGTATGATCTGATAATCCAGAAATTACATTAAAACGATCACCTAAATCTCTAACCATTATCATATTTGCTTCATCAATAGGTGCAGGATAACTTGATGTACATTTTAGTAATGCTATTTGATTATTACCAACGCTTCTACATGTATCTACTGCTAGTTGTATATCTTCCAATTCTGCAATACCTGTTGATATAATTATAGGTTTGCCTTTCGAAGCCACATATTCAATTAATGGGATATCTGTAATTTCAAATGAAGCAATCTTATAAGCAGGTGTATTTAATTTTTCCAAAAAATCAACTGCTGATTTATCAAATGGTGATGAAAAGCACACAAGTCCTTCATCTTCAGCTACTTTAAATAACTGCTCATGCCACTCCCAAGGCGTATAAGCTTGTTGATATAATTTGTGCAAATTTGAACCGTCCCATATTGTTCCTTTTATGAAAAAATCTTCCTTATTGCAATCTATTGTGATAGTATCAGCTGTATATGTTTGAAATTTAATGCAATCTGCACCCGCTCTTTTGGCTGCCTTAATTGTTTCAATGGCAGTTTCAATACTACCATTATGATTTGCAGATAATTCTGCTATTATAAATACACGACTACCATTTTGAATACTAAAATTTCCTATTTTCATTAATTATTAATTTTTTGAATTACGTTTTTTGAAACTGAATTATTTATTATTAAACCATTTAAAATTGTTGAACCATAACCAATTGTTATTCCATAATATAAAGTTGTGTTCATACCTATCAGAACATTTGATTCAATAATAATGGACGATGCTAAAACTGATGCAGGTGCAAGATGTATATTTTCATGTAATTCACAATCATGTGAAATTAGAGCATTATTATTAATATAATTAAGATTACCCATCTTAACGCAGCTCCCAACATTTGCCATCGCTAAAATAACATTTCCTTCTCCCATAACTACTGATTCTTCAACAATCGCTTTTGGATGTATGACATTTGGAAAAACACAACCCATTTGTTTCAATTTTAAATATAAATCATATCTAGCATTTCTTTGAGTCAAAACACCGAAGGCTAATATGAAATTATTTATTCCAATTTCAAGCAATGATTTTATATCGTTTAAACAACCAACTACATTAATGTCCATTAAATTATACCCAATTTCTAATTTATCATCTAATATTCCAACTACTTGATATTTAGTTGAGGTTTTTAATGCATCGATAACCATTTTAGCACCACCGCCACCACCGATAATTATTACAGGTGTTATATTTGATTTATTTTTAATTAAATATTTTTTTCCAAAGTCTTCGAATTTTTTTCTTTTTAGGTCATTTAAATAATTTATTACATCGATCTCTTTGATATTTTTTTTATTTAAATCCAATGGGTTTATACCATTAGCTTCGATTAAAATCTTTGCCTTGTTGGATATTAATAATTCTAAATCAATCGATGTGGTTTCTATTGCATTTTTGAATTCAATTTCCCAATTAGGTATTTTTTCATCGGAAATTATGTAAAAAAGTTCTCCGACATTTATTTTTTGACCTTTAATAATATTGTAATATAAATACCCTTCTTTATTCACTTCAATATCAATGTCTGCTTTTGAAGATTCAATTGAAATAATCAATTCTCCATTTTTTACGAATTCAGATTGATTAACATACAACTCTGTAACATTGAAATAATCATCTGACGCATTAAACTTTTCAACATAATATTTGTTTATCATAAACTATCTAATATTAATTTAGAGATTTTTTCAGATGTTGATAATACCTTTTCCTCAAGTTCTCTTGAACTTGGAATAATTGTATTATTTGAAATATTTATTAGATCGAAATCTTTAAAATTATTTTTTATTAAACTAGAAACTACTTCCGAACCAAATGAGCCAAAGGAATTTCCCTCCTGCACTATACATAAAAGCTTGGTCTTTTTTAATGAAATTTCTAAATCAGGAATAAAGTCATTATTTAAATCTGTAGGTACAAATATTTCTACTAATAATTCATGTTCTGAAAATAAATTTTTTGTTGAATTTAAAACCTCATTTAAGATACCACCATAACAAACAATTGTCACATTGGGACCTCCATCTATTGGTGAAACTTTGGTTATTGGGTAATCATACTCATTTTCCATAACTTCTAATTCATATCCAAAAGGTAGTTCTTCAAATAATTTTTTTGTATAAAGAATTTTATTTTCAATTAATAATACTGGCTTTTTATTTTTAATAATTTTTTTAAAAATAATAGATGGGGGAATTAATTGATTTAATGATATTACCTCTAAACCGGGAATACCTAAAAAGTGTTTTTCTAAAGATTGGCTATGTGTTGGTCCATATCCCCTAAACCCACCCATTGGAGTTCTCATTATAAAAGGAATTTCTAATTCCCTTCCATACATTAATGTGAATTTTGAAACATGTTGCAAAAGTTGATCTAAAACAAGGGTAGTAAAATCCCCAAACATTATTTCAACAATACTAGTAAATCCATTTAAGGCCAAACCTATACCTATTCCTGTAATTGCCTGTTCGCTAATTGGTGTATTTCTTACTTTAAGGGGGAATAAATTTGAAAGATCTTTTGTAACTTTAAATGCCCCTCCATATGGCAATGGATTAAATTCATTTATATTTTCAATATCTTCTCCAATTATTATTGAATTTTTATTACTTGTAAGAATATTTTTAAGTTCTTCATATAATAAATCATTAAACCTTTTTTCTCCAATTAATGATGTATCAATCTTTTGATAAATTCGTTTATGATTTTGCGAATTATTATCAATTTTTAAAAATTTTGCTACATCTGATTTATTCTTGTCATCAATATTTTCTAATATATTTTTATGAATTATATTAATTTCTTCATTCCATTGTTTTCTTATTACTTCATTATTTAAAAGAAACCTGTTTAATGGGTCCTTGAGAATCAGTTCCTCGACTGCTTTTGGGTCTCTATTGTCGTCACCTTTTGAGTGAGAATACAACCTACCAACTTCTACTTCAATAAAGACTGGTTTACTTTCATATCTTGCCTTTTTAATTGATTTATTGAAAGTTTCATCAAGGTGATCGATATCATAAATTGAAGTAAATTGATATTCAATTCCAAATCCCTCAATTCTGCTTTTTAGATCTCCCTGAAAATTTTGTTTAAACGAAGTTGATTGTGATATTTCATTTTTTTCTAAAATAAAAACAATTGGTATACCCCATAATGAACAAATATTTAGTGTTTCGTAAACAACACCTTCACCTAATGTACCGTCACCTAAAAATGCAATTGAAATGTTTCTATTATTTTTTAACTTGATACCAAAAGCAAAACCAGCAGCAGTTGGTAACATGCCACCTTGTATGCCATTAGACATAAAATTTTTACTATATAAATGTTGACTCCCTCCTATACCTCTTGAACTACCTTTACTATTTCCAAGCAATTCATTAATTAGGCCATTATAATCGTTTGTGAATGAAATATAATGTCCATGGCCCCTATGATTTGTAACAACAAAATCGCCATCTTTGCTATATTTTGAGGCAAAAATACCAGTGAATTCTTGTCCTATACATGTATGGACGGTTCCAGAAATTTTCCCTTCTTTAAATAATTCTAAAAATAGTTCCTCAGTTTTTCGTATAAATAACGCTTTTTTGAATTGGTCTTCAAATTTATTTTGCACAGGGGTTATATTTTGTATGTATAAGAATTCTATTGTTAGATTCTTCAATAATCCTTTCTAATTCGTAATTCGCTTTTTCAAGACATATATATAACTTAGGTCTTAAATCATATGCATATGTATATATTTTGTTAAATTTTAGAATCTTAAATGCAACAAGTTCAATCATTTGTAAAAATAAGAGCCAGAATTTTTCAAAAAAATTTCTTTCTAGCTCCGTTGAAATCAAGAAAGATATTTCTCCAGTTTTTTTTTCCCAATTTAAGTGAACCAAGCCTCCATACCCAATGCAAATATTATGTTCCAGAAATGAAAAAAGAATTTGATTTGGATTTTCTTGTTCAGGTAATTTTTTTACTATATTCTCAAAATAAAAATCCTGATCTTCAATAGTAAGAATTTTAGATTGTCTTAAATGATACATTTGTTCATTACGCCATTTCATGATATTATACCTATCCTCAAATCTAATAGGGACAATTTTATATTCGTCAATTTGAAATTCTTGTTTATTTAAACACTTATACTCTAACACAAAATTTTATATTTAAATTCCGCTAATTTCCAATCAGTTAAATTATCTATGTCTTGTACCTCAGTTTCATCAAGTTTAATAATAGCTGATCTTCCAGTGAAAAATGAGTCAGATAACTCTTTTGTCTTAAACCAATACCATTGTCCTGCATCATGATATACTTTTTGTAAGTCCTGTGATCTATCATTTAAATGTTGGGGCCAAATCATTTTTGCAGTACTATCCTCATTTATGTATAAACCTCTCCAAATGGGATAGCTAAATTCCACAGCAGAAAAAACTGTTGAGTAATCATTTGAAATTAACTTATCATACCCATTTTTTAAATGATGAATTTTTAATAAGGGTGATGTTGGATATATACAACAGCCATTTTCAAAATCAAGATTAATTTTCAACCTGTATTCACTTATAACTTCTTTAATAACATCCATTGTTGTTGAGTAATCATCTGAGTTTTTATTTGATCGTAAAAATGGAACTTTAGCTCCATATTTTAATGCAATTTTTGAAATTTCGATATCATCTGTTGAAACCATAACCTCGTCAAACAATTTAGATTTTAATGCTGCTTCAATTGAATAAGCAATTATCGGCTTACCTAGAAATAATCTTATATTTTTCTTGGGAATTCTCTTGCTCCCACCACGTGCTGGAATTATACAAATATTTTTATTTTGCATAAAATTTATTTATTTGCTCAACAATAAATCGCCGCTCTTCTATTGTTAAAGTTGGAAAAATTGGTAAGCTTATGCAATTCTTATAATAAAATTCTGAAACCGGCAAGTCACCTTTCTTCCAACCAAACTTTTTGTAATAAGGCATTAAATGAGCTGGTATGTAGTGAATTTGAACAAAAATATTTTGCTGTCTTAGATAATCTACAAGCTCTTTTCGCTTTTCAATTACTTCTATTACATATAAATGATATGCATGACCTTCAACATAACCAGGCAATTGCTTAATAAAAGCTTTTCCTTTAAATGATTCTTCATAGAATTTAACAATTTCTTTACGCTTTTCTAAACCATAAGTTGCTCGTTTTAACTGACTCAAACCTAAGGCCGCTTGAAAATCTGTAAGTCTATAATTGTAACCAAGCTCTTGCATTTCATAATACCATATACCATGGTCTTCCTCTTTTTTATCACTACTTTGCTGAATACCATGAGTTCGTAAATTTAGAATCTTTTGGTAAAGTAATTCATCATTAGTTGTGATCATACCACCCTCCCCAGAAGCAATATGCTTAACTGGGTGAAATGAAAAAATTGATAAGTCTGCATATCTACCAGATCCTGAAGTAACTTTTTCATTTTGGCAATTAATAAAGTATCCACCCGGGGAATGACAAGCATCTTCAATGATCCAACACCCGAATTCATTCGCAAGTTTTCTAAAGTCTTCCAAATCAACAACTCTTCCTGCAAAATTCACAGGAATAATGCCTTTTATTTCTTTATTAATATCTTTTTCTAATAATGCCCTTACATTATTTATATCTAATAAATAAGACTCAGAATCAATATCAGCAAAAACCACTTCTCCTCCACAATAACGAACGCAATTTGCCGATGCTACAAATGTGATAGGAGTAGTTATAACTTTATCCCCTGGATTCAAATTCATTGCAAGTGTGCAAAGATGCAATGCAGCAGTTCCATTTGAAACAGCAATTGCAAATTTAGATCCAACGTATTCAGCAAATGCATCTTCAAATAATTTTATGCTAGGTCCTTGAGTCAAAAAATCAGACTTCAAAACACTTATTACTGCATCTATATCATCCTGTGTAATATTCTGTCTTCCGTATGGTATTTTTTTCATGATTTATAAGTAAAATTTTACTTCCTTCAAATAATTATATAAATGCTAATTAAGTTTTTAATACACCTAACTTTTCCAAAATTTAGTAATATGACATCTCAATTTATTATTTAGGTTACTGTTCATGCTTTTGTGTATATACTAATTTATTAAAATTAATACGCACAAAACTGCGCACATTTAACCTATTTTTCAACCTTTTCTGTCAACCCATAAACAAAAAATTAAACATATAAAGTGATTGATTTTCAAGTTATTAATGATTTATGATCATCTACAAATACTCAAAATTAGTGTGGACCACACTAATCCACCCCTACCCAATCAACTTCATACAAACACCCAACTCTTTTAATTTATCTTTTGTAAATTCTTTACTATTAAACAAGCCAACTCTAATTTTTTTATCAATTAATTTTTCTGTCTT
>SXGU01158326.1_pt1 | contig 34292 bp, 28 predicted proteins | sample 3174531 | NCBI WGS metagenome assembly SXGU01 (sample SAMN11356863, study PRJNA531348) | freshwater metagenome | isolation source: freshwater sample F1-140 | place: China: Fuxian Lake, Yuxi | collected 2017-12-25 | reverse complement strand
CAGTCCAACAAGACCCGTCCGCTGGCGGAATATTTCGAGTGGGTGCACGGGGTGGATCGTCTTAAAATTGCCGAACGCCTCAGTGAACAACGTCCGCCGGATCGCCCTCCACTCAACATCTGTTTGCAGGTCAATATCAGTGGTGAAGCCAGTAAGGCGGGTGTCTCCCCGGATGATTTGGGTGAATTGGCTCGCCAGGTCATCCGGTTGCCGCGTTTGCGCTTGCGGGGGCTCATGGCCATACCGGCTCCGACCAAAGAACCAGGCCAGCAGCGGCTGGCTTTCAGGGCGGTCAGGCAAGCACTGGAAAACCTTGCAGGCATTGCGGGACTGGACACCTTGTCCATGGGCATGACCGATGACCTGGAAGCCGCTGTCAGCGAAGGCGCGACGCTGGTTCGTATCGGCACGGCCATCTTCGGTGCCCGTTCGACGGGGGGAGCTTCAGCCCCATGAGGTTATCGAGACTGTTCATTCCTGCTGTCTGTACGGCCCACACCCGTTTGCCCCTGGATGATGACAGTGCCCATTATCTGCGGACCGTGCTAAGACTGAAAAAAGGCTCGGCGTTGACCGTCTTCAATGACACGGATCAGGAATTTTCGGCCACGGTCATCGAAGCGCATCGTGACCGGGTTTGTCTGGAACTGGGAGAGGCCCGTTACCGCTCGGTTGAGTCGCCCCTTTTCGTCCACATGGCCATGGGGATAGCACGGGGGGAACGCATGGATCTGGCCATACAAAAAGCCGTGGAGTTGGGTGTTGCCCGCATTACGCCGCTGTTTACCGAGCATTGTGTGGTTCGGCTGGATGAAACCCGGCGCAGTCATCGTACGGTACACTGGAGGAAAATCATTCAGGCGGCCTGTGAACAAAGTGGGCGTAATCGCTTGCCATATCTCGACGAGCCCCTGCCGTTGCGTGAATTTCTGGCAAGTCGCCCGGACACCGGTTTGTTCTTTGATCCCGAGGCGGTACAGGGGTTGTCGGGCGTGTCCCGGCCACCAGGCCCACTGGTTTTGCTGTCGGGCCCTGAAGGCGGGTTTGCCAGCCATGAACGTCAGGCGGCTGTTGCCGCAGGGTATATTCCGGTTCGGCTGGGGCCGCGCATACTCCGTTCGGAAACCGCAGCGATTGCCGCACTCGCTGCTGCCCAGTGCCTGTGGGGGGATATGCCCTGAGGCGGTTAATCTTTTCATCATCCGCATCGAATCCCGGAACCGAAGCTTGCCCGGGAGTACGGTAATCAAAAGTTTTGGTTCAGGTGGCAAAAGTTCGCGACTTACCCTGCAAGGCGTTTGTATTTATTCTACCCAGGGTGTGGTTTTTCAGGGTTAAGGCCTGACTTGGTTGACACACAAGCCGGGCCAGATGCTGATCTGACCCAAAACTGCAAAGGTACGCCATAAATTGATAAAAACGATGCAAGTACACGAAAAGATAAAGCTGTTAAGGCAAATGTGGGGATGGTCACAGGAGGAAATGGCTCACAAGATGGAAATGTCAACCAACGGATACGGTAGTATCGAGCGAGGTGAAACCGATCTCAGCCTGTCCAGAATGCAACAGATTGCCGGGGTGCTGAATATTGATGTGACCGACTTGTTCGATCGAAACACGGCCAGTTCAGCCCAATCAGAATCCAGCCTGTGTTCCGAATGCCCCTTGCGGGGCATAGATGCCGAGAGGCTGGATATATTGCTGAATGAAGCCATCAAGATTTTGGGATCCTTGAGAAATTATCTTCAGTGATTTCTGATGAAGGCTACCGGTGCAGCTCGGAACAGGGTGGTTTGCTCGTTGGTAAGACCACCGGTATAAATGGTTAGTAATCAGGTTCCCCCGGCCTTGCCGGGGGACTGTAACAATTTGACAGTTCCTGGAGTCCATCAGGGAAGCTCCATTTCATGAGCCGCCAAGCACATGTAAAGAGGAGAATCCTGATGAACGAGTTAGAAAGCCTAAGTCGCTCCAAGAGGGAGTGAACTGGGCAATCGCATGAAGGAAATCCTTGACAACCGGGCGGAAAATATGAGTTAAAGCGGGCTTTTGCTTGAACGGTAATGCAAGTCGAGACAAAAGTTCCCGAAAAGAAAGCCCTGCTGGAACACTTGTGGCGCGGATGGCTGGGCGGCGGTGTCGCTTCAACCTCAAGGGCTGGCTTTCCGTCAGAAGCCTGGTGATGATCCAATCGACCCGCGAAATCAAGGGCAAAGTCAGCTTCGGGCGGCGTTATTTCATCCGTTCGTCGAACGCGGGAGCGTCGCGTATGAGGAAAATCATCAGGCAGCACTGGTGCGTGGAAAACGGCCTTCAGGGGTCACTGGATATCGCTCTTCGGAGAAGGGCAGGCCCTTATATGCGGCAGGGCAACTCAGCAGAAAACTTCTCGATGCTGCGTCACATTGCCTTCAACCTGATTCTACAGGACAAAACCACCGAGGCCGGTGTCAAGAACCGGAGATGACCGGCTGGATGGGATGATCAATACCGCCAGAAAATCCTTGGAATTCAAGAGGCAGTAACTTGATGCGATTGCCTTGCATAGAAGACATATTCATCACCCATTAGCCATGGCTTACCGGCTTGAATTGACAGCCAACCTTACCATCCCAGATACAGGAATCAAGAGACTATGAAAGAAGTGGACTACAGCAGCTATGTCAAGGCGTTTACCCGCCTGTTCGAAGCGTACGATGCGGCTGCTCCCTATATCGAAGCGACCGATGATTTTCAGTACTACGTCAATCGCAAACGTACGTGGCTGGAACGACTCAAATCGCCTGAATTTCCGGTCGCTTTTCTGGGGGCTTTCTCCGCCGGTAAAAGCACCATCATCAATGCCGTGTTGGGAGATGACATACTCCCGCAAGCCACCAAATCCTTCACTGCCATTCCAACCCTCATCCGCAAGGGGCGCACCAATCGGGCGGTCATCCATTATCTCGACCAGCAGGCGCGGGAAGAGCTCAAGCATCTTTACGTCGGGGAACTGGCCAAGGAACTGCGCAAACAATCCGAAAATTACGACAGCCTGGATCATGTGGAGTTACTGCAACGCCTGGACAAAGACATAGAGCAGCACAAAAATCAGTTGGGTTCATTCAGCAAGCAGAAATTTTTCGATGAACTTAAAGTTCTGATGGCCGGCTGGAGCAAACTGACAGGAGCCGTCAGGGAAATAGAACTGGATCAATTACCCCATTACGTCACGGAAGATTACGAAGATGTTTTGTTCGTCGACCAGGCCGAGGTTTTTCTGGCCCAGGTCAACATCCCGGACAACGTGGTGCTGGTCGATTTACCCGGATTGGGTGTGGTAAATCCCCGGCATCGCAAGGTCACCAAGTCCTACGTCGAAAACGATGCCAAAGCCTTCGTCATTGCCATGAAGGTTTTTCACCTGCTGGAAGGGGAAGAAATTGAACTGCTGGCGGAAATACACAGCCAGCGCAAGCGGGTGTTGCAACGTGCGTTTTGGGCCATCAACCAGTGGGACGTCCTGAGTGGCCAACAAAAAAAGGAAGAACTGGCCAATTTCAACCAGAAAATAGATCACTACGGGTTTCAGATTGCCAAGGAGAGGGTCTTCAAGGTTTCGGCCCTGAACTACCTGCTGCTCAAGCTGATACAGGAAGGACGCATCGACCAAAGCCCCAATCTCAGGGAGCACATCGATACCCTCCGCAAGGCCATGGGAAAAATTCCGGAACGCCCCGCCGAGGCCGAAGCCGCCATGAAGTCTCTGGAAGAGGCCAAAAACTTTAATGTCTTTAAAGCCAGCCTGTTCGATTACCTGGCGCAAACGGCCAGAACCGAATTTCTGGAGGAAGCCCGGGCCGAATATCTGGAACTGGCCAAACGCCTGCGGGAAAAGCTGGAACCCTGGTATGAAACCTACCGGAACATCAATGATGACAGCCTCAAGAACACTTTCATTGCCAGTGAATTGTCCCGTCGGCAGGATACCGTGTTGCGGGAATTGCGACTCACGGTGGAAGAACACATCAAGATATTGAGAACCGAAATCCTGCCGGATTTAACTTTCTGGCGGGATCAGGATCAAAAGCAACTGGCTCAACAAATCGCAAGAACCATAGACAACCTGGATCGCAAGACCTTGAAGAACGAACTGCTCAAGGGACTTGATCTGCACAGTGTCGTCAGCCGTTTGCCGCACAAAATAGAAGAAAAACTCAATATCCAGCATACCTTCCGGGAACAATTGCAACAGGTGCTGGATGACCAGATCATTAAACCCCACCTGTATCGTCTGCTTGACAGCATCACGGCCTTCGACGCACTGCCGGATGAAACCGTAATCCTCTTGCGTGACCGGCTCAGTGGGCGGGATCTATTCAGTCGACTGAAAGGCATGTGCGATGTCTTTCTGTTCGAGTACGGCGAAGTGATCGATGAACTGGGCCGTAACATTATGGCCCGCGAAGAGACTGAACGGCAGAACAGCCCTGAACAAATCGTCCAACTGATACGGCAGAATGCGGATCTCGGGCTGGAAGTGGCCCGGCGGCTCAATTTGTTGGGAGCCGATGCAACGGTCAAGGATATGTTGGCCCTGGGAATCGAAAAACTGACCGACATCTATGTCGATCTGGCCGAAACCCGTCAGCTACTGACCTCGGCGGTCACCCGCAATAACGAAATAGACCGCGCCCTGGAGTGTTACCGGACGGGCCTGCTCGATTACACCCGCCAGCAGCAAAAACAGATAAACCGCTATGCCCGCCGGGGGATCAAGAACTACTTTGAAGAACTGGAACAGGATCTACTCCACTACTTCGAAGTCAGTAAAGGCGAAGTAGCCAAGGTCATCATGAAGCAACTCACCCAGGATATCGATACGGAACTCAGTGCAGAACTGGAAAAACAGCGGGTTATCAAGGAGTCCTTCCAGACTGTCAATAATGCACTGACCCGTGGCAAACGCTCCATGGATACCGAAGCGGCCGCCCTGCTCAAACAAACCAGCAATCGCCCCGAAGCCGTAACGGCTTAGGGCTTGCCCCGGTCGTTCCCTTCGCCTGAAGTACATCATTCACCAAATAACTGATGATCGATTTGGTCACAGAGACAGTGTGTCAACAACAAGTGCATCTCCTGAATACGGGCAGTGCTGTTGGAGGGAATGCGTAACTCCAGATCGGTTTCCCTCAATAGGGGAGCCAAGGCTCCGCCATCTCGCCCGGTAAGGGCAATGACCGACATATCCCGGTCATGCGCTGCCGTCACGGCCTTGAGCAAATTGCCGGAATTACCGCTAGAGGTATAGATGATCAGCAGGTCGCCCGCATGGCCCAGGGCCCGAATGGGTTTGGCAAAAACTTCGTCATAACGGTAATCGTTGGCGATGGAAGTCAGGGTTGAGGTATCGGTCGTCAGGGCGATGGCGGGAAGACCAGGTCTGTCCCGCTCGAACCGGTTAAGCAATTCGGACGACAAATGTTGTGCATCGGCCGCTGATCCACCGTTGCCGCAAGTCAGTATCTTGCCGTCGCTCAACAGACACTGAACCATCCTCATGCCGGCGATATCGATCATCTCTCCCAGTAGGTCAAGGGTTTCCTGCTGGACTGCTGCGTGGGTCACAAACTGATAGTTGATTCGTTCTCTGGTGTTCACTGACATTATCCTTCCATAAAAGGGGCGTTATGTGATTTCCCGGTAAAAACCTGCCCCTTTGGATGAGGGGGGTGTTCTTTCGGACTTGTCGCTTGACTCAAACCGTGCCGGATCACTTCGAACCGTCATGACGGAAATTACGGCATATCCTAACTGACGCGAAAAGCATCCTTGATCCACTGAGGCTTGAACTGGCCATCCTCGGATGTCAAGGCGATCACATCGAAACGCATGGTGGTTCTGGTCCGTTTTTCCTTGTAGTACCAGGTCGCCGTTCTGATGATTTTAGCTTGCTTGCTGCGGGTGATGCTCTCTACCGCGCTGCCATGACGGACATCATGACGATAGCGCACTTCAATGAACACGGTAATGGCACCGTCCCGCATGATGAGGTCTATTTCTCCCCCCTGAACCCGGTAGTTGCGTTCAACCAATATCAGGCCCTGTTCCAGCAGCCAGGTCAGGGCAAAATCCTCGGCCTGCTGACCGATGCTGCCTTCCTTCAGAAAACTCAAGGGGATGTACCGGCAACCGGAATGAGCGGAGCCGTGCCCCGTACTTCCGTGTGACCGTTCTGAAACTGGGCACAACTCATCTGCCGTTCGAAACGGTTACCGCTACGCAGGGTGAGGGTACCCGTCATGCCGACGTGGCGATACTGGCCATCCTGGCGGAGTGCCTGGAGTTCGGGCAATAAGCGGTACGCATCGATACCCAGCGCAATCAGTTTGATGTAGTCCGGTTTCGTGCTTCGTATCACTTCGGATAGATGGGACGGCGCGAGGGAATCCTCCGTGCCATGATCGAGCAACCAGGGTAGATCACAGAAAATAACGCCGTTTACATCCTGATCGCCAACAGGGTCGATCTGGCCTGAGAAAACCTGGGAGGTGGCATAAATGGGCAAGGCATTGGCGGTTTGATACAGGATTTGCGGCACCAGTAACCGGGCATCCCTTGCATCGGCTATCAAGTAGATGTAACTGTCCCGTGGGGCAGAAGGGATAGCGGCCAATAGACCCTTGACCGGTTCGGTGTAGTCAGTGCCGTGATAGGGGTAGTTCTGGGTGGCCAAAACCTTGCCGCCGATCTTTTGCCACCAGGTCGAAAAATGACTGGCGATGCGCTGACCGAAATGGCTGGATGGTGCCAGCACCAGGGCAGAATGATGTCCATCGAACCAGGCACTCGCAGCGATCTGCTCGACTTCCTGCTCAGGACTCAGACCTAACTGATAGACTTTGTCATGTTGTGCATTGGCCACCTGATTCAGGGCCAGCACCGGCACGGAGGAACCCGCTCCCTGGGTGATGGCACTGACCTGCTCCTTGATCAGGGGGCCCATGATGGCTGATGCGCCGGCATTCACCAGTTGCTGGTAGAGTCCCAGGATATCGCCTGTCTGGCTGTCCAACACCTGCAAAGGCAGTTTGGCCGGGTTGGAATCGGCTTGATACGCAGCATCCATCCCGGCTTTGATGGCGGTGGCCGCTTCTGCATAAGTTCCACTCAGGGGTAACAGTACACCGATAAAAGCGGTTTGGGCTGGTGGTGTTGCTGCCTGGGGGGGGGGCGCATTGCCCACATCTTCGCTCGAACCGGATTGCAATGGCGTGACTTCCACGCTCACCGTCCGCTTTTGTTGCAGACTGGCCAGAAAAGCACCGTCTGCCGGGTGACCTGGAAACTGTTGTCGCCATTCGGCCAAAGCCGATACCATCCGGGTCGGGCTCTCCTGGCCCAGGATGCGTACCAGGGCCATCCATCCGCCGAACACATCCGGGGGAGGCGGTTGTCGAGTGGCCAGAACTTCTGCCGGCAGTCTGGACAGTGTTTCATAAATCAGCGTCCGGGTTCGCAGAAGCTCCTCCGGGCGACTTTGAAACCGACTGGCCAGCAGCGATTCACGGGCACTTTCGAGCAAGTTGCCGAGTTGGTTCCATGCAGAAGCCCTGAGTACATGAAAGTGGGCCTGCCGGGGCGCATCAAGCTTATCGACGTGTACAGCGTTCAACTTGACCATGGCCTCCCGGGCCTTGCCAAGACTCAAATCCAGACGACTGCTTAGCAACAGCAACTGGTCCCTGTCCCCGTCATCCAGTTCATCCGGATTGACCGAGGCAGCCAGACGCTGTGCCAGGGTAGCCTGTCCTGCACGCAGGGCCGCATCAGTGGCCTTGAGGCGAAAATAGTCGGGATAACGGGTCGAACCCGCCAGTTCCTGATAGCTGTTGAGTGCTGCCGTATAATCCCCCTGAACCAGCAGGCGATCGGCCACTGCAACCCTGGGATCCGAAGCCACACGCTGGGCAATGGGCCCGGCACACCCGGCCAGGGCCAATACCGCCAGGCTGGTTAGAAAACGGTATGATTTAGACATAGGCTAACTTTAACAAGGAGATCTTTAATTTGACTGCCCAAGGCATACTATATCTAGTCGCAACACCTATCGGCAATCTGGGTGACATCAGCTTCCGGGCGGTGGAGGTGTTGAAACAGGTTGACTGGATCGCTTGCGAAGATACCCGCCACAGCCAACCCTTGTTGCATCATTATGGCATCGCAGGCCCGCTGCTGGCCGTGCATGAACACAACGAAGATGAACGTGTGGCAGTACTGTTGAAGCATCTGTCTGCGGGAGAGTCCATCGCCCTCGTCAGTGATGCCGGTACGCCGCTCATCAATGATCCGGGCTATCCCCTGGTGCGTGCGGCGATCGCAGCCGGTTTCCGGGTCGTTCCCATACCCGGTGCCTGTGCATTGATCACAGCCCTGTGCGCTTCGGGCCTGCCCACACATCGCTTTCGCTTCGAGGGTTTCCCGCCCCGAAAATCAGCCGCCCGGGTTACCCTGCTGGAAAGCATACGGTATGATCCGGGAACCCTGGTGTTTTACGAAGCCAGTCACCGGATAAAGGATTTTCTCGGCGACCTGAGCCGGGTTTTTCCGGGTGAGCGACCGCTGGTCATTGCCAGGGAGTTGACCAAACGTTTCGAGACACTGGTGCGCACCACCGTCGAAACAGCTCCTTTTTTGCTGGATGGGGATCCGAACATGCAGAAAGGGGAGTTCGTCATCATGATTGCGGGCCATCCGGAAGCCCATCCTGATGAAATCCGAACCCGGGAGACGCTGAGGGTATTGAATCTGCTCCTGACGGCCTGCAGCCTGAAAACCGCCGTCGACCTGACAGTGCAGATAACCGGTACCCGGAAAGATGAAGTGTATCGGGAGGCCTTGCGAATCAAGGCCAACGACACAAAAAGGATTTCCGGGAAATCGGGGGATTATTGTTGATAACACGCTTACTGTGGCCGCCCTTCGCGTGTCGAGGTACGCAAGGGTTGCTGTGAATCCGCTGGTTTGCCCCCCTTGATACTGTCACCGATCAGTTTATCCATCATGTCTTCCCAGGAGCTGTACTGCTTGAACGACGGATGCCCGGTGGCAATTTTGACCCCGACTTCGTGACGAGCCAGCTCGATGATTTCATCCGGCTTTTTACCATCCACCGTCTCGATGAACGCAGAAGGCCCTTCCTCGGACTTGATCTTGTCGAGAATACCGAAAGCCGTATCGAATACGACCCGATCATCGGTAGACAGGTAGCGTTTCACCTGTATGGCTGAACGATAGGCGGTTTCGCGAGAGTGACCGTTAATGGAATCGGTTCTGTGCATGAATGCCGGGAGGAAATAGATGATGGCCAGTATGGCCATGACGCCCGCAAGTATTTTCATTGTTATGTCTCCAGAAATGGGTGGTTGAGTCTGATATTTTTGCTGACAATGCCGATAACGGTTGCCCGATGCGGGATACGGCGGCAGGTACGTGACGAATGGAGTACTGCTCCCCGGGCCTTGTACGATCCCCCTGTTGCCACAAGGCAGGCTAGAGACTGCTACACAGGGGCATGAGTTCCTGCCGATATGCGTTTTATCGACCGTATGACACAATACCCCTCATGGATGAAATGCGGTCACCGATATACCCGATGAGGAGGGTGGGATCCACAATGATGGCCCCGACAAGGCAACAGGTAGAGAACAGTATAGGCGAATTTTCAGCCGGTTGTCCTCACCGGCCATTTCGGGATGTTCCCCGTAGCCAGGTTCATAGTGTATCAAGATGTTAGATATAAGCCGACTGATGCCACACGGCATGTGTTTCGAATGGCGACCTGACCTGTTATTGGCTCATGGCCTCTCCGATGGAATAACAGCCCTGGCCTACTTTTCCATTCCGGTCATGATCATCCAGATCATCCGTCGCAGGCCGGTACTCAAGGCAGGCAACGTATACCAGCTGTTCGTTCTGTTCATCATGGCCTGCGGCATAGGCCACCTACTGGATATCTGGACGATATGGTACCCGGACTACTACCTGCAGGCGGTCTCCAAGGCGTTTACGGCCGGGATTTCATTACTGGCCGCTTTCAAACTGTGGCGGCTGGCCCCCTCGCTCGAAAAACTACCCAGCATGGAAGAATACGAAGCCAGAAACCAGGCTTTGCAGGAGGAGATACTGGCCCATATCGCCACCGAAGAATATCTGCGTCAGCAAAAACTGATGACGGAGCAATTGCGGCAAACCCTGAATGAATACGCCCTGGTGAGCGTCACGGATGCAGAGGGTGTCATCCTCTATGCCAACGACAAGTTTTGTTGGGTATCGGGTTACTCGGTCGACGAATTGCTGGGACAACCGCATCGTATCGTCAATTCGGGCTATCATGACGCTGATTTTTTCAGGCACCTGTGGCGAACCATCCGTAGCGGGCAAACCTGGCGCGGTGAGATATGCAATGCACGCAAGGACGGCAGTCACTATTGGGTGGATGCCATGATTCACCCCATAGCCGAGGAAAAGGGGTCGAACTACCGATTCATCAGCGTTCGCCGGGAAATAACCCGTGAAGTCGATAACCGCAACAGGCTGGCCCAGGGTAAACACGATGCCGAAATGATGGTTCGGCAAATTCTGGAAAATCTGCCGGCTTACGCTTCCATCAAGGACGAAACCGGCAGAATGATTTACGCCAATCGTCAGACCAGCCAACTCTTTGGCAAGTCGCAGGATGAAATCCCCGGCCACGAGGATCTCGAATTTTTCACGCCGGAAATCGGCACTCACATCCGCTCGGATGAAATCAAGGTTCTGCGGGACGGTGTTGCAGTCACCCATGAGGAAACCATACAGGTTCCCGGTGGCACGGAGGCTCGCCATGTCGTTGCAGCCAAGGTGCCCTTACGCAGGGAAGACGGTTCGATCAAGGGACTGCTCGTGATCGCCAATGACATTACCCAACAGAAACAAAGCGAGCTGAAGATCAAGGAACTGGCTCATTTTAACCAGTCCATTCTCGACTCGCTCAATGCCAAGGTCTGCGTCATCGATACCCGGGGCATCATACTGGCCGTCAACCAGGCCTGGAAAAACACCGAGGGATGCCTCAATGCCATCGAGGTAGGAGAAGGCCATAATTATCTCGATTTATGTGATGCTGCCGCATCGCAGGATAACGTAGCCCATCAGATCGCCGATCAACTACGTCAAATCATCGCAGGTCACAAGGACAATTTTTCCCTGGAATACCCTTCCGGTATTTGCCAACCGCCAGGACTGATGGGCACCGCCCCGCTCGATGAAACCGAGGCAGCCTGGTATCTGCTCGATGCCACCCGATTCCCCGGAGAACCGGTACGAATCGTGGTCAGTCACACCAATATCACTGAACGCATGCGTTTGGGGCAGCAACTGAAAACCAAGGAGCAATTACTGGGTACGATACTGGACAATGTAGGAGCCTGCGTCTACATGAAATCCACTGACCTGCGGTACCTTTACGCCAACCCGCAGTGTGCAACCCTGTTCCAGCGAACCCCTCTCGAGGTAATAGGAACCACTGATAGCGAGATAAGCTGTGAATCAACCGCACTGGAACTGCAAAAGCTCGACAAACACGTCCTGGCCAGCGAGGAAAGGGTCGAAGGTCTGGAAATCTTCAAACTCACCGATGACGCTCCGGTGCAGTATCTCTGGAGTATCAAACTGCCGCTGCGCCAGAACGACCACACCATTTCGGCCCTGCTGGGTATCTCCACCGACATCACCAACGTCAAGCAACTCGAAGACGAGCGACTTCGGTTGATGGAAAGATCGGCCCGGGCCAAAACTGATTTCATGGCCAATATCAGCCATGAAATCAGAACGCCCATGAACAGCGTTCTGGGGGTCACCGAACTGCTGCGCGACACCTCACTGGATGATGAGCAATCCCATTACCTCGACATCCTCCAATTCTCTTGTCAGCATGTACTCTGCCTGATCAATGACATGCTGGAGTTATCCAAAATCGAAGCCGGACACTGGCATGTGGAAAAACGGCCCTTCAGATTATCCGAGATGCTGGCTGCCGTGTTGAAAAGCCTGATTCCCCTGGCCAACAACAAAGGACTCAATCTCACCCTGAACATCAGCCCGCAGCTTCACGATGACTACGTTGGCAGCCCTTTGCGTATCGGACAGGTGATTACCAACCTGGTCGGTAATGCGATCAAATTTACCCCGACAGGCAGCATCACCGTGACCGTCAAACAAGCCGGAGATCAATCGGTGGCCAGGGAATCTGACCAGATCGTGCTACATTTTGCGGTCAGGGATACCGGCATAGGCATTCCTCAGGAACATCAGGAACGCATCTTCAAGGCATTCGAGCAAATCGAACACGGCGGTGACCTGCGTGTACAGGGTACGGGGCTGGGATTGACCATCAGTTCAAGCCTGGTTTATCTGATGGGTGGACAACTGAAAGTAAACAGCAGCGAGGGGGGCGGTAGCGTTTTCCACTTCGATCTTCCCCTGCAACAAGGGCAGGTCACCGACAAGGTTGAGCATTCAAGTCAACCTGCCAGCATCTCGCTGGAAAACAAAAGAATCCTGTTGGTAGAGGATAATGAAATCAACCGCGAACTGGTCGTCGCACGTCTCAAAAAGCTGGGCTGTATCATCGAGACGGCAGAACATGGACAGAAAGCCCTGGATATACTGCACCAGCAGCGGTTCGATCTCATCCTGATGGATATGCGCATGCCGATCATGGATGGACCCACGGCAACCCGCCTGTTCCGTCAGGAAGAAAACGAAACCGGTTGCCCCCATACACCGATCCTGGCCTTGACGGCCAATGCCCATGAGGAAGATGTCCGCACCTGTCTGGATGCGGGTATGGATGGACACATCGGTAAACCCTTCACTGTCGAAATGCTGATGGAAGGCATCGCCAGGATGTATCAAAAACTGGGGAGTGAAAATCGGGAAGACCGGGATGAAGCCTCATTGGGCAATCCTGACAATGCGGTCATACTGGATGTACCGTCTGCCCTGGCCATGGCGTCCGGTGATGAGGAATTACTGTCCATCATCGAAAATAAATTCGTAAATCGTTATCCCGAACTGCTGGCTCAGATTCGGGAGGCCATCCATACCGGCAACTGTGAACTGGGACGGGATGCCACACACACCCTCAAAGGCAATGCCGGTTATCTGTGTGCACACGAACTGAAAAAGTATGCCGCAGTCCTGGAAAAACTGTTCCGGGAGCAACAACTGGATTCCGCCAAGGCCGCCATGGCAGGATTTGAGCAGGCACTGGAACACCTGGTCGTCGCCATCACCGAACATCAGCACAAACGCAACAGGGAATCGGAAGAGTGAAATCCTCCCGGCAAAGCCTGGCGTAGCCTTATCCTTACCATCACGACAACGGAAAAACAGGGTGAAAAAACACAGATTCATACTCGGGATTGGTTCCCAGCGAGCCGGTTCCACCTTGCTGCATCGTCTCCTGGAACAATCTACGGGCGTGCTCATGCATCCTGTCAAGGAACTGCACTACTTTGATACGCTGTATGGCTACCGCTCACGGGAAGCCCTGAAGAAATACTCCCTGAGCCAGATCAGTCGGGAAATCAACCGCATCGTCGACGCAAAAAGCCATGAATTCATGGATGAGCGGTATCGCTGCTATCTCAGAACCAACAAAATACTGGCCTGTAGCGAGATAGAACATATCGACTATAAGGATTTGTTCAGGCCTTTTCTGAGAGGATGCGAGCTGCTCGGGGAGATCACACCGGAATACATGCTGCTGAACGAGGAGGCCCTGTTACAGATGAAGCAGGTCGTTGGCGAAGATGCCGGCATCATTCTGGTTTGCAGAAATCCGGTAGAGCGGCTACTGTCCGCGGCCAAACTCTTCAACGTGTACAATAACCTCAAAATGGACAGCATGACCGCCAACCAGTGGCTCAAACGGCAAATCGATAGCAACAGCTCCTGGTTGCAGGTACAGGATGCCTACAACGACTATTCCGGTGCCATCGCACGATATTCCCGCCACTTCCACCATTTCATGGCGATTTCCTACGAAGCCATGATATCCGATCCCGTGACAACCGCCCGTCAACTGGCGGATACCCTGTATATAAAGGTGGACGAGGGTGCTTTTGCCGAGGGCATCAGCAAGGTCGTCAATGATCTGGGCGATAACCTTGAATGGAATGAAGAAAACCGGGCCTTGCTGCACTCAAGGTATGATTGGGGGCTTTGATCCTTGTTAAGCCCAACGCAAGGTGAACCGGTTACAATCAAACTAACCGCATACAATATCCGTAATGACCAATAAACCCGGCAAGCTCAATATCTGCATGGTGACTTCTGTCAGGAACGAAGGCGTACATCTACTGGAATGGATCGCGTATCACCGCAGGATAGGGATTGAGCATTTTTTGATATTTTCCAACGATTGCGATGACGGCACGGATGAGCTGCTGGGTAAATTCCAGCAGGCTGGTATGGTGACCCATGTCCCCCAGGCAATACTACCGTCTGAAAAACCACAGCAAAAAGCCTTTCAGCGGGCGTGGCAGGAGTTTCTTCCCGCCATCAAACCGGATTATGTATTCGTTGCCGATCCGGATGAGTTTTTGAATATAAAGTGTTTCAATACCATCGATGAACTGCTGGATTACTACAGGTATCCCGATGCCCTGGCCATTCAATGGCGGCATTTCGGTTCTTCCGGTCTGACCTTGCGGGATCAACGGCTCACGGTGGAGCGATTCATCCACGCTTCGTTATCCGATAACTTCCATAACCGCCAGTTCAAAACCATCAGCCGGTATGATCCTGGCCATGTCAAGGGGCTGGCAGCTCATCGTCCCCTGTTCAAAAAACCGGGAGCAACCCGGCGTTACCTGTTGCCTGGCATCTGCCGGGAGGGTGTCAATGTCCCGCAGGCCGTAGTAGAAGGAGCCAATCCAAAGTTTGTCCCGGGTGTATTTCCGGTCATGCACTCCGTCGCCCAGGTGAATCACTATGCCATCCGTTCGGTGGAAGAATTTACCGTAAAAAGAAATCGGGGCAACGGCATCCTTTCAAACAGCATGAAAGCTGACCTGCATTATCGTGATGATTATTTCATTGAGCATGATCTCAACGACAGCGTGGAAACCAGTATTCACCGGCATCTACCCGAGCTCAGGTCAGCGTGTACGAATCTGGCTGAGTGCTTGCAGGCGGCAGCACTGTTGGTTCAACTGGAATCCCTGTTCAAACGCCGACTGCAAGGAACTACCGGTCCGGGTCTGGACCATTGAGTGACGATTGATAAAGCAACCAATGACGGCTTTTTTCTGCCTTCATCCGTGTCCAGACTGAAAACCATGCAATACAACCCAAACGAGGCTCCAAGACATCGTGGTTATCTCAGATACCAGGAAATTCATTTTTCTGCATAATCCCAAAGTAGCCGGTACCTCGATCCGGCAACCGCTCAAACGGTATGATACCCGTCAGGACTTTTTCTGGGGTCTGACGACGGGGGCCACACTGAAAAGACCGGTAGACAAGGCGCACATGGCCCTGGAGGACATGAGAATCCTGTTTCCGGGGGATTTTAATTTACTGGATGAGTATTTCGTCTTTGTTTTTGTGCGGCATCCACTGGAACGTTTCGTGTCATCGTTTACCCAGTTCATCAAACAGAATTGCAAGCAACTGAACTATCAACAGTGTAATCGCAACCAGTTGCTGGATATGCTGGGCGACTTCACCCGGAATGAATTGACATTTGAAAAAATCCGCTATGATGTCAATTACCGGCACTTCATGCCCCAGTATTACATTGCCTATTGTAACGGCAAATGCAAAGCCGACTATATCGGCCATCTGGATCGACTGGAATCGGATATGGGTAATATCTCCCGTATTATTCGGCTTGAATCAGAATCCATTGAAAAAATGGACAAGAGGAATACCAAGGCCGATCAATTTACCAACCTGCATCTGGATATTCCGCCAGCCATCAGGGATATACATAAGGCATTGTATGAGCTTGATTACCTCTATTTCAATTTCGGCGATGAGGTCTAGGCAGTCTGTCAGGCAATGCGGACTAGCATTGCTTGTAGTATTACCCCTGCTACACCCTGGTCAAGCCGCGCCACTGGATGATGCCCACCGCCTCACCCATACCCTGAACCGCCTGAGTCTGGGGGCACTGCCGGAGCAAGTAGCCCGTATTCAGGCTCAGGGTGTGGAAGCGTATGTCGAGGAGCAACTGCATCCTGAACGCATCAGCGAAAATCCTGGCCTGATTCGGCGACTGGAGGCATTGGAGACGTTACGACTGCCACCCCAAACCCTGTATGAACGTTACCTGTTCGTCGATAAACCGGCCCGGGAACAACGTCGTACGGTGGAGCACGGTTTCAACCGTGTTCTGGCCGAAGCCCAGGAGGCCCGCCTGCTGCGAGCCGTGGCGAGCAAACGGCAACTGCTGGAAGTGATGGTGGAGTTCTGGTTCAACCACTTCAACGTCTTCGCCAACAAGGGGGGTCGGGTCAAACTGGCCGTAGGTGATTACGAGGAGCGGGTCATCCGCCCACTGGCTTTGGGGAAGTTTGAAGATTTGCTCAAAGCGACAGCCCGGCATCCAGCCATGCTGGTTTATCTGGACAACTGGTTGAATACCGCCCCACAGACCGGTAAACACAAGGGTCGTTATCGGGGGCTGAACGAAAATTACGCCCGGGAATTACTGGAGCTGCACACCCTGGGGGTAGACGGCGGCTATACCCAGCAGGATGTCATCGCATTGGCCCGGGTTTTGACCGGTTGGGGCTTATGCGAAGGGCCTTTGCACAAAAACGCTCCGGCCTCCGGATTCTGTTTTGATCCCAAACGCCATGATGACAGTGAGAAAACGCTGCTGGGTCGTACTTTTCAGGGGGGCGCGATAGACGAGGTGGAGGCGGTACTGGGTTTTCTGGCCCGGCATCCATCGACCGCCCACCATATCAGTTACAAACTGGCGCAGGCTTTCGTTGCCGATCAGCCGCCGGAAGCCCTGGTCAAACAGTTGAGCCAGACGTTTCTGGACACCGGTGGCGATATCCGCACGGTACTGACAACCCTGTTTGCCAGCGCAGCATTCCGGGACGAAGCCGCTTACCAGGCCAAATTCAAATCGCCCTACCGTTATGTTGTCTCCGTCGCCCGCATCAGCGGCGGCCAGGTTCAAAACCCCCGGCCGTTGTTGAATGCCTTGCGCTTCATGAATATGCCGCTCTACCAGTGCCTGACCCCGGACGGTTACAAGAACACCCGGACGACCTGGTTGAGTCCCAATGCCTTGTTGCAGCGGATCGATTTTGCTACCCGTATCGGCCAGAATGCCTTCCATGTTGCCTTGCCCGATCGGGTTTCCGTGGCGGTGTTGAAAGCCAGCCTGGGTAGCCTTCTGACGGCACGTACCCGCAACGAACTATCCAACCTGAATCCTGCCCTGGAAACAGCCGCCCTGCTGGCCAGCCCTGAATTCATGTCTTACTGACCCTGCTGGAGTTTCGTCATGAACCGTCGTGAATTTATGCGCCAGTTTGCCCTGGGTTCGGTGCTGGGTACGCTCAAGCCCGAATGGGTATGGGCAGCCAGGTCGCCTGAACCTGCCCTGCAACGCTTGATCGTCATTTTCCTGCGCGGCGGGGTGGATGGCCTGAATGTGGTCATCCCCCATGAGGAAGAAGACTATTTCGAGCGACGCCCCACCCTGGCGATACCGGCTCCCGGCAAACCCGGGGGAGCCCTGAAACTGGATGACCGCTTTGCCTTGAATCCGGCACTGGCTGCCTTGTTGCCATTCTGGCAGGACAAGACCCTGGCGTTTGTGCATGCAGCCGGTTTGAACGATGGCATTCGCTCACATTTTTCGGCCCAGGCGACGCTGGAAAGCGGTCTCGGCGGCAGCCTGGCTTCAGTGGATGGCTGGATGAATCGCCTGCTGGGCGGATTACCCGGCCACGGTTATCCCACCCGGGCGGTGAGTTTCGCTGGCCCCAACCTGCCACTGATCCTGACGGGCAGCCAACCGGTGGCCAGCCAGCCGCTGGACGCGGCGGCCGAACACATCCAGCCCAGTGAATCCCCGGCGATTGCAGCGGTCTTCGATCGTCTCTACGGCGGGCAGGATGATTTGAGCCAGGCCTACCGGGAAGGCAAAATGGCCCGTCAGCAACTCATGGCCGATCTACGGGAAGACATGAAAGCCGCTGATCGTGACGCACCGCATCCCCGGCACTTCGTTGATCAAACCCGTAAGGTAGCCCAACTCATTGGCGGTGAATCACGGGTGCAACTGGCCTTCATGGCCCTGGGAGGCTGGGATACCCATATCGGTCAGGGCGGTGTCGATGGCCCACTGGCCCACAAGCTGCGCTTTCTGGGCGAAGGCCTGAGCCAACTGATCCGGGGGCTGGGTGAGGATTATGCCCGCACCACCGTGCTGGTCATGTCCGAGTTTGGCCGCACCGTGGCTGAAAACGGCAACGGTGGCACCGATCACGGTCACGGTAACGTGATGTGGTTGCTGGGAGGAGGCATCAGGGGAGGGCGGGTACATGGCCGCTGGCCCGGGCTGGAACCGGAAGCCCTGTTTGAACAGCGTGATCTGGCCATCACCACCGATTACCGGGACGTTCTCTGGCAGGCCATGCAATACCGTTTTGGCCTGCCGTCAGCGACCCTGTCCCGTATTCTGCCGGGATTTACTCCGACCCGGGAGGCCGTCCCGGGGCTATTTTCCACCTGAATTCATTGATTAAAACGTTCCAAATCCCCATGTCTGCCATCAACGAAATCGTCGAACGAGTCAACGCCAAACAGCCGGTATTCACCGTGACCGCCGGACGTACCGGCACCACCTATGTCACTGAATTATTCGCCCTGCTGCCGGATACCTGCGCCCTGCACGAACCCAAACCGGATTTCGTCAAGGCCCTGCGCCGCAGCCAACGAGTGGCCGGTAGTGCATCGCAGTTTTGCTCCCGGATCAAACTGCCTGCCATCGCTGCGCATCAGGAGGCTCGCTATGTGGAAACGAGTCACCTGTTCTGCAAGGGTTTTTTTGAAAGCTTCGTCAAACTGGGGGTCAAGCACGACCTGTTGATCCTGCGCCGTCGTCCCCGCGCCATTGCCCTGAGTCTGTTGTCACGCAACACCGTACCGGCCAGAACCCCCCTGGGCTGGCAATACCTGCTGTGTCCGAATGACCCCGGGGTTTTACCCCTGAACCAATGGGAATTGCTCACGGATTACCAGCTTTGTTTCTGGTACGCGCTGGAAATCGAACGCCGCCAGGCCTTGTATCAGCACTACATGATCGAATCCGGTGGCCGCTGGTTCAGCACCACGGCCGAGGCCTTGCGTGATTATTCCGTCTTCAGGGATATGCTGGTCGCGTTCGGGTTTGGCTGGGATGAATCGTTCGAGCCGGTATTGCGCCAGGGGCACCAATCGGTATCCACGACCTCACATAACCTCAATGCCCGCAGGGTTCAGATCAGCCCCGAGCGTCTGACCCAACTGGAGCAGGTGGTCTGGAACCGGGTCAGCGACCATGATCCGGGTTTGTGGCCACGGGTTCAGTCGCTGTATGGAGTCTGAAATGTCGCTGAATCGAGCCGGAATACTGCTGGCCGCTGCCTTGGTCAGTATCGGGGCGGAAGCCGGAGTTCATGTCACCCAAAGCCGTTACGACCGGGGTGGCACCGGTGCCAACCTGCAGGAAACCCTGCTCAACACCGGCAATGTCAATCCCCGCCAATTCGGCTTGCTGGGCAGTTATCCGGTAGACGGGGATGTCTATGCACAACCTTTGTATGTAGCCGGTCTGGCCATTCCGGGCCAGGGCAGCCGGAATGTGCTGTTCATCGCCACCATGCACGATGTCATCTACGCCTATGACGCAGACCGTACCGGCGAGGATAGCCTGATCTGGCAACGTGATCTCAGAAACCCGGAAGCAGGCATCGGCCCGGTGCCAGTGGCTCCTCAAGCCACCAACCGCAATATCCGTCGTTTTATGGGCATTGAAAGCACCCCGGTCATTGATACCCGCACTCAAACGCTGTATTTGGTTGCCCGCACCCTGGAACGCGGTGCTTACGTGCAGCGACTGCACGCCCTGGAGTTGGCGACCGGGCAGGACAAAACCAATAGTCCGGTGACCCTGGGCGGGGAGTATCAGGGAATGGCCTTCAATCCGAAGTTTCAGCATCAACGGGCCGGGTTGGTGATGGCTTCAGGTCAGATCATCATCACCTGGGGAGCTGATGCGGTGGAAAGTACCTACCCTTATCACGGCTGGATCATGACGTATGATGGCAAAACCCTGCAACAGACCGGACGCTGGACTACCACGACCAGCCGACTCGGCGGCGGCATCTGGGCTTCGGGTCGGGCACCGGCGGTCATCGACAACGACCAGGGCGGGGAAGACATCATCGTCTTTACCGGCAATGCCATCAAAACCACGCAAGGTTACGACGGCAAAACCAATTTTGCCGAATCCATCCTCAGGCTGCGCGTAACCCCGAAAGCCGGTGACAACGCGATCAGCCTGATCGACTGGTTCACCCCTGACAACTGGCAGAAACTGGACAAGCTCGATCTCGACCTGGGCGGTTCCGGGCCAGTCATCCTGCCGGGTTCGGGTTATATCGTCGGAGGAGGCAAGGAGGGCGTACTTTATGTGGTAGACCCCAACAACATGGGTAAACTGCAAAAGGGTAATGCCGGTCTGGTGCAATCGTTCCGGGCCGTACCCCAACTGCACATCATGGGGGGCGGAGTCGTCTGGGACAGAACGACGCAAGGCCTGCCGCTACAGTTCTACCACTGGGGAGAGAGCGATTACCTCAAGGCGTTTACCTTCACCGACCATCGCTTTGATCTCAGGCAAACCCGGCGGGGCAAGGATTACATCGATAGCCATCCGGGTGGCATCCTGACCCTCAGTGCCAATGGAGCCGAGCCCGGCAGTGGCATCGTCTGGGCCTGGGGCTCCAATCGGGGCAATGCCATTCGTGCGGTTCGCCAGGGGATACTGCGGGCCTATGACGCCGGTGATATCAGCCGCTTGCTGTGGAGTAGCCGCATGAACATCCGTGATGATGCCCTGGCCTTTGCCAAATTCACCCCGCCCACCGTAGTCAACGGCAAGGTTTATCTGGCAACCTTCTCGGATCAGATCAGGGTTTATGGTTTGTTACCGTCAGAGCGCCCCCGTCCGGTCTACGTGGCACTGGAAAACCGGATCAGCAAACACCATCTCGAATCCACCCAGGCCAGCCGCTTTCCCGGCAGCCCGCTGACACTGGCCCCGGCCAATACCACGGCCCGGCAGCGTTTTGAACTCAAGAACCTGGCCAATGGCGACCGAATGATGGCCTCTGCCGTCAGTGATTTACGGTTGGACGACGGTTTGTCGGCTACTGCAGCTGCCGGAACCGCACGGTTATGGCCTGAACGCAGGGGACTGGAGGCGGTAGCCCAGGCCTGGATTATTCAGCCGGGTCAAAAAGCGGGTTACGTGAGGTTGCTGTCGCGGGCTACCGGTCGGGCCTTGAGCGCAGGACAGGACGGGCATACCCTGGAAACCCGTCCCCCTACCGGTGATCCCTCCGAAGACTGGAAAATAATCCGTTACGGTGAGGCCGGTGTGACCGAGTGCGATACCTCGGCCTTGCAATTCGTCAGTGCGTTACCGGGAAATCCCCTGCTGGCGGTTGATGCGCAAGGCGGGGTAACCCTCAAAAAACCGGACTCATCTGCCCGACAGCAGTGGGTTTTAGGCGATATCACCGAGGCAGGTCTGGAGTTTTACAGCGCGATGGACCCACTCTGGTTATCCCGCCGGAACGGTGCAATGACCGCCGAAACCGTAGCGGATCAATCCTGGGCCATCGATCGGATCGCCAGTCCGCTGGAAACCTTCAGCCGGATTCGTGCAACGGGCGATAATGCGATACTCACGGTGGATAACAGCCGCCCCCGGGACGATATTCCAGTCCTGATGGCTGCACCTGTCGATACGTCCGCGACTACCGGGCGGGATCTCTGGCGTGTCCAGGATAGCCACTCCATCGAATGTCTCGACATGACGCTTCAATCCCGATGACCTCCCCCCATACCAAAATCAGGAAACGGCCGGATCAGAAAACCCCATCGCCCAAACAGCGGGATGAAACGCTCAAGCTGGCAACCCGGGCCATGCAAACCCGGAACTGGCAGAAAGCGATCGACCACTGGGCCGAACTGCGAAAAGCCGGGGCCAGGATCATCCCGGCCTATGATCAGGCTGCCCGGGCCCTTATCCACCTGGATCGTGGTGAAGAAGCCGAAGCCCTGATACAGGAGGGCATGAAGCATTTTCCCGGGAATGCTGCACTGGCCATGCGTTACGCCATGTTGCCCGAACGCCGCAAGGACTGGTCACAGGCCGTGGCCCGCTGGCAGGCGTTTCATCAACGGTTCAAGGGATCGGCCCACAGCCATCTGCAACACGCAAAAGCACTGATTCTGAACGGCCAGACTGAAGAAGCCGAAGCCCTGTTGCGAGTGGCTGAACAACGCTGGCCGGATGATAAACCCATTGCCATCGAACAGGCCGGACTGGCCCTGTACCGCCGCGATTGGCCCCTGGCACTGGAACGATGGCGCAAGGTACGAACCCGTTTCGAGGATTCGGCCAGCGCATCGCAGGGTGAATGCGAGGCCCTGATCGCCCTGGGGTTGTATGAAGAAGCCGAAGCCCTGTTGCAGGTCGCCGTTTCCCTGTATCCCGATCACCCGGGGCTGATGATGCAAGGTGCGACCGTTGCCATGCAGCGTCAGGATTGGGGCATCGCCTGCGGACGCTGGTCGGTCTTCCGTCAGCGTTTTGGCATCAGGCCGGATCCCTGTGAACAGGAAGTGGAAGCACTGATCCAGTCAGGACAGACGGAAGCAGCCGAAACCCTGTTGCTCGAAGCCACCCGGCGTTATCCCAATCGACAGCCGCTGGCACTCAAACTGGCGCAACTGCTGAGTCGGCGACAGAATTGGGGCATTGCGGCAGAACGATGGAAACTATTGAGAAAACGTTTTCCACCAACGGTCGACTATTTCCGGGAAGAGGTTCAGGCACTGGCACAACTGGAGCGGTGGGAGGATGCCGAGTCCGTGTTGACCCAGGCCCGGCGACACTGGCCACGGGATAAAAAGCTGGCCCGGCAGTGGGCCGAACTGGCCATGTTGCGGCAGGACTGGCAAACCGCTGCTGATCGTTGGCAACGGTTCAGGAAAAACAACCCCAATCATCCAGTAGGCTATCTCAGGGGGATTCAAGCCCTGATGCAGCGATCCGAGTTTGAACAGGCCGAAAACCTGCTGGAACAAGCCCTGGCCCGGTTCCCGCAAAAACCGGAATTCATCGCCTGGCCATCAGAAATCCGTCTGGCTCGCGAAAAAACCGCCACAGTGAACGAATGGGAGGATTTTTACCGGGATGTACTGGAAGGGCGGGCAAGACCGACCTCGACAACCCCCTCCCCATTGTCCAACCCACCCGATCCGTCTCCAGTTCCCGGGAAACCCCTGCGTTTCTGGCAGAAATGGTGGATGGTGATCGGACGTGAGTAGCCCGGGATCACCCGTAACGTGTGGACCGTTGGCCTTGTTTCACTTGCAAACGGACGATGATCAGGGTTGGAGCTTCCAGCCGGGCCGCCGACATTCGATCAACCGGGATCGCGACCGAGAGCTGTCGTCATCGATTCCTTAAGTTCTGCGCCCTCGTGATAGATGAATAACGCCTTGAGATTCTCCCGTTCGGCCACGGTCTTGCCTTCCACTTCCCCCAGACACAGAAGGGCCGTGGACCAGGCATCGGCCAGGGTGGGGTTCTCATGCAGCACCGTCACCGATAACAGGTTGTGGGTGACCGGTTGACCGGTCTTGGGATCCAGAATATGGGAATAAACCTTGCCGCCGGATTCAAAGAAATTGCGGTAGGTTCCCGAAGTCATGACGGCTACACCCTCTTGTTGGTGTATCGTCAGGATTCTTTGCACCTCCCGTTTGAAGGGGGTTGGTTTTTCTATGGCAATCCGCCAGGCCGAGCCATCAGCCTTGGTGCCCTTCACCTTCATTTCACCGCCGATTTCAGCCAGGTAACGGGTGATACCGAAGCCTTCCAGCCGATTCGCTATCGCTTCTACCGTATAGCCCTGACCAATCGATCCCAGATCAATCCGTATGGCCGGATTGCGCCGGGTCAATGCGGGTTTGGTCGTATCGATTTGCACCTGATTCATCCCGATATTGGGCAGTAGACGGGTAATTTCCGCTGCGGCAGGAATCCGGTTCTCATGACGGGCAAACCCCCAGGCCTCGACCAGGGGTTTGACTGTCAGATCGTAACAACCGCCCGAACGCTGCCAAACGTCGCGTGCCTTGAGCAGAACGGTATGCAGCTCCTGGCTCAAGCCGATTTCTCCCGTGCTGGCGTTCTGGTTGAGTTTTGAAATTTCCGAATCATCCCGCCAGTTGGACAGTCGCTCGTCCACCAACCGGAAAGTCTCCTGAATGGCTGACTCAATGGTTTTAAGCTCAGGTGCCTTTTCGTCCAGCACCATGCTGATGTGATAGGTCGTGCCCTGTATTTCTCCTTCGAGCCGGGCTTCCCGCGAATTCTGACAACCGACCAGTCCGACGAAAACGAGAATGGTCAACCGATGGATCACTGATTTGTTCATGAGCGTATGGAGAGCAGTAGCGATGTGACTGGATATTTTCACAGCATCCAGATTAACAGGTTGCTTTTACCGCGATCATCGATGGCCATGACTCGATCGGGTTCGAAACCGGGAACGGAAAAACTGTTACTGATGAACAGGCTGCCGGGGCGCATTTCCCGGCGCACCTTGCACCACAATCCGGGCATGGGTTGTGGTGAGAGAAACGCATACACGACGTCGAAATCCCTGAAATGGATCTCCCGGTAATTGCCCAGTCTGACCCGGCAGTTCGGCAGGTTACGGGCCATGAACCAGGCGTAGAGCCAAGGCAGGGGGGCTGACTCGATCCCTTCGAAAAGCGATTCCGGATAACGGCGGGCCAGGGTTCTGATACCCCCTCCCAACCCGCAGCCGGCGTCCAGCAACCGGATGGGGCGGTCGCCCGGCAAGCAGTCACCTACCGCCTGCCAGCAGCGGTCACTGCTGAGGTAAAGCGGTACCCGCTCGGTCGTATTGTCCCTGAAAATCAACCAGAACAGGGCGAAAGCCACCAGGTAGGCGGTGGCGGTGGTGCCCTGATTGAGGGTCAGGACGATAGCCGGTACGAAAGCCGCCTGGATCACAAGCCACCAGGGCGGGAGGCGCAAAAAAAGGCTCAGTATCACGACCAGGCTGCTGTGCAGGCCGACGATCAGCCAGGTGGCATCGGACAGTTGCGGTACGGTGTGCAGCCGCCCCATGAGGTCGATGATCTGAAAGGAGATGAACGCCGCCATGCCCTGTGCAACCAGGGCTTTGAATCCTGTGGACAACCGGAACAATGACATGGGGCAGGTCAGGGGGATGCACCGCGACGATCGAGGCGACGGAATGAGATGGCCTCGCTGACGTGACGGGATTCGATGATTTCCGCATCGGCCAGGTCAGCAATGGAGCGGGCCAGTTTGAGGATGCGATGATAGGCACGGTGCGACAGTCCCAGTTTCTCCATGGCCTGATCAAGCAGACGGTAGGCCGGGTCATCCAGTTGGCAAAACTGCTTGATCTGTTGCGGTGTCAGCCAGGCATTGGGTACGCCCCCCCGATCCAGGGCACGCTCACGGGCGGCCATGACCCGCGTCTTGATGGTGGTACTCGATTCCTCGCCACCGGGCGTACCCTCCCGCAATAATTCGCGGGAGACCCGTTGCACCTCGATGTGCATGTCGATGCGGTCGAGCAAGGGGCCGGACAGCCGTCCACGGTATCGTTGCACCTGTTCTGCCGTGCAGCGGCAACGACCGGAAGGATCGCCCAGATATCCACAGGGGCAGGGATTCATGGCGGCCAGCAGTTGAAAGCGGGCCGGAAAATCCACCCGGCGAGCTGCCCGGGAAATGGTGATGGTGCCGGTTTCCAGCGGTTCGCGCAGGACTTCCAGTACGCGGCGGTCGAATTCGGGCAAGTCATCCAGAAACAAAACGCCGTTGTGGGCCAGGGAGATTTCACCGGGTCTGGGGTTGCTGCCCCCTCCGACCAGGGCCGGGGCCGAAGCCGTGTGGTGGGGGGCGCGAAAGGGCGGTTTACGCCATTGGCGAATATCGAAATTGAGGTCACTGACTGAAGCCACCGCCGCACTTTCGAGGGCTTCATCGTCGGTCAGGGTGGGTAGAATACCGGGCAAACGGGCCGCCAGCATCGATTTCCCCGTCCCGGGCGGGCCCAGCATCAGCAGGTTATGGCGACCGGTAGCGGCTATTTCCAATGCCCGTTTGGCCTGAAAATGGCCTTGTACATCGGAAAAATCAGGCAGGGTTACCGTTGTTGCGGCGGTGGTTTCATGCGGTTCACAGGGCAGGCGGTTCTGGCCATTGAGATGGGCACAGACTTCCAGCAAGGTAGTGGCCGCCATGACATCGACCCGCTCCACCAGGGCGGCTTCAGCCGCATTTTCACGGGGGACTATCAGGGTGCGTCCGGCTTTGCGGGCCTGAACGGCGATCGGCAGTATGCCACTGGCCGGTCTCAGTTCACCCCCCAGGGATAATTCACCCACACATTCGATTTGCGCCAATTCATCTCCCGTCACCTGTCCCGAAGCCGCCAGAATGCCCAGCGCAATGGCCAGGTCGAAACGGCCCCCTTCCTTGGGGACATCGGCCGGTGCCATGTTGACCGTGATGCGATCGAGCGGAAACTCGAAACCACTGTTGATCAAGGCTCCCCTGACCCTGTCCTTGCTCTCCTTGACGGCGGTTTCCGGCAACCCCACGATGGAGAGGCTGGGCAAACCAAACGAGATATGTACCTCGATCGTGACCAGGGGAGCCTCTATACCGTGTTTGCCTCGCGTATAGACGATAGCCAGCGACACGGGATTTTACGAACCTGCTCCGGTGGATGAATGTTGCTGCTCCAGCACGGTCAAGCGGGCCTCCAGTTGTTCAAGCTGTTCGCGGGTTCGAGCCAATACCGCCTTTTGTACTTCGAATTCTTCCCGGCTGACCAGGTTCATGGATTCGAATGCCCCCTGCAAAATGGCGCGAAAATTTTTCTCCAGATTCTCCTTGCCCTGAAGCAGATCGGTAGAGGCAACGTCGGCCAGTCGTCTTGAAAGAGCCTGAAACGGAATTTTATCGAGCATGGGTATCGCCTGGTGTAATAATGTAAGCCATCCGGACTGAACTCATCGCTGACCGACGGGTACAGACGGTTTTGCCGGTGTGTTACCGGGCAGTACGGCCGATGGATTGAATTGGAGGTTGTTACTGTCAATGTTGATGTCGGTATCGCCCCTGACGATTTCATCCGCCGTTTGCCGGTTCAACAGGATGATGGAAATACGGCGGTTGGTCGCGGCCATGGGATTGTTGTCCAGGAAGGGCACGCTGGATGCCAGACCGACGACCCTGAGCATCCGGGATTCCTGAAAGCCGCCCTTGATCATTTCCTTGCGGGCCGCGTTGGCCCGGTCGGTGGAGAGTTCCCAGTTGGTATAGCCCTGGCCATTACCGGGGAACGGACGGGCATCCGTGTGACCTGAAATGCTGATCTTGTTGGACATGCCGTTCATGACCGGTGCCAGTTTGTGAATGATCTCGGCGGCATAGTTTTCCATCCGGGCACTGGCCAGATCGAACATGGGACGCCCCTCCTTGTCGATGATCTGCACCCGCAACCCTTCCTGGGTAATATCGATCTTGAGCTGCTCCTTGAAGGGATTCAACAGGGGATCCTCTTCTATCATTTCCTCGATTTTGTGCTGGATCAATTCCATCTGCTTTTTTTCCTCCTGCTTCTGCTGGTCACTGGCTTGCTGGCTGATATCCGGCTGAATCTGGCTGGCCATTTGCACTTCTCCCTCGGAGCGGCTCAAGTCTTCTCCGCCGCCCTTGATGATGCTGGAAGCCTCGCTGGTGCTGGAGCCCCCTTCGAATGAGGCTTTCCAGGGATCCTTGAAGTATTCGGCGATACCCTTGCGGTAGACCGGATCGGTTGAAGCCAGTAGCCACATCAACAGGAAGAAAGCCATCATGGCCGTCACGAAATCGGCATAAGCCAGCTTCCAGGCACCGCCGTGATGACCGTGCCCACCCTTCTTGATTTTCTTGATGATGATTTGATTGGGTGTTTCTGCCATACGATATCAGGAAGGCTCCGAAGCCTCAGGCCTGTTGCGATGATTTGTGTTTCATTGATCCAGGGTCAGTCACTGCCATGAGTGGACGCACGTACTCACCGGGTCCGACCCGCACACCCACGTACTTCGCAATAACCCTCATGTATTCACGCCCCCCCTGGGTGCGGCGGCAAACCGATTGGTAAACTGTCCCGAGTACCTTGATGAACAAGGCAAAATCGGGATCCTCGATATCCTGCTGGACAACGTGTTCGACAAAACGGGCTGTACTGATCACCAGGTCTTTTCGCAGTGGAGCCGGTTGATCCTGAAACAGGTATTTGTCGAACAGGTACTCGATGGCTTCCCTGGCAATGGCATCGTTCACAGTGCCATGCTCCGAATCCAGCGTGACGAACGCACTCTCTATCGCATTCGAATAATCTTGCAGATGGAAACTGTTTTCCATTTCTACCGTGCTGTAGGCCGGTAGCTCGTGGTATTTCCGATGGATGACCCTGTCCTGGTAATACTCGCAGGTCGAGCAGGTTTCGCTTTGACGAATTTCGCCGCAACACGGGGTACAAAGGGGACTCGTGTGCAGCAAACAGACTCTTTTGCCTTTTCTGGACTGGCATATCGGGCATTTGGCCATGGGAGATTCTCTCATCCAACAATTTGAACCGGATTTTTTGACCTGACCGGGCATGAGGCCAGTACCTGCAAACCGTCAGAAGGCGGCCATTCTAACACCGGTTTCACTTTTGGTGATACCGGTCTGTCGTGCCTCGGCCTGGGCCCGCGGATGCCCTGACCATTACCACGGTCTGTTACAATCGACCGTCATATCGCCCAGTTCCGCGGACTCCCGGCATCCCGACCCGAACGGTTATCCCCTGTCAGAGACCTTTGCATGAATACCCCCCGTTATCGTCAAACCCCCTTCCCGACAACCGGCTTACCGCCCGGTATTGCCTGCATCATCGGTAATGAAGCCGCCGAGCGGTTCAGTTATTACGGGATGCGTGCGGTATTGGTGGTTTACATGACCCAGTATCTCCTGAACACCGAGGGTCAACCGGCTCCCATGAGTCCGGAAGCGGCCAAGGCCCATTTCCACCTGTTTGTGTCGGCGGCTTATTTTACGCCCCTGCTGGGGGCTTTGCTTTCCGACATCTGGCTGGGCAAATACCGGACGATCATGCTGCTGTCACTGGTGTATTGCCTGGGTCATCTGGCCTTGTCGCTGAACGATACCGCAACCGGCTTGATGCTGGGACAGGCACTGATCGCGCTGGGTGCCGGCGGCATAAAACCCTGTGTCTCGGCTCATCTGGGTGATCAGTTTGCCGACACCAATCGCCATCGTCTGAGCCGGGCGTATGGCTGGTTTTACTGGGCCATCAATCTGGGTGCCTTTGCTTCCATGCTGATCACCCCCTGGTTGCTCGCAGTGCGTGGCCCGGCCTGGGCCTTTGGCTTACCGGCGGTGCTGATGCTCCTCGCCGTCCTGGTTTTCCGGGCTGGTCGTTACCGCTACGCCCATGTTCCCCCAACCGGTTACCGCCAGTTTCTGGTCACTCTGCGCCAGGATGGCGGGCTGAGCTGCCTGGCCCGGTTGACCCCGATTTACCTCTGTCTGGCCGTGTTCTGGGCCTTGTTTGATCAAACGGGTTCTTCCTGGGTTTTGCAGGCGCAGGCCATGGAGGCTCATGTCGCCGGTGTTACCTTGCTGCCCTCGCAGATACAGGCCGCCAACCCGCTGTTGATCCTGCTGTTGACTCCGCTGTTTCACTACGGGGTTTATCCTGCACTGGCCCGTCACGTTGAGGTGACGGCCGTGGGTAAAATCAGTGTGGGCATGGTGTTGGCCGCTGCATCATTTGCGCTGGCCGCCTGGATTCAGGGCTGGATCGATACCGGAGAACACCCCTCGATTCTCTGGCAGTTGGCGGCCTACCTGTTGTTGACCGCCTCGGAAGTGATGGTCTCGGTCACCGGTCTGGAGTTTGCCTATACCCAGGCACCGGGAGCCCTGAAATCGCTGGTCATGTCATTGTTCATGGTATCGGTAGCGGTGGGTAATTTGCTGACCGCGCTGGTGAATCAGTCGATTCAGGGCATGAGCGATCCCGGCCTGCTTCGAGGGGCTGGCTATTTCTGGTTTTTCGCGGGCCTGATGCTGTTGACCGCCCTGATTTTTACCGGGGTGGCGCAGCGTCGGTGAGGCTACAGATTGCGGTAGGCGAACAGGGAGCCCAGTTCGGTCACCGTGGCATTCATGATCTGAATGAGCGGTTCCGGCATGATGCCGGGCAGTATCACACCCATCGCCAGCAAGCCGCCTGCAAGCCACTCCCGTTGATTGAGATCGGTGAGCGACAGCCGGTCGGGACTCAAAGGCCCGGTCAACAAACGCCCCGTCGTTCGTATGGCGTAAGCGGCACCAATCAGCAGAGCCAGACTGGCCACCACCGTCAATGCGCCAAACGATTGCAGCGAACCCAACAGTATATGCAGTTCGGCTACGAAACTGGCAGTACCCGGTAGTGCCATGCAACCGAACCAGGCCAGGCTGGTCAGCAGGGCAAAACGGGGAACGACCTGGATCAGACCCCCATAATCCTGGAGCTGGCAGGTCTGCGTGCGTTCGTAGAGCAGGCCCGCCAGCAGGAACAGTGCGGCCGCGACGAAACCGTGCGCATTCATTTGCAGGCTGGCCCCCAGGAGTCCGGTTTCGTTCAGGCTGGCGATCCCCAGCAGAACGCTACCCATGTAACTGACGGAAGAGTAGGCCAGCATGGCTTTGAGATCGGTTTGACGGAAAGCCAGCAAGGCACCGTATAACATCCCGATGAGGGCCAGACCGGCCAGCCAGGGCTGAAACAGCAAGGCTGCGTCGGGCAGCATGCCAATGGCCCGCAACAAGCCGTAAGCCCCCATTTTCAGCAGCACACCGGACAACAGGATACCGACAGGACCGGGGGCTTCGACATGCACCAAAGGTAACCAGCCGTGTAGTGGAAACACCGGCATCTTGACCCCGAATCCGATACACAACCCCAACAGCAGCCAACACTGCTGTTCCCGTGTCAGGGACTGGGCGGTTTTCGTCATGGCAGACAGGGCGGTGGAATGTTCGGCAGACTGGGTGAATATCACCAGCAGGGCGATCAGTACGAAAACGGATCCCCCCATTGTGTACAGTAAAAAATTGAAACTGGCGGTATGGCGGGCCTGCCCCCCCCAACGGTCGATGAGAAAGAACAGGGGAATGAGGGTGGCTTGCCAGAAAACGTAGAACAAGGCCCAGTCCTGCGCCATGAATACCCCCAGGAGACCGAACTCCAGTATCATCAGGGCGATGTGATAACCCTTGATGTGATGCCGGATCGTGTGCGAAACCAGGCTGACCAACCCGCAGAGCAAGCCGGATAACAGGAGCAGGGGAAGCGATATCCCATCGACTGCCAGTGCATAATGGCTGCCAGGCCCGGGGTTCCAGCGGGCAAATTCACTGAATTGCAGGGAAGGCGTGGTCGTATCAAACCGGACCAGTAACGACAGGATCAACAACAGTATCCCGCCCGTTGCGGCATGGGCGATTGCCCTGATGAGCCTGATCCTTGTGGAAGGAATGACCGCCATCAACACGGCAGCGACCAGAGGCAACCAGAGGATGGAACTGAGTATTGGCATGGTCTGCAAGTAGTGGACAGTGGACAGGCGCGGTAGCCATTACCGCCAGCAACCCTTGACGGGTAACAGGGCTTCAGATCATCTGGAACCGGTAACTGCCGATGGTTCGGCGGGAAAGACTGAGCAATAGCCTGATTTCATAGGTTTTGCCCGTCATCATGAGGGGTTCCCGGGTTTGGCCCGAAAGATATTCGGCCGGTTCAAACACGCGTTCGGCGACGGTCCTGCCATCGATCTCCCCCAGAATCAACTGCAATCCGGGAAAGGGTTGGGGGTAGGGCGACTGGTTGCTGATGGCCATCCTGAATTCATAGGCCCCCTGAGAAGGCCCGGTCTTTTGCAGTGAAGCCTGACCCGCCTGGATGAGGCGCAGATCCCTGTACGGTGCCAGGGTACAACTGAAGACGGCACAGGCGCGTTCCAGCCAGGGCCGGATATCGGTGTCGCGTGCCAGTCGTTCTCCTTCAAACAACAGATACTGAATCCAGAGCAATACCAGAAAAACCAGCGTCAACGAACTCCACGGCATGCCGGCGCGGGTTGCTGCCGCAGTACGGGTAGACCGGCTTTCCTTGCGTTTGCGGGGCGTGGCCTGGTTTTTTCGTGACACCGCCCGGGTATCCGCCGTCAGGGAAAACAGCGGGTCGGTTCCGGCGTCATCCTGCCTGTCAACGTCGGATAATTCAGGCACTCTGACCGATTGATCGGTACGCACCGACAGTACCGGTGGTACGGTCTCATTGGGCATCTGTTCCAGCGTCGCCAGTGCATCAAATACGATTTCGCACCGCTCGCACCGGGCATCACCCCGACCAGCCCGCAATTGTGCAGCGGTGATGGGGTAGCGGGTCTGGCATCGGGGACAACGAGTGTGCACGTCTCAATCAGCCACTTTGACACCCGCCAGCAATACCCAGTCCTCGCGTTCGACGACGGGTTCGAAGGCTATCCTGGGGCGGTAGGCGTCCATGACGGCCTGCGCCTGACTGACCAGTATTCCGGACAATGCCAGGGCACCTCCGACGGGAATCCGGTTTATCAGTTCATGAGCCAGCGTCATCAGGGGAACAGCCAGAATGTTGGCCACCAAGACTGCTGCCGACAGCCCGGACGATTGATGAGGCAGGAACAGTGTCAGGCGATTTTCGACGGCATTTTTGCGGGCATTGTCAGCAGAAGCCGTGAGGGCCTGGGGATCCAGATCGATCCCGTAAGCCTGAGCCGCCCCCAGTTTGAGTGCCGCTATGGCAAGAATGCCTGAACCGCACCCGTAATCGATGATCGTTTTGCCCGGGAGTACCTGAGCATCGAGCCATTCCAGGCACAGGGCCGTGGTGGGATGGGTTCCGGTGCCAAAAGCCAGACCGGGATCCAGCAGGATATTCACCGCATCCGGTTCCGGCGGGTCAAAACCGGTGGGACAGACCCACAACCGGTGCCCAAAGCGCGTCGGCCTGAAATGATCCAGCCAGGCGCGCTCCCAGACCTGATCTTCCAGTTCGGTGACCGTAAAGGAACCGGCACTGTCCGGGTACCGTTCAGCCAGGGCCAGGCGAATGATTGCGGGATCGACACTGGATTCGAATAACCCGGTAACCCGCGTCCTGTGCCACAAGGGAATCTCACCCGGTGCCGGTTCAAACAGGGGCTGATCGCCGTCATCCTCGAAACTGACCGACAAAGCCCCCAGCCCGGACAACAGGTCGGACAGCGCGTCGACACCGGATTCATCGACACTGAGGGTGATTTGTCGCCACATCAGTGTTTGAGTCCCAGTTTTTGCTCCAGATAATGGATATTCTGTCCGCCGGCCTCGAACGCCGTGTCATTGATGATATCCAGCAACAGCGGGGTGTTGCAGTTGATGCCGGTAATGATCATCTCCTGGAGTGCCGTACGCATGCGGGCAATCGCCGAACTCCGGGTATCCCCGTGTGCGATGAGTTTGCCGATCATGGAGTCGTAGTTGGGCGGAACCCGGTAACCATTGTAGATATGGGTTTCCACCCGTATGCCCGGACCACCGGGAGGGTGAAACTGTTGAATGAGTCCGGGGCTGGGAATGAAGCTTCTGGGATCCTCGGCATTGATGCGGCATTCGATGGCATGCCCGCGCAGGATGACGTCTTCCTGCCGGATGGAGAGCTTTTCACCGGCTGCAATCCGGAGCTGTTCCTTGACGATGTCGTAACCGGTGACCATTTCGGTGACCGGGTGTTCGACCTGAACCCGGGTAT
>SXGU01242777.1_pt1 | contig 34312 bp, 23 predicted proteins | sample 3174531 | NCBI WGS metagenome assembly SXGU01 (sample SAMN11356863, study PRJNA531348) | freshwater metagenome | isolation source: freshwater sample F1-140 | place: China: Fuxian Lake, Yuxi | collected 2017-12-25 | reverse complement strand
CCACCAGACAAAGTTGTTGCTTGCTGTCCTAATCGAATATATCCAAGTCCAACGTCGTTTAAAGTTTCTAAAAAATGATGAATTCGTGGAAGGTCTTTGAAAAATTCCAAAGCATCTTCAACATTCATCTGCAAAACATCTGCTATCGACTTTCCGCGATAATGAACTTCGAGAGTTTCTCTATTATATCTTTTTCCGTTACAAGTTTCACAATTAACATAAACGTCGGGAATAAAATTCATTTCAATTCTTTTCAAACCTCCACCTTCGCAATCTTCACATCTTCCCCCTTTAACGTTGAAACTAAATCTTCCGGATTTATATCCACGAATTTGAGCTTCGGGCAATAATGTAAATAAATCTCTGATGTGGGAAAATAATCCTGTATAAGTTGCAGGATTTGATCTCGGAGTTCGACCGATTGGTGTTTGATCGACTTCGATAATTTTATCTACATTTTCAATTCCTTTTATCGAATCGTATTGAAGTGGAGTTACTTTTGATTCGTACAAATGTTTTTGAAGTACGGGAACGAGCGTTTCATTTATTAATGTAGATTTTCCAGAACCACTTACTCCAGTAATACAAACAAATTTATTTAAAGGAATTTTCAGAGATATTTTTTTCAAATTATTTCCGCGAGCACCATTAATTGAAATATATTTTGATTCTCCGCTTCTTCGCTTTTTTGGAATTGGAATTTTTTTCTTTCCTGTTAAATATTCAAATGTACTCGATTTTGAAATTCCATTTTTCTTAAGTGCTGAACTTATTAGTTTCGAAGGAGAATCTGCAGCAACAATTTTACCGCCATGTTCACCGGCGCCGGGACCCATATCAATTATATAATCGGACTGAATCATAATTTCTTTATCATGTTCAACTACAATTACTGTATTTCCTAAATCGCGTAATTCTTGAAGTGAATGAATTAATTTCTGATTATCACGCTGATGTAAACCGATACTCGGCTCATCCAAAATATAAAGCACTCCAACAAGTTGCGTTCCAATTTGAGTTGCCAAACGAATTCTTTGCGATTCACCTCCGGAAAGTGTGCGCGTAGTTCTATCTAATGTTACATATTGGAGTCCAACTTGAATTAAAAAATTTATTCTTTGATTTATCTCTTTCAATATTTGCTTTGAAATAATTTCTTCCCTTTTTCCAAAAGTTAAACTGGATAAAAGTTCAAAAGATTTATCAAGCGGCAACTTAACAATTTCGTGAATTGAATAATTTTTATCTGTTTTAATATCAACAATTTTAATTGCAAGACTTTCCTTTTTTAATCTTCCTCCGTTACAATCCGAGCAAGGAGTTCTTGACATAAAACTTTCAACCCACTCTCTAATTCGTGGTGAGGAAGTTTTTTTATAATAATGTTTAAGCATTCCCAAAACTCCAACAAAGCGATGTTTATAAATTACTTTTCTTCCACTGCTTTTCTGAAATTCTATTTCGATTTTTCTGCTCCCTGTTCCATTCATTAATTCATCATAAGCAATTTCAGGAAGTTGATTAATGGGAAGATCAAATGTAAAATTATAAGATTGAAGAAGTGCTTTCACTTGGCTATAAATATAAGTCCCTCTGGGAAAACCAAGTGTTGCAATTCCACCTTCATTAATTGTTTTTTCCATCGAAGGAATTATTAATGAAGTAGAAAATTCTTTTTTTTCACCAAGTCCTTCACAATCTTTACACGCACCATACGGAGTGTTAAATGAAAATGAATTTGGTGCTGGCTCTTCAAAACTTTGATTACATTTTGGGCAGGAATTTGAAGTACTATAAAATTTATCTTCCTCACCATCAGAAACAATAATTGTATTAGATCCATATTTTAATCCTAATTCAATTGAACTTGCTAATCTGGAAAGAATTTTAGAATTAATAATCAACCGATCAATTACGATTTCAATATTGTGAGTTTTGTATCGATCGGCAGTCATTCCCTTTTCGAGATTAATTATTTCTCCATCGATTCTGGTTCGAACAAAACCATCTTTTAACATTTCCAAAAATAATTCTCGGTATTGTCCTTTTCTCGCTTTAATAACAGGTGCAAGAATTATTATTTTAGATTTCTCAGGAAGAGAAAATATTGAATCAATAATTTGATCAACTGCTTGTTTTTCCACCTTAATATTACACTTGGTACAATACTGAACACCAATTTTTGAAAATAATAATCTGAGATAATCATAAATTTCTGTAACTGTTCCAACGGTCGATCGGGGATTGTGACTTACAGATTTTTGTTCAATTGAAATTGCAGGACTTAAACCATCTATCAAATCGACATCGGGTCGTTCCATTAAACCTAAAAATTGTCGTGCGTATGGAGATAAACTTTCAACATATCTGCGTTGACCTTCTGCATAAATTGTATCGAAAGCCAAACTTGATTTTCCCGAACCGGATAAACCGGTAATTACAGTTAATTTTTGATGCGGAATTTCAACGTCAATATTTTTTAGATTATGAATTTTAGCCCCCTTAATAATTATAGAATTAAGTGAGCTTTCTTTTATTTGCTTAGGCATAAAAATTAGTCATGTAAATTATTACAGAGATGAGGAGAAAACAACTAGAACGTTTTATCTGATTAAAATAATTGCTGGCGTTTATTCAAATATTGAAGAAGCGCAATATCATATTTTGTAGAAGTAGTCAACAATGTATAATCAATTTTGTGTTGGTGGCAGGAGTTTTTAATCTTTAAAATGAACTCTTCAACTGCAATTTTATATTGTTTTTTAATTTGTGCCGGAATTGTATTAATACTTTCATTCGATTCTACATCAACGAACTGAAGATTATTTGAATAATTAAACTGAACTTCCTGTTCATCCATTATATGAAAAATAATTACTTCATGTCCGTTATATCGGAATTGTTTAATTAAGCGAAGTATATTTTCAATCGAATCAAATAAATCGCTTATTAAAATAATTAATCCTTTACGTTTAATTTTTTCTATAAATGGTCCAATAGCATCTGATATACTTGTATTGCTGCTTGGTTTCATATTTTCTAAAGCCACTAACAATCTGTGCAAATGTGAAGGTGAAGTTCTGGGAGATAAATAATTATAAAGAGTCGAATCGTATAATCCAAGTCCAACAGCATCTTTTTGTTTTATCATTAAATAACTTAATGAAGCAGCAAGGTATGATGAATATTTTAATTTTGAAATATTTTTTTGCTCTGAAGAAAATCCCATTGAAGCACTTGTATCAATAAAAATATGAGCCGATAAATTTGTTTCTTGTTCGAACTGTTTAATATAATATCGGTTTGTCTTTGCAAGAATTTTCCAATCTAATTTTCTTAAATCATCTCCTGGCATATATGGTCGATGCTCAGTAAATTCTACACTAAAACCGTGATACGGACTTTTATGAATTCCAGTAAGAAATCCCTCAACTACAAATTTAGCACGAAGTTCCATTGAAGAAACTTTTGATAATATTTCCGGATTTAAATATTGCAGCTTGTCATTCATTAATTTATTTTTTTAAGAATAGCTCCAAAAAATCCATCTGTATTGTGAATATGTGGATGTAATTTAAAATATTTTTCTGCTGCTAATCCTTCAATTCCATAAAACGCAAATGAATTTTCTGCTGATTCCAAAATAAAATCATTTCTTGATTCTAAAAATTTATCAACCACATCTTCATTTTCCTGTTTAATTGTACTGCAAGTAGCGTAAATTAATTTACCACCAACTTTAAGAGTTTCGGTATAGTTTTGTAAAATTGCAAGTTGTTTAATTGAAATTTCTTCAATCGATTTTGGTGTAACACTCCATTTCATTCCGGGATTTCTGCGTAAAGTTCCAATTCCGCTGCAAGGTGCGTCAACTAAAAGTATATCAGCAATATTTTTATACTTATCAGGAATTATATTATCGGTTATTATTTGGAGGCGAACAATGTCAACGCCAGCTCTGCGAATTCGTTTTTTGAATTCCTCATGTTTCCTTTCATAAATATCAAATCCAAATATTTCACCTTTATTTTTCATTAACGCAGCCAACGCGAGAGATTTTCCACCAGCACCACAACAAGCATCTATTATTTTGGCGCCAGGTTTTGGTTTTAGTAATAAAGTTAAAAGCTGACTTCCTTCGTCCTGAACTTCAAAATATCCCTTTTGAAAACTATTTAATGAAAAAACATTTATTCGTTTTTCAAGATTTAATCCGAATGGAGAATATTTTGTAAATGTTGTTGATACGTTTTCTAGTAATAATTCTTTTTGGCATTCCTCTCGAGTAACTTTTATTGTATTCACTCGTAAAGTAATCGGAGCTTGCAGGTTATTTGAATTACAAATATTTTCGAATTCTGCCTTTGAATAATTATTAAACCATTCACTTATTAACCAATCAGGATAGGAATATTTGATTCCATATTTTTCAATTTCATTTGATGCCACTATTTCAGTTTCAGTTATTTTTAGTAATTCATTTTTAATTAAATCAAGAAATGCCAATTCCTCTGTGAAAGAATAATTAATACAATTTTCATCTTTTAAACATGATATCTGGTAACTATAACATTTTAATAAATTCCAATTTTGCTGAATTTCAGGATTATTAAGATTTTTTGATATTGTGTTTAAATAATATTCGATTAATCTTTTCCAACGAATTGCACCGAAAATAGTCTCAGAGATAAATTTTCTATCATGTGAGCCAAGAAATTTTTTTTCACGAAAATAGCTTGCAACTATTTTGTCGGGAGGATATAAAGGATTTATCTGATTTAATAACTCTGCAGATAATTTAAGGATAAAAGGATAATTCATTTGTTAAATTTACGAAAAATAAACTTCTTAAAAATGTTCAAAATTTATTTTTTATTACTTCTTAATCCCCATTAAGTACTAAATTAAAATAAGTTACACATTTCTAGTTTTCAATCTCGGCTTCTTCTTCCCCCAAAATTGTTTTATTAAAGAAATTAAATTTAATTTTATTTTTGTTTTGGGAACTTGAAATTAAATTTCTGTCAATAAAATTTATACCGATAAGCACTAAAAAACTAAATAATATTAAATAGTTAAAAGGCAAAAATAGAATTGCAGATAAGAAAGCGACGAATAATATCAGTAAACTAATAGTAGGTTTCATATTTTTATTTTGTGTGATGATAACTACTTATTTTCCTCATAGTAGTGACAAATATCACGTGGAAAAGTTTAATTCTCTTTGTGAGTTGAACCTTTGTTTTCGTAATTTAGCGCGATGAATAAATACAAATATTTACTATTGTTTATAAGCTTTTTATTGAATCATAATTATTCCATTTCCCAAGAAAATAAATTGCAAAATAATTCTTCAAAAAATAAATTAAAGATTGGACTTGTTTTAAGCGGTGGAGGAACAAGAGGTTTTAGTCATTTAGGAGTTTTGAAAGTTTTAGAAGAAAATAATATTCCCATTGATCTTATTATTGGAACAAGTATGGGAAGTGTTATTGGTGGACTTTATTCTGCAGGATATTCGGTTGATGAACTGCATAATATTTTGAATACAACAAATTGGAATGAAATACTTTCTTTTACAGATATCACAGATCGAAGAAGTGTTTTCTTTGACCAAAAACAAAATTTTGACAGAAAACAACTTACAATTCGGTTCGATGGTTTGGCTCCGGTTATTCCTTCTTCATTTACAAGTGGTCAACGAATGAGTACTTTTATAAACAGATTAGTTTTAAATAGTATTTATCGGCCAAGTCCTTCATTTGATAATTTAAAAATTCCATTCAAAACTGTTGCAACAGATTTAATTTCCGGAAAAAGAGTTGTAATTGATAAAGGGAATTTATCCGAAGCGATTCGTGCAAGTATTTCTGTTCCATTACTTTATACAACAGTCAAACTTGATTCATTTGAATTAACTGACGGTGGATTACTTTCCAATATTCCTGTTGAAGTTGCAAAAGATTCAAGAATGGATATTATTATTGCAGTTGATGCAACAAGTCCACTTCGAAATAAAAATCAACTAAATGCTCCGTGGGAAGTTGCCGATCAATTAATTGGGATAATGGTTCAGCAAGCAAACAGTATTTCACTTTCAAAAGCTTCAGTTGTTATTAAACCTAATCTTGATAATTTTATTTCTTGGGAATCACGTGATGTAAATAAAATTGTTGAAAGTGGTGCAATTGCTACTGAAGAAAAAATTCAACTTATAAAATCACTTTTATTATCTGAGACTTTTCTAAATAAAGAATCTATTACAAATAATAATTCAAGCCAACAAATTATTAAAAATTATTCTATTCAAGGAAATAATTTAATTACTAATTTAGAAGTGTATTCCATTTTTAACTCCATTATAAACACCCCTTACGATAAAGATAAATTAACATTTTATATCGAAAAATTACTTAATCTTTGCAGAAAAAAAGGATTAACTCTTGCAATGATTGATTCTTCATACTTCAATGAAACAACAAATACTTTAAATATAATTCTTGACGAAGGAACTGTTGATGAAATAATTTTAGTTGGTAAAAGAAATACTCGTTCTTGGGTAATTAATAGAGAACTCCCTTTTAAAAGTGGCGATATGTTTACTTACGATAAAGCACTTCAGGGAATTTCAAACCTGTACGCCACAAATTATTTTAATCAAGTTTTTATAGATGCTTATTATGAAGGAACGACTTCAAAAATTATTGTAACTACTACCGAAAAAGAAAGTCAAAGAATAAATCTTTCTATCAGAATGGATAATGAACGTCAACTTCGACCACTAATTGATATTCGAGATGAAAATTTTTTAGGTGCGGCTCTAGAAATCGGTGGAACTACGATACTTGGTCAACGTGATTTTAATACAATCTTAGAAATTAAATCTCATCGATTTTTAGATAGCTATTATAATTTTTCAATTCGCGGTTTTTATGAACAACAGGATTTCTACACTTACTCAAACGATTCAACTTTTAAAATTGAAAATCAATTCAGTAGAATTAAAGAGAAAGAATTACGAACTATAAATCAAGGAATATCTTTTAAATTTGGCAGGCAAATGGAAAAATTTGGAAATGTGAATGTTGGTTATACAATTGAAAACAATAAATATAACTTTTTGCCCAATGCTAAAACTGAAGAAGATGCGCAATATGGTGTGTTTCATATAAGTTCATTTATAGACAACAGAGATAAATATCCATACTCAACTGAAGGATCTGTATTTAATTTTACATATGAAACTTCACATAGAATTAATAGCGAAGGAAAAGGTTACTCAAGAATATTTTTTGAGTTTGAGCAAATTCAAAAAATTTATAAATCAATTGTATATCATCCTCATTTAATTTTTGGATCAGCTGATAAAACTCTTCCTTACAATAAACAATTTTATTTAGGTGGGGAAATTTCATTTATTGGTTTACGAGAAAATGATTCAAGAGGAAGACAACTTTTCTCTTTAAGAAATAAACTTTCCGTTAAACTTCCATTTACAATACTTTTTGACACATATTTATTGGCACGATATGATTTAGGAAAAGTTTGGCCAACACGTGAGTCACTTAAATTAAAAGATTTCTATCACGGATTTGGAGGAGGACTTTCAATTGATTCTCCAATTGGTCCAGCCTCATTAATTTTGGGTAGAAGTTTTTATATCCCTTCAGAAATTGGAAAACCACTCGTATTAGGACAACTACAAGTTTATTTGTCTATCGGTTATCCCCTCTGATTCGGTCTCAAAATTTATTGACCATCCCTTCTTAAAGGAATTAATTAGTCTATCTTTTACTTCTTCATAAGAAATATTTCGTCCACAGATTGAAGATATATTATTTGTATTCTCAATCATTTTATTTTCCATTTCAATTTTATCAGTCGAAGTAGAATAGTTGAAATACTCTGATATTTCCAAATACTTTGAACCAAGTAAAATTGAACCATGCTGTAAAATTACATTTTGTCCGGAACTATTTCTAAATAAACGCTGAGCACTCCCTATAATTTTCTTTCCATTAAATTGAATTTCATATTTGGATGCAGAACTGAAACATGAAATATTTTTTTTATCTTCAAAATGTGAACTGAATCCATTTTTAGAATTGATACACTCTGCTTCGATTCCAATTTCCTGTAAAGTAGAAATTAACACTTTACTTATTTTAGAATATATTTCCTGAACAGAAATATTATCATTTGGAAAAATTACAGAATAAGTTAATTCCTCAGAATGAAAAACTGCACTCCCGCCGGTTGGACGCCTAACAACATCAATTCCATTTAGTTCACATTTTGTAATATCAATTGTTTTAGTCGGCTGATGAAATCCTAAAGAAATTGCATTTGGCTGCCAAGAATAAAAGCGAATTGTTGGTAGAATTTTATTTTGCAGAGATTGTTCAACTAATTCTAAATCAGTTGACATATTTATTTCCCCTTTTTGAGGACCAGAATCAATTAAATTCCAAATTTTTGGAAAAACCAATTTTAAATCCTTCTGCGTGTACCGATTATTCCGCGTGTACTTTCTTTAATAAATTTTAAAATATTTTGAACTTCATTAAAACTTCCTAATTTTTCTTCAATAACTTTCGATGCTTGAGTAACATTCATAGAAGAATTGTAAAGTAATCGATATGCTTCAGCAATTGCATCAATTGATTCCCGACTAAAACCACGACGACGAAGTCCAATATTATTTAATCCTTCAAAACAAAGTGGTTCACCACCGGCAACTATATATGGAGGAACATCTTTTACCGCACGAAAATTTCCACCAATCATAACATGCTGAGCGATTTTACAAAATTGATGAATGGGAGAAGTTCCGCCAATAATTACCCAATCTTCCACAGTTACATGACCACCAAGTTGAACTGCATTCGCGAGAATTACATTATTTCCAACTACACAATCGTGTGCAACATGAACATAAGCCATCAACAAACAATTACTTCCAACTGAAGAAGAACCGGTTTCTTTTGTTCCGCGATTTAAAGTACAAAATTCCCGAACTACAGTTTTATCACCAAGTGTAAAAATTGTTTTTTCATTTGCATATTTTAAATCTTGGGGTGGAGTAGAAACTACAGCTCCTTTGTGAATGATACATTCTTTTCCAATTCTCGCACCGTTATCAATTAATACATTTGAAGAAATCGAAGTGTTGTCATCAATAATTACATCTGCTTCAATTATTGAATATGCTCCGATTGAAACATTGTTACCTAATTTTGCTTTTGGATTTACTATTGCAGATGAGTGTACTGAAGTACTCATTTAAAAATTAAATTTTTGGACGATCCATTAAACTCGCCATCATTTCTGCTTCGGCAACGAGTTCGGAACCAACATATGCTTCACCTCTTAAAACGCATATCTTTTGTTTACGATTAACCATTGTAACTTCAAATCTAAGTTGATCTCCAGGAATTACAGTTTTTCTGAATTTTGCATTATTAATTCCAAGAAAATAAACAAGTTTAGATTGCTGGTCAGTAGAACCATCTAATAATAGAACTCCTCCAGCTTGTGCCATTCCTTCAATAATTAAAACTCCCGGCATAATTGGTGAACCTGGAAAATGTCCCTGAAAATAATTTTCGTTGATGGATACATTTTTAATTGCAACTATTTTTTCATTTAATTGGAAATCTACAACTTTATCAATTAATAAAAATGGATATCGATGAGGAAGAATTCTATGAAGTGCATTTATATCAAATACAACTCCCTCTTTTTTCTCGTATTGATATTTTTTAATTATTTTTTTCTGTTGATATAATTTTCTGATTTTTTTTGCAAACTCAATATTGTTCGCATGTCCAGGACGCGCTGCTAAAATTTGTGCTTTTAATGGAACTCCAATTAAAGCTAAATCTCCAATCATATCTAAAAGTTTATGTCGGGCCGGTTCATTTTTAAAAAGTAATGAACCATTATTTAGAACTCCAGTAGTACCTAAAAATATTGAATGTGAAAGACCAAATTTTTTCCCGAGTTGTTCAAGTTCCTTAGGCGAATAATCACGATCAACAATTACAATTGCATTATCAACATTTCCACCTTTTATTAAACCTTGTTTATGCAAAGTTTCTACTTCATTTAGAAAACAAAAAGTTCTGCACATTGCAAATTCTGAAATAAATTCTTTTTCAAGATCAAATAATCCACTGTGTTGACTTCCCAATGCTGGATTATTATAATCAATCATAACAGAAAGTCGATAATCGTTCGATGGAAGTGCAACTATATCAACTCCCATTTTATCATTTTGATAATGAACTGTAGAATCAATCACTAAATAATCTTTTGGTGCATGTTGAGTTTCAATTCCAGAAGTGAGAAGTGCTTCAACATAAAGTTTTGCACTTCCATCAAGAATTGGTGGCTCAAAACTATCTAAGTCAATAATAATATTATCAATTTGCAATCCAGCAACTGCGGCTAAAACATGTTCCACTGTGTGAATTTTAGCTTCACCAACTGCAATTGTTGTTCCTCTTGATGTGTCAATTACATGATCAACATCTGCAGGAACTTCAGGCATTCCACCAATATCAACTCTTCGAAATCGAATTCCATAATTTTCTGCAGCCGGACGAAAAGTCATTTTACAACTTGTTCCGGTATGAAGTCCGACCCCAGATAATGAAATCGGTTTTTTTATAGTTCGTTGCTGGACTAACATTTATCTATTATAGTTTGGATAACCTGATGAATATGTACTTGAGTTACTTTGTGGTTGATGTTCTCTTCTAATTTTTTTAGGAGCAGTCATTTTTGTTTTTAGAGTAGCTACTACTTTTTCTAATTCATAAATTAATTTTAATGCTTCAGGTAAATTTCTTAATGATGCTTCAATTCGTTTCATTCTTGCCGACTCTTTTGCAGGATAACCCCAGTAGGTTTCTCCTTCTTTTCTTAAATCGTGTGATGCTAACGATTGTGCTCCGATAGTAATATTATTTCCTATTACTAAGTGGCCAGTAATTCCAACTTGCCCAGCTATTTTTACAAAATTTCCAATTTTTGTACTCCCTGAAATTCCAGTTTGCGCGGCAATTCCAGTATGTTCACCAATTACAACATTATGTGCAACTTGTACTAAGTTATCAATTTTGGTTCCACGTTTAATAATAGTTTCGCCAAGTGTTGCTCTATCGATGCAAGAATTTGCACCAATTTCTACATCGTCTTCAATTATTACTCTTCCCAATTGAGGAATTTTTTTATAAGTGCCATCTTTTTGTGGAAGAAATCCAAAACCATCTGCGCCAATTACAATTCCCGGATGTAAAATTACTCGTTCTCCAATAATTGATTTATCTCTAATTGTTACATTTGAATAAATAATAGAATTAGATCCAATTTCGCAATTATTTTCAATTACGCAATTATGTTGAATAACTACATTACTAGCAATTGTTACATTCTCACCTAAAACTACATAAGCTCCAATGGAACAATTCTCGCCGATTTTTGTTGAATCTGGGATTATTGCAGTTGCATGAATTCCAGGTACAAATTTTTCTGAAACTGGTTGAAGTTTTTCCATTGCAATAATAAAACTTACATACGGTTCGTCAACTTGAATTACTGCAGGTGGAAGTGGGGATAATTCTGAGATATTAATTGTTTTACTTATTATTACTGCACCACATTGAGAAGTAGTTAAAAACTTTTCATATTTTTGATTTGAAATAAAAGACAAATCGTTTTTTTGTGCTTGTTCAATTTTTGCTGTACCTGTTATTTCAAGCGAAGCATCTCCAATAACATTACCGTTAACTAATGCAGCTATTTCTTCAACTTTCATAATTTATTTTGCTTTTAGATAACTAATAACTTTTTGAGTAACATCATTTTTTTCGTTCGAATATAAAAGCAACGTCGAACTACTTTTATCAAAAATATATTCATATCCATCGGTATCCGCCACAGATTTTATCGCCTTCAATATTTTTTCCTGAATCGGTTTCATAAGATCGTTCTGTTTAGTAAACAACTCACCTTTATTTCCAAATTTCTGTGTACGGAATTCAATAATTTTTGAATCTAAATCCTGTAATTCTTTTTCCATTTCATCACGGCGTCTATCAGAAAGAAATAATTTACGCTGATCGTATTCTTCAAATTTCTTTTTGGAATCATCTTGCATTTTCTTCAATTGTTCTTGCCATTGAGAAGTAATATTATCCAATTGTTTTTGGGCATCAACTGCTTCTGTTAATTCCTCCATTATATTTTCTGTAACAACGTAACCGATCTTCTGTTGTGAAAATATTAATACCGGAAATAGAAGTATGCAAACGAGAAAAAATTTTGCTTTCATTGAATTACTTTACTTCGCCACGTTTTAAAAAATCTAAAACTTTATAAGTAAGATCTAATTTTGCATCTGCATAAAGTATCAAAACGTCTCCTGCTTTATCAAAAACAATATCAATTTTTTGATCTTTTGAAACTTTATCGATTGCCTTAAAAATTTTTTCTTTTATTGGTGCCATTAATCGTTCACGTTGAACAGCTAATTCACCTTGTTGGCCAAATTTTTGTTGGCGGAATTCATTTATTTTTTGTTCTTCTTCAATTAACGCTTTCTGGCGTTGTTGTTTAATATCATCCTTCATTGTTAATTGTTGTTTTTGATATTCTTCATACTTCACTTGAAGTTGTTTTGCTCTTTTTTCTACTTCATCTTGCCAATCTTTTACACTTGCTTCCAATTTTTTAGATGCTTCAACTGCTTCTGGAAGTTCTTTTATAATTGTATCGGAATTGACATATCCAAATTTTGTTTGACTTACTAATGATGTGCTATTAGCAATAAGTAAGCAGAAAAGAAAAATTGAAATGATTATTTTTTTCACATGAACCTCTTTTTTATTTATGAATATTAATTGAATTATACTTTTTTAAAATCCTCGTCCAAATTGAAAGTGGAATTTCCACCCTGATGGTGTTCGACTTCCAAGAACTCCATCAAAACCATATCCGTAATCAAAGCCAACCATTCCAATTGGATTAATGTGTAAACGAGCACCAAGTCCAGCAGATCGTCTTAAATTATAAAAATTTGTGTTTGCTAACCCATCCCAAACATTTCCAGCTTCTGCAAATGCCAAAATATAAATCGGAATTGGGTTCAGTGCAACATTATATCTAAGTTCTGCAGTATGCTTCGCCATCACAGTTCCGGGGATAACTCTACTATTATTTGTTGGATCTAATGGTCCAACTGATCTATCTTCATAACCTCTTAATGGTGTAGTCGCAATATAATTAATTCCTGTACCACCCATGAAGAAATATTCTATCGGAGGAATATATGAAGATTTTCTATATGGAGAAATAATTCCAACGGATGACCCCATATAAAAAGCAATTTTTACATTATTTGCAACTGGTGTGTACCAATCTATTGAAAATTGATTTTTTAAATATTCCGAAGTTCCCAATAACAATGGGGCTCCTGAAACTTCTGTTGAAAGTGAAATATTACTTCCATCAGATGGAAATAATGGATTGTTAATACTGTTTCGAGAAATGATTTGAGTTAAACTAAATTGACTTGAAACTCCAACTCGATCGTATAAATATCCAACTTGTTTTAAATCTATTCGTTGACCTTTGAAAATCCAATCACCTCTAAAAAAATCATCCGGCCATCTGAATTGTCGACCGATACTTATTGTTCCACCGGTTTGCTGTAAATTATAATACAAATTTTGTTTTGTGTCGTATAAACTAAATCCAAATGAAGTTGGTGAATCAAACATCCAAGGTTCTCTAAAAGAAATTTGAAAAGTTTGATAACGACTCAATTCACCAAATTGCCAATCGATATTAAAAATTTGTCCTTCTCCGCCACGCATTGGATCGCTGATTGAAAAATTATTAAAAGTTAAACCAATCATTCCTGTTGGTCCCCAAGCTTCGCTATAACCAACAGACATATTAAATGTGTCGCTAGATTTTTCTTCAACTTCAAAAATAACATCAACAGTACTATCACTTACAAAACGTGTATCCGGTTTTATTTTTTCAGGATTGAAATAATTTAAAACTGAAAGTTGACGAATACTTCTAATAATATCAGAACGACTAAAATAATCTCCCGGTCTAATTCTTAATTCTCGACGAACTACTTTTTCAAAAGTTTTTGTATTGCCACGAATTTCTACTTTGCCAACTCGAAATTGATTTCTTTCTCTCACACTTATTTGAATATCAATACTATCACCGGTCAATTTTTTTTCAAGTGGATCAATCATAACAGTTAAATATCCAGCATCAAGAAAAAGTGATGAGACATCTGTTTGTTCCTGATTGCCTCTTAAGTTTTGTTCAAATTTTTCAAAATCATAAAGATCACCTTTTGAAAAACCTAATCTGAAATCAAGAAGTGATGATGGAAAGATTGTATTTCCTTCCCAAGTTATATTTCGAATCCGATATTGTGGACCTGTATAAAGATAAATTGTTAAAGTTAAATTTTCTTTTGAATCATCATAATTAGTTGAATCAGAAATTATTTCAGCGTCTCTATAACCTTTTTTCTTTAAAAATTGGACGACTTTCTTTTTATCATCTATATATTTCTTTTTTTCAAATTTAGAACTTTGCCAAAATTTCCACCAAATTTTTTCATGAGTATCCGCCATTGCCCCTTTTAAATCCCCTTCGTCTATATCATTATTTCCAAAAAACTCTATTTTTTCAATTTTAACTTCGGCCCCTTCAACAATTTCAAATTTCAAATCTAAATAATCCTTTGTAGTAGTATCAGTCGATTTTATTAAACTAGAAGTTATATTTGCCTGAAGAAATCCAGCTTCCTCATAAACATTTTTAATTTGTTTAGAAATTTTATTTATTTCCTGTGGCGAAATTATTTGTCCTTTCAAAGCAGTAATTTTTTTATTGAAATCCGATTCACCAACTTCGTCATTTCCATTAAAAATAACTTTTCCTAATCGTGGATGTTCACTTACTTTAATAAGAAGATATGCGTCAGTGCCAACTAGTTTTTCAATTTCAATTTGAACATCAGAAAATATTCGAAGCGCCCAAATTCTTGCAATTGCATTCCTTGTTTGCTCACTTGGAATTGAAATTTCTTCATTTACTTTTAAACCTGAATTTGCAATAATTGCAATTTGATCGGCTGTTTTATTTCCTTCAACTGAGATACCAACAATTTTATAAGACTTCATTCCCTTTAAACCCTCTTGCGAAAAGGCAGAATATTCTACTCCTATTATTAGAAATAGAATAATAAAAATCTTATATGTGAAATTGGTTTTAATGATTTGAAACTCTTTTAAATATTTTACTGACAAGGCTCTGTTTTTCTTTTCCGTTTTTTTTAACTTGTTCACTTATTAATCCAAATCTTCTTTCTCTTTTTTGAAAAGAGTCGATCGATTCATATAAAGCATTTCTTCTAAAATCTGGCCAGTGAAGTTGTGTAATATAAATTTCGCTGTAAGCAATCTGCCATAAAAGAAAATTACTCACACGTAACTCGCCGCTTGTTCGAACCAATAAATCAGGATCCGGATATTTTTTTGTTGATAATGAATTTTTAATTGTCTCTTCTGTAATTGAATCTACACTAATTGTACCTTCACTAACTTTTTTAGAAATTTCCTTTACAGCATTTGTAATATCCCAACGTCCGCTGTAACTAAGAGCAAGTATTAAAGTCAGTCCGTCGTTATTTTTCGTAGTTTCAATTGCATCAATAAGTTCATCTTGAATTGCATTCGGAAGTTCTGAAATTTCACCAATAGTTTTTAAAATCACGCCATTGGAATGCAATCTATCTTTTTCATCACGAATAGCACTTAACAACAATCTCATTAATAAAGAAACTTCTTCTTTTGGTCTCTTCCAATTTTCTGTAGAAAATGCATAAAGAGTTAAATATTTAACACCAAGTTGACCACAAACTTCAACAATATCGCGAACAGAATTTACGCCTTCGCGATGTCCAGCAATTCGGGGTAATCCTTTTTTCTTTGCCCATCGTCCATTGCCATCCATAATAATTGCAATGTGCTTTGGAATAGGACCCGAAAGCAGAAGATTATCTTGTAAATCTTTATCTTTCCCTGTAGCTTTAACGCGTGATTTCACAATTGGTTAACCAAAACTTATATTAATTTCTATTTTTTATAGTTTAAAAGTAAGCTAATATGGTTAGAATTTCAAATGAATAAAAGCACTTTATTTAATGATTAGACCGAAAACTTCATATATAATTTATTTACTTCCAGCATTATTTTATCTTACTGATTTTCTAATTCGTTGGAAATCTCTAAGCTTAATTGACTCAAATGGGATACTTAATTTTTCAATTTCTATAATATTCGAATTAGTTTTTTATATCTCTATTTTCTTTTTAATAAGTAGAACCTCTTACCCAAAATTATTATCAATCTCTTTTGGTTTGATGATTGCCCTTTTACAACTAATCGTCTATAGTCATTATCTTTATTTCGGAGTTTTACCAAACAACTATTCACTTTGGTTTCTGGCAAATCAGTTTGTTAATACAATTAGTTTACTTTTAAATTCTATCGAATGGTGGCATTTCATTGTTTTAGTTTTTCTTACAATTTTTTATGGATTAATAATTCTTAAGAGTGTTCGCAAAATTACAAATTGGAAATTTAGAAAGGGTTTGGTTTTAATTATTGCCAGTTTTGTAGTCATCCTATTTTTTAATAACAATGTGAAGTTTTATACACAAAGTTACTCAGTTACTCCTGCAACAATCTTTGCAATTAAATATTTTACTTCCGAGTTATTTTTTGGAAAATCAATTTTAGGGAATCGTGGATTCATTCAGAGGAAATTTGAGATCGAAGAAAAAATAATTATTCCACCAAAATATAACGTTCTAATTTTACTTAGCGAAAGTTTACGTAAAAAGAATTTACATTGCTATGGATATGAAAGAGGAACAACTCCATTTCTCGACTCACTCTTAAAAGAAAATAAATTAATTAAATTCGAAAATCATACGAGCAACGCTGTATCAACACAATTTTCTGTTCCAATAATGATGTCTGGGATTTTTAGTTTTAGAAGAGTAAATACTCCTTATTTACAAGATTTTTCAAAACATTGGTTTGGCACTACAAATTTTCTAATCTCCTCACAATTAATGGCTCGTAATTCAATTGAAAAAGTTTACAATACATCATTTGATACTTTTATTTGTCAGGAAAGAAGTGGATTACCAATTTATAACGACATGGCTTTCAACGATAATGGGTTGCTTCCCCTTTTTAAAAACGAACTTTCTAAAATCAAAATAAATAAATTTTTCGGAGTCATCGGATTTAATAATACACACTATCCATACACAACTTCAGCAATGAGTAATTTAGAATTTAATCCTTCAACACTTCGCTCTGTAAATGCTTACGATAATACAATTCTTGAACAGGATGAGATAATAAAAAAAATATTTATTACACTCCAGCAAAATAAATTACTCGATTCTACGATAGTAATATTTACTTCGGATCATGGTGAAGCATTTGGAGAACATAATCATTCTGGTCATTTAAAATCTTTATACGAAGAAGAAATAAATATTCCTTTATTAATTTACACTCCCACTTCATTTCCGAAAAAACTAAAAGAAAGGTTAATGCAAAACATTTATACGAATACATCACATCTTGATATTTTCCCAACAGTTTTAGAATTTCTTGGCAACTCAGACTCAATAAAATTAAAATATCTGCAAACCGGAAATTCATTACTTCAACCAATTAATAAACAGCGTAATATTCCAATGTTTGTGTTGGATATTTCAAACAGTGAAGGATTAATTGAAGGAAATTTTAAATATATCGAAACAAAAGATGGCTCTCACATTTCACAAGAATTATTCAATACCAAATCCGATCCAAAAGAATTAAATAACTTATGGAAGAAATTAACTCAAAAAGAAAAATCGGATTGGATTAATAAATTGGAGAAAATAAGAATTGCTAGATTAACAATTGATAATGAAAATTAATTGTTTCTTAAGTAGTTTTTAAAAATAAAGCCATCATGAATTTCTTCTTCTTCAAGATGATATAAAATTTCAATCAAATGTTCGTAAGGTGGAAAAAATATATCACCATCAGTTTCATTTTCAACTAAAGTTAGAAATAAACCATCAACTCGATTTATAGTTTGCTGAAAAATTTCGCCACCACCAATTATAAAAACTTTCTCTTCGTTTTTTAAAATTTCAAGTGCTTCATCAATAGAACTATAAGTTTCTACATCATCAATTTTTTTTGAAGAGATAACAATATTTTTTCTGTCGGGTAGTTTTTTGCCAAGTGAATCAAAAGTTTTTCTTCCCATTAAAATTGTATTGCCTGTTGTTAGCTTCTTAAATCTTTTTAAATCCTCTGAAATGTGCCAAGGAAGTTTTCCATCTTTACCAATTACTCTTTTACTATTCAGAGCAGCAATTATATACAACTTCAAACCGCAACCTCAAATTTTATTGACTCACAACTTTCGTAACCAATTAAATTAAAATCTTCAAACTGTAATTGGTCAATTGGTTTTTTAAGAATTTCTAATTTCGGTCTTGGTTTTGGTTTTCTTTTTAATTGCTCTTTCAATCCATCAACATGATTTAAATAAATATGTGCATCTATAATTGTGTGACTAAAATATCCGGATTTCATTCCAACTTCGTTTGCAATAATTTGTGTAAGCAATGAATACGCTGCAATATTAAATGGAATCCCGAGCGCAATATCACCCGAGCGTTGAGTGAGATGACAATTTAAATTTTCTCCAATTACATTAAATGCAAAAGTATAATGACATGGTGGCAGTTTACTATTATGCGCATTTCCCGGTTCCCATGCTGAAACAACCATTCTTCTCGAATTCGGTTGCGTTTTTAAAAGTTTAATAATTTCAGCAATCTGATCAAATTCTACAACTTCATATTTTCCTGTTGCAGGATTTATTTGCGCACTCGGAAATTTTCTCCAATATCTTCCATAAGCTGTGTCGAGATTTCCATTTTCATCTGCCCACGCATCCCAAATTTTTGTATGCTTGCGCAGATTTCTAATATGATCATCTCCCGATAAATACCACAAAACTTCGTACAACATAGATTTGAAATTCATTTTCTTTGTTGTGCAAAGTGGATAGCCTTCACTCAAATCAATTTTATAATGTTCCGAAAAACAGGAAATGGTATTCATTCCGGTTCTGTTTGTTTTTCTAACACCCTTTGTTAAAACACGATCAACTAAATCTAAATATTCAATCATAAAACTTTTATTTTAATGTGACACTGCAACTCCTGCAGCAAAATTTCCAACTTCTATTTTCTTAATTATACTATTTGTTGAAGTATTAATCAATATTACAATTCCAATATTTTTACTTCCAGTAGTCGGATGATGTGGCGCTTCAGAAGTTAATAAATTTTCGCATGAAACTACCGCAATATTTCCATTTTTTGAAATTGCAATTCCATGTGGTTGTTGACCAACATTTTGAATTGTTGAAACAACTTTCCGTTGACTTACATTTATTACAGAAACCGAATTGGAATTTCTATTCGCGACATAAATATATTCCCCATTTGGAGTTATATCGAGAATTAACGGCCGTAAACCAACATTTATCGAATCAACAATTTTTCGCTGATTAATATCTAAAACACGCACTTCATTCGACTGCGCACAGGTAATAAATGCAAACTTGCTATCTTTTGTAATTACAGATTGATATGGTTCGAAATTTTTCGAAGCAGTCGGTGGCGAAGAAACTTTTGCCGATAATGGAATTACATCCAGAATTGTTTGCTGATCACAATCTATTAAAGTAATATTGTCCGAAAATTGATTTGCAGAAATTGCATATTTACCATTTGGCGTTATCGAAATTCCATGAGGAGCAATCATTCTGGGATCTAAAAAATTTCCGATTAAACTCATCGTCTTTGTATTAATTGTAGAAATCCCGGTTTGCGATGAACTGAAATTTGCAACGTAGCCGGTATCGTTTGTAATTGATAACGCAACTTGCGATGGAGAAATAATTCCAGAACTCAATTCAGCCACTTTTTTATTATCAGAAATATTAAATTTTAAAATTTTATTTCCGGAAATTAAGTTCACATAATAAAATTGATTTTTGCTATCAATCGTAACATTATGTGGTGCAAGTGGTGGTTGTAATTTTGTATCTAAAACTCCAGTTGTAATAAATCGAGTTACTCTTTTTAAAGAGAGATCAATTATTGCCGCTAAATCTTCACCTTGATTTGTAACAATTGCAATTCCTTCACTCGGAATTTCTGTAAAAGGAATATTTCCATTTTCATCTTTCGCACCTTTATCAATCCAATTCATTAAAACTTTTATCTGTTCTTTTGGTAACTGAATTTCTGCAGAAGGCATTGTTGGTTTTGAAATTGGAGCAACCGTCGAATCAATATTCAAATGATAAACGAGATGACTTTTAGTTGACTTAAAAGGAATTACCCATGAGACACCATTATCTTCTTTCATTAAATCATTCCAATTTGAAAAAGAAGATTCCTCAGATGAACTGTGACAACCACTAACTCCACAACTGCTATTTAAAATTGGTTTAATATGATTTGAAAAAGTAACTGAAGAAGAATCAATTATTTTATAATTATTTGGACGAGCTTCAGCAACTAAAGATGAAATAATATTACTTTGTTCGTTGTTGCAATTTTTTTCAAGAAGAATTTTATAATAATAATCTCTTCCATCTACTAATGGAGTATCTACAAAACCACCACGCAATATTGACTGAAATGATTTTCTGAATGTAGAATTTTGAATTCGAACATTTTGAATTGTATCCCGATAAATTGAATATTGATTAAATACTTCTGATCCACTCCAAACTATTGTTGCCGAAGCATTTCCGTTAACGACATAAATATATTCTAAATCTTTTGTTTCATCACAATTTATATCAATAGGATTATTTTGACTGCAGGAATTGCAAAATAAAAGAGATAAATAAAAAATAAATTGTGAGGGTGAGTACTTCATAAAAGTATTATAAATATAAGATATTATAGACTAAAAATAATATTCTTTATCTTGCTTCTACATTTTTTGCAAGGTATTTTCGAACTTATGAAACTTAAACAATTAATTATTTTGACCTTTCTGTTTATAAATCCACTTTTTCCATGCGACTATTGTGTAGTTGGATTACAACAATATTACTCAAGTGAAAATCAATCAAGTATTCGGATTGATTTTCGATTTCAACAATTTGATGGATTAATTCGTGGTTCAAATCCAATACAGTCGCGAGATAATTTAAAAGCATCATACTCAACTTCCTATCTTACATACAATTATTCTTTCCAACAATTTGGAATTTCTGCAACTGTTCCATTTACAAGTAAAATTCAGGAAAATAAATTTACATTGGATGCTTCGAGTTTTCTTCATTTTCATCATGGAGATAGATCGGAACTTGCCGGTACAAATAATTTAACTGATTCTTACATAGAAAAATATTCTTCAAATGGAATTGGCGATATGGTAATTTTGGCTCGTTATACAATTTTGCAAGAGATGTCTTCATTATTCTATAAAGTAAATATTCAAGCTGGTTCAACAATTCCGACTGGCTCGATAGATTCGCGCGACGAATTTAAATATTTATTACATCCTCATTTACAAAATGGAACCGGAACTTCTACTTTATTATTTAATGTTAATGGATTTTTAAGTGAAGAGAATCGTTCTGTAACTGCAAGTATTATGATTGGCAAACCGTTAAACTCAAAAAATAAATATCAAGAAGGTCTTGGAATTACATACGACTTAATTTATCGACATCAATTTAAACCTACTTTTCTTTCTTCTGAAAGTTTTATTACAACTAATATGGGCTTCCTTGGAAAAAACATTGGAATTGAAAAATATAATAATATCAAAATAGAAGATTCCGGTGGCACATATATTTTTGGAGTTGTTGGAACTTCATTTTTGGTTTATGAAAATATAATCTTTGAAGTTAATGGACAATTTCCGATTTATAAAAATTTAAACGGGACACAATCGGATGAGAACTTAAGAATATTAACTTCTTTGATGTATCTGTTATAAATTGCTAAATGGATATTAAAAATAAAAAAGTTCTCATACTCGGTGGATGGGGCTTAGTTGGCTCTGCCGTTTGCAGAAAATTAATAGAAGAAAAACCAAAACAAATAATTATAACTTCCCTTCTTAAAAAAGAAGCAATCAAAGCTGTAAAAGATTTTCAAGCTGAATTCCCGTCACTTCCAAAAAATTATTTTATTCCATGGTGGGGAAATATTTTCCATCGAAATAAATTTAAAGATTTAAGTAAAAAGCAAATTTTCGCAAATCAAAAAAATAGAAATGTTTTTATTAGTGACATTCTTGACGAACTCACAACTGATTTGTTGAAATCTTCTTCCATCTTTAATCTACTTTCACTACATAAACCCGATGTTATAATCGATTGTGTTAATTCAGCAACTGCAATTGCATATCAAGATATTTTCCAATCAGCAAGAGCTGTTAGGCATGCAATTAACAATAAATCATTCGAACAACTTCGAAATACTTCCGAACTTTTACTCGCAACTTTATACATCCCACAAGTTATAAGGCATGTTCAATTATTTTATCGTTCAATGAACCATTTAAATACTAAAGTATATTTAAAAATTGGAACTAGCGGAACCGGTGGAATGGGTTTGAATATTCCATACACGCATAGTGAGGAACGTCCTTCGAGAGTTTTACTTAGTAAATCTGCAGTTGCAGGAGCGCATACACTTTTACTTTTTTTAATGGGAAGAACTCCCGACGCACCAATTACAAAAGAAATAAAACCAACTGGCGCAATTGCGTGGAAACAAATTGGTTTTGGAGAAATTAAGAAAAAAGGAAAATCAATTCCGTTAGTTGATCTTCCAATTAATGAAACCGTTGAACTAACAAACTCACTACTCTTAAAAGATAAATCTTTAAAAATAAATAATTTGAAGAAAAATTTAAAATCAGTTTTTATTAATACTGGTGAAAATGGAATTTTTTCACGTGGTGAATTTGAAGCAATTGCAACTCCCGGACAAATGGAATTTATTACTCCGGAAGAAATTGCAGATAGCGTTGTTTATGAAATAAAAGGTGGAAATACTGGCCGAGATATTATTAATGCACTCGATAATGCAACTCTCGAACCAACTTATCGCGCAGGATTTATGTTTGATAAAGCTTTACAGAAAATGAAGAAGCTTGAAAAGTTGAACAATGTAGAAAGTGTTGCTTTCGAAATGCTTGGTCCTCCTCGCCTTTCTAAACTTTTATATGAAGCATTCCTTTTAAAAATTAATTATGTATCTTTCGAAAATGTAATTTCAGAAAATCCAAAAAATATTTCTGCCAAACTTTTACAATATATTTCAACAAATATAAACTTGCGTTCACAAATTATTTCAATTGGAATTCCAATTTTATTACCCGATGGAAAAAGATTAGTAAGAGGCGAAACAATTAAAATTCCTCCATTTCAAGGAGAAAATGAAATTAAGATTACAAACAAAAATATTGATGTTTGGGCAGAAAGTGGTTGGGTTGATTTGAGAGAAAGTAATATTAAAAAATGGATTGCACGATTTAATACTTTGAAAAACAATGTTGCAAAATTAAATAAAAACGAAACAAGTTCACGTCACTTTTACGACAAGGAATATTGGAATAATCTTCAATCAATTGAACCCGGAAAACTTGTTGGCTGGATTTTCTCGACTGAGGAACAAGGCCAACGAATGAAATAATTAATTTTTAAAAGGAGCTACAATGATTAACATCTTCAAACTTAATTCAACTAAAGTTTTAGTTATTTGTCTCTGTTTAATTTTAAGTTTTAACCAAAACTTTATAATCGGACAAACATCAAAACTAACTAAAAGTGTTGATGAGCAATTATTTTCTAAAACAAAATATCGTTTAATTGGCCCATTTCGTGGTGGTAGAAGTGCAGCCGCAGTTGGCAGTTACAAAAATAAAAATACATTTTATTTTGGCGCAACTGGTGGTGGTGTTTGGAAAACTACAGATGGCGGAAGTAATTGGTTAAATATTTCCGATAAATTTTTCGGTGGTTCAATTGGCGCAGTTGCAATTGCACCAAGTGATGAGACAATTCTTTACGTCGGCGAAGGGGAAAATACAATGCGAGGAAATGTTAGCGAAGGTCTCGGCGGAATTTGGAGAACTGATGATGGCGGAAAAACTTGGAAAAATCTTGGACTAAAAGATACCCGACATATTTTGAGAATTATTATTCACCCGAAAAATCCAGATGTAGTTTGGGTGGCAGCGATGGGACATTTATTTGGTCCAAATGAAGAACGCGGAATTTTTAAAACCACAAATGGCGGAAAAACTTGGGAAAAAACTTTATTCGTAAATAATCAAACTGGTTGTAGTGATTTAGTTATGGAGCCAGGAAATCCAAATGTTTTTTATGCCGGAATGTGGAGATTAATTAGAACTCCTTACAGTCTCGAAAGTGGCGGCGATGGAAGTGGATTATATAAAAGTATAGATGGCGGAGAAACTTGGACAAATATTTCCACAAAAAAAGGATTACCAAAAGGAATTTGGGGAATTGTTGGTGTTGCAGTTGCTCCTTCAAATTCAGAAAAAATTTATTCTATAATTGAAAATAAAGATGGTGGTTTGTACATGAGTTCAGATGCTGGAGAAACTTGGACTCTCGCCGGAAACGATAATAATATTCGTCAACGTGCTTGGTATTATACAAAAGTTTTTGTCGATCCAAAAAATGAAAATAAAGTTTATTGCCCGAATGTTGGTTTTATGTACAGTAACGATGCAGGAAAAACTTTTCAAAGTTTGCAAACTCCACATGGTGATCATCATGATTTATGGATTGACCCTGAAGATGGAAATAGAATGATTGTTGCTGATGATGGTGGTGCACAAATTTCTTTTGATGCCGGAAAAAATTGGAGTACTTATTTAAATCAACCAACAGTTCAAATTTATCGTGTGAGTACAGATAATGCATTCCCGTATCGTGTAATGGGTGGCCAACAAGATAATTCTGCTTTCAGAATTAAAAGCAGAACTTATGGTTCATCGATAACAATGCAAGACATGGATATTACTGCTGGAAATGAAAGTGGGTATGTTGTCGCTGATCCAACTAATCCTGAAATAACTTATGGCGGAAATTACATGGGAACTTTGCAACGCCTCGATCATAAAACTGGCGAACTTCGCCAAATAAATGTTTGGCCAATTGATAATATGGGAGCCGGAGCTGAAGCTGCTAAATATAGATTTCAATGGAACTTCCCTATTTTCTTTTCACCGCATAATCCAAAAAAATTATATGCTGCCGGAAACCATTTATTTGTTTCTGAAAATGAAGGGAAAAGTTGGGAATCAATCAGTCCCGATTTAACTACAAACGATAAATCAAAACAAGCATCAAGTGGCGGACCAATTACAAAAGATAATACTTCGGTAGAATATTATTGTACAATTTTTACTGCAACAGAGAGTCAACTTGAAAAAGATTTATTATGGAGTGGAAGTGATGATGGGTTAATTCATGTAAGTAAAGATGGTGGAAAAAATTGGGTAAATGTAACTCCAAAAGATCTTCCAAAATTTATGATGTGGAATTGTGTTGAAGTTGATCCTTTTAAAAAAGGAACTGCATATTTTGTTGGAACAAGATACAAACTCGATGACTTTTCACCATACATTTATAAAACAGATGATTACGGTAAAAATTGGGATCGAATTGATAATGGAATTAATAAATTACATTTTACAAGAGCGTTACGCGCAGATCATAAAAAAGCCGGACTTCTTTATGCAGGTACTGAATATGGAATGTATATTTCTTACGACAACGGCGAAAACTGGAAATCATTTCAACTTAATTTACCAATAGTACCAATTACCGATCTTGCAATTAAAAACAATGATCTCATTGTCGGAACTCAAGGCAGAAGTATTTACATCCTCGACGATTTAACTGTTGTTCAAAATAAAAATGCAGATATCGTGAATAAAAATCTTTTTCTTTTTGATGTAAATCCATCTTACAGAATGATGGGAATGGGTGGCAGATTTGGAAATTTCAATATCAACTTAAAAAATGTCGGCACAAATCCACCAAATGGAGTTATACTAAATTATTTTCTGAAGAATGTTGACGACTCAACTAAACTTTCAGTTGAAATTTTCGACAAAAATAAAAAATCTATAAAAACTTTTTCAACTTCTTCAAAAGAAAATAAACTTGATATTTCAAAAGGAATGAATCAATTTGTTTGGGATATGAATTATCCGGAAGCAGAAAAACTTGAAGGATTAATAATTTGGAACGGATCAATTGGTGGTCCAAAAGCATCTCCGGGAAATTATACCGCAAAATTTAAATTAGATAAAGACTCATCTGAAACTTCTTTTACAATACTATCCGATCCAAATTACAAAACAACTCAAACTGAATACGACGAACAATTTAATTTCCTTTTAACTGCAAGAGATAAATTTTCTGAAATAATTAAAGGAATAAAAAATATTCGTGATGTTCGACAACAATTAACTGATTTTGAAGCAAGAGTTGGAAAAGATTTACCAAAAGAAATTAAGCAACAAGTCGATACAATTAATAAACAAATAACTTTAGTTGAAGAAGCACTTCATCAAACAAAAGCTAAAAGTGGACAAGATGTACTGAACTTCCCCATAAGATTAGATGATAAATTGTCCGGAGTTTATGATGCAGCTGCTACTGGTTATACTGCACCAGCAAAACAAGTTTATGATGCGTATCAGGAACTTGCACAATCAGTTGATACAGAACTTGGTAAATTAAAAATTATTTTAAATGAAGATGTCGCAAAATTAAATTCAATGATTCACGAAAAATCTTTACCATTAATCGGATTAAAAAAGGAAACAAAATGAAACAAATAAAACTTCTTGTAATTATTTTTACAATTTCAATAACATCACTCTTTGGTGATGAAGGAATGTGGACTTTCAACAATCCACCTTATAAATTATTAAAAGAGAGATATAATTTTACACCAACTAAAGAATGGTTGGAAAAAATTCAACTTTCTTCAGTTCGCTTTAACGATGGCGGAAGTGGATCTTTTATTAGCTCAACCGGATTAGTTTTAACAAATCATCATGTTGCATTGGGACAATTACAAAAAATGTCATCACCTGAAATTGATTATGTGAAAGTTGGATTTTATGCAAACTCGAATTCTAAAGAAATTAAATGCACCGATTTAGAATTAAATGTTTTAATCTCAATGGAAAATGTAACCGCTAAAATTAATTCTACAGTTAAAAGCGATATGAATCCCAAAGATGCACTTGAAGCACGGAAAAAAATATTTGCTTCACTTGAAAAAGAAAGTACAGAAAAAACTAAACTTCGATCTGATATTGTAACTCTTTATAATGGTGGCGAATATTGGATTTATCGTTACAAAAAATATACCGATGTCCGTTTGGTTTTTGCCCCCGAGCAACAAATTGCATTTTACGGTGGTGATCCAGATAATTTTACTTTCCCAAGATATGATTTGGACATGACAATTTTTAGAATTTATGAAAACGATAAACCACTTCAATCGACTAATTTTTTAAAATGGAATAGTGCTGGCGCAAGTGAGAATGAACTTGTATTTGTTAGCGGTCATCCCGGTTCAACAAATAGATTACAAACAATGGCGCAATTTAATTTTAACAGAGATTATAGTTATCCTGCAAGATTAAAAACTTTTAAAGTAAGAATTGCAGCCTTAAAAAAATTCTCAGTATTAAATCCGGAAAATGCAAGAAAAGCAAAGGAACAAATTTTTAGTTTAGAAAATTCTTTAAAGGCCTCAATTGGAGAATATGATGGTTTAAAAAATCCGGCAATTACCGCAACTAAACAAAAAGAAGAAAATGAATTACGAAGCAGATTATCACTACAAAGCGAGTTGAATTCAAAATATTCTTCTTCTTGGAGCGATATTGAAATTGCTTATAAAAAATTAATTTCCAGATATAATGAACTTTTTTATCGATCTCTCGCCGGTTCAACACTTGCATCTCGTGGTTTAACATTAGTTAGATATATAAATGAAACTGCAAAAGAAGATTCCAAACGATTTGATGGTTACCATGAAGCACAACTTGCATCTTTAAAAATGCAACTCTTCAGTCCTGCACCAATTTATTCAGATATGGAAGAATTTGTAATCTCGGCAAGATTAAATGAAATTATTTCAGTACTCGGAGAAAATGATCAATTTGTAAAAATGGTGCTAAAAAATAAATCAATTGAGCAAACTGCAAAAGCTCTTTCAACTTCGGAATTAATAAATCCTGATTTTAGAAAAAAACTTTCTGATGGCGGAATTAGTGCACTAAATAAATCAACCGATCCGATGATTGTTTTAATGCGCGAGTACGACGCAATGAGTCGCGAAATGATAACTTGGCAAGAAGAAAATATTTCGAGTGTTGTAACGCCATCTGGTGAAAAAATTGGCAAAGCTCTTTTTGCAGTTTATGGAAGCGATAAATCTCCCGATGCAACTTTTACATTACGACTTGCTTATGGTTCTGTTAAAGGTTATCCGATGAATGGAACAATTGCACCGTATAAAACTGTTTACGGTGGATTATTTACACGCGCTATGGAATTTGATAATAAAGGTGATTTCGAACTTCCAAAAAATTATTGGGATAAGAAAAATAAAATCAATCCTTATGCACCATTAAATTTTGTCTCATCGTGCGATATTATTGGTGGCAATTCCGGCTCGCCTGTTATTAACGCAAACGGCGAAATTGTTGGATTAATTTTCGATGGAAATATTGAAAGTTTAGTTGGAAGATTTGTTTACGACGATTTTGCAAACCGAGCGGTTTCGGTTCATACAGGTGGAATGATGGAAGCCCTAAAAAATATTTACGATGCTAAAGAATTAGTGAGCGAGATCGAAGGATAATAATTTAATAAACTATCTTTAATAAATTAAAAGGCCACTTCTCGTGGCTTTTTTTATATTTAATTTTGATTTTTTATTCCTTCAAAGTATATTTTTTTCAGATCTTAATTTCAGTTTACTTACTTCGTCTTTTAGTTCAGATTGAATTTGCTGCGAATATTTATTTTTAAAATCAAAACTACTATTTCTTCTACTGTTGGATGGTATGTATTTTAGTAATTTTCTTTTTTCTTCATGTTATGTTACTAAACATCCACAAAAAGAGATACTACAAAAGCCGCTATTAGAGGTTAATTAATTAGGTGTTTTATCAAATTACCCCCCCAGATAAGTGGTATTGTTTTGTATTATTAAAATTGCTAATTCGTGTAAAATGTTTACTACTGTGGAAGTTAAAATACCATTTTGTATTTTCTATATTTTTGTCCCCCCGAATGGTCGGGGGGACAAGTAAATTGTAAAATAGTTAAATAGTTAAAAAGCCCTAATGGCGCGAACATGGTAGGGGCTGTTCTTACCGGGGAGGCTAGTAGTGCCTTGGGTGAAATCCTGAGCATTTGCCTCTACATAGCTGTACTCCGTAGAACTCCAATAGGGGTAATTCGCAAAACCGCCAACGATACTCTTTTGTAAATAAAGTAAATTAAGTTCATGCTTTGAAGGTAAGTACCAATCACCGTAAGTTACTCCATTAACAGTTACAGAATACTCATTACAAATCGTTGCAGCAAAAGTTTCGCCATCTACTACTCCTTGATTTGCAATAATTATTGCAGTATTTTTTATTCCTGCGCCAACCCCATCTGCTCTTGCTCTTGTATTTACATATGTACCACCATACCACCTCCTTCCGGGATCGGCTTTTTGATCTGATGTTGCTGCAATTAAACCATGTTTACCATTGTCATAGACATAAAATACTATACCTCCACCATAAGATTCTCCAATAGTATGCGTGACTGCTCCAGCTGAGGGTGTGGTCCAAGTTAAAGTTCCACCGGAATTGGTGGACAATACCTGACCACTCGTTCCCACTGCGGTTAAACCTGTCCCACCATTGGCAACAGCTAATGTGCCAGTAACACCGGTTGTTAATGGAAGCCCAGTTAGATTTGTTGCAACACCTGAAGCAGGAGTGCCTAAAGCAGGTGTCGTAAGTACTGGACTCGTTAATGTTTTACTAGTTAGTGTCTCTGTCCCACCCAACGTAGACAGGGTTCCAGTAGTAGGTAAGGTAACTGAAGTGGTAGCAGTTGATATTAACGTAGTGGCAAAATCTCCAGACGTAGTTAAATTGCCCCCTAAGGTGATCGTTTTACCCGTATTAGCCACTCCAGTACCTCCATTAGCGCCAACAACTACGCCCGTAACATTAGTAGCACTACCAGAGGTAACCGCATTAGTAACAAACGCAGTTGTTGCAACTTGTGTTGTATTGTTTCCTGCAGTAGCGGTAGGTGCTAGCGGTACTCCGGTAAATGTTGGACTTGCTAAAGGTGCTTTTGCATCTAAGGCCGTTTGCAACCCACTCGTCTTAGCAATCGATAAAGCACCATCTGCTATAGCCGTAGTATTCCCTACACTGGTAACAGGGCCTGTTAAGTTCGCATTCGTGGTTACTGTTCCAGCATTACCAGACACACTACCAACTATAGGATTGGTTACCGTTAAGTTTGCCAAAGTACCTACACTTGTTAAACTAGACCCTGTTACTGTTGATGTTAAGGTTGTGCCAGTTAGTTCATTCGCAGCTACTGCTCCACCAGCTGCGGGTGTAGTCCAAGTTAAAGTTCCGCTACCTGTGGTGCTCAATACTTGATTAGCGGTCCCATGTGAATTTGGATAAGTTACTGCACCAGCCGTAATAGTACCGCTGGTTTTTACATTTGTTATACTACTATTGCCAAGTGTTACAGTATTTGACCCATTTCCAATTGCGTTATACCCGATAACAATTTCATTAACTGCATCATTTGCTAATGGCCTAGATAATGCTCCAACTAAAACGGAATTATTAATTGCTGTATTATATGTTGCATTATCGGCAATATATCTTCCTGAAAAAGCACCAAGAACTGCATTGTAATTACCTGCAGTATTTCTATCTATAGCAGCGACACCTATTGCAGTGTTGTTACTTCCTGTGGTGTTGGAAATAAATGCCTGATAGCCACTTGCTGTATTGTAGTCTCCGCTTGTAATTGAACTCAATGCACCTATCCCAACGCCTGTATTGTAAGTTGCAGCACTCAAAGTTCCTGTAGTTTTGTGCCCTACCAGCAAGCCTCCAGTAAAATCAGTTCCTTCGGTTTTAGATATTAGTTCTGTAGTAATCAATATCCAAGCACTGCCTGTGTAATAATAAAACCCCGCAGTTCCATCGGTTTGGTAAATTAATAAACCGGTTGCAGGTGAACTTATTGCATCTTTTTGAGTTGTAGTCATTCTTGGCACAAGAAATCCTTTTGTTGTACTGGTTACATCAAGTAGCGATGTAGCAGCTGGAGTTGTTGTACCTATGCCAACTTGAGAAAATGCAATGTTTGTTAAAAAGAAAAATAGTAAAAATGTTTTTTTCATAAATCTTTTTTTGTTTGAATAACAATTTTTTTAAAGGTGTGACTTGACCTAAGAGTAAATAAATTTGTGCCTATTGTCAAGTAAAAGTGGGTATTTAATTTTATTTTTTATTTCAAAAATAGCAACTTTTTAAATTCCGATTTATCGTTTTGGATGATTTTGTAATAATAAACTCCACTTGGTAAACTTCCAAAGTTAAATCTAACTTCGTGGAATCCTGCCTCCATTGGTTTGTTTAATATCTCTACAACTTCTTTTCCGGTTAAATTATATAATTTTATATTTGCAACTCCACTAACTGGTAATTGAAAACTAATCACTGTCTCATTGTTAAATGGATTTGGATAGTTTCCATCTATTACTATTTTGTTTGGGTTTAATCCTAATGTTATTTCTTCCTCTTTGTTATACTCAAACTTTCCATCTCTATCTATTTGTTTTAATCTGTATGAGTATCTTCCTTTTCTTATTCCATTATCTGTAAATTTATAATTTCGAATTATGTTGCTTGTTCCATTTCCTTTTACAAATCCTATCTTTGTCCAATTATTTATACTATTATCATTCCCTTGAATTATTTTTTTCTCAATATCAAATCCATAATTGTTTGTCTCGGTTATTGTTTCCCATGTTAATACCACATCTCCATTAAAAATGTTTACTTTAAAATTGGTTAATTCCACTGGTAGTGGTGCAACCGATCCTGCCAAAGAAATTTCATTTATTGTTTTACTCGAAATTGAATTACTTACAACATAATTACTTGTTGTTTCATTTGTTGTGCTTGTAATTGGATACCATGCAGTCCCATCATGATAATTAACCTGCAAGGTTGATTCGGTTAATCCACTTAGTTCAGCATCTTCGTAATTTACTTGTATTGTTCCACTAAAAGCATTTGTGGTTGGAGAGAATTGATAAACTCTTGCGACATAAGTTCCAGAGGTTGAGTTTGTAACAGTTGTATTTTTTGATAAACTTAAATTAGATAATGTAAAATCTGATGATGGAACTATCGTTAAATTAAGTGCGTTAAATGTTGTATTGGCTGTAATAAATAAATTCGTTCCGCTGGGAATAGTAAATACTTGTGCATTTAAATTTAATGCAATTAAAAATATAAAATATAATATTATGTTTTTCATTTGTTACTCCTTTGATGAATAATCTTTTTCAGATTTTGATTCAAGTTTGTTTATTTTCTTTTCCAATTTTGAAATAATTACTTCCTGCTTTTGCATTTGTTCTTGTTGCTCTTGTATTGCTTTTACCAAAATTGGTATTATTTCTGTTGTATTTAATCCCAAATGATCTTTATCCATATTTGTTACTAAATCATAATTTACCAACTTATTTTCTTCAACAACTTTTTTAACTTCTTGAGCAATAAATCCAAATGTCTTTTCTTTAGTTTTAGATCTGTTATAAATAAATTCAACAGGTCTTAATTTATTAATAAAATTAAGACCAATAGGTATATTTTTGATTGCATGTTTAATTTTCAGATCTGATACATTTGTCCAACTACCAAACATTCTGTATGTATCTCCAGATATTGTAACTTCATTACTTGCTGTAGCACTACTAGGATTTGCGTATTCACCAATACAAATATTGAATGAGCCCGATGTAATCTGATTACCTGCATTATGTCCTAATGCAAGGTTTCTAGATCCTGTTGTATTAGCACTTAAAGAATAAGAACCCAATGCAATATTTTCAACTCCAGTAGTATTTGCATTCATTGCGTTTTGGCCAATTGCAATATTAATTTGACCTGAAGTATTGTTATAAAGTGTACTTGGTCCAATTCCAATATTTGTGGTTCCACCACTAGAATTATAAAATGCATTTTCTCCTATACCAATTGAATTTGTAGTGTTACTACTGTTATACATTGAATTTTTTCCAATTGCAATATTATTAGAATTTGCTGTGTTATTCTTAATTGCTCGAAAGCCAATAGCAACATTATATTTAGTTGTGCTGTTTTGATAAAGTGCCTGATGACCTAAAGCTACATTATATTCACCTGAAGTATTCGATCTCATTGCTTCAGATCCTAATGCAATATTGGAAAACCCTTGAGTATTAGAGTATAATGAATTATATCCAATAGCAGTATTACTGTCACCAGACGTAATAGATTGCAGTGAGCCAATTCCGACACCAATATTATAATCTGCACCACTTGAATGTAGCGTCCCGGTTGTGTTGTGACCTAACAAAAAACTATTTGTAAAATATGTGCCACCAACTTTTGTTGTTAAATTATTCGTAAGTAAAATCCACGCACTACCTGTGTAATAATAAAATCCTGATGTTCCATCTGTTTGGTAAATTAATAAACCTGTTGCAGGTGAACTAATTGCATCTTTTTGAGTTGCTGTCATTCTTGGCACAAGAACTCCTTTTGTTGTACTGGTTACATCAAGTAGCGATGTAGAAGCTGGAGTTGTTGTACCTATGCCAACTTGAGAAAAAGAAATATTTATTAAAAATAAAAATACAAATATGAATCTATACATAAATCCTCCTTGGGTTAAATTATTAATTAATATTGTGTTTTACATTTGTTACTCCTTTGATGAATAATCTTTTTCAGATTTTGATTTTAGTTTGTTTACTTCTTTT
>SXGU01090099.1_pt1 | contig 34349 bp, 23 predicted proteins | sample 3174531 | NCBI WGS metagenome assembly SXGU01 (sample SAMN11356863, study PRJNA531348) | freshwater metagenome | isolation source: freshwater sample F1-140 | place: China: Fuxian Lake, Yuxi | collected 2017-12-25 | reverse complement strand
GACGTTCATGGGGCCGGCGTACAGCGAGGGAGAATTAATCGGGTTTGGCTACGCGCTCGAGCAGGTGACCAAGGCGCGCCAGGCGCCCACGTATCAGGCGACGCTCAATCCGTAGCTACTTGGTGACGGTAATCGTGACCTGGCCGTCGACGGTCAACGCGCCGTCGTCGGCGCGGGCCCGGAGGACGTAGACGCCCGGCTCGCTAAAGGTGACCTGCACGGCCACCCGACCATCCGCGGCCATCGCCGGCGGTGCCCAAATCGGCGCCCACGGCGAGTTCGCGCCTGTCCGCGTGTCTTCCCAGGACATCACCTGTTCGGGGCTGAACGTCACCTTGCCAGGTCCACGATAGACATACCACGTGAGGTGCAGCCCGACATTCTTGCCGACGGTGGCACGGGCCGGTGGTTGCATCGCGCGGTTGGCGCGAACAGGATTTTCTGAGTCAGGTCGTGATTCTACCGTCGTGTCGCGGCGCGAACCCACGTTTGCCACCGCTGCGCCCGACAGTCCAGACGCCCGGCGCCTGGGAATGCCGTCGTCAGCCACCACCGTTGTGAGGGTCACCAGTTGCCAGACCTTGGCGTCCAGCGTCTTGCGGCCCTGCACTTCGATGGTGGGAGGCTTGTTCGACCGAATCTCCGGACTGCTGGTGCCGGCGCCCAAGGCGCCGGTCTCCGACGCACGCACGATATCGTCGATCTGGTAATCGAGCCGCAGGCTGGCGAAGGCTTTTTCGGTTTTGCCCTGCGTGGTCAACGTCCAGACCAATTCACTCTTCTCGGTGAATCCCTGGGGTACGGGCACGCGGAACGCGAAGCGATTACGTCGCGGAAGAAAGTGAGTGGGCTGCCCCTGGTCGGCCGGTCCAAGGTTGAAGCCGTTGTCGGGACCGACGGGGACGTCGACCTCTTCTTCCCAGTTGCGATTCATGTAGCCGAAGACGAAGTACGTCGCGCCGTCGGCGCCGATTTCCCAACCTTCGAAGGCGGGCGATACGTTCTGCCCCCGCGAGTACGAGAGGGATTGCGCGGCGGGTCGGCTGGCGGCGCAAATCACCGCCACCAGCATCAACAGCGCGAGACCGGCGCGCCGCATTACTGCTGCTGCCTCGGTGTGGCGACCGGCGGCTGCGGCGCGATGTTGCACAAGGGACAGCCAATGACCACGCTATTGCGCGTGAGTTTGAGTTTTTCGCGTCGAGCGGCCATCTCGGCGGCGAACTGCTCGTCGGTCAAGGACACGCGATTGCCCAAGTCGATAAACATATTGGCCACCGACCGGTTGCCCGACCCCTGCCAGTTGCGTGGGTCGGGAACGTTCTTGTTCGACGGCGAATTATCCATGTAACCGATGATGTGGAGGATGGTGTCCTTGGGCAGTAGCGGGGCGGAGTCATTGTCATAGTCGTAGCCGCGCACCCAGTTGTGGTCGTAGCCGACGCAGTTGATGGTCTGGATGTTGTAGCCCCAGATCGCCTCGAGGCACATGCGGGCCCCGGGCGCATGGAGGTGGGGTTCGAACGACAGAATCTTGGTGTTTTCCTTCAGCAAGGCATAGGCATGGAGCTGCTGGCCGGGTTCCATGGCCTTGATGTCGATGTCGACGCCGTTGCCCAGCGCATACGTGGCACGACGGTACTCCGGCTGGTATCCCTTCGGCATGAACTTGAACGCAATCTCGAGACGCGCCGTGGTGTCACGGCCGTTGGAGTGGAGATGAACCGAGTCTGAGACGATGCTCGAGCCGGCCTTGAGGAGGCGCGCCGACTTGGCATCAAAGAAATCGGCTTCGCGCCCCACTTCATGCACCGGCCAGGACGTGCTGTCGTCGTCCGCCGCCGGATCGACCGGGCTGGCGTCGTCTGCAATCACGCGTGTGCTCCAGATCATGTGGTGGAACACGAACCGCCCACCCACGGTTTTGCGGTCGGTGCCGCCTGAGCCGACGTCGTTGACCTCCCGCACCTCGAGCGCGGACACGTAGCGGTCCTCCGTCAAGCCCGTCGGCACGCGCGGAATCTCGCCCCACCAGTCGGGCGACGTCCCTTTGACGACCAGATCCTTTGTGCGCACGACCAAGTCGGGGGTGCCGATTGACCATTGCGACTGGTCGTTCCACACGCGCGGCGCGGGCATGTCGGTCGGATTGCCGCGCGGCGCACCGTTATCGGCCCAGCGGGCAATCTTGCTGATTTCTTCGGCGCTCAGCGACGGGTCATTCTTGAAGTGCTGGATGCCGAGGTCCTTCTCGACATACCATGGCGGCATCACGCCCGCGCGCGGGCCGATGCCGGTCCGCTGCTTGATCGACCGGGCCCATGGACGCACCTGCTCGTAGGTCTGGAGGGACATGGGCGCCACGCCCTCACCGCGATGGCAGTTCTCGCAACTGCGCTGCAGGATCGGTGCGATGTCTTTGGTGTAGGTCACCTCAGCGCCCGCGACCTGTGGCGGCGCGGCCGTCACAGCGCCTGGCCGCGCGCCGCCGCCGGCCGTGACCAGCGCGAGTACGAGTCCGATTGCGACCGTCCAGCCGATTCGCATCTCAGCATTCACCACGTTGGACTCCTTGCGACAAATGAACGAACTACCTGACGCTATCGTTGGCCGAGTGATGACGGGGTGCTGTCTTCAACCTTGTGGTCGATTGTATACAAGACACCGCCAAAAGCGGCCGCCACCGCCAGTCCCAAGATCAGCTTGGTCCGTTTCCGTACCCCACTGGCGGCGAGACCTCCCGGGCTTTGAGCGAACCGCGGTCCGATTGTGAGGCGGACCGGTGCTGGTCGGATGGACTCGGCGCGAGCCGCCTGACGGACGGCCTGCTTTCCTGACTCCAACACGGTGGGACCAGCCACGGCCAGCGAGACGTGACCGAACGAAAACAGCAACGCGACGGCGAACAAGCGCTTCATCGAAGTCTCCTCACCACGCGACCACATTAAAACGAAAGAGTCGCCGACACGCGCAGCAAGCGCGCGTCCAAGAACGACGTCGGCCGCTGCCACCGCGAACCGTAGGCGGCCACGACGCCCTGAATCGAACTGGAGTTCAACGCATTGTAGACGTCGAGACTGGTGACCAGGCGCGACCAGCCGACAGTGAACGTTTTGTTCAAGGCGAAGTCGAGCTGAGTAAAGCGATCACCGAAGACTGAACGCGGCGTGTAGAGCGGAATGGTGACCGACGCAGCGTTCAGTGACGCGGTGCGAGTCGGGCTGACGAACTGCACCTGCGCGCGCGTCACCGCGAGCGTGGCCTGAATATCGGCGCCCGGCGTGTTGCGATAGATGAAGCTTGCGTTCAAGCCGACCGGCAGGGGAATGCTGCCTCTGACGCGGACGTCCAGCAGGTTGCTCCACGAAGTCACGATACGGCAGTTGGGACCTCCAGGGAGCTGGGCCCCAGTGATCCCGGCGGGCTGGTTCGGAATATCAACCGTATAGCAGTGGTCGTCGACCTGACGGCCGACGTCGACACCGCCGCCAAGACGAATGCCCTTGGGCAGCCGGCCGTTGGCGGAAAACGTAAAGCCATCCCAATAGCGCTGCTGCTTACCGAATTCGCGGCTGTCGGTGACCCGCAGCGTGCCTTGGCCAAACAATTCGGGCTTCACGTCGTAGAACCCGCAGATCCGGTTGCCGCCGCCATTGGGGAGCCGCGGATCGGCTGGCGCGGTGATGCAGTATTCGTCGTAGCTATCCTTGTTGAGCAGCGTGTTCTCGGTGACCTGAAACACGCCGTCCCAGTTGCGGTTGTAGCCGGCGCTCACCGACAACCCTTGAATAATTTCGTGCTGGATCTCAGTAAAGAAATCCCATAAATAGTCGCGGTTGCTGTTGGTGACCGACCTATCAAAGAGGGTCGCCGTGGGAATGAACTTGCCGAAGTTCTCGTTGGAGATCCGTTCGCACTCGCCGTTGGCCTGAAAGTTGGCGAGGTCGCAGTCCGGGATGAAGTTCCGGTTCACATCGTTCCAGACACGGTTCGCCGCGTTGATCGACGAACTGAATGGATGGAACCGTCGCGTGAGATCGCTGCGGGTCAACTGGTTGTAGCGACCCATCGACACCTTGAGGGCTGTTCGGCCGTTACCGAAGACATCAAACGACGCGCCAACGCGCGGATTGAAATCCGACCATTCGGGAACACCCTTGAGCTCTTCAACGCGGCGGGCTGGAACAAATGGCCCGGCTGGCAGGTCGGCCTCAGGATAGCCCATGCTGACGTAGTCCCACCGCAACCCGAGGTTGAGCGTCAGGCGCTTGACTGTCCAGGCATCCTGTGCGAAGACACCGATCTCGGCGTTCTGCCGTTCCTGCTGGAGAAAGGGCTGGGCGTAATACTGAATCGCCGCGGGCCGCCCGTTCAGGAAATCGTAGTTCAGGCCGTCGGTATGGTTGCGCGAGCGGGATTCGTCGTTGAACGCCTGCTCGTTGGAGATGCCCACCTTGAGGTTGTGGCTGCCGCTGACGTACGACACCGAGAAGCGTTGCGCGCTGCGACCCGTGCGGGCGATGGGCGCCGTCAGCAAGCTCGTCGCGCCGTAGCGGAAGTTGGTGCTGAGCTCGAGAATCGACCGATCGTCTCGGGTCACGCCGGTTTCGGCGAAGTTGACCCAGTTGGCGACCTGCCACGAGGCGCCGGCTTCGAGCAGCAGCTTGCTCGTGACCGGCGCCGTCCAGGTGCCCTGTACGACACCGGAGGGCCACCAGTCCCACCCGCGTTCCGACTCGATGGCGTTGGCGCCAGTGAACGGGCCGGTGGTGCAGCGGCAGGACTTCTGAATGTCGCCATAGAACCCGAATCGATTCTTGGGGGTGGCCTGCCACGTGGTGCGCAAGGAGTGGTTCCGATACCAATCAAAGCTGGACGCTGGGCGGTCCAAATCTGGCTCATAGGCGATGGTGGCCGTGCCGGGAATACCAGACTTGCCCTGCAGCTTGTTGAAGAACGCCCCGGGCTGGTTCACGCGCGATCCCCACCGTGCGATGGCGCCAAAGAACCACACTTTGTCGCGCAGAATCGGGCCACCCAACTGGCCACCCATGCGGTAGATGTTCTGAACCTCGGCCGCACTCGTAATCCCGAACGCCCTGATTGTATCGTCCAGGTTACTGCTTTGCATGGCGCCGTTCGACAAGAACCCGTCGATCGTGCCGCGGAACTCATTACTGCCGCTCTTGGGAATCGCGTTCAACGACGTGCTGCCGGACCCGGATTCGGCGCCCATGCCGCTGGTTTCCAGCTGCATCTCGGCGATGGTGCCGCTGTCGGTGATGTAGCCCACGCCCGAACCTTCCCCGATGAAATACTGATTGCGAAAGCCGTCGAACGAGGCGCGGGTGCCGGTCTTGCCGTGAAAGAACGTATAAGCGCCCTGCGCCGACCACGTGTCGCGCGTGCCACCCACATCGGCTTGGGTCGAGGCAAAGCCAGCCGTGACATACGCGAGGGTCTGCAGACCGACGTTGCCGCTGGGCAGCGCATCCAGATCAGCCGTCGTGAGCGTCTGCTGTTGCCGCACGTTCTGGGTGTCGACCACCGGTGCGGCGCCGGTGACCGTGATCGTCTCCGAAATCGAGCCCACCGCCAGGCTCACGTTGACCGTGCCGGTAAACCCGGAACCCAACTGGATGCCGTCGCGCACCACGGTCGAAAACCCGGGCAGGGTAAACGTCACCGTGTAGCTGCCAGGCCGGAGATCGACGATGTTGAATCGCCCTTCGCCGTCGGTAGTCACCGAGCGCACCTTCTCGATCAGGGCCGGACTTGCGGCCTCGACCGTGACGCCGGGCATCGCCAGACCGCCACTGTCGCGCACGACACCCGCCAGTCCGCTCGCTTGTTGCGCCCACGCAGCGCATGGAACCAAGCAGAGAATCGCTAGCGCGACCAGAAGTGGAACCTGACGATCCGACCGTCCGACCTTCAATCGTGCCACTGGGCCTCCCTTGGCCTGAACTGTAATACGTGCGGGAGACTATACTGTCTCCTCTGACAATTGCAACGGTAAAAAACCAGTTTCCAGGTGCCGGCGTGAGCCGCGGGCTGGTGCTCGCGTACGGTCTGCTTGCCACCCCAGCGTCAGCGCAGCCTGTTCCTGCTCCTGTTTCGACTCCGATTCAAATTGCCGTTCGGGACGCTCAAGGCCGGCCGTCATTGCGTGCCATCCGCGCGGCGTCGCCGATCCAGATCGACGGCAGGCTGGACGAGGCGGTCTACGGCGCCATCACCTCAATCGACGACTTCATCCAGATGGAACCGTCCGGCGGCCAGCCGGCATCGGAGAAAACCGAAGTCTGGGTCTTCTTCGACGACCGCCACCTCTACGTCACCATGCGCGCGTGGGAGTCGCGGCCCGAACTCAAGGTCGCCAACGAGATGCGCCGCGACAGCAACAACATCCGCGTGGGCGACAGCGTGGCGTTCTCCCTCGACACGTTTCACGACGGCCGCAACGCCTACCAATTCGAGATCAACCCGCTCGGCGCCCGCACCGACGGCCAAAGTTCTAACGAGCGGCAGTACAACAGCGACTGGAATCCGGTCTGGGACCTGGCGGTTGGCCAGTTCGACGGCGGGTGGACCATGGAAGCCGCCATCCCGTTCAAGTCGCTGCGCTACCAGCCGGGCGCCGCCCAAGTATGGGGCTTCAATGCCCGCCGTACCAACAAGTGGAAGAACGAGGTCGCGTTCCTGGCCCGCATTCCGCCGGCCTTCGGCATCGGCCGTGGCAGCTTTGCCGCGTCCTTGTTTCCATCGCTCACCGGCATCGACGCGCCGCCGGGTTCGAAGAATCTCGACCTCAAGCCCTACGGTATCGCCGACCTGACCACCGACCGGGCGTCGTCGCCGGCGAGAGCCAGTGATCCCGGCGCTGAGGTCGGCTTCGACGTCAAGTACGGTGTCACGCAGAGCGTGACCGCCGATCTCACCTATAACACCGACTTCGCCCAGGTCGAAGCTGACGAGCAACAGGTGAACCTGACGCGCTTCAGCCTGTTCTTTCCAGAGAAGCGCGAGTTCTTCCTCGAGAACCAAGGCACGTTCGCGTTCGCGGCCTCGGCGACCAGCGCCGGCGGTCAGCCGACCGGCGACACGCCGATTCTCTTCTACAGCCGGCGCATCGGCTTCAGCCAGAACCAGGCCGTCCCGATTCTGGCCGGGGGCCGGTTGACCGGCCGGGTCGGCCGGTTCAGCTTCGGGGCCCTCGACATCGGCACCCGGCAGGCGCCTCAGGCACGAGCGGCAGCCACCAACTTTGCCGTGCTTCGCCTGAAGCGGGACATCCTGCGGCGAAGCAGTGTCGGCATCATGGCCACCACCCGGTCGGTGGCGCAGGGTGGGACGGGATCAAATGATGCCCTCGGGATCGACGGCACGTTTGCGTTCTTCGCCAATCTCGCGGTGAACCTGTATTGGGCGAAGACGCGGACTCACGGTCTGACCGACAGTGATACCAGCTACCGCACACAGATGGAGTACGCCGGCGATCGCTACGGCCTGACGCTCGATCGCCTGGTCGTCGGCGACAACTTCAATCCAGAGGTCGGATTCGTGCGGCGCGACAACATCCGCGAAAGCCTCGGCCAGCTTCGCTTCAGCCCGCGGCCAAAATCGATCAAATCGATTCGCAAGTTGTCCGGTGTGGGCACTTTCACCAACATCGACGACTTGGCCGGGCGTCTGCAGACGCGGACACTCGACGGCGAGTTTGCCATTGAGTTCCAGAACAGCGACCGGTTCAGCGTCGGTGTCAGCGACAACGAGGAACGGCTGCCCCGACCGTTTACGGTGACGCCGACCAGTAGAATCCCGGTCGGCCAGTATCAATTTGCCGTGGCGCGCGCCGGGTATGCGCTGGGGCAGCAACGGCCGATCTCCGGCACCATCGCGGTGGAACGCGGCGGGTTCTACCACGGCGATCGAACCAGCCTCACCTTCAGCCGCACCCGTGTCAACCTGACGCCGCGGTTTTCGCTCGAGCCGAGCGTCTCGGTCAACTGGATCGACCTGCCGGGTGGCTCTTTTCGGACCACGGTCGGCGGCTCGCGCATCACCTACACCATGACGCCGTTGATGTTCGCGAGCGCGCTGGTGCAGTACAACTCGGTCAGCCGCCGCGTCAGCACCAACGTACGGCTGCGGTGGGAGTACCGGCCGGGGAGCGAGCTGTTCGCGGTCTACAACGACGAGCGCGACACGATCGGCCAACGGTTTCCAGATCTGCAGAACCGCGCGTTGATCCTCAAGGTCACGCGTCTGTTTCGCTTCTGAGCATGGGCCGCTCGGTGAGACGCAGCGGTTTGGGTTGGGCGATGGTGGCGTGCCTCGCCGGTACTGTCGCCGTGCCTCGCGCCACCCAGCCGCCGGTCGCGATCGTCTTCGCGGATGTCACCGCGGCAGCGGGGATCGGGTTCACCCACTACAACGGCGCCGCCGGCAACAAGTGGTATCCAGAACTCTTTGGCGGTGGTGTGGCGGTCCTCGATCTGGACGGCGACACCTGGCCCGATCTGTTGTTCGTCAACGGCAGAGACTGGCAGCCTGGCGGCCGTCGCGCCCGACACGGCCTCTATCGCAACAACCGTGATGGCACGTTCGCCGATGTCGTGTCGGGCAGTGGCTTCGACACGGCTGACGTCTACGGCCTCGGCGCCACGGTGGCCGACTACGACAACGACGGCCGCGACGATGTTTTCATGACGACGGTTGATGGCGGGCGGCTGTTCCACAACGATGGTCGCGGCCGGTTTGCCGATGTCACCGCGAAGGCCGGCATCCGAAACCTCGAGTTCGCGGTCAGCGCGGCATGGCTGGACTACGATCGTGATGGCCTTGTAGATCTGTTCATCGGCAATTACGTTCAATGGTCCGCCGGTCACGAGGTGGTGTGCGCACAGGAAAGCGTGCGCGGGTACTGCGGCCCCAATGCCTATCGACCCCGTGCGCCGATGCTGTATCGCAATCTCGGCGGCGGACGGTTCGAAGATGTCACGGCCCGCGCCGGTCTCGATCAGGCGACCGACAAGGCCATGGGTGTGGCCGTACTCGACTACAACACCGACGGCTGGCCGGACATCTTCGTCGGCAGCGACCGCGTGCCGGCCAAGCTGCACCGCAACGACACCAAGGGACGCTTCGTGGACGAGGGCGTGCGGGCCGGCGTCGCGCTCAGCGAAGATGGCGCCACCCGCGCCAACATGGGCGTCGACGCGGCCGACTACGATCGCTCAGGCCGGCCCGACATCGTCGTTGGCAACTTCCTGAACGAGATGCTCGGTCTCTATCGCAACCGCGACGGCGCTGGGTTTGTCGACGTGGCGCCGCGATCGACCGTTGGCCGGGCGAGCCTGCTGTCGGTGACGTGGGCGGTGTTTTTCTTCGACTACGATCTCGACGGCTTCCTGGACATCTTCGCGGCCAATGGCGGCACCGACGAGTCGCAGGGCATGGATGCGCGGGCGACCGTGAACCAACCGCCACTCGTGCTGCGCAACACCGGCAAGGCGACGTTCGAAAACACGACAGCGAGCCTGGGCGCCGCTTTGAATCGGCCGATCATGGGCCGTGGCGCGGCGCACGCGGACTTCGATGGCGACGGCGACCTCGATCTCGCCGTGGCGACGTTGAATGGACCGGCCTACCTGTTCCGCAACGACGGCGGGAGCCGGAACCAATGGCTGCGGGTGCGCACGATCGGGTCACGATCGAACCGGAGCGGCCTCGGTGCCGTCGTGCGGGTGACCAGCGCGTCGGGCACGCAATCGCAGACGGTCCGCAGTGGATCGAGCTATGCCTCCCAGAGCGAGCTGGCGTTGACATTTGGCCTGGGGCGGGACACGGTCGTCTCGACGCTGGCCGTGCAGTGGCCGTCTGGGATGACGCAGACGTTCACCGCGGTTGGCCCGAATCAGGTGGTCGTGCTTGAGGAAGAGCGTGGCCTTCGGGTTACCGCCCCGTCCGCGCCAGCACGCCTAGCTCCTCTTCGATGAGCCGCTTGAAAAAATCAAACGGGGGAAGAAAAGCCGGCCGGTCAGGCGCCAGGCGACCGTTGATCAAAAACCTCGGACCCGCCCGGAGACCATAGCGGTGCGCCTCGTCCAGCGCCTGCCGCACCACTTCTCGCGTGTCGCCGCGGTCGATGCACGCGTCAAACACCATCTGGTCGAGCCCCAGATCAGTCGCGACCCGTTTGTACTGATCGCCGCCGAGGACACCGGGCGGTATGAGGAGCGCGTCATGATAAGTCCAGAACTGCCCCTGCCGCAGCGCGCACTGTGCCGCCTCGGCGGCGGCCACTGACGAAGCGCCGAGCGCCGGCAAGTTCTTGAACACCAGCTGCAGCCGGTCGCCGAACGTCTCGCGGATGCGACCGAAGGCCCGCGCCAACCTCGCGTACTCGAGGTGGTGAAAATCGCCAAACGCCACCAATTCAATCGGCGCCGTGGCCGGTCCCAGCGCCGCATCCTGCCCCGACCGCTCCACCGTCACCCGCGGCGCGGCGAGCAATCGCTCGGTGCGCGTCGAGAGCTTCATCAGTTCCTCGAGGTAGCTCATCTTCGCCAGCTCGGGTTCGGTGATCCGCGCGAGCCATGCGCGCAGCGACGGCCGCAGTTGCTCCAGGGTGGCGCCTCGCGCGCGGTTGCCGAGTCCTTCGTACAATGCGGCCACCGCCGAATCGGGGGCTCGAATGATCCGCTTCGGAATCTCCTCCGCCAGCAGCGCGTCGATCGACAGGCGGCGCACTGCGGCCTCCTGCGCCAACAGTTCATCGCTCACCATCGAGTCCGCGATCTGGCGCCGCATCTCGTAGATCTGGCGTTTCACGTCAATGTAGCCGGCGGGATCGATGCGCTGCCATTGACGGTCGATCTCGGCCACCGTGATGATCCGATCGCCGACTTGCACGGCGCGGTCGGCGCCCGCCGGCGACGAAGTGCCACCCGAGGGGATCGGAGTGGCGGTGGCAGGCAGGTTGGCACCGCGCTTGGGCTCGCCGCCGCCGAGGATCAATGGGAATGAGCTGGTGTCGAGCGGACCGCCACCGCGACTGACCGTGAGCAAATACTCGCCCGGCGGCATCGCCGCCACCGGTACGGCCGCCGCGATTTGGGTGTCACCAATCGCCCGAAGAGGCAACGGGACCAGATCGAGCGTCACAAATGGGCTCGGCCCGAAGTGCGCGCCGGTAATCATGACGGTCTGGCCGTCGGCTTCGGGTGTGGCGCCGGTCACGGCGAGTGGCAGCGGAATGGGGGCCGTCTGGGCCAGGCCCGCGAGCGCCGCGGTCGACAGCCACCAGGCGATCGACGCGAGGATCGTCATGGCACCTCGTCTGCCGTCCACGGCGTGCGGCACGGCTGGCCGCGTTGGTAGAGTGCGAGGTTGTTGGCCAGGCGCACCGCGACCTCGGTGAGGCCGGCGTTGCGCGCTGCCGCGATCAGATCGCGCTGCACGGTGGCGGCCTGTTCGAATTGTCCGAGTTCCGCAAGCGTCATCGCCATGGTCGCCCCGAGATCGAGGGTGCGCTCCTGCTTCAATAATTCCTGCATCATGCCCATCGCGCGCCGGCCATCCCGGACCCGATCGTCGGCCGCGGTGGCGAGCAATCGCGCAACGGCATGGGCAAAGAAGGATTGTTCCGTCGTGCCTTTGGCCACCTGCGTCATCCCGTCCTGTAGCCGGTCGAGGGCCTCCCGATATCGTTGCAGTTGAGCCAGTGCGATGGCGTAGCCGAATCTCGCCTCGGCAAGATCGGGCTGGGCCGCCACCACCTGCTCGTAATGTGGCAGCGACTCACTGGTTCGTCCCACGCGGCGCAACCCTGCTGCCAGTCGCAGCCGCGAAGCCGTGTCGGCCGGCCGCGACTTCAGCGCCGCCGAAAACCGTCCGATGGCTTCGGCATGCTTTCCTTCGGCTTGCAGCAACACGCCCAGACTATACTGCGCCAAGTGGTAGTCGGGGGACCGCCGCACCGCTTCTTCGAAGTTCACCTTGGCGCCGTTGCTGTCTCCCAATAAGTGCAGCGCGGTGCCCAGGCGATGCAGGAGGGCGGCGTTACCAGGTGCCACCTCGAGTCCCCGTCGGAACAACGCCGCGGCCTCGGTGAAGTCCTTGCGATCGAGGGCGCGAATGCCTCGCGACTCATAGGCCTGAGGACTTTCGAGCAGCTCCTCCAATTCCACCATCAGGGGATCGGCCGGCAGAATCTTATGGTCCTCGCGCCGCCGCAGGTGCGCCTCCGCTTGTTCGGCGTTGCCTAGGCCACGATACGCCAACCCGAGCGGATAGTGCGCGGCCGCCGCTCCGGGATCCTGGGCCAGGACTTCCTCGAGATACGTTACGGCGCGGCGGTAGTCCTGTTTCGCAAGCGCCGTGCGTCCCATTCCAAACCGCGCCGAGAGGGAGGTGGACTGCCGCGAGAGTGCACGCGCGAAGTGCGGCTCGGCTTCGGCCGCTTGTCCCCGCGCCAGGCCCAGCTCGCCCAGCCACACGAGTGAGGCTACATCGTCGGGCTGCAGTGCCAGCGCGCGCGCGAAGAAAGTCGTCGCCGTTGCGAGTTCACCCCGATTGCGGTTCAAGTGCCCGAGATAGTAAGGCCAGCGGGCGTCGGATGGCGCAAGCACCTGGGCGTTCCACAGGTACGGCTCCGCCGCATCGGGCAGATCGGCAGCCATCAACAGTTTGCCGAGCGCACCATACGCGCCAGCGACCTCGACCACCTGGGTCTGCCAGTCATCGATCGTCCGCGTCAACCCCGCGTGCGACGCGCCGATCTGGCTCTGCACCGACCCTGACATGTTCGACAGATCGGGCAGGGTCACCGGGCGCAAGGCGAGGCCGGCAAACCGGGAGGTCTGTCCCCACGCCGGTAGCCAGGCCGGCCAGGTCGCAGTCCGCGACAACGCATAGCTGCCGGCCCCGATCAGCAGTGCCACGGCGATGCCGGCCAACCGAGTGGGGCGTCGTCGGACAGGGTGGTCGCGATGCTTCACCGACGCTCGCCTTCCGTGAGCGTTGTCCATCGATCGATGACGACGTCAGGCCATTCTTCGACACGGCCGTCCGGCCAGCGGACCTGCACCTTCGGCGATTCGGTCGACGTGCCCAGACCTACGAGCACGCGCGGATCGTTGGCCGACCCGTAGCTGCCGTCGGACCTCGCGCGGCGCCAGATGGTCGAGCCACCGGGTCGAATCACCGCGACGCGGGCACCGATCAGGTCGCGACCCGCGCCGCCGACGAGGCGCAAGCCCAGCCAGTGCTGCTGGTTGCCGAGGTGGTTGATCAGCAGGCGCGCGCGTCCGCCGCCGTTGCCCACCAGCACGTCGACATCGCCGTCGTTGTCGATGTCGCCGAACGCCGCGCCCCGGCCGGACTCGGACAGCTCGAACACGGCGCCGGCCTGGCGGGTCACGTTCTCGAACCGCCCGTCGCGCCGGTTGCGGAACAGCACCTTCTTCTGATCGTACGGAAACGCCGCCGCCGGGAGTGCCTCGTTCGCGACGATGGTGCCGTTGACGGAGAGAATGTCGAGCCAGCCGTCGTTATCGAAGTCGAACCACGCCGTGCCCCAGCCCGTGTAGGGCACACTCAGTTGACCCAGTCCAGATGCTGCGCTCACGTCCTGGAAGACGCCATGTCCATCGTTGGCGTAGAGGTTTGAGCCCTGGCCGGTGAGCTCGGTGATAAACAGGTCTTCATCGCCGTCGTTGTCGAAGTCGCCGGCGTCCACCCCCATGCTGGCTTCGGCCTTACCCGTGTCTGTCAGCGCGGCGCCGGCCATCAGCGCGTTGTCACGAAAGGTGCCGTCGCGCTGGTTGATCCACAGCAGGTTCTCCTCGCCATCGTTGGCGACGAAGATATCCATCCACCCGTCGCCGTCGTAGTCGGCGGTGGCGACGCCCAGCGCCGGCCCGAATGTGCCGCCGACGAGCGCCGTCGCGCTGACATCGACGAATCGGCCCCGGCCCTGATTGCGGTACAGGCGATCCGGCTGACCACCGTAGATTTGCGGCGGGCAGTAGTCGCGAGCGCCCGCCATGTTCGGGCAACGCGTCTCGTTCTGCAGCGTGTAGTTCGCGTTGTTGCCGACGTAGAGGTCAAGCCAGCCGTCTCGGTCGTAGTCTAGGAACGCGGCCGACACGGCGAAGCGTCCCGATGTGTCGTGAAGGCCGCGGGCCTTCGACTGATCGGCAAAGGTCCCGTCGCCGTTGTTGCGCCACAGTTGATTGACGCCGAAATTGGTCAAGAACAGATCGACCCAGCCGTCGTTGTCGATATCAGCCGCAGCCACGCCCAGGCCGAATCGATCGGCGATGATGCCACTCGCGTCGGTGACGTCGGTGAAGCGCAGCTCGCGCGCGCCCTCGTGAACTCGAAGGTCGTTTCGGTACAAGTGGCCCTTGAGCGCCCTCGGCTCGGTCGCCTCGAGCGTCCGTCCCTGAACGAGGTAGACGTCAAGATCGCCGTCGTTGTCGTAGTCAAACAGCCCGACGCCCGGTGGCAGAATTTCGGGATAGTGGAAGCGTCCCGAGGCACCGTTGACGTGCACGAAGTCGATGCCTGCCGCTTGCGCGACGTCGGTGAACCAGGCGTCTTCGGTCTGGCGCGCGTCGGTGCCCGCGCCTGGGGCCGGTGGACTCGGCGTGCGACCGCAGCCGGCCACCAGCCACATCGCCAGTGGCGCCCACATCAACCTCGGCATGAACCGCATCAGCTCGTGAGCCGGCGCTTGGCCGCTTCGATGCGTTCCACGTTCCACTCGTACGACATGAGGGCCGGCTGGTCGGTTGGTTGTGGCGGGAACTGGTGACCGGCATAGACGGGGTAGGCCTCCGTCCGCAGGTGGGCGAGCAGGTGATGCCCCTGCCGCGCGGCACGTTCGTGGCGTAACGCGGTCACGTCCACGGGCGCCACGACGATGCGCTCGCCTGGGCCGGGCGAGGCCTCGGCCAGCAGCCGGCCGTCGTAATCGATCACCTGAGACCCGCCGGGCCACGAGTAGGGTGGATAGTGCCGCAGGCTAGCACCCTGGTTGGCGCCAACGACGTAGGCCATGTTTTCGATCGCGCGCGCGCGGTTGATCACCGTCCACCAGTTCATCGGCTCGGTGGCGCCCCACGGGTCCATGTATGCGGACACCCGCAACAGCACCTCCGCGCCATTGGCGGCCAATTGGCGAATGGCCTCGGGGAACAGCCAGTCGTAGCAGATGGCGCAGCCGATGCGGCCGATTTCGGTGTCGGCCACCGGAAACAGCGGCTCGTCGTAACCCGGCAGGTCATGCGGACTCGACTGCAGTTCGTACGGGATCCAGGGATTGACCTTTCGATACCGGTAGAGCAGACCCTCTGGCCCGATCAGGCACGTCGTGTTGAACACCACGCCCAACCACTTGGGATCGCACTCGATCATCGAGCCGGTCTGGACATAGATGCCAAGGTCGCGCGCCTTGCGCGCGATCAGGTCGGTGTGCTCGTTGGGGATCGAGACCGCCAGCTTTTCGAGCAGCTCCGCCACCGTGGAAAAGACCGGAGCCGAGTGCGCGAACTCCGGGAACACAACGAGGCGCACCGGGAGAAACGGCCGGCTGCCAATCACCGCCGAGTCGATCAGGCTGAGCATGCGGTCGGTACTCGCCCGCATCTGCCGCCGGTCAGCCGGGTTTGGCATGTCGGTCTGGCAGGCGGCGACCGCGTAACGAATGTGGGCGGAGCTCATCTCAGCGGCCGGCCTCGTAACGGGTATTGAACCGGCGATGCAGCTCATCTCGTTGGGGCGAGGCACGGCCGGGCAGTGGCTCCACGGTCTCGCCATCCTTGGTGTAAAGGTCCATGTCCTTGCACCAGCCTCGCACTTCGAGGACGATGCGCCGTGTCCAGCCGGGCGGTGGTGGCGGCGGCGCGACGAACTCGAGATGCACTTCCTCGCCAGGACCAAAGATCGCCACCGCGTCATCGGTCGCGGCGACCAGCGGCTCAATGGCGCCGGTGGCGGTGTACCACCCGCGCGGGTGACGGGTATCGAGCAGCGGCGCGCGGCGGTCGTAGTCGTAGTGCGGCCGTCGTTGCGAGAGTGTCGTGCGGTGAGGAAACCCGGTGACGTCCAGGCGTGCGGCCGACACTGGCAGTCGCCGGTGCCGGACCGCCGGCACCGACTCCGGATAGGCGACGGCAAGGCGATCCCAGTAGATTTCCTGGGTGGTGGAGAGGCGCAGCGCACTGGCGCCGCGCGGCAACTTCGGCAGCGGCACGCTCATCTGCCGCGGCATGCCGGCGGGGTAGCCGAATTCCGGCAACACCATGTGCCACCGGCCGTCACGATCCCGCGCTTCGATCGAGGGCGCCCGGTAAGGCGCATTGGCCTGCCACGCCGCGAAGATGGTCTGGGCGTACGGATACTCGATCCACCCGTCGATGACGAGGAGCGGCGGCGTGCCGCCCGTCTCGAGGGGGCGGTCGAACTCGAGGGTCACCTGCGACTCGGCCGTGCGTCCGATGAAGCGCGGGTCGGCCGTCCCGGTGGGCGCGGCGACGTCGTCCGCGGTGATGATGGAGCGCGTGACATCCTCCCCCGACCGGGTCGTTGCTCGAGACGGCACGAGGTCGCGCGCAAAGAAGCGCGGTTCGCCGGTCGGCATGGGCCCCGCGATCGATTTGCGCTCGTCGAGTGTCATCTGCCAGCCGGGCGGCAGATCGTAGACGCTGAGCGAGGCCGCGTCGAGATAGGTGATCTCTTCCATCGGCTCGCCGAGCTTCAGCTGGTAGCGGCCGTCCTTCGGCACCAGGCTGCCGACCGGGAGCAGCACGTGTTCCGTGGGATACGGCTCGCTGTAGACGCCGGGCCGCTCGAGAAATCCGATGCCGCCGACGCCCAGCACGTCGGTCACGAACCCGAAGGTGCGGCCGTTGAACGCGAACAACACGGGACAGCTCGATAACTGCCGCTGCGTCTCTTCGATTCGGTGCACTTTACCCGCCGCGAGCGACAACTCGGTCTGGAACACGCCGTCGGACCAAGTGACGGCCAGGAAGTCGGCCTGGGCGGCGCCACCGAGTCCGAGTGCGACTGGCTGGAGGCTTTGCCCGGGGCCCGAATGCCATCGCCACGTGTTGAGCGCGGTCCAGTGGGAACCAGCGCGCACCGCCGCGCTGGCGCCAATGCCCGAGAGATTCGACCGCAACTGATCGCTGCGGCTGTCGCGGCCCGTCAACACCAGCGCGAGGAACGGATGGCGGCCGGGCCCTGGCCCCCAGACGACGGGCCCGCCGTCGGCTGGCAGGCCGATCACCGACGGTCCTCGCGCCGGATCGAGCAGGCCCAGCGTCCACGTCGCGGTCGCTGGACCCTGCGCGGTGAATTGGGTCGATCCCGATTGCCGTGCCGACGGATCGATCACCGCCCACGACGAGCCACGAGTCACGATCAGGTCGAGCGAGCCGTTGCCGTCGATGTCGGCCAGCGCCAGTTGCCGGACCGTGGCGGGGCCGCCGAGCGCGCCGGTGTCGCCGGCCGCCAGCTGTGCGGGTTGCCATACCTGCTGGCGATCGCGCACCCATCGTTCGATCCCGCGCGGGCCGTCGGTGTAGAGCTCCGTGTCGCCGTCGGCGTCAACGTCGCCCGCGAGCACCGTTTCGATTGCTGCGTTCGCGAGAACGTCCGTGCCGGGTGCACGGTGGTACTGCCACAGGCGGTCGTTGAGATAGAGGTCGTGGGGCGGTGTTTGCCGGATGACGATCAGGTCGGCGTCGCGATCGGCATCGAGGTCGGCGATCGCCAGACCTCGAGCGCCGCGCTCGTCGTTGGTCAAGCCGGCGGCGGCGGCGATGTTCCTGAACGTGCCGTCGCCGTTGTTGCTGAGCAGTCGAATCGAACCGCGGGCGCTCAGCAGCAGGATGTCGAGGTCGCCGTCATGATCGGCGTCGAACATCGCACCGTCAACGGCGGGCTCGGGCGCCACCGCGCCCGCCGCGCGCGTCACGTCGCGCCATACCCCGGACGTGACCTGCCGCCATAACTGGCTGCCGCCCTGCGAGCGGCCAAGAAAGACGTCGACCAGGCCGTTGTTGTCGTAGTCGCCCCACAGGGCGGTCCGCACACCAGCGACCGACGCGAGCGGGTGGCGGAGCTGCGGCTGGAACGATCCATCCGCGTCGCCGGTCAACAAGGCGTTGGGGGTGGTTCCGCCTCCGGCGCCGGCCGCGAAGACGTCGAGGGTGCCATCGCCGTTGACGTCCACGACCGTGATTGACGGCGACACTGGTGCACCGGATGGTCCTGATCGCCAGGGAAAGGGCTGGGCGACGAGCGGTGCCGCCGCGGCAAACGCGGATCCGGCTGGCATGGTTGAAGCGAACGCCGCCCGATCGCGATCGATCGTGATGGCCTCCGCCAGCGGCCCCATGTGCAAGTACTTGAACTCGGCCACCACCGCCTGCGGGTTGCGGTCCAGATCCTCGAAGCGCTGGAGCAGGTCGCGCCCCTCGTCGCCGCGTCCGAGCCGCTGCATCGCCTGAAACGCTCCGTAGTAGGCGCTACGGAGCAGAGGGTCGAGGGCAATGGCCTTGCGGTACCACAAAAGTGTCTGATCGGGCTGGTCGGCCGCCAGGCTGCGCGCCGCGAAGTAGGCCGCAAACGCATCCGGCGGATCGGCGTCGGCGACGTCGCGAAAATGAGGGAGCGCCTCCGCGGTCCGGCCATCGTTCAAGAGCAGCAACGCCAGGACGTAACGGCCACGCCGGTGTCGGGCGTCGATTGCCAGCACGCGTTCGCGCAGCACGCTTTCCGATCGCGCCAAGTCTTCAGATTTCTGCTGATTGAGGAGGGCAATGGCCAGATTGACCTGCGCATCGAGCGCATCGGGGCGCGCACTGGCCACGGCGCCAAACGCCTTCGCGGCGTCGGCATAGTCGAAGCGTCCCATTAACCCAACGCCTCGATTATTCTCGACGACCAGTTCGGGCGTAAGCGGTGAGGACGGGGCCGGACCCGGACCGCAGGCTGCTGAAACGCCCACGGCAATTGCGCACAGCAGCGGCGCGGCCAGAGCGAGAAAATGCAAAAGCATGTCAGCGCACCGGATTGTACTCTAGACTATGGCCGATGTTTCCCGTAGCGGCCTGGTTGGTCGCCGCCTACCTGGTCAACACCGCGTACGTCGCGGTGGCGGCATCGCCCACCATTTTCTACATGCTCAACGTGCTCGCCCACCTGTTGGGGGGCGTGGCGCTGACGGCCGTGATCTTCGCGCGTGCCCGCCGGTGGTTCGGGGCCGGTGTGGGGACCAGCGTGCTGTGCGGGGCGCTGGCGCTGGCGGCTGGCCTCGGTGTGTTTCTGGCCTGGCGCGGCAACACCACCGACATGCGGCTGGTGCTGGCCGCCCACATTGGCGCGGGCGCGGTGGCCGCGGTCGCGTTATCAATGCTGGTCGGTTGGCCCGTCGTCCGGGTGTCGAGCCTGGTCGTGCTGATCGCGATCGGCGGTGGTCCGTTGTGGCGCGCCCTGTCGCCACCGGGGGCCGACGATCGCATCGTGAATCCAGCCACACCACCGTTGACGATGGACCAGGAAGGTGGCGGCCCAACCTCACCGTTCTTCCCTTCATCGGCCAAGACCAACGTGGGCGGCATCATTCCGTCCAACTTCTTCATGGACTCGAAGGTGTGCGCGGATTGCCATCGCGACATCTACGATCAGTGGCAGTCTTCAATGCACCACTTCTCGTCGTTCAACAACCAGTTCTACCGCAAGTCGATCGAGTACATGCAGGACGTGGTCGGGACCAAGTCCAGCCGCTGGTGCGCCGGGTGTCACGACCACGCACTGATCTTCAGCGGGCGTTTTGATACGCCGATTGCGCAGCAGATCGACACGCCCGAAGCGCAGACCGGGCTGGCGTGCACGTCGTGTCACGCCATTCAACGCGTCGAAGGATCGATGGGCAACGGCGGCTTCACCATTGCCTACCCGCCGCTGCATCAACTGATGACGAGCCGCAATCCGGTGGTGCGCGCCGCCGACCGGTTCCTGACCTATCTCGATCCCGAGCCGCACCGCAAGACCTTCATGAAGCCGTTCATGAAGTTGGATGCCTCGGAGTTCTGTTCGACCTGCCACAAGGTGCATCTCGACGTGCCGGTCAATCAATACCGTTGGTTCCGGGGTTTCAACGACTACGATGCCTGGCAGGCGAGTGGTGTGTCGGGCCAGGGCGCGCGCTCCTTTTACTACCCGGCCAAGTCGTCCACCTGTGTCGACTGTCACATGCCGCTGGTCCCCTCACGGGATGCCGGTAATCATGCCGGCCAGGTACACTCACACCGCTTCCCGGCCGCCAATACGGCCGTGCCGTTCGTGAACCACGACACCACGCAACTGGCGACCACCGAGGCGTTTCTCAAGTCCGGGTTCATCACGGTCGACATCTTCGCGGCCTCTCCCGTCCCTGAAACCGAGATGGCGGCCGCCATCAGCCAGGACGGTCCGACCTCGCCGCAGGTGATGAGCTCCTTCGCCGCCGGCGAAGAGGTGGAAGCGACCGGTCCGGTGGTGCTGCGCGATCTGGGACCGGTGCTGGCGCCGCTCGACCAGCCCGGTGCGGCGTTGCCAAAGGGATCGACGGTCCGCGTGGATGTGGTTGTTCGCACGCGGAAGATCGGCCACTTCTTCCCGGGCGGCACGGTGGATGCGTTCGACGTCTGGCTCGAGCTGCAGGCCCGCGATGCACGCGGGAAGCTGGTCTACTGGAGCGGCCGCGCCGAAGACGAGGGGCGTGGCGCCGTTGAGCCGGGCGCCCATTTTTACCGGTCGGCGCAGCTTGATGCCGACGGCAACGCGATCGACAAACGAAATGCCTGGCAGACACGGAGCGTGCTGTACGTGCGGCTGATCCCTCCCGGCGCCGCGGATACCGCGCACTTCCGGATGGCGATCCCGCCCGACGCGGAGGGGCCGCTGACTTTGACCGCGAAGCTGAACTACCGCAAGTTCGCGCACGGGTATACGCAGTTCGCCTACGCCGGGCAGCCCAAGCCGGGACAGGCCGGGTCGTTACTGAGCGCCCATGCCAATAACTTGGAGTACAGCTTCGATCCCAAGAATATCCCCGCCAACGTGTCGGGCAAGATTCGCGATCGCATTCCTGATCTGCCGACCGTCGTGGTGGCGCAAGCGACGACCACCGTGGCACTGTCGGAGCCAGGCGCGTCCGTGAATTGGACGGCGGCAGCGGCCAGGCCCGATCGCGAACGGTGGAACGACTGGGGTATCGGGCTGCTGTTGCAGGGTCACCTGAAGGGCGCGGTGTGGGCCTTCACGAAAGTGACCGAGGCCGAGCCCGAGTATGCCGATGGCTGGCTCAACATCGCGCGCGCGCTGATTCAGTCGGGCGACACCGAAGGCGCCAAGCCACACCTGGCGCGGGCGATGGCGAGCGATCCGTCACTCGCCCGCATCCACTATTTCAAGGCGCTGGTGCAGAAGGCGGATGGCGACTTTGCCGGGGCCATCACGTCGCTGCGGCGGGTGGAGCGACAATACCCGCGCGACCGGGTGGCGCTCAATCAGCAGGCGCGCATCCTGTTTCTCGATCGCCGGTATCGGGACGCACTCGAGGTGCTGCGGCGGGTGGCATTGGTGGACCCTGAAGATCTGCAGATGCACTATACCGCCATGCTGTGCTACCGCGCTCTTGGTGACGAAGCCGCCGCGGCCCGCGAAGAGCAGCTCTACCGCCGATTCAAGGCGGACGAGTCGTCTACCGCCTTGACCGGCCCGCGGGCGTTGACCCACCCGCACGAGAACAACGAGCGCCAGCCCGTGCACGATCACGTTAGCGTGCCTCTGAAGCCGTCACGGCCATGACCCCCCGAGATTCACCAATGGGTGCGATCGCCGGGTTGTGCTTCGTCACCTGGATGCTGTGCGTCGCCCCGGCCGCGCGGGCGCAGTCCGCGGTCACCTTTACTGACATCACGGCCAGCGCCGGCATCACCTGGTCCCGCAACAGCGGCGCCGATGGACGGAAGCTGCTGCCCGAGTCGCTCGGTGGCGGCGGTGCGTTCTTTCACGCCGATGCCGACGGACTGCCGGACCTGCTGCTGATCAACGGAAAAGACTGGCGGCCGCGCGGGCGCAAGACCACCCATGCGCTGTACCGCAACCTCGGCCAGGGCCGTTTCGTTGACATCACCAAGGGCAGCGGCCTTGATGTTGAGATCTACGGCCTCGGCGTGGCGGTCGCCGACTACGATAACGACGGCCGCGAGGACGTCTACATCACGGCCCATGGCGGGGATCGCCTCTTCCACAACAACGGCGGCGGGAAGTTCAGCGACGTCACCACACCCGCGGGACTGGACAACACCGGTCTCGGCACGAGTGCGGCGTGGCTCGACTTCGACAAGGACGGTCTGGCCGACCTGTTTGTCGGCAACTACGTGCGGTGGACGGTCGCGACCGACCTGCGCTGCTCGTACGACGGCGTCAGCAAGGGCTACTGCGGTCCGCAGCCGTACGCGGGAACGTCCTCCAGGCTGTTTCGCAATCTTGGCCAGGGCCGCTTCGCCGATGTCACGGTGCGGGCCGGCGTCGGCGGCGCGATCAACAAGGCGCTCGGCGTGGCGGTTCTCGATGCCGACGCGGACGGGTGGCCCGATCTGTTTGTTGCCAACGATCGGGTACCCAGCCGCCTGTATCGCAATCACCGGGACGGGACGTTTGTTGACATCGGGCTCGGGTCGGGCGTCGCCGTCAACGAAGAGGGCATGGCCCGCGCGGCCATGGGCGTCGACGCCGCTGATTACGACCGCTCCGGCCGCCCGCATCTGGTCGTCGGCAACTTCGCCAACGAGATGCTGGGGCTGTATCACAACGAAGGCAATGGGGTGTTCATCGATGAAGCCCCGAGAACGGCGGTTGGGCGCGCCAGCCTGCTGATGCTCACATGGGCCGCCTTCTTCTTCGACTACGACCTCGACGGCTGGCTCGACATCTTCACGGCCAACGGTCACATCGACGAGAAGTGGGCCGGCACCATCGACCCCCGCGTCACCTACCGGCAGCCGCTGTTGATGCTGCGCAACACGGGCGCGCGGGCCTTCGAGAATATGACGACGCGACTCGGCGGCGCCTTCTCGATGCCTCGTCTCGCCCGCGGCGCGGGCTACGCCGATATCGACCGTGACGGCGATCTCGACGTCTTCGTGACGACCATGGACGGTCCGGTGTCGCTGCTGCGCAATGATGGCGGCAACCGCCAGAACTGGTGGCGAGTGACGGCGGTCGGCACCAAGTCCAACCGCAGTGGCCTCGGTGCCGTGGTCCGCGTGACCAGCGCGTCCGGCACCCAGATGCAGACCGTCAGGAGCGGATCGAGTTACCTGTCGCAGAGCGAGCTGTCACTCACGTTCGGCTTGGGCAAGGATCCGGTGGTGACGGCGGTCGAGATCCTCTGGCCGAGCGGCGCGCAGGAGCGCCTGACCAACCTGTCGGTCAACCGCCAGATGACCGCCACTGAGGGAAAGGGCTTGGCGCCGTCATAGTTGGTTCCTCAAAAAGTCGACAACGGTTCGCTCCGCGAAGTACCCGTCGTAGCCGTTCGCGGGCTCAACAAACGCGCAATGACCACCGTGAGTCGTGACGATTGTCGTGATGTGCGGGTTGTTCCGGACGGCCGGGGCGTCGAAGATGTGAGGGGGCACGAACGGGTCATCGGCCGCGCTTAGGATCAGGGCTGGCCGCGCCACCTGGTCGATCACCCGCATCGCGCTGGCGCGGTGGTAGTAGTCGGAGGCGCCGTGATACCCGTGGTGCGGTGCCGTATAGCGATCGTCGAACGTGCGAATGGACCACACGTTCCGCAGTCCGGCCAGGTCGAACTGGCCGGGGAACACTCGGTCCTTGCGGCGCATGCGGCGCTGGAGGTTGCGGCAGAAGTTCCACTCGTAAAGGCGGTTCTCGCGACGTTCGATCGATTGCATGCAGTCTTCGAGTTCGATCACGGGCGAGACCGCCGCAAACGCCCTGACCTCTGGGAAATCGTCGGCACCCAGCTCCCCGGCCAGCTTCATGGTGATGTTGCCGCCGAGCGAATAGCCAGCGACGGCAAAGCGCGACAACCCGTCAACGTCGCGCAGTTCGCGCAACACGAACAAAGGGTCGGCCGTCAGCCCCGAGTGATACAGGCCGCGCGACAAGTGCTCGGTACCGCCGCAGTTGCGCTGGTTCAGGCGCACGACGTTGAAGCCGGCGGCCAGCGCCTTGTCGGCCATACCGCGCATGTAGTGCGCTTCGCTCGAGCCCTCGAGGCCGTGCAGCATCAGCAGAGTCGGGGCCGCGGCGCGCTCAGGCTGCCAGTTGCAGTGGGCCAGGACGCGGGCATCCGCGGCGACGTCGAAATAGCGGGCCTCAAAGGCGGCTAGCGACGGGAAGGCCCGCTTGCGCGCCCAGGCATACAGGGTCATCTGGTGCCCGCCGGCCCAGCGGGGAAGGGGAGTGTAGGAAGTGATGACTGATTCTATAATTACGGGCATGAAGACGACACTGAGGGTTGGCTTGGTGCTGGCGGCCTGGTCTGGCGCGGTCGCCGCCCAGGGCCTCTCGTACCCCTCGACGAAGAGCGTCGGCCACGTCGACACCTACCACGGCGTCAAGGTGGCAGACCCCTATCGGTGGCTCGAGGACGACACCTCCGCCGATACTGCGGCCTGGGTCGAGGCTCAGAACAAGGTCACCTTCGCCTACCTTGACAAGATTCCGTACCGGGCGGCGCTGACCAAGCGGTTGAAGTCGCTGTTCGACTACGCCAAGTTCGGCTCGCCATCGCGCAAGGGCGACTACTACTTCTTCTCGAAGAATGACGGCCTGCAGAACCAGAGCGTGCTTTACCTCCAGAAGGGCCTCAACGGTACGCCGGAAGTGCTGATCGATCCCAACATCTGGTCGGCCGATGGCACGGTCCGGCTGGCGGGTTTTGCGCCATCGAAAGACGCCAAGCTGGCCGTCTACGGCGTGTCGCGCAGCGGATCCGACTGGCAGGAATACAACGTGATGGACTTGAGCACCCGGAGGGTGCTCAGTGACAAGGTGGAGTGGGTCAAGGTCTCGAGCATTGCCTGGCGCGGAAATGGCTTCTATTACAGCCGCTACCCGCAGCCCGAGAAGGGCAAGGAGCTGTCGTCGATCAACGAGAACCACCAGGTCTATTACCACCGCATCGGCACCCTGCAGTCGGCCGACGAGCTGGTGTTTAGCGACCCCAAGAACCCGCAGCGCTTCCACACCCTCGACACCACCGAGGACGAGCGGTTCGCGGTGCTCGACGTCTCGGACCGCGGCACCGGCAAGCAGGGTAACGCCGTGTTCGTGCAGGACCTATCCAAGCCCGGCTCCAAGTTCGTGCCGTTGATCCCGAATATTGGCGACGACACCTACCAGGTGCTCGAAAGCGTCCGCGGCGAGCTGATCGTCTTTACCGACAATAACGCGCCCAACGGCCGCGTCGTCCGGATCGATCCTGCCAATCCGGCGCCGGCCAATTGGAAGACGCTCATCGCGCCCAGGAGCGACACCATCGACACTGTGCGGGTTGCGGCGGGCAAGGTGATTGCGACCTACATGAAGGACGTCACGTCGAAGGCCTATGTCCACAACCTCGAAGGCGCGCTGGAGAACGAGATCGAGCTGCCCGGCCTCGGCAGCGCCAGCGGGTTTGCCGGCAACATGGACGACACCTCGCTGTTCTACACCTACCAGTCGTTCACCTATCCAACGTCGATCTTCCGCTACGACGTGGCGGCGCGTAAGAGCTCGCTGTTCCGCGCGCCAGAGATTCCGGGGCTGGACGTCAACCAGTACGACACCAAGCAGGTGTTCGTCACCAGCAAGGACGGCGCAAAGGTGCCGATGTTCCTGGTCCACAAGAAGGGCCTCGCGCTCGATGGCAACAACCCGACGCTGATGTATGGCTACGGCGGGTTCAACATCGCGACCACGCCGGGCTTCAACTCCCTGCGGGTGGCATTGCTCGAACAGGGGTTTGTCTACGCCAGCGTCAACATGCGCGGTGGCAGCGAGTACGGCGAGGCCTGGCACGACGCCGGCACCAAGCTGAAGAAACAGAACGTGTTCGACGACTTCATCGCCGCGGCCGAGTGGCTGATCGCCAACAAGTACACGTCGCCCGCAAAGCTGGCGGCCCAGGGCGGGTCGAACGGCGGCCTGCTGGTGGGTGCCGTGATCAACCAGCGCCCTGACCTCTTCCGGGTCGCGATTCCGCAGGTCGGCGTCATGGACATGCTGCGGTTCCACAAGTTCACGATTGGCTGGAACTGGATCGCCGACTACGGCTCGAGCGACAATGCCGAGGAATTCAAGGCGCTACAGGCGTACTCGCCGCTGCACAACATCAAGCCGGGCGGCAAGTATCCGGCGACGCTGGTGACGACGGCCGACCACGACGATCGCGTGGTGCCGGCGCATTCTTTCAAGTACGCGGCGACGCTGCAGAAGCACGCCCGCCCCGACAACCCGGTGCTGATTCGCATCGACACCAAGTCGGGCCACGGCGCCAGCAACGTGACCAAGCAGATCGAGGCAACCGCCGACATCTACGCCTTCATCATGTATAACCTGGGCTTGACACCAAAGTTTTGATCGACGGAATGTGTGACGTGACGGTGCGCAACAACGACGGGAGAGCGACGATGAGATACGTGAAGCAGTGGTCGGTAATGGCGGGAATCGTGGCAGTACTGGCTGGCGCCGCTGACGCGGCGGCGCAGACGAACCCGAAACTGGCGGGCTACAAGACAGAAGCGGTCAAAGGCGTCGACGAGATGGCGAAGCTCGCTCAGGAGATGGTCGACTCGGTGTTCAGTTTCGGTGAGCTGGGCATGCAGGAGGTCGAAACCTCGCGCTACCTGACGGCGCAGCTCGAGAAATTCGGCTTCAAGGTCACGCGCGGCGTGGCCGGCATGCCCACCGCCTGGGTGGCGACCTACGGCTCTGGCAAGCCGGTGATTGCCCTGGGGTCAGACATCGACGGCATCCCGCAGGCGTCGCAGAAGCCGGGCGTCGCCTATCCCGATCCGATCATCGCTGGGGCGCCCGGTCACGGCGAAGGCCACAACACCGGCATGCCGCTGAACATCGTCGCGGCGATTGCCGTGAAGAAGATCATGGAGCGCGACAAGCTGCCGGGTACGATCATGCTGTGGCCTGGCGTGGCGGAAGAGCAGTTGGCGTCGAAGGCCTGGTATGTGCGCGACGGCGTGTTCAAGGACGTCGACGTGGTGCTGTTCACGCACGTCGGCAACAACTTCGGCGTCTCGTGGGGTGAGGGCGGCGGCAACGGCATGGTGTCGGTCGAATACAGCTTCGAGGGTGAGACTGCGCACAGCGCCGGCGCGCCCTGGCGCGGCCGTTCGGCTCTCGACGCCGTCGAGTTGATGAGCGTGGGCTGGAACTACCGCCGCGAGCACCTGCGGCTGTCGCAGCGTTCGCATCAGGTGATCACCAACGGCGGCGACCAGCCCAATGTGGTGCCGCGTAACGCCAGCATCTGGTTCTACTTCCGTGAAACTGACCAGCCGCACATCAAGGAGTTGTGGGAGATCGGCGACAAGATGGCCGAGGGCGCGGCGCTCATGACCAACACGAAGTGGACCTCGCGCCTTCTGGGTACCGCTTATCCGCAGCACATGAACAAGACGGTGGCGGAAACGATGTACGAAAACATCAAGACCGTCGGCCTGCCGGCTTGGAGCGCCGCCGACCAGACGTTGGCCAAGGCCCTGCAAAAAGAGCTCGGCAACAGCAACCAGGACGGCATGCCGATGAAGCTCGGCAACCTGGGTGTGCCGAATCCCGATCGCGAGAACACGGGCGGTGGTTCTGATGACATCGGTGACGTCTCGTGGAACTACCCGACCGTGACGCTGCGGTTTCCGGCGAACATTCCCGGGCTGCCCGGCCACAACTGGTCGAGCGCAATCGCCAGCGCCACGCCAATTGCCCATAAGGGCGTCGTCGCGGGCGCCAAAGTACAGGCGATGACGGTGCTCGATCTGCTGACGCGGCCGGAACTGGTGCAGCAGGCGTGGGATTACTTCAGGAATGTCCAGACCAAGGACGTGAAGTACGTGCCGTTCCTGAAGAGCGACACGCCGCCGCCGACGCATTTGAACACCAACATCCTCGCGAAGTACCGCGACGAGATGAAGAAGTATTACTACGACCCGACAAAGTTCGGGACCTATCTGGAACAGCTCGGCATCAAATACCCGACGGTGCGCACGACCCCGTCGCAGCAGTAGTAGGGCACCCCTTCAGGGGGTGCCGTTTTAGCTGGAGGACAGTCGATGAAGTACGTTCGTTTTGGAGCAATCGCGGCACTGATCGCGTCGCTCGCCACCACCGCCTCGGCGCAGGATAGCGCGAAGCTGGCCGAGCAGAAGAAGGACGTCGTCAAGGGCGTCGACGAGATGGCCAAGCTGGCGCAGGAGATGGTCGATTCCGTCTTCAGCTTCGGCGAGCTCGGCATGCAGGAAGTCGAGACCTCGAAGTATCTGACGGCACAACTCGAGAAGTTCGGGTTCAGGATCACGCGCGGGCAGTCGGGCATACCGACCGCCTGGGTGGCGACCTATGGCTCGGGCAAGCCGGTGATCGCCCTGGGTTCCGACATCGACGGCATTCCGCAGTCGTCGCAGAAGCCCGGCGTGGCGTATCACGACCCGATTGTCGACGGCGCTCCGGGACACGGCGAGGGCCACAACACCGGCATGCCGCTTAACATCATCGCGGCCATTGCGGTGAAGCGGATCATGGAGCGCGACAAGCTGCCGGGCACGATCATGCTGTGGCCGGGTGTCGCCGAAGAACTGGTCGCATCAAAAGCGTGGTTCGTGCGCGACGGCATGTTCAAGGACGTCGACGTCAACCTGTTCACGCACGTCGGCGGCAACCTGAGCACCTCGTGGGGGCAGCAGGGCGGCACCGGCCTGGTGTCGGTCGAGTACATCTTCGAAGGCGAGACCGCGCACAGCGCCGGCGCTCCCTGGCGCGGCCGCTCAGCGCTCGATGCTGTTGAGTTGATGAGCGTCGGCTGGAACTATCGCCGCGAGCACTTGCGCCTGTCGCAGCGCTCGCACTCGATCATCACCAACGGCGGCGACCAGCCGAACGTCGTCCCGCGCAACGCCAGCATCTGGTTCTACTTCCGAGAAATCGATCAGCCGCACATCAAGGAGCTGGTCGAAATCGGCAACAAGATGGCCGAGGGCGCGGCCCTGATGACCAATACCAGGGTCACCTCGCGCATCCTCGGCACGGCCTATCCGCGCCACATGAACAAGACGGTGGCCGAGACGATGTACGCCAACATCCAGACGGTGGGCCTGCCGACCTGGAGTGAGCAGGATCAGATGCTGGCCAAGGGGCTGCAGAAGGAACTCGGCAACGCCACGCAGAACGGCCTGGCCGTGAAGCTGGGCGAGCTGGGCAAGCCGGTGGCGCTCGAAGACAACAACGGCGGCGGCTCCGACGACATCGGCGACATTTCGTGGAACATGCCGACCATCACGCTGAGCTATCCGGCGAACATCCCCGGACTGCCCGGCCACAACTGGTCCAGCGGCATCGCCAGCGCCACGCCGATCGCCCACAAGGGCGTCGTCGCTGGTGCCAAGGCGCAAGCCATGACGGTGCTCGATTTGCTGACCAAGCCCGAGCTGGTAAAGCAGGCGTGGGCGTATTTCAATGATGTGCAGACGAAAGACGTGAAGTACATCCCGTTCATCACCAAGGACACGCCAGCGCCGACGCATCTTAATAAGGCGATTCTCGAGAAGTACCGGGATCAGATGCGGAAGTACTACTACGACCCGACCAAGTTCAAGACCTACCTCGAGCAACTCGGGATCACGTATCCGACGCTGCGTAAGTAACTGGCCTAGACGCCGGACTTGAGATATTTCGCAACAGCCCCGACGAGACGGTCGATCTCTTCGGGGCTGTTGTAGAAGTGCGGCGAGGCGCGCAGGCCGCCGCGATCGTTCGGGCCGCGTCCCGCCGTGCCGATCTGGTCCTTCTCATACAGCAGCTGTCCGAGCTTCGCCCCGTTGAGCGAGCCCGGCTGGAATGAGACGACCGCGCCGTTCAGCGCCGGGTTGGGCGACGTCCAGATCTTCACTTCAGGTAACTTCGACAGTCCGGCGATCAGTTGATTTGCCAGCGTGCGCGAGCGTTGCTCGATCGCGGTGCGTCCGACCCTGGTCTGAAACTCCAGCGCCTCTCGTAGCGCGATCATCGTCGCCTCGTCTCTTTGTCCGAAGCTCTCGAACGTCTTCGCGATGCCGACCGCACCCGGGTAGGCGCTGTAGATCGACGGCCAGATCTTCGTGTGCGCGCGGGCGTTGATGTAGAGCACGCCGCACTCGCGCGCGCCGCAGGGCCACTTGTGAGAGCTGCCGGTGTAGAAGTCGGGCGAGATGTCCGCCAGGTTGACGTCAAGCAGGCCGAAGGTCTGGGCGCCGTCCACCAGCGACAGAATGCCGCGCTCGCGGGCCAGGGCGCACAGCTCCTTGGCGGGAAACAGGTCGCCGACCGAGCTCGACAGGTGCGTAAAGGTCAGCACCTTGGTCCGCGTGGTGATCGCCTTGGTGTAGGCGGCGATGTAGTGCTCCATACCCGGATGCGGGTTTACCTGCGGGATGGTGATGACCGTGAAGCCGAAGCGCTTGGCCTTCTCAGTCCACGCCACCAGGTTGCTGGGATGGTTGTCGGCAAAAATGATCACCTCGTCGCCGGCCTTGAGATCGAGGCCACTCGAGACCATGTTGTTGGCTTCGCTGGTGTTGCGCGTGATGACGATCTCTTCCGGCGTGACCCGCAGGAAGGCAGCGAGCGCCTTGCGGGTGTTCTCCTTCTCGCCTGACAGGCGCGCGCGGTTCTGGCCGGACGGGTCGCGATCGACGCTGTCGCTTTCGCGCTTGAGCGCCTCCAGCACGGGACGCGACGCGGGGCAGAGGTTAGCGGCGTTCAAGACGCCGAGATCAGGCGGCATCACGAACTGGCCGCGGACCGACTGCCAGAACGCTTCGCCGGAACCGGCAGTCGCGGGATTAAAGGCCGACGCCTGCGGCATGGTCCGCGCCCAGGCCGGATCGGCAAACAGGGCCGCCGAGCCACCGACAGCAAAAAGACGAGCGAAGTCTCGACGGGTCACTGATGCAGCCATGAGTCGCAGATTACTCCAAAATGCAGCCACAGATTAACTTCAGATTAGGCACAGAGCAAAAAAGGCTTTTCTGGAATGGCGTGTCATACTCGGGCGAGTGTCGGCCAGATGAACTGGCCGGACCGGAGGTGTTCATGACCAGAAAGATTGCGGCGACGATGGTGGTGCTCGTCATCACCGGCCTGGGCGGCTACTGGCAGGTGGCGGCGAGCCAGGCCAAATCCCAGACGGAGCTGAGAAAGCCGTTTGTCGGAAGCTGGCGGCTGGTCTCGATCGAAGGCGGCACCAACCAGACGACCCGGGGGTCCAAGCCCACGGGCATCATCATCTACGACGCGCACGGCAACATGGCCGCCCAGATCCAGCCGGATCGGCCGCGGCCCACCTATACCGGGACGCCCAGCCTCGAGCAGATGGCCGATCGGATGCGCGGGTATACGGCGTACTTCGGCACCTACACCATCAATGAGAAGGCCGCCACCGTGACGCATCACCGGCAGGGAATGCTCGATGCCGGCGCGGTCGACTTCGTCCGAACATTCCAGCTCACGCCCGACGGCAATCGCATCACGTTGACGCCGGTTGGTGACACGGGCGCACCGACGCATCTAACCTGGGAGCGGGTCAGATAGCCGGCTGGTCGCCGGACGGACCGTAGATCGACGGCATCGGCACGCCCAGCATCCGCAGATACACCGTCATCTGCCCGCGGTGGTGGACCATGTGGTTCAGCACGAAGGTCCGCATCACCGACGCCTTCGGCATGGTGAACATCTCCTTGCCCCCAGCCTTGAGCGTCCACGGCGCGTCGAATTCGCCGTCGGTCTTGTTGACGAGGTGAGCGCGGCCGATCTTGCGGTTGGCGTCGAACATGGCCAGGACTTCGGCCCGCGCGGTGGGCGACTTGTAATCCGCAGGACGCGGCGTCGCTATGTCCAACGCACTCTGGGCCATCGTCATCGTGGCCCAGAGTGGAAACTCGGCGAGGTGCTCGGCCAGGCGGCCGAGGGTCATGCTGGTCGGGTGCGGACGCCACTCGAACTGGTCGTCCGGCACGCGGTCCAGCACCTTGCGGGTCTGGCCCATCTCACGGTCGAACTCGGGTAGCAGCACGTCGATCAGCGGCATCCCGATATTCTAATTCGCACTACTGCTTCGGCTTGGCCTTGCAGCGGTCGAGTTTCGTCCACTCGATCTCGCCCCACCAGTTGGCGACCATCGCCACCTTGAGCGCGCTCAAAGAGGGGTCGTCCTGATACTTCTGGATGCCGATGGTCTTCTCCATCGACGGCCCCTCAAGCACCGACACCGGGTCAGTGTCGATATGCTAAGATCGGCCCGTGGGTCGAGTCCTGCTCCTCGCTCTGCTCGCCAGCGGTTGCTCCACATCCGCCGATAGTGTCCCAACGACGGGCCGTTTTCGAGCGGTGGTCTGGGCAGACAACTGGTTCTCGTTCAGCCTCGGCGAAACGTCCGTGTTCGAGGATTCTGTCCCGTTCACGACCGAGCGATCGTTCAACAAGGAGAGCTTCGGCTTCGATGGCGACTTTCCCCTTGTCCTGAACTTCGTCGTCAAAGACTACAAAGCCAACGACACCGGGCTCGAGTACATTGACACCCGCAGGCAGCAGATGGGCGACGGCGGATTCATCGCCCAGATCAAGGACATGACGACCGGGCAGTACGTCGCTGTCACGAACTCGGCCTGGAAGTGCCTTGTGATCCACCGCGCACCGCTCGACACCTCGTGCGAGACGTCCGACGCGCCGGCCGCCGCTTGCACGGCGCGAATCGACGCTGAACCAGCTGGCTGGAAGTCCGTCGGCTTCGACGCCCGTGCCTGGCCTGCGGCGGTTGAGTATGCACCAGCGGCCGTTGACCCGAAGATGGGATATGACGAAGTGGATTGGGCCGCCTCGGCGCGGTTGATCTGGTCGTCGAGCCTCAAACAGGACAACACCCTGCTCTGCAGGCTCGTCGTGAACCTGCCGTGAGCGCCAGCGATCTGCCGAACAGCAATGTGTGCGGAACTTCGTCGATCTTTTGGTGACTCCGTTGGCGGCCCTGAAGGTTGCCGATCCCGTCGATGCGGAGATCGGTGACGAGGCCCTGCAACTCGAGGCCGTGAACCGCTTCGTCCTCGCCCGACCCTTTGGCTCATATCGGCAGATCAGCTGACGAACTGCTGGCGCATTTGGACTACATGCTGGAGGGAACAATGTCATCGAGTGCTGGCGGCGGCTCGTGCCACCGACAACATCTCGGCAAACGCTGCCTCTCTGAAGCCTCCGCTGTAGCGCCAGAGAATCCGACCGTCCCGCCCCAGTAGAAAGAGATAGGCGTCGTGGTCGTCGGTCACGCTGGCCCGGCTCTTCCATTCGTCCGTCTTACCCCAGACGGTGATGACGTTCTCGTGCAGCGCTTTTGGCGTGCCACGACGCATCCCTGAATCGATGAACCATTTTCCCATCCGAGCCAGGCCGCCAATGACTGGCACCTCGTAGAACGTGGCCCTATCGAGACCAGCGAAGGCGGGCTTTACATGGTCCGCCCATGCTTCCACCGGCATCCTCGAGGCGTAAGTAAACCCCAGCAGCACCAGGGTCACCTGGCCAGCTGCTGCGTCTGGCAATCGGGCCTCGCGGCCTGTGAGGAATTCTCCGGTCAGCAGGGGGAAGAGACTTCCGACCGTCATCGTGGGACCTGGAGGGACGCTTCGCGTCTGAGCCTGGCCGAGGGACGCTGAACAGCACAGTAGCACTGCACAGCATGTGACCCAGCAAGAAGAGGCATACATGAGTGGGGTGAATCGGCATTCAACGGTCGAAGCACGATCTCCCGCCTGAGAGACCGCCATCGGCTGGGGTTCGTCCATGTTCGCGAAACAGTATCAAACTGGGAATGTGGGGTCCAATGAGTCGGTCACGCGAGACTGTATCGTACCGGGAACCTCGGAGGCGGAATGCATCGACGCAGGCCACTGCAGCCGGCGCAAAGTACTGCATTTCGATCCCGGCCTGGAACTCCTGAGGCCTTCAGCGCCCTGAGGCTCGATAAGGCTCGGACGATTCGAAACGCGATGCTGACCCCTGATTGGATG
>SXGU01333808.1_pt1 | contig 34441 bp, 22 predicted proteins | sample 3174531 | NCBI WGS metagenome assembly SXGU01 (sample SAMN11356863, study PRJNA531348) | freshwater metagenome | isolation source: freshwater sample F1-140 | place: China: Fuxian Lake, Yuxi | collected 2017-12-25 | reverse complement strand
TGTCAAAGGAAACGACGATCACCATGAAGAATCTCATCTTCGCCTCTCTGCTGCTGATTCCAACGCCCGGCTATTGTGCCGACCCTGGCACCAAACCGCTGCGAGTTTTCATTCTTGCGGGGCAGTCCAATATGGAGGGACACGCCCGGACCGAAACTTTCGATTACATAGGCGATGACCCAGCTACGGCTCCGCTGTTGAAACGGATGCGCGGGGCCGATGGCAAGCCGACAGTTTGTGATCATGTATGGATATCGTATTTCACCGGAACCGGCGAATCGAATGGCGAGGGCTTCGGGAAACTTACGGCGGGATATGGCTCCCGGCAAAAACCAAACGAAGACGGTGCCAAGATCGGGCCGGAATTCACTTTTGGGCTGACCCTGGATGAGAAACTCAAGGATCCAGTGCTTATCATCAAGACCGCGTGGGGTGGTAAGTCGCTGCACACCGACTTCCGTCCACCTGGTGCCGGGCCGTATGTGCTTAGCGCATGGCAAAAGGCGAACTATCCCAAGCAAGATGGTCACGGCATTCCAAAAGATTTTGAAAAGTGGAAGGCCGACAAAATCAGGGAGACCGGCGTCTATTATCGGCTCATGATTGAGCATGTGAAGCGGGTGCTGGCCGACCCGAAACGCGTTTGCCCGGCTTTTGACCCGGCGGCAGGTTACGAGATATCGGGCTTTGTCTGGCTGCAAGGTTGGAACGACATGGTCGATGGACATGTTTACCCCAATCACGGCAAGCCTGGGCGTTTTGACACCTACAGTGAGTCCTTGTCGCATTTCATCCGCGATGTGCGCCGGGATCTGTCGGCACCGAAGATGCCTTTCGTGATCGGCGTAATGGGAGTGGGAGGCGCGAAGGCAGAAAAGGATGTTGTTGAATTCCGCAAAGCGATGACCGCCCCGAGTTTGTTGCCCGAGTTCCAAGGGAGCGTCACCGCCGTGCCAACCGCGCCTTTCTGGTCTGAGGAACTTGAAGCCATTGACAAAAAGTACCAACAAGTCCCCCAAATGGGCTACTACCTGGACTCAAAGCACAAGGACTACGCCAACGCCGCCGGGTCGATGACGGCCCAGCAAAAGCGGGAGTACCTCAAAAAGTTCGAAGCTGACCTCATTTCTCCTGCCGAGGTTACAATCTGGAAACGGGGTGCCTCGAACGCTGGATATCACTACCTCGGCTGTGCGAAGACCTTTGCCCTGATGGGCCAGGCCTTCGCCGATGCCAATTGCCTTAAGGTAACCAGTCGTCGTTAACCCAGGTTACGCAGTTGGGACCAGGGAAACGCGGTTTTTCCTGGGGAATATTCAAAACAGCCTGCAAAAGTCGGGACTACAAATCCGCCCTGGGAATTAGCCATTATTCCCCTCCTTATTCACCTCCTTGGAGGGGTGCCCGTCAGGGCGGGGTGGTTCGTAAAGTGGACCACCCCGCCTTCCAAATGTTGTGTTCTTTAAGGCACCACCCCGTCAGGCTTCGCCTGCCACCCCTCCATAGAGGGGAATTCAATAACCCAGGTTACGCAAATTGACCCATAAAACCCAAGGTTTTCCCGGTAAAAATCAAATCAGCCTGCAAAGATCGGGAGTACAAATGTCCTCCAGGGTACCTGCGAATATTTCCAAACTCCTTTGTTACATTCGCAGAAGTACCGGTCATTATCAAGTAACTTGGTCGGGACTACGAGCCGTTTTGAACTCGACATACTCCAATTTTCCGGGAAAAATATCAATCCGGGTTCCAAAAAATGGCAAAAAATCGTGAAAATTCACTCCAACTGCGCAACTTGGGTTAATGGCCACTTTACCTCGCCATAAGGATTTTTCGCCACGACCAATCCTTTTGGGGTGAATGGCTGGATGGCCAAACACCTTGCCTGGTTACATGATTGAGAGATTCCACAAGGGGAAATTCAATGCTTGAATGACCCCGTTTTTTTATCCTGCGTTTGGTGGCAACTATACCAATCTTTATGGTTTGAGCATGAATGCGAGCAGATCCGCCACAGCCTGTTTGTCCATTTGTTGCTCCAATCCTTCCGGCATAAGGGACTTGCCGGTCGACTTCATTTCCTCAATGAGGGCACGATTCAGGATCTCTTTTTCACCCCCCGGTTTGATGAGGGTAATGCTGGTTGGCGTTTCCGCCGTGATCATCCCCACGATTATCCGCCCCTCGGTGGTGACGATAACATAGGCCAAATACTGGGGATTGACTTCCCGATTGGGATCAAGAATGTTGAGCAAAAGCGATTCTGGCCCGCGATTGGCGGCCGCATAAAGGTTTGGTCCAATTTCCACGCCCTTAGTCCCCATGCGGTGACACGATGCGCATATTTTTTCATGGACCGCCTTGCCTCGCCCAGCATCCCCGGCAAGGGTCAACACAGGGCGATATTGCCTGATCACTTCGTCCCGTTTTGTGCCAGTGGCTTTTGCCAAAAGTTTTTTTGCCCGGTCCGCCAATCCTTTATCTTTTAGCTGTTCGAGTTGACTGCGGCGCAGGGGATCCCATTCCGCCAGGGAAAATGTGCCCCCCTCCACCCTGTCCAGTAGCATTTTCACCCGGGCAGGATGTGCCAAAAGAATGTCGGAAATATTCGCCCGGTCGGCAAAAAGGAGCATCGGCCAAGCCTGAATCAGAAGGGAAGCGTTGATGTCCCCAGGTGCCCATCCCAGGCCACGGATGGCAGCCGCACGAACGATCGGCGCCTCCCGTGGGGAAAGTCCGGCCTCCAGCAGGGGCTTGGCTGTACCGGGGTTGTCAAGCGCCAACAACAAAAGCGAACGGGCGCGGACAGGCGGTTCCGCCAAGGGGTCCTTTGCAAGGGCCATTGCCCCTGCCAGAATGCCCCGGACCCTTTGGGCGGCCCTTGGTCCGGCATGTTCGGACCATTTTTCCAGGGAGATGGACTGTCTGGCAAGATCGGTGGCCAAGTCTACCAAAACCGGGGGGGCGATCTCCGGAGGCAGGGTGGCAAAGGCTTGGCCTGCCTTGGGAATGGTACCCGGATTTCGTGACATTTCCGCCAAAAGCGATCCTACAAGGGGAACAAGAGCAGGGTCCTTCAATTCCTTCGCCCGGGCCAACAGGGCCGTACCGAGCCCGGCCCGGTCCACGCCTTTGGCACTCAGACACGCAGCCTGCATCCATGCATCACCACCATCTTTTGCCAACAGTCTTGCCAAGGGTTTTGTGGAAATCGAAGGGTCCAAATCCCCCAAGGCAAAAGCCACGGCGAGGCGCACTCCAGGATCCTCATCCTCAACAAGGTCCAGGATTTTTCCCACCACAGGTTCCCTCCTGTGGAATTCCCGGGCCATTTGAACCGCCACTTCACGAAGCCTGGGGTTGGGATCGGCCAGGCACAAAAGGATTTCATCGCTACCCAAACCTCCACGGGCTTTCAACAAACCAAGGGTGGAGTATTGCGTTTGAGCATCCTTTGAAGCAATCAGGAATTGGCGAATGTCCTCATTGATGGGCTCCTTGGAGGCCAAAAGGAGGCGCGATGCGGTTTCCCGGTGCCAGGCATTTGGGTGACCCAGCAATGAAATCAGCTCTTTTGTGGTGGCCTTGGCGAGGTCCGGTGTGGGACGAGCCTTGAAACCATCCGGGATGAACCGGTAGAGGCGACCACGGTCGCGTCCGCTGTCCAAGTCGACCAATTTTTTGATTTCAGGAGGAATGGAAGCGGGATGTTCGATCACCTCACGACAAACATCAATCGCCCAGAGGGCCCCATCCGGTCCGTTGGCAAATTGTGCTGGGCGAAACCAGGTATCCGTTGAAGCGACCCATTCGACCTCGTTGTCGATTCGTTTGGCCACCGGGTGGGCCCCTTCCCAGGAGATCCGTTTGCGATGGACAAGGTTGCTGCCGACATCGCCGACGATGAGCATTCCAAACATGTCACCCATCTGGTCCCCACGCACCACCATGATTCCCGTAGCGGAGGTGAAATAGCCTGCTGAACGGCCACCGGCCTCGATTGGTCCCTTAACCTGTCCCTGTACTCTTAAACGGGTGCGAACCACCCGCCACGGTTCGACCTGGCTGATGCGGTAGACCTCCGCCTGGGGCCCATCCACTGCGATCGAGGCTTTGTTGCCTGGGGCGGCAAAAGACGGGTTTCGGCCGAAATCCCCATCCTTGGCCCAGGCAAAGATGGCATGGTCGCTGTTGTGGCAAAGGAATTTCCGGCCCCAATCGTCAAAAGCCATCCCATGCTGGGCACCTCCTGTTTCAGTCCGGATGTCCAATGTGCGTGGATCAAAGGAAAAGTCCCTACCCCTTAGGGCAATGGTTGGCCCCAAGCCATCGACTCGCTTGAGATCGCCTCCCCCGGAACTGGCAGCAACATGAATGCGTCCCTCCGGGTGCCAACGGAACGAATTGGCGAGCCCCTGGACATTGGAGACACCAAGGCCTGTGAAAACCCGCTCTTTTTTGTCGGCGATACCATCCTTGTTGGTATCCTTGAAATAAAAAATGTCGGGTGCGTCCAGGACAAACACCCCACCATCCCAGGGAAAGACCCCCGTTGCCCAAAGAAGTTTGTCGGCAAACACGGTCGCCTTGTCAAAGCGGCCATCCCCGTCGGTGTCCGCAAGGAGGCGAATGCGGCTAATCCCCTCTTCACGATGTTCGCTATATCCCCTCATTTCGGCCACAAAGAGTCTTCCCGATTCGTCCCATTCCATGGCCACGGGTGAAGCCAAAAGGGGTTCGGCAGCCATCAATTCAGCACGAAAACCGGGCAGCATCCTGATTGCTTTTTGAGCAGCTAGGGGATCCAAACCGGGAAGGCGTGGAATCTCCGACCCAAGATCCTTTATGGGGGATTGAGCCGTTGCGCCTGAAACGCAAAGGAATAGAACCAACATGCCTTGCCGATAGGTACCAATCCAGGGGATCATGGGGTACTCCGAATCTGGAAACCAAAGGGAAAGCTTTAGGGCCCGGTCCTTTTGGATAGGGCATCGATCACGGCTCGTGGATTCGCCCCTATCAACTCCACGCCAGGGTTTTCGTAACCGGTTTTTTGAAAATGGCGCGCCATGGCCTCGGAGGCAAAAGGATGGCCCTGACCATTGACTCCCCCGGCAATGAGGACCCTTGATTTGCAAAGGGCCGCCAGTGAGGGAATGTCTCCGACCTCTCTCAGGATGTTTGGGACGATTGTGCCCAGGCGTTGGTTTTTGTACGGCTTGTCGGTGAGGTAGGTTGCCAAAGTATCATAGGCAATCACCGACCGGATGGTCGAATCCTGTGCGCCCGCTGCCAAAGCGGTGAGGCCCATTGGGCCAATTCCAACAACATGGATGGATCCCGTGGAATCCATGCGGCGAAGCTCCTCGGCGATCCTCATAACATCCAAACTCCATTGGCCCAACAGCGGCCTGCCCAGCCATAGGGACCATTCCGCACTGTTGTGGTCCGGTGCCGCCCCGATGCGATCACCAAGGGGTGCCAACTTGCCTGTTGCCCTAAGATCCACAGTCACCACCCGGCCTCGTTTGGCCAACTCCGCAGCCAGCGGATGCTTTTGTGCGGCCGAGGCACCCTCTTCATGAAGCAGAATAAAAAAGGGAGAATGGAGAGGGCCTTTGGTCCAGGCCGGTTCCAGAGTGATCCCTTTTTCCGTTTCCACAATCATCCTGTTTTCCCCGGTCGTTTGTGCCTGTCCACCCAAGGCAATTTTGCCTTGTCCATGCAAGATCTTTTTCAGTGAGGCAAGGTTTGCAGGTTTGGTTTTGGCCAAAATCGCTTGGCTTTGTGCCTTGGCAAACTCGGGCAGCGTGGGCCAATCGCGGGGGCGGCTGTTTCCCGGAAAAAGGCGAAGCGTTTCGGGATCTTCGGGAACAAACGGCTTTTCGGGCACAGGTGCCCCATCTCCCTGGCCCAGCAAATGTTGTTTGAGGAAGCCGACCATGGACTCCCGCATGGGCCTTGAATAGTCGTGTCCTGACTCGAATATTTTGTGGACCAATTTGTCGGAAACGCCCTGGCGGCCGTAAAGGATTCGTGCCCGGGCAATCGACTTTGCGGCCTCGGGGGGGGAAAACTGGGTCGCATCCCGGGTGGCACTTATCACCATGAGGGCCCTTGGGGCTGTCAGACCAAGTACGGCATCCTCCTCGGTGAATTGAAGGGCCCCGGGAACCACCTCACACATACAACAGGCCGCACCCAAATACGATTGGTAGTTGCCGACGGAACATACGGGGACAACTGCCTGAAAGCGTTTATCAAACGATCCCGCATACATGGCTTGGTTGCCTCCACCACTAGCACCTGTTACCGCCAATTTGGTTGGATCGACTTCAGGCCTTTGGCAAAGGTAATCAACCGCTTTGCCATTTTCCACCACCTGGATGCCGGAAAGGGGGATTCCTGCAGGAAAAAGGGTAGCACCCGTCATTTCCCCATGGTATTCGCCAAGGGCGGTCCCAATTCCCCGTTCCCCGGCACCAAAAGCATCGACACACAAAACAACAAAACCGGCCCGAACGCAGGCGACACAGCGGGCCTGAACCACAGGGTCTTGCTTGGCTCCTCGCCAATGGCCGTGGACATGGAGAACAGCCGGATGCCTGCCAATGGCATTTGGCAGGTACAAAAGCCCGGGCATCCGAATCCCCTGAAAGGTTTGAAAATGCACTTTTTCGATCCGATAATCCTCTTTTTCAATCACCCCGACAATCCTGGGATCAAGGGGTGTGCGTTTGACCCCGGCCATCCATTCCTCGCCTCCCCACACGCGTGTCAGGTCATTGCGACGAATCTCGTGGCTTGGAATAGGGCCGAAAAGAGGGTCACTTACCCTCAAGCGCCTGGCTTCATTCCGGACAAAGGTCAAAAAATCGTCGGAGGTTTGTGCATTGACCTCCCCGAACCAACCAACAGCGGCCAGTAAAATTCCAAAACTTAAAACCGGCCAGGAGGGGAACGGGTGCATGGGAGGCTTTCAATGGGGGGGATCCGGTTAGTTTATCCCAACCGGTTGCATTCGCCACAAAAGGCGCTGATGGATATTCCGTCCCCAAACTCTAGCGCTTGGAAAATGCGGGTAGCACCCGACTGAAGATTTCCCCGGCCAAAACCTCCTGGCCAAAATCATCAAGATGCACCGCATCGGTATAGTGCTTCTCCAAACTACTTTGGATGTTTGCAAGATCAAAAAAAGAACCGTTTTGAACCAACTTGGACATAGCCAGCCGGATTTTCGAAGCTGTTTCCCGGGCAAAGTCGGCCATCGGTTTCTCCCCAGGGAGAACGGTCGAATCGTCCAGGCTTTTCCAAGGCTGAAAGAATACCAGGACGGGGATACCCATCTGTTTGCCTCGGCGTACAAGCCACTTCATATTGCCCACATAAACATCGACTATTCCTTTGCTAATCCGGGCCGATTCTTCCCCATCAGCAAGGACTCGGTCGCCGTATTCCCTGATACGCCTTTCCATCCGCGCTTTCCACAAAAGCCTTGCAAGAGAGCTATGGTGGCAAACCCAGCGCAGAAACGAAGTGTCATAGGCCTCGGCATAGCGAATGCCCGTTTGTAAAGGGTCGCCCGGGGCAACCCCCACGGAAACAGGGGTGTGGAGGTCATTGTAGCCATTCAGGACAATGACCATGTCTGGTTCCCGTGGGGCGACCGCCCACTCCATCGCCATGCGTTCCTGGGAGGTGACAAAGGCACCCATGGAAGCGTTGATTACATGAATGTTGGGACGGGCCAATTCTTTTCTGAGTTTTTGCTCCAATAGTGCATGCCAGGTTTTCTCCTTGGTGGTGGCACTGGAACCGACAGCGAGCGATCCGCCGATAACATAGATCCGCAAAGGTCGCTTTGCCGAATCGTTCAACTTGTCGGCATCACGGGCCGAGTAGCGCGAAAGGTAATGATCAAACAAAAAGTCTGCCCTGCCGTTCGCCTCCCAGGGACCCTTGGGCCGCTCATGAAGGTAAATGCCTCCGGCATTTTTGTAACCAAAAGCCCTTGGCCCCTCCCGGGTCCTGGCCAGCTTTTCCAGGCTCATGGCACCATAGAAATCGCCCGACACAAAAAAGGGTTCGAAAGGCCTCGTTTCCCATTCCACCTTGTCTCCCAAAAACCACCGGACCCCCAACTCAATGAGTCCAAGGCAACCCAAAACAGATCCCAGGCCCAACAAGACCTTGGGCAATAGTCTGGCCTTTTTGGGAACATAGGGGGTTGGCTCGCACGACCCATTTTTGGTCATTTCTTTTTTCCCAGGTTGCTATCACGGAGGAAACCATTTTCCCCGAAATGCATGTTCCATGGCAAGGGAAACGGGACCTGTTATCCTAACTTCTGGCCTATCCAAAGGAGAAGCACCGCATGAAACGGAACATGAATCCCCTTTTCCGAACCATCCTTGGAACGATAGCAGGGGTTGTTGCTGGCTCGATCATGGTGGCAATAAGCGAAAAAGTCGGGCATACTATTTACCCAACCACAGCGGGAATTGATTTCAACGACCTAGAAGTTCTTGCAGATTTGATCGCTAACATGCCACTTGGCGCGTTTTTGTTTGTGCTTTTGGGTTATGGCCTTGGGGCCTTCGCCGGATCGGTTGTGGGCGGACTCATCGGAGGGCGGATAGCCTCCATCCTTGCCGGGGCCACTCTTTGCCTGTTTGGGTTAATCGTTCTCATGATGATTCCCCATCCCCCTTGGTTTGGCCCAAGCGTTTTGGTGGTAAACGGGTTAGGAACCACCGTCGGTCTTAGGTTACTCAAAGCTTTTCGGGGCGATTCCTGTTGTGCCTGATTGAGGCAAATCCATCGCTTGGCCGAAACCATTCCGTTTGCCTTGGGCCACGCCGATTACCCTGAATTATTTTCCGCCACAACCCAAGGTCCCAAAAGCGGGATCTATAATTTGCGGGCTGTCCCCAAAATTGGCTCCTATTGAGGACAGTTCCTACTCCGCCAAAAGTTCCGGTAAGGCACACCGGGGTTCCTTGAGGTGAGCCCGGTTGACCAAATTGCGCACCGGTTCCCCCAAAAGGAGGCGCCTTGCCTCTTCCGCCCCCTTGGTCCGCATTTCAAGAAACCCCTTGTCGGAATAGTAAGCCACATGGGGGGTAAGCAAAATCTTCGGGTGGGTCCTTAGGCGCACGGACACCGGTGGTTCGGGATCCGTCACATCAAGGGCAGCCCCGGCAAGGTGGTTTTGGTCAAGTGCCTCGACCAACGCATCGTTGTCCACGCAGGGGCCACGGGCGGTGTTCACCAGATAGGCGGTAGGTTTCATTTTGGCCAGGGTCTTTGCATTCAGGATGTGGCGGGTTTTCGCTGTCAACGGACAATGTAGAGTAACAAAGTCTGATTTTGCCAAAAGCTCATCCAGCGAGTGCGTCTGGGTCAAACCCAACGCCTTGTCCGTTCCGGGGCGGGCAAATGGGTCAAAAAAGAGTATGTCAAGACCCATGGGCTTGGCACGCAAGGCCGTGGCGGTTCCGATCCGCCCACAACCGATAATTCCAAGCGTCCTGCCTCGCATGCGCGGGGCACCAAAAATAAGTCCAGGCTCCCATCCCCCACTCACGATGACATTGTGATTGTCCACAAGTTTCCGGGGTAGGGCCAGTAGCATCATGATCGCATGGTCGGCAACATCTTCGGTTCCATAATCGGGCACATTACAGACCAGAATGCCCCGTTCCCCTGCTGCCGCCAGGTCCACATTGTTAAAACCAACTCCACAACGGACGATCCCGCGACAACGATCCATCCTGGCAATCGCAGCTTGGCCAATGCCAATGTCATGGTAAAGTAAAAGGGCATCCGCCTTGTGGGCATGAGGAACAAACTCTTCATTCCGGGTCAAGGCAAGGGGAATAATGTCGGCAATGTCCCCAAGGAGCGATTTCTCCCATTCCACATCGGTGAGGTAGTCGGGGACAAGAACCTGATAACGGTGCATGGCGGGTCCAGTAGGGGAAAAAATCGGAAACCGACTTGGTGAAGGGGTAACCTTTTGGCCGAAACCAATCTCAGCCCAAGTTACTGATTTAGTGGATCCACCTCCAAGGGCAAAGGGGAGTTCATGGTGGCTTTTCAGGGGACCAAGGGTAGTTTATCCTCCCTGAAAATTCCGGCACCTGCAATTTAGCCCAGGTTAAGCATTTGGAGTGGTTTTTTACGATTTTTTGGCCATTTTTGGAACCCGGATCGGTGTTTTTCCCGGGAATTGGGAGTATGTCGAGTTCAAAACGGCCCGTAGTCCCGACCAGGGTCCTTGATATTGCCGCCAACTTAAACCATTTTAACCATGGAATTTGCAAATGTTCGCCGGTACTTGGGACTTGGGTTGGTTCCTATCGTGGGACGGAATCCGAAAATGGCTACCAGGTTATTCCGGAAGGTGCTTAAAAGTCGCAGTGCGATCGAACCAACCCTAGGGCACCTCAAAAGCGATCACCGGATGGAAAGGACCTTTTTGAGGGGAGAATCAGGAGACAGGGTGAATGCCCTGATGAGTGCCATTGGTTACAACTTCAACAAGTTGTTGCGGGCTTTGGCCTGCCTGCTGTTTTTCAACTACAGAGGGGGAGGCCATACCGTGGAGCGACACATTTGGATTTTCAGGGCCCTATTCCAAGGCCAAATCAGGACGGCATGACTCCCTCACAAGCAAAAATTCTTTGGACGGTTTTTCAGCGGCGACTAATCATCTGTTTGGATAGGATTAGATTTGGGTGGTGCAAAAGAAAGGAAGGAGATCCTTCAGCAATGCGATCTAGGCAATCAGTTGGATTGCATTGAGAAAAACATTGATGCAATTTACAATTATGGGATTGAAGACTAATTCATTATTCGTCCCTGAAAAACCCTTCCAGTCCTTTGAATTTGCGGAAAGTTGGCAATAAATGACTCCCAAACCCACGGATGCAAGCCCGGATCACCTTGTTGTTTCGCTTGAAAAGGTGATCAACCTGAATCATCCCCTACTCCGGTTAGCCCAAGAATTGGATTGGGAAGGAATCCGCAAGGAAATGGAACCTTCCTTTTGCCATGCCAATGGACAACCTGAAGCCGATGTCCGGGTTGTGTTTGGCCTTCTCTATCTCAAATCCGCATTCAAGCTCAGTGATGGGGAACTTATCGCCCAATGGGTGGAGAACCCCTACTGGCAACGGTTTTGTGGTTTTGAGACCATGCAACACAAATCGCCCATTGATTCCATGGCGATCTCGCAGTGGCGGTCCCGCTTGGGTACGGAAAAACTTGAGATTATGCTGAAGAAGACAATCGTTGTTGGCCAACAAAAGAATAGTGGTCCCCAATAACCGAACCAACAGCCACGAAAAGATAATCCATTCCTTGAAAGCGGTCCACATTTTCCAGACACCAAGCTAAGGGAATCCGGATTGGGCAAGAAGCCCGGGTGGGGAAAGATCGCCTCTTTTTATTGTGGCTTTAGCCTGCCTTCTGTTTTCATCCTCAGGAGGAGCTGCTCCAAGGCAACGGCTAAGCAGAACTCCAGAATCCCTTCCCAATTCGGTTGGGAAGGTTTTTCCGGGACGACCAAATACAACGAGGGTACGGTGCCCCCTCCTGGGGCCCCCGCACCCTCGTGCAATCCCTCCTGGATACTACTTCAGTTCCTTGACTTCGACTTTGCGAATCTTGACCTTGGAACCCGGGTCGTGCTGTTGGATGGCAAAGTATCCCTTGAGAATGAGCTTCTTTGGATCTTCGATTTTGGTATCCACGGTGGTTTTGCCGTTCACCTTGATCACAATGTGGTTGCCGATGGCGGTGACTTCCTGGGTGAATTCCGTGTCGGGTGGAACCAGAATATCGAAGACCTTGACGATGTTGTACAGGCTTCCCGTCTTTACCTTGTCAGACCCGGTACTGTTGATTTGGGCTTCGTAGCTAGGCAGGGGGAAACCGGGTTTGAAAACGGACCGGAAATATTGACCCGAGTTACCCTTGTCGGAAATGGATCCGGTTAGCCTGTAGACAAAGTCGGTGTAATCGCCGCGTTCAGAATAGAGGTGCCCGACGGGACCGGAGCCGACGATATGGCCATCCTTGACCTCCCACTTGGCTTTGTCATCGGGATGGGTTTTCCATCCTGTGAGATCCTTGCCATTGAAAAGTTGGACAAAACCTTCTTCTGCTTGCATGGAGGCAGAGGAAAAAAGGACGACAGTGGCGGCGGCAACCCGCTTGGCCCAAGCAAAGCTTGGCATGGCAGTAAATCCTGGTGATGTGTAAGGAGCGGCCCCGGCGGGTGCCTGAGCCTCATGAAAAATGGTTTACATGGTGTGGCCGGAAGTGGCCACACCCAATTCCAAGATAAAAAAGGACGAAAAAATTTGCCCAACCAAGCCTTGTCAAACCGCCTGGGGGTTTATCTGGGGAAGTCCAGAATTGTGGCGGTAAAATCGTCATCAAGGACATCAGTTCCAGCAAGGGACCGGCAGGTTGCCAGCAAACGGGTCAGGGATTCGCCACTTTCAAGATCCCTGTTTTGCTTTACTACATCCAGAAACTCCGCAAAGGTCCACTCACGCCCATCTGCCAGGTGGATTTCGTGGCAGCCATCCGAATAGACAAAGAGGCGACTGCCCGGGGTTACCTTGCGCCTGGAGGTTACAAAATCTTCCCAAGGCATAATGCCTATGATCGGACCATCGGATTCCAGAAGCTCGATTTCCTTACCGGGACACATGAGCAGGGCGGGGGGATGCCCGCCCCCTGACCAGGCAATTTCCTTTTTGGAAAACGAATAAACCCCGTACCAGATCGTAAAGCTTTTTCCCCCATAGTTCTCCATGGGGAACGCTTTGTTGAGCCCATCTGTCACCGAAGCGGGATCCAGAAAATCGGCATCCAGTGCCCTTGAACGCAGAACATTCATCACCGAAACCGACAAAAATGCCGAATCCAGTCCGTGGCCTGTGACATCAAGGAGAAAGATCGCCATGTTGTCTTCATCGAGCATGTAATAGTTGAAGGTGTCACCTCCCAGCGAGGTGCAAGGGAGATAATTCCACCGGGCCCGAACAGGTGTGTCCATGGGTTGGGGCAAAAGGGATTGGACATATTTGAGGGCGGACTGAATCTGATGCGCCATGGTTTTGCGCGATGCTTCGATTTGTTTGTAAGCTTCATTTCTTTCAAGGAGGTGGCGGTAACCGGAAGAGTGGTAGCGAACCCGGGCCAATAATTCGAGCCGGTCGGGCAGCTTGACAAGGTAGTCGTTGGCACCCACCTCGAATGCTTTTGCCTTGGTGATGGGCTCCTCCTTGGAGGAAAGGACCACGATGGGTACTTCCCTGGTGGCCGGGTGGGCCCTGAAAAATTTGACAAGGGTAAGGCCATCGACCTCGGGCATGACCAGGTCCTGGAGGATGATGGTCGGCTTGAATTTGATGGCGGCCGGAATCGCCTCGACAGGGTTGGTCACATGGAAAAACTCAAGGCCAGCCTCTCCCTTGAGCATCAATTCCACGGCTTTACCAATGATTTCCTGGTCGTCCACAAGGAGTACCCGGATCCCATTGGACAATTCATTTGAAACAGGGGTTGGATGGCTCATTTGGTCACCGCTTTGGAAAGTTGCCTTTGAATGAAATCCGTTACATGGCCAATGGGCAGAATGTATTTGGCTGCTCCCAAATCGGCAGCGGCCTTGGGCATGCCATGGACGACCGAGGTTGCTTCGTCCTGGGCAAAGGTGATCCACCCCTTTTGTTGAAGGGCCAGCAATCCCTTGGCCCCATCCCTACCGATCCCGGTGAGGATGCCGGCGATTCCACGGCCTTTCCAGTTCAAAGCACAACTTTCCATGAAAACATCCACCGAGGGTAAAAAGGGAATGTTTGTTGGCTCAAGGGAGTAATCGAGGGACCCATCGCGTTTCATGATGAGGTGGCGGTTGCTGTTGGCGAGGAGGATTTTGCCTGGGGTGGGTTTGTCGCCGGGATTGGCGATGGCAAGGGGTAAGCACCCTGGTCTGCTGAGCCACTTGGCAAAGGATTCACAAAACTCCCCCCCAATGTGCTGGAGGATAATAAAAGCGGCATCACTTTTGGCACCCAGCCCGAGGACAATTTTCTCAAAGGCGGCTGGCCCCCCGGTTGAACCCCCGATCACTACCAGTTGGATTGGGTTTTGGGACAAGGTTTCCCCGCCAGGCAGGGGCAGCTTTGCCATCATGGCGGAGGAGATTTTTTCGGTTTGGATGTTGATGTTTTGGATATTTTTCAGCCGATTAAGCAGGGATGAACCGTCTTTGGCCGGATCGTCCTTAATGGTTGGCAAAAGGACAACATCGAGGGCACCATGGCTCATGGCCTTGGTTGCCAAGTCGAAATTGGCAGCAACCGACGAAGTGACAACCAGAATGGGAATTTTGGCACCCAGGCGGATTTGACGGGTGGCCTCGGCACCATCCATGATCGGCATTACCAGGTCCATGAGGATCAATTCGGGTGGATCGGCTTTGGCTTTAACCACCGACTCTTTTCCATCAACCGCCGTCCAAGCGACTTGATGCCTCCCTGCCTGGAGGACCGACCTCAAGGCTTCGGTGGCAATGCGCAGGTCGTTGACAATGGCAACTCTCACGAATAGGGTTCTCCAATCAACTCGTGAACCACCTGGAGCAGGGTATCGTCCTGGAAACTACTTTTGGTCAGATAGTAGTTTGCCCCTGCTTCCAAACCGCGAAGGCGATCTTCCTCCCTGTCTTTATAGCTAACTACGACCACGGGGGTTTCCCTCAAAGAAGCATCGGCACGGATTTTTGTGACCAACTCGATACCGTTCATTCGGGGCATGTCAATGTCGGTAATAATGAGGTCAAAAGATTCCTCCTTGGCCACATTCAATCCATCCATGCCATCCACCGCCGTTTGAACATCGTACCCCTTGCCCGCCAAGAGCTGCCTTTGGACCTCCCGGACAGTGATCGAATCATCCGTGACGAGGACTTTTTTGCGCTTTTTACGAAGCGATTTGGAGGTATTGGCGTCTGTTCGCCTTAGCCTTCCCTCATCAAGCATTCTGTCAATTCCGCGCCTGAGATCATCCACATCGAGGATGAGGACAGGGGACCCATCATCGAGGATCGCCGAGGCATGGACATAGGGCACCTTTCCCAGCCGTGCGTCGATGGGCCGAACGGCAAGGTCCTGCTCGCCCACAAATTCGTCCACCAAAAGGGCGTAGGACTGACCGTGGCTTGAGAAAAGGATCACAGGCAGCTCCTCCTGAACCATGGGTTCCCCATCTACCTGCAGGATCTGCCTCGCCATCACCAGGCCAACATTGCGCCCATCCACCACGAAAAATTGCCTATCTTGCAAGGACCGTAATTCCGATTGGGGAACGCGCATAAGGCCATCGATGCGATGATGGGGAAACGCATAGGGGTCACCACTAATGCGAGCCAATACTGCCCGGATCACGGACAGCGTTAGCGGCAATTGCATATGAAAGGTGATTCCTTTGCCAATAACGCTGGTCAAGCGAACGCTGCCACCCACGCTTGTGATGGTGCTGTGAACCACATCGAGACCAACTCCTCTGCCCGAGATTTCGGTGACCTTGCCTGCGGTGCTAAAACCCGGCAGGAACAGGAACTCAAGCAGCTCCGCCTCGGAAAGCCTCCCCACCATATCGGCCGAGGCCAGTTTCCGTTCAAGCACTTTTTTGCGAATCTTTTCGGGATCCACCCCCCGACCATCATCAGAAAGGGTAATTACCAACATCCCTGCGGTGTGCTTGGCTTCAAGGATGAGGTTTCCAATGGGGTTTTTACCCAAATTTTCGCGTTCCTCGGGAGATTCCAAACCATGATCGAGCGAATTCCGGATCATATGCGTCAAGGGCGCATCCAGTTTGTCCAAAATGTCACGGTCCACTTCGGTATCAAGCCCCCGAATTTCGATCTTGGCCTGCTTTCCCAATTGTTTGCTCATATCGCGAACCATTTTGGGGAATGCCTGGACCCCATTTCGAAACGGGGTCATGCGGCTCAAAATCACCTCACGATACAACCGGCTGTTGAGGTCATCCGATTGCCTGGCATGTTCTTCAAAGGCCCCCATCCGTTCGGCAAGGGTATCTCCCGAACTGGACAAATGTTGCCTGAAACCCTGGAGGGATTCACGCAGACGATCGAGATCGACATGATCCTGCCCAAATAAACCAAGGATATCATCCACTTCGTCCCGAAGGATGGATTGTTGCCGTTTGAGCCGAAGCAGGCTTTGGGCAAACGCCTGAAGCCACCTTGCCTCAAGCAAGGATTCGCCCGCAAGCCCCATTAGCCGTTCGAGGGCCAGGGCATTGACCCGAACAATGCGTTCCGCCGTTTCGGTAAATTTTTCGTGGGTTTTGGTTTCTTTGGTGGCTTCCTTGGCCGATTTTTCCGCTTTGGAAGGGGGTGGCATGGTTATAGGTTCTGCCTGGGTTTGGGCCACCGGCTGGGCTATGGGTGCGGTTTGGCGGCGAGCAAATGGGGGAATATTTCCCAGTATGCTGCCCGCCCGGGAGGCAACGGATTTGGCCCACTCCGAAAAGCCAGGCCCAAATGCCCCGGAGGTTTCACAAACAAGTTGGGCGGCCTGTTCCAACCAATCGCGGCCCTCGGCAAGTTTCTCGGGTTGCTTGGTCAAACTCTGGAAAACATTCGCCAATTCCAAGGCGAGGGTGGCGATCGGTTTTACCCCAACCAATAAGGCTACCCCACGGACCTCCTGGGCAATCCCTTCCAGATTGGCCATTAGTTTGGCATCCGGTTTGGCGTTTAATATCCTGGCTTGGAGGTTTTGCGAATGGGTGGCAACCTCCGCTTTCATCAAGTCCACCATGGGATCGTTGGCTGGGTCCATTGCCTGGAGCCATTCCAGTTGCAAGGCAATCGCTTTTGCCTGGGAATCTTCTTCGGAGATGGGGTTACTATCCATTACCCTTGCTGGAGGCGATATTTCTTCTTTTGTTTTTGGTTCTTTTGGGGCAACTTTCGTGGGCTCACCTTTGGTTCGACGCAAAAGGTTTTCATGAATCAGGTCGATGGGGATGCGGTTTTCGGCAAACCAGCCCTCAAAGGTACTTCCCGCCTGTTCGGCCATGGACTTCAAATGTCCTGCGGCCTCCATAAGGAGGTCGTAGTCGGCGGAAACCAGTTCGGTTTGACCATTCTGGGCGGCTACAAGAAGGTCTTCACACACATGGGCTACCTCGACAAAGGGGGAAAGCCCGATCACCCTGGCTGCCCCCTTGAGCGAATGGGCCGCACGCATGAGCGGCTCAATGTCCCTCGTTTCAAGCCCGTTTTGCTCCCCTTCGATCAACCCGTTTTCCAAAACGGTCAGGTTGATTTTGGCTTCTTCCTTGAAAAGTTCCAAAAGTATGTCTGACATGATGAGCATTCCCCGTTGAAATGGATCCGATCGGTGGGAAGTGACTCCCAAATCGTATCCGCCGCTATTTATCCCATGTGTTTGTTAAGTCGGGCCAGCAACTCAATTGAGTCTATCCGGCCTGCCTTTTTCTTTTCCCATTCGATGACCGATCTTACCAGGGCGGATTTCCACCGCTCAAGGGTTGAGGGTACCGCGGTCTCCTGTGAATGTCGGTAACGGATGATGGCGGCAACCTCATCGGTTGGAAAGACCCAGGTCTGCCGGTCCAGTCGAATGACCACAAACCGGCCCGCTTGCCGATCTGTTCCCTGAATAGGGGCAATGCCAAGCAATTGGTGCAGGTCAAAGGCAAGGCGCAACTCACCCCGGATGTTTACCATCCCAAGAAAGATGGAATCGGTTCGCCTGGGAATGCGCCGAATCGGGCGAAGTTCAGCCACCTCGATGGTTGACATGGCGTCTATGACCAACCATTCCTCACCCAGCCTAAACAAAAGACCGGAGCTAAGCTGTTCCATGCTCCGATCGGCACGAATGGCTGTTTGGGAGGTCCGTTCGACGAGAACTTCTTCGGGAGGGGCCCTGTCAAAGAGCATGCGACCGGCATCGGAAAAAATGGGGCAATTGTGGCAATGGACAACCTCCACCAGTCGTCCACAACTCCGATCCCCTTGGACTCCAATACGGTTCCAGCAAAATACGCCTGACTCATCAAGGGCGGTCATAGGCAAAGAAACGGATTCTTTTATGGTGGAATGGATCATTTGTTTTCTTCCCCTTTGGAGCCTTGATCAAGGACGGCGAGACGCCTTTCCAATTGCAAGGCTTTGGCAATTTCACCCCGTTGGCGGCGAATAAGGGACGCCATCCGAAGGGATTGTGTATCTTTTGGGTCCAAATAAAGGACCCTATCAAACATTCGGAGTGCATTTTCGTGTTTGCCCCCGGCCTGTTCCACCATGGCGGCCATGCGCCAAAGGTCTGCCGAAAGGGGATGCGTTTTCAACAAGTCGGCATAGAGTTGACTGGCCAAGTCAAGTTTACCCGCATCGGCAGCATCCCGGGCCTCGTCGATGGGGTTTTGTTTGGGCCGGGGTACCTCCTTGGGAAGGAGAGGCTTCCTTATGGGATTGGCTACCAGCTGGGTTTCTTTGGGTGCCGGATGGGGGGCGGCGAATGTTCGAATCGGACTTGGGTGATTTTTCTGAATCGGCTCAAGTTTGGGCGGAGTGTTGGCTTTTCTAGGGGTGAAGGCAAAACTGAATTCCGGGTTCCATTGAATTAACAAGGCCGGGTCAATTACGGCACCCTCGGTATGACCAAGGTACAGGATTCCTTCAGGATCCAGGAGCCTAAGCAAATGGCCAAGGGCAATGGGCCTGGCTTGGCTGTTCAGATAGATAAACAGGTTTCGCGAAAAGATGACATCATAATGAAAGCCAAATCCACCCGGGTTCAGGCTAGGATCGAGGATGTTGCCTTGGTGGGTGCGAACATATTCCACAAGGGATGGGTCAATTTCAAATCTGTCCGACAGGGTTCTGGTAAACCGGTCAAGGATTCGGTTTGCCTCAGGATTGGTTTCCCGCCGGGAATAGGGCCGATAGATTCTCTTTTCCAGGGTGATCAGGGAGGTTCGGTTCAGGTCTACCGCATCAATACCAACCTGGTTTGGAGTCCAGCCTAGCCAGGCAAAAAGCATCGCCATGGACCAAGGCTCCTCGCCAGTGGAGCATGGGATGCTAAGGATGCGAAGAGGCCTTCCGGGGGAACGGGCCTGGAAAGACTCGGCGAATTGTTTCAGACAGGCATACGGGGTCCAGTCACGGAAGAACCAGGTTTCCCCCACAGTGAAATGTTCGCAAAAACAGGTACGGAGGAGGGGGTCGGTTTCCAGGGATTTGAGCCACAAAACGGGTTCCGGGCCAAGTTTCCTGGCAAGGTTTTTGAGGGCAGTAGTTAGGACCTGATCATGGACAAGTTCGGCTTTGAGGCCGCTATGGTCGCTCAGGATTTTTTTAAAGGAATCCCAAAGGGGTTTGGATGCTTCAATGGAATCGTGGGAAGTTTTGGCATCGGTATTATGCTTTGAACCGGTTTCAGGTGAAAAAGGGCGTGGCTCAACGGTCATCGGCGCCTCGAAGACCCTTGGTAGAAGTACCGGACAAGGATGCCTGGGTTGGAAATAATGAACCCTGGGTAGGGCCGCTTGTGAAGGCACGCTCGTGGATAACATCCAGATCCAGGACCTGATAAATCCCGGAAGCATCCTGGCAAATCTGGCCCCAGTTGCCGAGCCCTTTGGCTTCATTGGCTTGGGTTGGTCCCTCGGGGAAATCCACAGGTTCCAGGTGTTCCACCATTAAACCGAATCGGCTGATCTTTTCGTTTTTCAACTTCTCCACGACGATGATCCGGTTGCTCCATTGGTCGGCACATCCCTGATTGGCAAGAAGGCGGCCAAGGTCCACCACAGGAATGGATTCGCCCCGATGTCGAGCGATTCCGGCAATTTGGAAATGGGAGCCGGGCAGCTCTTCCAACTTGACCCGGGGGATTACTTCCACCACCATGGCGCAATCCACCGCACATCGTTGTCCGCCTACCTGGCACATGAGGGCTAGCATGATTCACCTGAGAGAGGCCATTTTCAATTAGCGTGTTGTCCGGAATATTGACATTTGTTCTTGCAGGGAAAAAACCGAATCCTTGAGGTTGGCTGAGGCCAACTGAAACTCTTTGGATGTGGTCGTTACCTGCTGAACACCACCACCCAAATGGGCAATGGCCGTGTCGATTTGTTGGGCCCCTTCGGCCTGATGGGTCACCCCCAGTTCCACCTGGCGGAACTGCGTATCCTGACCTTGGACCTGTTCCATGATCCTTGCCAGTTTGTGGCTAATGCTATTGACTTGTTTCATGCCACTTCGAACCTGATCGCTAAACTTGTCCATTTCCATGACACCGGTGTTAACGGCCTGTTGCATATGACGGACCATTTGTTCAATGTCCAGGGTGGCGACGGCGGTTTGGTCGGCCAACCGGCGAATTTCGCGGGCGACGACAAGAAAGCCGCGACCTGCCTCCCCAGCTTTTTCAGCCTCGATGGCGGCATTGATGGAAAGGAGGTTGGTTTGGTCGGCAACCTTCGTGATGGTGGTAACGACCACATTAATCGCCCCTGCCTTTTCCCGAATGGTACCCAGCTTGGTGGAGATGGATCCTGTGGCTTCGGAAAGGGAGGCCATGGAAGCCTCCATCGAACCAAGATTTTCCCGACCATCGACTGCCAGTTGGGAAGTCTCCCGACCTTTGTTTCCCACTTCTTCGATGGTTTGGGCAAGGCTTCGGCTGGTTCCGCTGATTTGCCGGACGGCTGCAGCAATCTCGTTAAAACTGGCATTGAAGGTCTGCACGGTTGCGTTTTGTTCTCCCGCAGCGGAGGCAATTTCTGCCGCTGTGCCTCCAAGGGTATTGGTGGATAGCTTGACCATCCCAAGAATTTCCTGGAATCGGCTGATGACCCGGTCCAGGATGTCCCCAATTATTCCTATCTCGCCTTTGGTCCCTTCGCCCAATCGAATGGTTAGATCGGCCTTGGTTTCCAGGTCCACCATGTGCTTTACCAGGCGATTGGTGGGAGAAAGGATGCCTTTGGCAATCCGGATTGCCATCAAGGAAAGGGCCCCAATGAGGGTAATGGTAAAGGTGATTAGTCCCACCGACCACAACCAGACGGTCTCTTTGGCGATCGTTTCATCTTCGGTAATGGCGTCATTGGTTTTTTTGATGAGCTCTTCCACCGCAGCCTTGTGTTTTTCAAAAGCCTGGGAGGCAAGGGTGGACATTTTGTTGACATTTGTCTGGAGGATTTCATTGTCGAGAATGGCCAGGAAATCCTCGCCGGTGCGAACCGCATCCACGAAGGTTATTTCCCTTCCCAAGGCGGCCTGTTCACCCTTTCGCCAAAAATCCCACCGCTCCCTGAATTCCTGGCGGAGCTTGAGGTAGCTGGCTTTGAGGGGTGCCCTTGTGGAAGAAGTGGATTGTTCGTCGATGATCCTCATGGCGATCAGGTATGCTTCCACCGCATAAAGGGGTGGAGGAAGGAAATCCGCGACAAGGTCCTTGCCGGTTACGATTTTCTTGTAAAGGGGGCCGTTGATTTGCACCGTTCGGAGCATCGCCCACCAAACCACACTTACGACCAACAGGCCGCCAAGGGTTATGCCCGTAAGCAAGGTGAGGCTACGACCGATCGAACCTTTTTTGCCAAGGATGGTTTCAAGCACTTATTAGGCTCCCAAATTGACCAATGCCACTTGGTCCTGCATTCCCTGGATGGAATCATGAAGGTGGGTAGCCGCACCAGAAAACTCATTGGATGTCGTGGAAACCTGGCGCATTCCCGTACCGAGTTGGCTGATCGCCGTGTCGATTTGTTGGGCTCCTTCGGCCTGTTGGGTGACCCCCTCTTCCACCTGCTTGAATTGACCCTCCTGGCCCTGGACTTGAACCATAATCTGTCCCAGTTGCTGGCTAATGGTGCTCACCTGCTTCATTCCACCACGCACCTGTTCACTGAATTTGTCCATTTCCATGACACCCGAACTGACGGCCTGTTGCATATGGCGGACCATTTGTTCAATGTCCAGGGTGGCGACTGCGGTTTGGTCTGCCAACCGGCGAATTTCGCGTGCGACGACAAGAAAGCCGCGGCCTGCCTCACCGGCTTTTTCGGCCTCGATGGCGGCATTGATGGAAAGGAGGTTGGTTTGGTCAGCAACCTTGGTGATGGTGGTTACGACCACATTGATCGCTCCTGCCTTTTCCCGAATGGTACCCAGTTTGGTGGAGATGGATCCTGTGGCTTCGGAAAGGGAGGCCATCGAGGCTTCCATCGAACCAAGGTTTTCCCGACCATCTCCCGCAAGGCGGGCGGTTTCGCGTCCTTGATGGCCGACCGCCTCGATGGTTCGGGCCAATTCCTTGCTGGTCGCCGAAATTTGCTTTACTGCCGCGGCGATCTCATTAAAGCTTGAATTGAATGTCTGGACCGTTGCGTCCTGCTCGGCGGCAGCCGAAGCGATTTGGGCGGTGGTGGCATTGATCCGAATCGCGGACATCTTTACCTGACCGACCAGCTCGCTCGACGATTTGACGACCTTTTGGATCCCTTGGGCAATGTACCAAGCGATCGCGGCGAGCACAACCAACAAGGAAAGGTTGAACATGAGTTGGACCGTTGACCACCACGATGCTGTGGACCTTGCGGTTGCCTCATCCACCAACACCCGGGCATTGGCCTGTTTGACCAATTCATCGACGGCTTCCCGGTGTTTTTCATAGGCGATAATGGCGTCGGGGGGCAATTTTTTGGCGGTACCAGTAACCAAATCCTTCTCCACGATCCTGAAGAAATCCAGTCCCAGGGTATAGGTTTCCTTGATGAGTTTGTCACGCATATCGCCTGGGCTCAAATCCTTTTGCCAAAACTGGTAACGGGTTTCAAACTCCTGGCGCAAAGCGCGGAATTTTTGCAGATGCTCTTCCCTTTTTGATCCGGTTTCCTCACCAAGCCGCAAAGCCACCAGGTAGGCTTCAACCACATAAAGCGGTGGAGGCAGGTAATCCGCCACCAGATCCTTGCCTTGGACGATCTGCTTGTAAAGCGGGCCGTTGACCTGAATGGTTCCCATCATCGAGATCCACATCAGGTTGGTTGCACCAAGTCCCAACAGGAAAAGGAGCCCCAGGATGAGGATGCGAACACCAAAACCAAGGCGTATGTTATTCATGGATCAATCATCCGGTCAAAAAGGATGGAAGGGAGAACCTCCCCCATTCGACCAAAAATGGGAGATTTGGGAAATATGAAAGGAGGCATTAAACCCCTTTACGAAAGTTTTCCAGACTCCGCAATCATTCCAGCCCCTACGACCGTCATTTCCACTGCCTTAAAACTTTTGCTTTCTCTTTCCGCAATTGGCGGAGACATCTTCACAGCTGGAAACAAATGGGAGCAAACGCAAATCTTGTTTTGGAAGGAAAACCACAAAAGGAAAAACCAACCGGCAAGTTTCGACTAATTCAAAATCCCCCGGAGGACATGGCCGTAGACATCCGTCAACCGTTCATCCCTCCCCTGATGAAAATAGGTCAACCGTTCATGGTCAAATCCCAAAAGGTGGAGGATGGTGGCATGGAGGTCGTGGACATGGGCTTTATTCTCGATGGCCTCAAAACCGAAATCATCCGTGGCCCCGTATGTGGTTCCCCCCTTGATCCCAGCCCCGGCAAACCATGAGGAAAAGCCATACGGGTTGTGGTTTCGGCCAGGCTCACCCGGTCCCTCGCTAAAGGGCATACGGCCAAACTCACCGCCCCAAACAACCAGAGTGCTTTCCAGAAGTCCCTGCCGTTCCAAATCCCAAAGGAGGGCTGCAATCGGTTGATCCACCTCCCTGGCATGTTGGCCATGATTTTTTTCGATGCTGACATGGGCATCCCAGGTATCATCGAGGTGGCCACCGCCTGAGTAGAGTTGGATGAACCTTACCCCTCGTTCGACCAGGCGCCTGGCGATCAGGCAGTTTCTGCCAAACTCGTTGGTGGGTTCCCGGCCAATGCCATACATTTCCAAGGTTTGTTTCGATTCTGTGGCAAAGTCTACGGCTTCGGGGGCTTCGGTCTGCATCCGGTAGGCCAATTCATAGCTTTGGGCCCGAGCTGCCAAATCCGTACCACCAGGGCGAAGGGCCATATGGTCTTCGTTGAGTTTCGCCAAAAGGTCCAGTTGTGTCCGCTGAATGAAAGGGTTGTCAGGCCCCTTGAGGTTGAGGATGGGGGTTCCAACAGGTCGAAACAGTGTCCCCTGGAATTGCCCGGGCATAAAACCAGACCCAAAGTTGGGCTGACCACTGATCGGCCCACCCCGCTTGTCCATCATGACAACATAGGCTGGGAGATTTTTGCAGGCTGTCCCCATGCCATAGACGCACCACGAGCCGAGCGAAGGTCGGCCGATGAAAACGCTACCCGTATTCATGGCAACGAGGGCGCTACCGTGGGCGTGGCTATCCGTATGACAGGAACGGATGACCGCCAATTTGTCGGCGTGAGATCGTACATGGGGAAAATAATCGGAGATGGGGATGCCACTCTTCCCGCCCGGGCGAAAGGGGCGAAACGCAGGGGTCAAAAATCCAACCTTGCGGCCACCCGAGTTGATATATTTTTTGTCCTGGGGAAGGGGCTTGCCCGCATATTTTTCAAGCAAAGGCTTGGGGTCGAAGGTATCTACCTGACTGGGGGCACCGTTCATCATCAGGTGGATCACGGCCCGGGCCTTGGGGGCAAAATGGGGACTGGAAGCCCGAATGGCCGGCTCCGCCGCACCCAGATGTTTGCGAAAGAAACCCTGTTCCTCAAGGATGGCAGCAAGGGCAATGCCGGTAAACCCGCCACCCATCTGCCACAAGGCCTCCCGACGGTTGAGCCCACAAGGAAACAAATGGGGGATATTCATATCAAATTAGTCCACATAGGCAAATTCGTTGGTATTTACCAGAACATGGCAAAGTTTTTCCAGGCCCAATTCATCACCCATCCGGGCCAGAAAATCAGAGCCCAGGGATACTTCCCGGGGGGTGGGATCCCGGCCAAGGGCTAGCCGCCATGCCCCTTGAATCCGGGTTTTTGCATCGGTTCCCATTCTGGATACCCGAACTCCCAGGGCCTTGCTTTCGGCATGGACAAAGCCATCGTTCAAAAGCATCAGGGCTTGCGGGGCGACCAAGGTGACATCCCGTTGGGCACAGGGTCTTGAGGTGTCCGCAAAATCAAAAGTGCCCAGCAACGGATTGATCAGCGACCTCCTCACATGAATGTAGATGCTTCGGCGGCGTTGCTTCTCCAGGGGCGAAGGCTGCCATGCTCCCGCTTTTTTCGACAGGCCCTCGAGAGCCTCGCTGGTAATCGTTGGCGTGATCCCAGGACCAAACATGGTGGTATCCAGCCCGGATCCCACCACCAGCAACGAATCCCTCAATGCCTCCGCATCAATCCGGTGACGGTTGGCTTTCCAAAGAAACCGGTTGAGGGAATCGATCCTGGAAAAGGCGGCTTCTTCGGGATGGATCGACGATTGTTTATAGGTGGCGGAGGTAAGAATCATGCGGTGAATCGGTTTGGCTTGCCATCCCCCCTTGATAAACTCCAGGGCGAGGAAATCGAGCAATTCGGGATGGGATGGAAGGGCTCCCTTGAAGCCAAAGTTGTCCGGGGTGCGGACAATTCCCTGGCCAAAGTGTTGTTGCCAAATGCGATTGACGGCGACCCGTGCGGTCAGGGGGTTGCCAGGATGGGCGAGTTTTTTGGCCAGTTCCAACCGGCGCATCTGGACTTCCTTTTTGGGGGGAATCGTCGCATCCAATGTGGGGATCATGGACACAAACCCTGGAAATACTTCGGGCCCGGGCCGCCTTGGATCCCCTTTTTTGAGCAAATGCAATGGTTTGGGTTTTCCCGGCAAATCGGTCCAGGCAAGGACATCAAATCCACCCACTTTGGTTTGGGAGTTGCCCACAAGGTCGCCTGGCCAAAATGCCGCCGCGACCTTGTGATAATCTTCCTGGGTGATCGGATCGAATTTATGGTCATGACAGCGGGCACATTTTACCGACATCGCCATAAACGCCGTCGTTGAAACATGAACCATGTCTTCCAGCCTGTCATAGCTGTATTCCAATTTGTCATTGGGTTCATCATCCCATGTCCCCACCCGGAGCATTCCCGTGGCAATGAGCGTTTCTTCGGTCCGGTCGGGAAGCTGGTCGCCCGCCATTTGTTCGATGAGGAAACGGTCATACGGTTTGTCCGCATTGATGGAACGAATCACATAGTCGCGATATTTCCAGGCAAAAGCCTTGTCGCCATCCCGTTCATAGCCGTTGGTATCGCCATAACGGATCAGGTCGAGCCAATGACGCGCCCAGCGTTCGCCAAACCGGGGATCCGCCAAATACTTGTCAACCAGTCGATCGTAAGCATCGTGTCCCGGATCCGCAACAAAATGATTAACCTCCTCAAAAGAGGGGGGAAGTCCCAAAATGTCATAGGAGAGCCTGCGGATAAGGGTGCGCCTGTCCGCCTCAGGGGCAGGGGAAAGCTTTTGGACCGACAAGGATTGGCGAACAAAAGAATCCGTTGGGTTTGAAACACCTGGGAAATGAGGTACAACCGGGGAATTGAGCCGTTGAAGCGACCACCAATCCAGGCCACCGACGGTTGGGGTGGTTTTTTCATAAAGCCCCAGTTTTCGTCCGATGGGCCATGATGCCCCGGTTTGTATCCAGGACAAGAGGGTCTGTTTTTCTTTTTCGGTGAGAGGTTTCCCTTTCTCTTTGGGGGGCATTTCCTGATTTTGGATGCGGCGAAAAAGCTCTCCTTTTTCAGGACCCGGTTGGGGCACAAGGTCTTTCATGGAGTCGTTATTTTGCAGGTTCAGGTCGCCACTGCTTTCGTTCTTATTGTGGCAACCCAGACACTTTGCCGCCAAAATGGGCACAACATCCCGTTCAAAGTCGGGTGGGGCGAAACCTATCGCAATGGCTAGAAACAAGGCCGCTTGCATGGAGAGGAACTCAGGAGCAGGTCATGGGGGGGAGTCCCCTCATTGTACCATGTCCCGGCGTGGGCGGCTAAAACACGCCAGGGAAATCAGGTTGGGCTATTGCCAGATTCAAGCCGAAAGTTGAAAAGGGATTCGTGATCCGCCACCCGTTATTTTTCCAACACCTTGTGTGTGGTCGTTACCTCAAGACCCCGGTCATCCACTACCCCCAGAAAAAACGCCAAGGGCCGATCAGGGGGTAAAAGGGCGGAAATACGGCCCTCTTTAATCGTGGCTGGGACCGTTTTCCATTCCCGCTTTTGCCAAGGGCCCTCGGCTAAGGCATAGCAAAGTTGGGCAGAGCGAAGCCCTGTCGCCTGGGTTACGGTGGTGGAAGCAGTCGGATGGTCCCAAACCAAATCGCCCAATTTGGGTAAGGGCTTACCCCGATGGAGGGCAGCGTCCACAAAGGCATCGACCTCGCCAAATGTCCAAATATGCCCATGGGGGAGCCTCACTCGCATGGATAGGGTTTTGGGGGCGGTCACCAACCCGAAGGTTTGCAAATAGCTGCCCATGGGATAAGCAAAATCGTTGGTCCCATTGAGGAACAGGATGGGGCATTTGGTGGATGAGACATGTTGGGAAGGGTCAAAGGCATGGATCCACCGACTGCTTTGATCCGGGCTCATCTTGTCAAAACGCGATTGCTTCCAGGCGCTGTCCTTGTGCAAAAAACCACAGCCATAGACCGGCACTGCCACGGCAAAACGATCGTCTATTCCTGCCACAATGCAGGTAAGGTACCCGCCCCAACTTATCCCGGTGACCCCGATTTGTGATGGATCTACCTCCGGGAAGGAACGGATCAAATTGTGCGCCAAAATCACATCGGCTACCGCATGGTAACTCCACATTTCCCGAGGATTGTCCGGAGTAAAATCCTTGAACTTGTTATCGTCGGATTGGTCGGGAGCCCCATCGGCAAGTCGGCCGGTGGGGGAGTTCCCGGAAAGGTCCATGGCGATCGCACAATAACCCCGGTTGGTCCAATGTTTCACCCAATCGGCAAAGGCCTTGCCTCCACCCCCATGAACCAAAACCATGGCGGGGAAGGGCCCATTGCCCTTGGGCTTGCCATAGTAGGCAAAGGCTCTCGTCGGTTTGCCCAGACTGGGAACGCCTAGATAGTACAACTCCTGGACTCCGTTTGCCGTATTTCCCCAGGTAGGGGTTACGGAAACAGCTTTCAATGCAGACCTGTCCCAGGGATAATCCGCTCGCAGGGACCCGCCTAAAATGAGTAAAATTCCGAACAATAAACAGCGCAACATGGGATCTCTCCAGATTAACCCATGTTACGCCTTTAGGACCATAATAACCCGGTTCGTTACGGGAAAAAGTCACATCCGCCTTAAAAAGTCGTGCATACAAATCCCCTTTTTGGGTGTCTGGTTCAAGACTGGGCCTCCATCTTCCCAATGGTTTTCAACCGTTCAAACCGATGCGGAGGGACTGGAACAATTGCGACCCATAGCAAGGGACTTGGGCAGACTACGAGCCGTTTGGAACTCGAAATACTCCCAAATCGTGGGTAAAACCGCAGTCCTGGTCCCAAAATAAGCCAAAAATCGTAATTAATCACTCCAACGGCGGAACTTGGGCTAAGGGGCCAAAAACGATGGCCATTAACCTGGTGCGAAGGGGACTAGTTGCCTTGGGAGTTTCGGATGGCCTGCTTCCTTTGGGAAAGGCTCAGCCAACCTGATTAAAGCACCAGGTTAATGGCATTTAGGCTCCAAGGTTGTATTCCAATGGAGGTAGGAAACCAACCCCCTTGGGTAGGAGATTCCAGTTTATTCAGGGGAGAGATGCGATGGTTGGCTTTGTGTTGCTGCTGATCACCCAGACACCATTACAAGGCCTTTTGCAGAACACTGCTGAAGGTCCAAAACAAGGAGGGGAAAAACCCATGGACTGGCGGCAATTGCTTACCAGGGAATCCTTTCAAACCAAGGGAATGACTCTGCCTTATCGACTATTGCGACCGGCAAAGGTGGAAAAAGGAACCCTTTATCCGCTGGTCATCTTCCTTCATGGTGCCGGGGAAAGGGGAACGGACAATGAAACGCCTCTTGTCCATGGCGTGAAAGAGTTTGCCAAGCCCGCCTCCCGCAAGGCCTTTCCCTGTTTTTTGATAGCACCCCAGTGCCCCGAGGGGAAAAAGTGGGTGGAGGTGGATTGGTCCCTCAGGTCGCATGAGATGCCCAAAGTGCCCAGCGAACCAGAAGCCATTCTCCTCCAACTGCTGGATTCTTTGGAGAAAACGCTCCCTATCGACAAGTCAAGGATCTATGTAACCGGGCTTTCCATGGGCGGCTATGGAGTTTGGGACCTGACCTGTCGCCATCCTGACCGGTTTGCAGCGGCAGTTCCTGTGTGCGGCGGGGGCGATGAGTCCAAAGGAAAAAAAGCGGCCCAGGTGCCTGTTTGGGCGTTTCATGGGGCCAAGGATGGGGTGGTCGTACCCGAACGATCCCGGAACATGATCGAGGCCATGAAAAAGGCGGGGGCCCAACCGAAATACACGGAATATCCCGATGTAGGCCACGATGCCTGGAACAGGGCCTATGCGGATCCGGCCATGATGCGTTGGCTTTTCGCCCAACAACTGGCAAAATAAGGGGTTCTGGTACCAGGAAACGAGGGTGACCATGTGTCGTCGAATGGCTCTATTGACCCTTTTTCTATCGGGTTTATGTAATGTTTTGGCGGCGGATCCGAAGCCCAATGTCGTTTTGATCTATGCCGACGACCTGGGCTATGGGGATGTTTCGTGCTATGGAGCCAAGAGGGTGTCGACGCCCAACATCGACCGGATTGCCCGGGAGGGCATCCGCTTTACCGATGGGCACTGTTCCTCGGGCACCTGTACTCCGTCCCGGTTTTCGATGCTTACCGGGGAATACGCGTTTCGAAAATCGGGCACGGGGGTCCTTCCCGGAAATGCGCCTTTGATTATTCCCCCGACCACCCATACGCTTGCCAAGGTTTTCCAGCAATCGGGCTATGCCACCGGGGTGGTGGGGAAATGGCACCTCGGTCTGGGCGGCCCGGAGGGCCCTGATTGGAACGGCAACATTCGGCCTGGCCCGGCAGAAGTAGGCTTTGGCGAATCGTTCATTATTCCCGCCACGGGGGATCGGGTGCCCTGTGTTTATGTGGAAAACGGCCGTGTGGCAGGGTTGGATGCCAACGACCCCATCGAGGTCAGCTTCAAGGAAAAGGTGGGCAAGGAACCCACGGGAAGGGCTAATCCCGACTTATTGAAGATGCGTTGGCATCATGGGCACGATATGACCATTATCAAAGGGATCAGCAGGATCGGTTGGATGTCTGGAGGCAAAGCTGCCCTTTGGGAGGATGAAACGATGGCGGACACGCTGGCCCAAAAGGCGGTTCGTTTCATTGAGAAGCACAAAAAGGAGCCATTTTTTCTCTATTTTGGGCTCCATGATATTCATGTGCCCCGGGTCCCCCATCCCCGTTTTGCAAACAAATCGGGCATGGGTCCACGGGGAGACTGCATCCTGCAAGCCGATTTTTGCGTTGGCGAAATCCTCAAAACACTGGATAAACAGGGTTTGGCCGGGAACACCATCCTGCTGTTTACTTCAGACAATGGCCCGGTGGTAAACGATGGTTACCATGACGATGCGGTGATCAAATTAGGCGATCACAAACCCGCCGGGCCCCTTCGTGGTGGGAAATATTCCAACTTTGAGGGAGGCACCAGAGTCCCGTTTCTTTTGCGTTGGCCCGAAAAGGTCAAACCGGCTGTTTCCGATGCATTGGTTTGCCAGGTCGATTTTTTGGCAAGTTTCGCCAAACTCTTGCAGCAAACCACGACAAGGGGGGATGGCCCGGACAGCCTCGATATGTTAACCGCGTTTTTGGGCCATGATCCCACAGGGCGGAAGTTATTGGTCGAACATGCCAACCGGTTATCTTTGCGCCAGGGCACCTGGAAATATATTGAACCGGGAAAAGGTCCCAAACGAGCTCCAGGCACGGATACGGAATTGGGCCAGGACCCGGCCGGAATGCTTTTTGACCTTTCCCGGGATTTGGGAGAAACCACCAACCTCATCGGCTCCCAACCAGAACGAGCCAAGGCCATGGCTGCCAAGCTTTTGGAGATTCGTTCCGCCAAGAGCCATCGCTAGCCCTGAAGGAATCGGATACCCATGGGAAATCTCCTGATATTGTCCTGTTTGCTCCTTCCTGCCTTTTTTTGGCCAGAGAATCCTGAACAAACGATTGATCGCCTTGTGGGTGAGGCCATAGCCTCGAAAAAGGTTCCTGGGGTGGTGGTCCGTGTGCAGCGGGGAGAAAAGGTCCTGCTGGAAAAAGCGTGGGGCCATCGGACGGTGGAACCGTTACTCGAACCCCAAACGGTCGAGACGATTTTCGACCTGGCTTCGCTTACCAAACCCATTGCCACCTCAACAGCGATTGCGGTCCTTGTCGACCAAGGCAAGCTTCAATGGACCGACAAGGTGGTAAAGCATTGGCCAGAGTTTGCTCCCAATGGCAAGGATCAATTGACCCTGGAACATTTGCTTTTGCACACCTCGGGATTAATAGCGGATAATCCGATTTCAGAATATGCGGGGGACCGGTCCGAGTCGCTTTCCCACATTTGCAAGCTCCGGTTAATCTCCCCCTTGGGGGCCACATTTCGCTATAGCGATGTCAACTACATCGTTTTGGGAGAAGTTGTGGCCAGGGTGTCGGGCAAGCCGCTGGATCATTTTTGCCAAGGGGCGATCTTTGGCCCACTGGGCATGAAAGAGACCGGTTTTGGCGTAAAAGATCCTGGATTGGTTTCGCGCGTGGCTCCCACGGAAATGCGAAACGGCAAGTGGATGCAGGGCCAGGTTCACGATCCACGGGCGTTCCGGTTAGGTGGCGTGGCGGGTCATGCGGGTTTGTTCTCCACCGCCAGGGATCTGGGGCTTTTTGCCCGGATGGTGCTGGCTGAAGGAATCCTCGGCAAGGAGCGCATCCTTTCGGCAAAAACCGTGCGGGAATGGACCATGGCCCGGGAAGTGCCAGGAGGATTTCGCACTTATGGCTTTGACATGGACACCGCCTATTCGTTCAACCGGGGCGAGTTGTTTTCCAGAAGGCTCAGTTTTGGTCACACCGGATTCACGGGAACTGCCCTTTGGATCGATCCTGTCCATGATGCGGCGGTGATCTTTCTTTCCCATCGGGTCCACCCCAATGGCAAGGGGGATGTTCAAAGGCTCCGGGGTTTGGTTACAACTGCTGCGGCAAAGATGGTGATGCCCACTCCACCCGAACCCAAAGTAAAAACGGGTCTGATGGTTTTGCAGGAACAAAATTTCGCAAAGCTCAAAGGAAAAAAGATCGGAATCGTTACCAACCACACGGGCAAGGACAACCATGGCCGGTCGATCATTGACATCCTCCATTGGGCACCTGGGGTAACGGTAAAAGCCCTCTTTTCTCCGGAACATGGTATTCGGGGAGAGCAGGATCAGGCGGTTGGGGATTCCATTGACCTTGCCACGAATTTACCAATAGCGAGTCTCTATGGCGTCCGTCGCAAACCGACCAAAGACCAGCTTCAAGGTTTGGATGCGGTTATTTTTGACATTCAGGATGCGGGATGTCGCTTTTATACTTATTCCAGCACCCTTGGCTTGTTGATGGAAGCCTGCTCCGAGGCGAGGGTGGCGGTTATTGTCCTTGATCGTCCCAATCCAATAGGGGGCGTTCGCATGGGTGGACCACTTGTTGATCCGGGTGCGGAATCGTTTGTCGCCTTTCACCGGATTCCCGTGAGGCATGGCCTTACAATTGGTGAATTGGCCAAACTCTATGCCATGGATCGACATGGCAAAGGGAAACCCTTTCCCGAAATCAAACTTGAAGTGATTGCCATGAAAGGCTGGGAGAGGGAGATGGATTTTGACCAGACTGGTTTGGCGTGGGTTTCTCCATCTCCCAATTTGCGAACTCTTCCAGCAGCTCTTTTTTATCCAGGGGTAGGGATGCTTGAATTCACCAACTTGTCTGTGGGACGGGGTACAGAAAGGCCGTTTGAGTGGATTGGTGCGCCATGGATGGAACCTTTTGCCGTTATGGAATCGTTAAAGGCGATGAAAATCAAAGGAATCCGGTTTATGGCCACTTCCCGAACCCCCGCCTCGAGTGTTTTTGCCAGGAAACCTTGCCAGGGAGTGGACATTATTGTTCAGGATTGGTCCCAGGTGGACCCTTTGGAACTTGGGATCGGATTGGCCCTTGCCCTGAAAAAGGTGCATGGAGACATTTGGCAATGGCAGAAGATGGATAAACTGATCGCCAACAAAGCCGCCTTGGGTGGGATCGGAAAACAATTGCCTCTGGATTCTATCCTCTCGCTTTTTCAGCCCGATCTGATTGAGTTTGAGGCGACCAGGAAAAAGGTTTTGCTCTATCCTTAAGCGGTGGTAACCAAAGGGAAAGGCCCAAAATGAACAAGGTGTGGATGAAAAGGGTGGGCGATGCTTTTATCGCCGAATCGGCATTGATTACAGGCGAGGTCTTCATGTCAGGTGGGGTAAACCTTTGGCCTTTGGTAGTGATCCGGGGTGATATTGGTTCGATCCGGTTGGGAAAACGGGTCAACCTTCAGGATGGCACTATCGTCCACACCGATTTTGGCATCCACATGGAGATTGAGGACGAGGTGGTGGTGGGGCATCGTGCCACGCTTCATGGGAATCGGATCGGCAAGGGTTCGCTCATTGGCATGGGGGCAACCCTTCTTAACGGGAGTGAAATAGGCGAAGAATGCCTGGTTGCCGCCGGGACCCTTGTGCCTGAAAACAGGGTGATCCCGGCCCGGTCGGTGGTCCGGGGAATACCCGCCCGAATTGTCCGGGAAGTAACGGAGGATGAGATCACCCACATCAGGCGGATCAACCAAAGCTATTTCGAGCTTGCGGAAAAATATGCCCAAGGGGAGATTCCCCGTTTGGCGTAAATCCATTTTTCGTTTCCGGGCAAAGTTTGAAATAGGGCCAGGATAGGGATATAAAACGATTTGTTTTGCCAAAAACCCAGGGATAATATCGAACAGATACCTGGCAATATCAAATACCTTGCTCGGGACTACCTGCCGTTTTGAACTCGACATACTCCAAATTCCAGGAAACAAGCAAAATCAGGGTTCCAAAATAGGTAGGACTTACGCAGTTGGCCGAAATTGGGTTTGCCTAAATCGGCCAGTTTGGTTATTCTCTCAGCTGTGAACAAGGCAAAAGTTACCCCTGACAACTTTATCAACTTCCTGGTTGCCACTCCGGTGAATGCGACTGCCATG
>SXGU01107601.1_pt1 | contig 34453 bp, 28 predicted proteins | sample 3174531 | NCBI WGS metagenome assembly SXGU01 (sample SAMN11356863, study PRJNA531348) | freshwater metagenome | isolation source: freshwater sample F1-140 | place: China: Fuxian Lake, Yuxi | collected 2017-12-25 | reverse complement strand
GAGTCGAGCATTGCCACATCGATCATGCAGCCTCGCCCTGTCGTTGTCCTTCGGTGGACAGCACTCACGATGCCGAGGGCCAGATAGAGCCCCGCAACGAGATCGCCGATCGATGCACCGACGCGGACGGGAGGCGCGCCTGGGTTTCCCGTGATGCTCATCATCCCGCTGAGAGCTTGGGCGATGATGTCGTAGGCGGCGTTCTTGGAGAGGGGCCCCGTGGCGCCGAATCCAGAAACGGCCGCATAGATGAGGCGGGGGTAGCGGGTGTGCAGGGCTTCCCATGAGTAGCCGAGCCGAGTGAGCGTCCCGGGTCGGAAGTTCTCCACCAGCACATCCGCATGCGTGAGCAGTCGCTCGAACGCGGCGCGATCATCCGCTCGAGCGAGATCGAGCGCGATCGACTCCTTGTCGCAGTTGACGCTCGCGAAGTACACACTCTGCCCATCGACATGTGGACCGAAAGCTCGTGCATCGTCGCCACTTCCCGGGCGTTCGACCTTGATGACTCGTGCGCCAAGGGATGCGAGCGTGGAAGTTGCGAAGGGTGCAGCAAGAACGCGCCCAAGGTCCACGATGGTCAGTCCGTGCAGCGGCGCGCCCGATGAGGAGGAGGGCATTGCTCCGAAGAATAGGTCGATTCCATGGGCTTCCCCGCGAGGGGAGTCGGTAGTCTGCTCCTGCAGGCCTGTGGCGGAATTGGCAGACGCAGCGGACTTAAAATCCGCGGAGTTCACGCTCATCTGGGTTCGAGTCCCAGCAGGCCTACTCGCCGCTGGTTTTTATCGGTTCCTGACCAAGCCAGCGCGGAGATGCGGATCCGACGATTCAACGAAGCGGACTGTTGCAAGTGGCTGTCCGTCTCGTACGCTCTGCGGCGAGATGTCTGGGTGGTTCACGAAGCTTCCGCGGCGTGGAAAGCAACTCATAGCGGTTGCCGTCGATTTCCTGATCTTCGCTTGCGCGATGTGGGGTGCTGTGGCGCTGCGTCTGGATACTCCGTTCCCGGAGACCCTTGGCGACAGCCTTTGGCGAATCATGTTGGTGGCCGGTGCAGCTGGCGTGGGCTGTGCATGGGGAAGTGGCCTCTACCGCGAGATCACCCGCTACATCGGATTCCGCTTCGCGGTGCGCGTTGCCGCTGCGGTGACGATTACCACGCTGCTCGTTGGGTTCGAGTCCTTCATGATGGACCGAGGCGCGGGCCTGCCGCGAACCGCGCTCGTCATTTTCTGGCTCCTGTCGCTGATTGGCGTGGGTGCAGCCCGAGCGATTGCACGAACGCTGCTCCGCTTCGCCGTGCCGGTCCAAGCGTCGCGCATCGTGATTTACGGAGCGAGCGATGTGGGTGCTGGCCTCGTGGCGCTGCTCGCTCAGGATCACCGCAGCAAAGTGGTCGCATTCGTGGACGACGACCCTTCGCGGGTTGGATCGATGATTCGCGGCGTTCCTGTGCGTTCGGCGGAGAACGTGGAGCAGGTGGTACGGTCGTTGGCAGCGGACAAGTTGCTGCTGGCGCTGCCGGAGCATGCCCGCCGCCGCCGCCGCGAGGTGTTCAATCAAATCAGTGCAATCGGGGTGAGGGTTCTGCTCGTTCCTACGCTGACGGAGATTGCCGACGGCACCGCGCGCGTGGACGCCATTCGTCCAGTGCAGATCGAGGATCTGCTCGGGCGTGCGCCAGTGGCGCCGCGCACCGAACTGCTGTGCCGGCACACCGGGTCGGCGAATGTGCTGATCACGGGCGCGGGCGGATCGATTGGCAGTGAACTCGCGAGGCAGGTCCTGAAGCAGGGACCACGCAAACTGGTGCTGCTCGACAATGGCGAGTTCAACCTCTACACGATCGAAGAGGAATTGCGCCGCGTGCTCGGGTCGACGGCGGGACCGCAGATCGTCAGCGTGATGGCATGCGTGACCGATCAAGTACGGATGGAACAGGTCATCCGTGAGCACAGGATCGAGACGCTCTACCACGCGGCTGCGTACAAGCATGTTCCGCTCGTGGAGGCGAACGAAGTGGAAGGGGTGCGGGTCAACGCCATCGGCACACTGCGCACGGCGCAGGCTGCTCTGCGCTGTGGCGTGTCTTCTTTCGTGCTGGTCTCGACGGACAAGGCTGTTCGACCGACGAGCGTCATGGGCGCAAGCAAGCGGCTTGCGGAGAAGATCCTTCAGGCGCTCTCGGCAGCACCGCGCCCAATGACCGACGGAGCCTCGGGCTCGCGGAGTCCCACGCGCTTCACGATGGTGCGGTTTGGAAATGTGCTCGGATCGAGCGGATCGGTGGTTCCCCAGTTCACGGAGCAGATCCGCCGCGGCGGACCTGTGACCGTCACGCATCCGGACATGACGCGTTACTTCATGACCATCCCGGAGGCGTCATCCCTCGTGATTCAGGCGGGTGCGATGGGAAGCGGCGGCGATGTCTTCGTGCTCGACATGGGCGAGCCAGTCCGCATCGTGGATCTCGCGCGAAGCATGATCCGGCTCACGGGATTCACCGAACGAACCGCCGAGACTCCGCATGGCGACATCGAGATTTCGTTCACGGGACTGCGGCCGGGCGAGAAACTGTTTGAGGAGCTCCTCATCGGCAAGGACTGCCAGCCGACAGATCACCCAGGAATCCTGCGCGCCAATGAGGAATTCACCCCGTGGGAGCAACTGGAGCGCATCATCCAACGCTTCGAGGCGGCCATCGACCGCCATGATGTCTCCGAAGTGCGGCACCTCCTGCGTACTTCGGTGCGCGGCTACGCGCCCACGGCCACTCTGTCATAATCCTCCGCATGGGTTCTGCATTCGGTTCCGCCCTGGTTCCGACTTCACACTGGCGGCTTCACGCGGCCTGCGAGGATGCAGAGCGGGTGTTCCCCCTGAAGGAGCCGCATTCGGTCAGCATCGGGCGCGACCCTGACCGGGACATCGCGCTTCCCCAGCAGAAGGTGTCGCGCCTTCATGCACAGGTGCACTGGGCGTCGGCCGCGGGTGGTGAGCGGGGGCATTGGCGGCTGCGTGACTGCGGTTCGACTTGGGGAACCCTGCTGAACGGCGTTCGACTCGCGGCGCAGCAGGAAGTGAAACTTGCGCACGGGGATGTGATCGAGATCAAACCGTGGACATTGACGGTCGCGGCGCCCTCTGCATCGGCGCAGGCAGATTTCGGTCAGACGCTGATGGCCGGCGATGACCGAGACGATTTCGTGCCGGTTGGGGAGGTGCAGGGTCCGTCGGAGCTGGCACAGTCGATGCTGGTTCGTCTGCTCGCTGCGAGTGAGGCAATGGCGACCGCGCGCGATGAGCAGGCAACCGCAGCGGCAGCGGTGGAGGCGCTCGCATCCGCCACGGGCTACGCGAATGTGGCGCTGCTGAAGGCGAACGCGGATCCATCGGCGGTGGAAGTCCTTGCTCAGGCGGGGGCGATTTCTGGGCGCGGAGGTGAGGTGCAGATCAGCCGGAGCCTTCTGCGCCGCGCTCGGCATGGCACTCATGTGCACCGTGCCGCGGGCGGTGCCGCATCGATGGCTGCGAGCATCGAGTCGCTTTCGATTTCGGATGCGATCTGTGTGCCTGTCGAAGCAGGCCCTGTCTTCTTCGGATGGATCTACCTCGATCAGCGTCGCGGTGCGTCGCGCACGCAGCCTGCGCCCGAAGCGGAAGTGACGGGGTTCGCTGCGGCCATTGCGCGGCTTGCAGGGCTCTCGCTTTCGAACATCGCGCGGACGCGAATGCAGCAGCGCTTCGACCTCGAGCAGCAGCAGATGTTCGGTGGCACGATGCGCGCGCTCATTTCGGCCATTGACGCGAAGGATCCCTATCCGCGCGGGCATTCCGACCGAGTGAGTGCGTTCGGCGTGCTGCTGGCGAAGGCGTTGCAACTCGATGCAGGCACGATCGAGCAGATTCGGCTCTGCGGTCTTGTGCATGACATCGGCAAGATCGGGATTCCAGAGGAGATCCTGCGCAAACCATCGAAGCTGGATGACAGTGAGTTTGCACGGATCCAGCGCCACCCGCAGATTGGCGCGTCGATCCTGCAGGACATTCCACAGATGCGCGAACTGATCTGTGGAGTCGTCGAGCACCACGAACGCTGGGATGGTCGCGGCTATCCGAACAAGCTCGCTGGCGAGGGCATTTCCAGGCTCGGGCGCATCTTGTGCATCGCGGACTGCTTTGATGCGATGACCAGCGCGCGCTTCTACCGCCCCGCGCGCCAGGTGCGGGAGGTGCTTGAGGAGATCGAGCGCTGCCTCGGAACGCATTTCGATCCGACATTCGGGAGGGCGTTCCTGTCGATCCCCGTGTCAGAACTCACGCCGCTCATCAGCATCGCTCCGCCGCCGCCGAGTTGACGCGGGTGCACGCGGCCTGCGGCGGGTGGGCCGACGGCAGAACGCCGCTGGGGACGCAGTGGCGAGCGCGCGATCGATCACTTCCGTCCGAAGTCCGCTGGGTTCTCGCCGCGGACTTTGACGGACCAGTGGGAGAGCAGCCTGCTCCAGCGAACGCGGTCGCATGCGGCGAGCCACTGCCTCGCGCTCGAAAGCTCCTGCGCAAAGATCGGATCGCACGCCTCGTCGACGGGGATCGATGTACGGATGTGTCCCTTCGTGAACCAACTGATGGCCGTTCGCGAATCGCTCAGGAGCGCCGAGCACGCGATCGCCCCGCGCTCGATTCGACGGCACGCATCCACGATGGCAAGAAACTCGCCGAGATTGTTGTGGCCGCGTTCGAACCGCGGGCTGTGAAACACCTCGCGCCACGCACCGCCCTGGTGCAGCATGCCGCGCCACTCGGTCGGACCGATCAGTGATCGACCGAACTTGCTGCAGTCGACGACAAGCTCTCCGTCCACGCCGCGCGCCAAGGGTGCAGCGGGCGCGACTGTCGAGGATTCGCGGGGCGCGTCGCGGGGCGCGTCGCGGTGCGCGGCCGCGGCGCAGTCGATACCGGCCGACTCGAGCGCCTGGGCAATGCTGCGTGCAGCGCTGCCTTGCGGCACGATTCGCACGAGTCCCTTGCTGTTGAGATGAATCTGCAGCTTTCCCGAGTGTTCCGTTCCCTCCAGTACCGCATCCAAGCGCCCCCAAGAACCTTCATCCACCACCGAGATTTCGCCGAGCAGAAAACCGCCTTGCGCAAGCGCTCGCTCGATGCGCGCAATCTCGCCGCGCAGCGCACGCTCCACCGCGCCACTGGGGTGATGAGCCTTTGCCCCCTTTCCCTGCGGCGCACTCACTTCAGTTCCTTCAACTCGATGTTCTTGAACCACACGCTGTGTCCATGCCCGAGAAATCCGATGAACCCACTCTGTCGCCGAAGCCCGGGGTGCTCCTTGCCGTCGGGGGTCCCTCCATCGGCGAGCGGTTGGAGATCCGCATCGACGATCGTCACGCCGTTCAAGATGACCTTCACCCGCGAGCCACGCACGATCACTTCCTCCGCATTCCATTCACCGACGGGCTTCAAGTGCCCGCGCTTGGCGGCGATGACCCCGTAGACGGAACCGTGGTACTGCCAAGGTTGGAGCTTCGCATACTGCGGATCGCCATCGTCGAGAATCTGCAGCTCGATGCCCATGTAGGCGGCGTCGCCTTCGGCAGGCATGCGAATGCCGAGTCCATTGTTGGCGCCAGGACTCAGCTTGAAGTCGAAGCGGAGATGGAAGTCACCGTAACGGTTGGTGGTCCAGAGGTTCTTCCCCTTGGGCAGGCACTGCAGTTCGCCGTCCGCCACGATGAAGCCGACTGTGTCACCTTGCCACCCGCTCAGATCGGTGCCGGTGAAGATCTTGCGGAACGAATCCTGCCGCGGCGGGGCAACGACTCGCTTGTCATCATCGTCCGATGCAGTTGGGCTGACCGCGGTGGCTTCCGCCACAGGGTGAACCATCGCTGCGCTTCCGAGCGAAGCACCGAGTCCGACGAGCATCGCCGCGAACATGCGCACGGGAGCAGAATACGCCGCAGAGCGTGCAGTGGTCACGCCTACACTTTGGCCCATGTCGATTTCGACTTCCACTTCCGTGCTCCTGGCGCTCATGCTCTCCCTGCCGCAGGGGCAGTCGTCCGATCCGCGGACCATGCCCGCCGATGCGAAGCAGGCTGCGCCGATCGCCGAGAGTGGAGAGATCCCGAAGATCCGTTTGCAGAGGGTCTTTCCCAAGGCCAAGCTCACGCGTCCCGTGCAGGTGGTCGCGCGTCCAGACTCGCCGAGCCTGATGTACGCGGTGGAGCAGGCGGGGCGCGTGGTGGAACTCGATCTCTCGAACGCAGAGCACGAGGGAAAGTTGGTCCTCGATCTCACGGGACCCGTTCACGACAAGTTCAACGAGCAGGGGCTTCTGTCGCTCGCGTTCCATCCGAAGTTCGCGCAGAATCGCCAGGTGTTCGTTTGGTACACCGCCCGCAAGAGCGGCAACGATCCCGCGCGCGAGGTACTCGCGCGGCTCACGATGGCGGCGGATGGCACGATCGATCCGGCGACGCATGAAGTCCTGCTGACCGTCGAGGATCCTGAGTGGAATCACAACGGCGGTACGGTGATGTTCGGTACCGATGGAATGCTGTATGTGTCGAGTGGCGACGGCGGTTCAGGCAACGATCCGTGGGGCAATGGACAGAACACCGAGACGCTGCTGGGGTGCATCATGCGGATCGATGTCGATCGCGCCGCAGACGGCAGGCTTTACTCGGTCCCGAGCGACAATCCGTTTGTGGGAAAGCAGGGGATGCGACCGGAGATCTACGCCTTCGGACTGCGCAATGTGTGGCGAATGTCCTTCGATCGCAAGACGGGCGAGCTGTACGCGGGCGATGTCGGACAGAACGCATGGGAGGAGATCGACATCATCGTGAAGGGCGGCAACTACGGTTGGCGTCCTCGGGAGGGATTCCATCCGACGAATGGAGTGTCCGATGCGAGTGAGGCGAGCGACCGCTTCATCGAGCCGCTCGTTGAGTATCCACACAAGGACGGCGTGTCGGTCACGGGCGGTTTCGTGTACCGCGGTAGCGAGTATCCGAAGCTTGCCGGCGTCTACCTCTACGCGGACTATGCGTTCGGCACCATTTGGGGACTGCGCGCGGAGGGCGGTTCGCTGAAGGTGCAGCCGAAGGTCGTGGTGACCAAGCGCGGCTTCTGCCCAGCAAGTTTCGGCGAATCCAACGATGGAACGCTCTTCGTTTGCGGAACTGGACCTGGAGCCGACGGCCCTGGCATGATTTTCAAGATCGTGGCGGGTGACTGAGCCGTTCGGAAAGGTCCGATCCGCCGAGTTGGGAGCGGATTCTTTGTCCCAAGTGGCGTCTCGGCGGCAGATTTGTTTGATGCGGCGACTCTGAAGTGCGGTGGGTCGCCGTATCCTTGTTGGACTTTCGTCCCAAGCCCCCCCAATGGCTGCGACCTCGTTGCAGCGCAGTCCGTCCTCCTCGGAGCAACCCATGATCTTCACTTCAGCAGCGTCCGCTCGAATCCGTTCAGTCCTCCTGTGCGTTGGTTCGGCAGCGCTCTTCACCTTGAACGCCGCTGCGCAGGCGCCTGCCGCTCCCGCGGCTCCGGCTGCGCCGCAGGGTGCGGGTGCGGGCGATCGACCAGCGCCGCCGCAAGGCGAGCGTGGCGAACGAGGTGGTGGGCGTGAGGGCGGCGGCGAGAGGCGTGGTGGGTGGGGCGGTGGTGGCGGCGGCGGCGGCGGCGTTGCTGGCCGAGGCATGGGCGCGTTCGCCTCGTTCATGACGAGGTTCCAGCCCGACTTCATGCGCCGCGATGTGCCGCTCTTTCGAGAGCAGCTCAACTTCGACGATCAGCAGATGGAAGTCGTCGAGTCGCTCGTGAACGACTACGACACGGCGTTTGGCCCCGCGGCGGAGGAGTCGCAAGGCAAGATCCAGGAAGCGGGCATGCGCATGTTCCAGACCTTCATGCAGGGAGACATGCGTGAGCGCATGCGCGGGGTCCGCGATTCGGTGGAGGCAGATCTCGAGCAGATGGAAGTCGAGAACGGCGCACCGCTGACCGAAGAGGCGCGGCGCGCGTTCTGGCGGCAGCGAATGGAGAAGGTCGGCAACGAGATGATGGAAGAGCGCAAGGCAACCGGGGCGGACCTGGAGACCAAGGCAATCCTCGAAGAAATCGTGGCTGAAGTGAACCGATGGACGGCGGAGAAGGTGCGCATGCGCAAGGAAGTCGTTTCGTCGATCGAGTTGCTCCTGACGGCGACGCAGAAGACCGACTTCCCGAAGTTCGAGCGATTTCTGCGCCGTGAAAAGACGATGGGCAACGCAGCGCTCTCGGGCGAGGGAACGAACCTGTTTCTCGTGATCGACGAAGCGGAACTCTCGCAGCCTTCCATCGATGCGGCCGGAAAGATCTTGGATGTGTACGAGGTCGAGCTGGACTCCGCGCTCGTGGCGCGTGATTCGTTCATCGAGCAGAGCGAACCGAAGATGATGCGGGTGACGCTCGATGGCAACGCCGATGCGGCGCGAGCACTGGCGGAGCGTCAGATCGCGCTGCGCAAGGGTGTTCGCGATGTCAATGACCGTTTCATCACGCAGATTGCCGAGTCCATGTCGCCCGACGAAGGCGCGAAGTTCAAGAAGGCTGCGTTGCTTTCCGCGTATCGCCGCGTCTTCCGGCCCACGCGATCCTCGGAAGCGTTCGAGAAGGCGCTTCAGTTGGCGGATCTGACGCCCGAGCAGCGCATCGCCGTGACCGCGCTTCAGGCGGAGTACGAGAGTCAGTTGCGTGCTGCCAACGAGAAGATCGTGGCCACAACGCGAAAGGACGAGCCTGCGCAGCGTCTGGAGGAGTCAGAGCGCTTGATCGGCGTGATGGCAGGAACGATGCCACCGACCATGATGATGGGGCGGTTCATGGGTGGCATGAGCGATCCTGTGGGCGATCTCATGGACGAGCGCGGCAAGATGGGGACGAAGTATCTCGACCAGTTGCGCAGTCTCTTGACGGCAACGCAGCAGGAGCAACTCCCGAAGGGTCGTGATGGCGGCCGCAATGCAGGCGCGTTCGGCACTGGCAAGATCGCTGATCTGCCGCCGCAGTTTCAGGAGGCCGCAAAGGCAGCGGACAAGAACAAGGATGGCGTGATCGACGAGGATGAACGCGAGGCGGTTTTCCGCAATATGCGCGGCGGCCCCGAAGGTCGAGGCGGCCCTGGCGGCGGTGGTCCTGGCGGCGGTCGCGGCAATCGAACGCCTCCGCAAGGCACCAACTGATCTTCCTTCGCGCGGGCGTCCTGCGCGCTCCGCACACTCGTTGGAGTACGGCCTTAGCGCGTTCGCGCCGCTGCGCGCTTTGACGCGGAGCGTTTTCGCGCCGATGTTTTCGCTCGTCCGCGCTGGGTGCCGCGCTGCGCGCCGCTTTGGGTGCCGCGCTTGGTATCGCTTCGAGCAACCGAAATCTCATTCTTGCTTGGGCGAACGATCGACCGCGGCGGCACGCTTTCCTGAACGAGCACGCTCGCAGCGATCGTCGATCCGCTGCCGATGATCGTGTCGCCGCCGAGGATGGTCGCGTTCGCGTAGACCGTCACACCATCACGCAGTGTTGGATGCCGCTTGGATCCTCGTCGGAGTGAGCCGCTCTTGGTGCGATCGAAGCGGCGCGCTCCAAGCGTGACTCCTTGATAGAGCGTGCAGTTGCGGCCGATCACGGTGGTCTCGCCGATGACGACGCTGGTGCCGTGGTCGATGAAGCATCCGCCACCGATCTGCGCACCAGGGTGAATGTCGATCCCCGTCGATGCATGCGCGGACTCCGCGAGAATGCGCGGCACGAGTGGGACGCCCTGCACATGGAATTGGTGGGCGATGCGGTGGATGCACAGCGCGCGGATGCCTGGGTACGCGAGCGCAATCTCCGTGCGACTCGTCGCAGCTGGATCGCGCTCGAACGCAGCATGCAGGTCCAGCATCAGCGTGCGTTGAATGGTGGGAAGCGCAGCCAACAGTGAACGCATGCAGCGGCGCGCCTTCGCCAACGAGAGGCGTTCACCCGATCCCGCCGCTTCGAATGCGGCACACACTTCAGCTTCGAAAATGTCGACGCAGTCGTCGATCACCTCGGCGCGTGATTCGCCCGCCACGCCCTGCAGCCCGAGCAGTACCCCGCACAAGCGACTGCCAGCCCAGGCGACGGCGACATCGTTCGGCAGCGTGTGATGGCGACGAAGTTCGGGCAGGAGTTTCGCGGACAGGGCGCGTGCGGTTCGTGCACTGGCGCGTCGGACTCGAGTCGGATGAGCAGGAACCGCCACGGTGCGATGGTAGTTGTGGCGTGCGTTTACGCGCCGTTCGTGGGATCGCCGTCGCGCACTCGGAGTCCGCGCGCGCGGACCGAGTCGTAGATGCTCGCCAAGAGACCCACGAGCGGGAACTTGCCACCGAGCGGGCTCGCACCGAGTCGGCGCAGCAGCGCATGCGGCACATGGGCATGGGCGGGGCGCGCCGCATAGTCGTGGAGTCGTCGGCCGGGTCGCCAGAAGTCCTCCAACTGAGAGGTCAGCGGAGGCGTCAGTGAACTGTCCGACGCCGCGGTCGGCAGTGGATGCGCATGGCTCTCGCCGCGCGCCGAGAGCGTGCGGCGTTCCTGGATGCGCTCGATCACCTGCTTCGGCGGCATGCCGCGCAGCGTGAAGAGCAGCAGCGGTTCGGTTTCGAGCCGCTCGACGAGGATGTGCATGGCCGCGACCGCATGCTTGCACGGCTGCTTTCCGCCGCAGGCGCAGGTGATGAAAGGGTCATTCGTCGCCTTACCGCCAGGCTTCGATGGAACGAGCGGTGCGCCAAGCGAGAGCGACTGCGTGAGCGTCGCAACGCCAGGCGGCATTTCATCCACGAGAAAGCGAGCGGAGTACTGCGCCTCCGCGCTGAGCGCAGAGATCAGTTTCTCCCATTCTTCCGGCGTCCAGGCGCGGAAATGGAATTCCAGTTGATAGGGGCGCGAGGCACGGCCTTGAACGCCCGCCGTGACCTTGCCCGCTGACACGATCATCGTGGCAGTCTGACCTGCGGCGGCGTATCGGTTTCCCTCTTCGGCCGTCTCCGGGGTCGCCGCCGTCAGGATGGAACGCAGCAGCGGATCGGCATGCCACGGGAAGTTCTCGATGCCTCCCTTGCGCTTGAAGCGGAATCCTCCAATGACGCGGCGGGGATTCTCGGGCTGCCGTGGACGACTCTGGTCGGGAAGTTGCGTCATTCACCACCCTCCATGCCCGTGCGTCGAAGCGAGAGCAGGTCCTTGAGCTGGCCCGTCGACAGTTCCGTCAGCCACGCGTCACCGGCGCCGATGATGTTCGCCGCCAGTTCCGTCTTCTGTTCGATCATCTGATCGATGCGTTCCTCGAGCGTTCCCGTGCAGACATACTTGTGCACATTCACCGTGCGCGTCTGTCCGATGCGGAACGCGCGATCCGTCGCCTGATTCTCGACTGCCGGATTCCACCAGCGATCGAAGTGAATGACATGATTGGCCGCGGTAAGGTTGAGACCGACGCCACCCGCCTTGAGACTGAGCACAAAGATGGGTGTGCTGCCGTCGCTGCGCTGGAAGCGCTCGACCAGTTCGTCGCGGCGTCCCTGCGGCGTGCCTCCGTGCAGGAAGAGCGCGTCCACATCGAGCGCCTGACGGATCATCGCCACAAGCAGGTGACCCATCGCTCGGTACTGGGTGAACACCAGCGCCGAGTCGCCGGCGGCGACGATCTCCTCGAGCATTTCCATCAGTCGCTGCGTCTTGCCGCTTCGAGCGGGCAGCAGCGCATCGGGAGGCAGCACGATCGGCCCGGCCGCATCCGCCTCCGCCTCGATCGCATCGAGTGCGTCGTTCGCCGATGGCGCCTGTGCCGCGGTCTTTGTGCGCTTGCCGGACTTCTTGCTTGGCGATGCATCGGAACCATTCGAACCCTTGTCGTTCTTCTTTGGCACTCCCGAAGCAGCCTCCCCGAGGAAGTGCGCGGGATGGTTGCAGATCTGCTTCAACTTGACGAGCGCGCTGAGGATGAGCCCGCGACGCCGAATGCCTTCGGCTTGATCGACTTGCTGCAGCATCGCCTTGACGACCTGTTCGTACAAGCGCGTCTGTTCTTCGGAGAGCGTGATGTGCTGACGCGCCTCCACGAGCGGTGGCAGATCGGAAATGACCGTCCGGTCCGTTTTCAGTCGGCGCAGGACGAATGGGCGAACGAGATGGCGCAGGCGTTCACCCGACTTGGGATCCCGATTGCGTTCGATGGGAACGGCGAACCTTCGTCGGAAGTCTGGCTGGCTGCCGAGATATCCGGGGCAACAGAACTCCAGAATCGACCAGAGCTCCGCAAGACGGTTCTCGACCGGCGTTCCCGTGAGCGCGATCCGAGACTGCGATTGGATCGCGCGGATGGCCGCGGTCTGCTTCGTCGGTGGGTTCTTGATGTACTGCGCCTCATCGAGCACCACGCGGCGCCACGGAATGGTCTGCAGATCATCCTTGTCGCGTACGGTGATGGCATAGGTGGTCAGCACCACATCGGCGGACTCCACCGCACTGCGCAGCCGCTCACCTGCGGGCCGATCGAGCCCATGTTGGATGTGCACGCGCAGTTCAGGCGAAAACCGCTGCAATTCGCGCCGCCAGTTGCCCATCACGGACATCGGTGTCACGAGCAGCGTCGGTCCAACGGGCTGCCCATTGCTCACCGCGCGTTCATGTTGCAGCAGGGCGATCAACTGAATCGTCTTGCCGAGTCCCATGTCGTCCGCAAGGCACCCGCCGAGTCCGAGTCGATCGAGGAATGCGAGCCAGCTCAGTCCCGAGAGTTGGTAGGGACGCAGCGTTCCCTTGAACGCCTCCGGTGCCTCCGTGAGTCGGAACGATTCCGAGCCATCGGTGCCGGCGATGAGTTGTCGCACCCAACCCGTCGCCTGAATGCCGGCGACAGGCAGGGCTTCCGGCGGACCATCGATGCCATTGGCCATGCGAAGTGCTTCGATCAGCGTCATGGTGCCGCCAGGATGTCCGCGAAGGAATCGCAGCGCGGATTCGATGTCTTCGGGACGCAGGTCAATCCACTGTCCGCCGATCCGCACGAGCGGCGCCTTGTTCGCGGCGAGGCGTTCGAGCATGTCGACGGAAACAATCTGCGAACCGAGCGTGACTTGCCATCGATAGCCGACGAGCGACTGCAGCCCACCACCGAGCGCAGCGCCCCGTGCGCCCTGCGACATCATCGGCGGCAGTTCATCGGGTGAGTCGATGAGGAGATGGGCGTTGATGCGGCTGGTGGACTCGCCCCACCACGATGGAATCTCAACCACAAAGCCAGCTTCGAGCAGCACGGGACGAACCTCGCGCATGAACTGGTAGGCGCGGCGCGTGTCGAGATCGATGCCGGTTGGGCACTCCTCTTCGAGTGCCTCGTCGAGTTCCGTCCAGATGCGGCTCGCCCGTGCGAGTTCCTGCAGCAGCGTTCCCGACAACTCCTCGTCGCGAGCCTGTGCCGCACCGCGCCGCCGACCTTCGCCGCGGGCAAAGAGCGCAGATGCATCGATCACCGTCTCATTCGTCTCGGGATCGATCAGCGAGAAGTGCACGCGCCAGGTCGCATCGATGCCCGAATCCGCCGCATCGAGCGCTGGCTCCTCCAGGCGCAGTCCGAGGGAGAGCGCTCGCGACTCGCGCGCATCGTCGAGCAGCCCGAGCCAGCCGCGCGCACTTCGCAGGAGATCGAACGCGCCCCCGCGCCCCGCATCAATCGCATTCGTGGAACGCACCAAGCCCGAGAGCCATGCAACATGCGGATCCGTCGTCGGATCGCAGGCTTCGATCGACTCCTCGTATGTCTCCGCCACGAGCGAGTCACGCACAAGCGAGTCGGTCGCTGCAGCCAGAAATCCATCGATGATTGGCCAGGCTTGGCCGTCCGCGCCATCGACTGCTCGCACCACCGCAGGCATGCTGGCGGTGAGGTCTGCGACGGACTCATTCGTCTCGCCATCATTCAGCCACGGACGCCACTGACCGCGGAACGAACCGCTGCGCTCCTGGATCACCGTGGGCACGACGCGCTGATCCGCGACGGCGTTCACGCTGAAGTCTGCGAGCGCATACCACCACTCCAGCTCATGCCCCGCGGCGATCGCTGTCGTGCCACTCGAGGCGGCCATCGCATCGCGCAGCGTGAGGATGCAATCGAGCGCGTGCGGCGCGGCCACACGCAGGGTCGACACCGTGCAGGGTTCGAGCGTCAGCGACTGCGCATCGTCGTTCACGCGGCCGAGCAAGGCAGCCAGCTTGCTCGACGGGAGTACCTGCGGCTGCGCACCTGCCAGATGCGGAAGCAGGAGCCGAAGTGTGTCGGGAGTACCCGATCCAAGCCCTGCCTTCAGTGCATCGAGCGCCTTCGCCAGATCATTCGGCGGCGTGCTCCAAGGATGCGCCTGCGATCGTGCAGAACTCTTCCCGCCGCGGGCTGCATCGACGGATTCGCCCCAAAGGTGCAGTGCGGAACCAGCCCAGTTGGCGTGCAGAACAAACATGGGGCGCTGCGGATCGGGAAGGGGAGTGATTGCGCTGGGGATCGAACCCAGGACCTAGAGGTTAAAAGCCACTTGCTCTACCAGCTGAGCTACGCAATCGAGAGCCCGTATGGCGGATGGACAAGTGTACCGAGCCACCGCCGCCACCCACCTCCCGAGTGCGAAGATCGCCGATTCCCCGCGTTTCCTGCGGCTTCGGGCTTTATCAGACGAACATTATTGTCAAGGGCACGGAACGCCGATAAATGCAACCGTTGGGGGCGGGCAGGGCGTTCTGCCAGATCCAACGAAGTCGCGTCGGGCTCCGCACGAGGCGGGTCCCTCGCAGGTGACGCAAGACAAAGGGCATCAGGATGAGTGCGACCGTTCCACTGATCGACAGATTCCTCTCCTATCTCATCGATGAGCGACGCTTCAGTCCGTACACATCGCGGTGTTATGGGCTCGATCTTCGTCAGTTCGCCGACTTCCTCGTCGCCGAGTACGACCTGAAGGTCGATGACGCACGCGAGAAGCAGGTCACGGAACGGCGCGACGGCACGGCGCTCGACACCGTGTGCGGGCACATCCTGAGTACCAACATCGATTCCATCCGCGGGTTCCTCGCGCACCTCGCCGAGCAGAAGTACTCCGCAGCCACCACCGCACGGAAGATCGCCACATTGCGGTCGTTCCACAAGTGGATGGAGAAGGCTGGGCTCACCGCCAACAATCCGATGACGCTGGTCAAGACTCCCAAGCAGGCGCGCCGCCTGCCGAAGGCGATCACGGTGGATCAGGTCGAGAAGCTTCTCGCAGCGCCGAGCGACAGCGACATGCTGGGCGCGCGCGACCGCGCCATCCTCGAGATGCTTTACTCCACGGGCATCCGCGTCAGCGAAGTCGTCGCGATCAATCGCGGCGATCTGGATCTCGAGGCAGGACTGCTCAAGGTCAAGGGCAAGGGGCGCCGGGAACGGGCGGTGCCCGTTGGTTCGCACGCGCTGGGGTCGGTGGCGCGCTACATCCTTCGTGCGGAGTCTGAAAAGGTGCCGATGGGTGCGGAAAACGCGCTCTTCGTGAACAAGCTTGGATCGCGTCTTTCGAGCCGCTCGGTGCGGCGCAAGGTGTCGAAGTACCTGAAGATCGCGGGACTGGATCCGGACATCTCGCCGCACACCATCCGACACTCCTTCGCGACGCACCTGCTCGACAACGGAGCGGATCTGCGTGCGGTGCAGGAACTGCTCGGACACCAGTCGCTTTCGAGCACCCAGGTGTACACGCACCTGACCACGGCTCGGATGCGGCAGGCCTATGACAGAGCTCACCCGCGCGCCGAAGCATCCTGAGCATCCCATGCAGGACCTCGCGCCCGTGTGGAGGCTCGAGCAGGCGGACTGTCTCACGGCGCTCGCAGCGCTCCCCAAAGGGCACGCATCACTCATCTACATCGACCCTCCCTTCAACACGGGGGTGCGTCGACAAGGGCGGGGTGGTCTCGCATTTGCCGATCGTTTCGACGATGTCGGCGCATGGCGGGCGTTCATGGAACCCCGATTGCGCGCCGCGCACCACGCGCTGGCGATGGATGGTTCACTCCTGCTGCATGTCGATTGGCGAACGAGCCATCATGCGCGTTGCATGCTCGATGAGATCTTCGGCGCCGAGTGCTTCGTGAATCACCTCGTGTGGTCCTATGGACTGGGTGGTTCCGGACCTCGGTCGTTTGCCCGCAAGCACGATGACATCCTGCTGTACGGGCGAAGCACGGCGTACTGGTTTGAAGCGCCGCGCGTTCCCGCACGCAGTGCACGCCTGCGCGGACGCACGAAGAAGGCCACGGATGTGCTCGACATCGCCGCACTCAACAACATGGCGTTGGAGCGCACCGGTTGGCCGACGCAGAAGCCTCTGGCACTGCTGGATGTGCTGGTGCGCGCGTGTTGCCGTCCGAATGGATTGGTGGTGGATCCGACGTGCGGGAGTGGAACGACGCTCGTCGCAGCGGTGCGCAGCGGCAGACGCGCGCTCGGCATCGACATCAGCGCAGATGCGCTGGCGATTGCGCGAGGGCGTCTGGAGCAAGAGGCTCTGCGCCTGACGCATCCCACGGCAGGGCCGCCGCGAGTGCAGCGGCAGCCTGCTGCAATGCAGCGGGGTCTTGCCCAGTCAGCGTGACATGGCCGACCTTGCGCCCTGCGCGCGCGCTCTTGCCGTACAGATGCAGATGGGCGCCCGATTGTGCCAGCACACGCGAGGACAGCGGCAACTTCCCCACGAGGTTGAACATGATGCACGCGCTGCGCAGGTCCGTGGAACCGAGCGGCAGACCCGTCACCGCCCGAAGGTGATTCTCGAACTGGCTGGTCTCGGCGCCATCGATCGTCCAATGTCCCGAGTTGTGAACGCGCGGGGCGATTTCGTTCGCCACGAGGGCGCCGTGCGCGACAAAGAACTCGACGGCGATCACGCCGACATAGTCGAGTTCATCCATCAAACGCTGCACATGCGTGCGCGCTGACGAAGCAAGCGAGCCATCGCGATCGCAGGGAGCGGGGGCTTCACTCTTCCACAGGATGCCCGCTCGATGCTCGTTCTGCGTGAGAGGCCAGAATGCATGATGCGCGCCGCCTCCTGCTCGGCGAGCGCGGACGGCGACCTGCGAGACCTCCGCCTCGAATGGCACGAACGCCTCCAGGATGCACGGCACGCGCCCGAGTGCGTCCCACGCCTCCTGCACGCTCGCCACGCCCACGCCGTTCCCACGAAGGACGCGCTGGCCTTTTCCGTCATAGCCCATGCGGCGTGTTTTCAAGACGGCTGGAAAGCCGACCCGCTCGACTGCCGCCGCGATCTCGCTTGCACTCGAGATCGACGCGAACGCCTGCACGGGAACGCCCAGATCGCGCAGCGTCGTCTTCTCACGAATGCGGTCCTGCGCCACTTCGAGAGCGCGCGCACCGGGCGCGAGGGCAACGCGCTCCTCGAGCCACCGCGCCGTTTGCACGGGCACATTCTCGAACTCGTAGGTGGCAAAACCCAGATCCTGCGCGAAGCGTTCCAGTCCCTCGGGGTCGTCGTAGGGCGTTCGGATGATCTCGCCCAGACGCGACGCGGGGCAATCCGCGGCGGGTTCGAGAAACCGGAACTGCATGCCCAGAGGAACACCGGCGAGGCCAAGCATTCGCCCGAGTTGTCCGCCTCCCACGATCCCGACTTTCACGAGGAAGCCCTTCGTGGAAGGGCTTTCTTCGACTTCTTCCCAGATCGCTTCTTCCGCGTGGGCATCTCCGCGGCAGGATCGGTGTGCGCAAGGACTGCTTCGGTCTGTGCTGCGCGGAACGCATCGACCGCCGCGCGGATGCGCGCATCGTCCAGCGCAAGGATCGACGCCGCGAGCAGTGCGGCGTTCACCGCGCCTGCCTTGCCGATGGCCAATGTGCCCACGGGTATGCCCGCGGGCATCTGCGCGATCGACAGCAGCGAGTCCAGTCCGCGGAGTGCCTTGCTTTCCACGGGGACCCCAAGGACGGGCAGCGGGCAACAGCTCGCCGTCATTCCCGGCAGATGCGCCGCACCACCTGCGCCTGCGATGATCACGCGCAGCCCGCGCCCGCGCGCTGCATCCGCATATCGAAACAGCCGTGCCGGCGTCCGGTGCGCACTCACGACGGTTTGTTCGTGGGGGATGCCCAGCATCGCGAGCGTTTCGCACGCGTGACGCATCGTCTCCCAATCGCTTCGAGAACCCATGATGACGCCCACCAATGCGCGCTGCCGTGCCATGGCGCCATGGTAAGAACTGCGGCGTGGTAGCGTTCACTGCATGAAGCATGGATGCTCTCGTCGATTGCCCCTCTCGCTGATCACGACGACCGCGCTGCTCGCCGCGGCATTTCATGGGATCGTCGGTTGCACTTCGGGCCACGGCGGCAGCATGCCCGCAGCAGGCGGCATGTCGCGTGAAGAGGCCGTGGGGACATGGAGTCTCACCGACGGCGACAACGAACTCTTCAATGTCGTGGTTGCCCCCGATGGATCAGCCGTCGATACCTACTGGAAGGGCCCCGACGGTGCCAAGGGTGAACGCGGTCGATGGGAGTTGGTGAACGGTTGCATGGACATCCGTTATGGCAGTGGTTGGCGCGATCTCATTTCGCGGAGTGCCCTCGGTCATCGCAAGGTTGGCTACCCGCCGCGACTTGCTCCTGGCACGGGTTCGCAGGATCAGCCCGCGAACGACGGCAGCGCGGTGAAGGTGACGGGTGATCGACTGCCGTTCGTCGGGGTGTGGACGGTGCCGGGCGGAGGCGAGACGACGCACTACGAAGTCACGATGGCCCTGCGCTCCGATGGCATGGCGATGAAGACATGCGAGGCGTACGACCCTGGACTCTGGCGCGTCGACAACGGCGTGGCGACCATCCTGTGGGCAGATGGTTGGCGCAGTTCGTTCGAGCGAGCCGACAGCGAGGAATGGTTCTACCGAGTCTGGCGACCGGGCATGGCTCCCACGGATCTGCCGGCCGCATCGGGCAAAGTGCGCCGAGTTGTGCGTTGATCCCGCGCGCGCGGGTTCAAGGCCTTCGCATCAAGACCCGTACTGGGTGAACGCCGACGAGCCGAATCCCGGCTGCATTCCCGCGTAGGGATAATCCGGTTCCATGACGGTGGGATCTTCGCTCCACCGTTCATCCATGTTCGTCGTCTGCAAATCCCACGAACCTGTGTACTGCGATGCGTTGTTCGCAGCCTGCGAAAGCCGCGACGATCCGCCTGTCGTGTTCATGGGGTCATCCGACACGCAGCCCGTCGCCGAGGCGAGGGCGATCAGCACCACACACGGGAGGATTCGTCGGTGGCGCGCGATCGCGGAGGTGGAAAGCCAATCCATCATGGTGCAAGATGCTAGCGGCGCTCAACGAGTCCACTGCGGGGCGTTCGCATCGGCTGTTCTCGCGGCGCGACTCTCGCCAGCGTGGGTGGCGCGACCTGCGCAAGCCCGCTGAGGATCTCATCGAGAAGGACGGGTCCGTAATCCCAGCAGTCGACGCCCACATCGCAGCTGCGTCCGTGCTGCGACATCGCGCCATGCGCATGGCCGTACAGATGGAACGCACCGTGAAAGATCCCCTGCCAAGATCGCAGCGGATAGTGGCAGCAGACGATGCGCTCGGGTCCGCCGCTCCAACCCTTGATCGACAGAATGTCATGCACTTCCTCGAAGAGTCCGCGCAGGCGCTTCGGGCCAGGGTCGTGGTTGCCGCGAACAAGCTCGACATGCTTGCAGCGGATGCGTTCGCGAAGCGCGTGCGCGTCGGCGGATGTTTGTTCGCGCCCTTCGCCTTTCCAATCACGCGGACCGAGGAAGTCGCCCAAGTGAATCAGGCGATCGCGCGCGCCGACGCGGTCATTGATGCGTTCGATGAGCAGGTCGTCCATCCCGGACACATCGCCGGCGGCCACGGGCCGCGCAAAGAGGCCGATCGCCTCGGCGTGGGTGAAGTGCGTATCCGCCGTGATCCAAATGCGTGCGCTCATCGCGGTCCATGCACTGCACGGGCGGCAGGCGTACTCGCCGCATCGCTCGGGGGCCTGTCCGAAGCGAGTGGCGTCCAGGCACCGTTTGCGCGCGAACTCGCCACGACCGCTTCGATGAAGGCCATGCCGCGAACGCCATCATCGATGGTGGGACAGTCGAGCGCATCGCGTGGAGGCGACACGCCGTCCACATGCGCCGCGACCTGCACCGCAAACGCGCGATAGATGTTCGCGAAAGCCTCGAGGTAACCCTCAGGGTGCCCCGCGGGAAGTCGAGTCGCCGCAGCCGCAGCAGGGGACAGACCCGCCATGCCCGTGCGAAGCAGGTGCGCAGGCTGATCAGCACTCTTCAGCCAGAGGGAGTTGGGTTCCTGCTGATGCCACTCGATGCCGCCGCTGCTGCCCCACACACGCAGACTCAAGTTGTTCTCTTCGCCCACGGCGATCTGCGACGCGATCAAGGCACCCTTGGCACCGCCCTCGAATCGCAGCAGCACATTCGCGTCGTCGTCGAGCCTTCGACCATCGACGAACGAAGTGAGATCGGCGGCGAGTTCCTGGATGCGAAGCCCTGTCACATACTCAGCAACATTCTCCGCGTGCGTTCCGATGTCGCCGATGCATCCCGCGAGACCAGCGCGCATCGGATCGGTACGCCACGATGCCTGGCGTTGGCCCTGTGCTTCGAGGCAAGTCGCGAGCCACCCCTGGGAATACTCGACCACCACCTTGCGAATTGCGCCGAGGCGTCCGCTGCGCACGATGGCGCGCGCCTCCTTCACGAGCGGGTGGCCGGTGTAGTTGTGCGTGAGCGCGAAGGGCACTGCGGCTGCGCGAACGGCATCGCGGAGTTCGACTGCCTCACGAAGCGAAACGGCCAGCGGCTTGTCGCAGATCACAGGGAATCCAGCCTGCACGGCGGCCAGCGCCATCGGCGCATGCAGATGGTTCGGCGTGACGATCGACAGGAAATCCATGCGCTCGCCGACGGGCAGCGCAGATTCCGCGGACAGCATCTCGGCGAACGACTGGTAGCACCGCGCGGGAGGAAGGAACAGGTCCCTTCCAGAGGCGAGCGCACACGCGGGATCTGAACTGAACGCGCCGCAGACCAGTTCGATCCGCCCGTCGAGCGCCGCCGCGCTGCGATGGACTGCGCCGATGAATGCCCCGCGCCCGCCGCCCACCATGCCCATGCGCAGTTTGCGTGCGGAGGCGGCAGTCGTCATGCGCGGGCTCTCGGATGTGCGGAGGGATCAGCCTGGCGCCGCGCACGAGCGAAGGTGCTGTCGAGATCCGTCCCGTTGGGGCGGAAGTCGAGTCGCCGCACGAATGCTGCTGCTTCGGTTGCACCGTGCTCGCGGTCCATGCGGGCATCTTCCCATTCCACCGAGAGCGGGCCGCGGTAGCCGACATCATTCAGTGCAACGATGATGTCCTCGAAGCGAATGTCGCCGCGCCCAGGAGAACGGAAATCCCAGGAACGCCGTGGGTCGCCGAACGATGTATTGCCGCCGAAGACGCCGACCGTTCCGTCGCCGCGGTTCCACCAGACATCCTTGATGTGCGTGTGGAAGATGCGAGCGCCGAGGCGGCGAATGAAGCCGATGGGATCGACCCCTTGGTACGCGAAGTGCGAAGGGTCGAAGTTGAAGCCGAACCGCTTGTGTCCATGCACGGCATCCAAGGCGCGCTGCGCAGTCGCCGTGTCGAATGCGATCTCCGTCGGATGCACCTCGAGGGCGAAGTCCACATCGGCAGCATCGAACGCGTCCAGGATCGGCATCCATCGGCGCGCGAAATCGTCGTAGCCGCGCTGCCACATCTCCTGCGTGGTCGATGGGAACGCATACGCCATGTGCCAGATGGACGAACCCGTGAACCCATTCACGACGACACGATGCTCCGTCCCGAGCGAGGCCGGCTTGACGGAGAAGAACGCGCGCGCAGCGGCGGCAGTTCGTCGCATGCGCTCCGCGGCGCGCTGGCGGACGGCCTCGGGTTCGCCGTCGCCCCAGATTTCGGGCGGCAGGATGCTCTGGTGCCGCTCATCGATCCGATCGCACACTGCCTGCCCGACGAGGTGGTTCGAGATCGCCTCGCAGGTCAATCCATGGTCACCCAGCAGTTGCCAGTGTTTCTCGCAGTATGCCGTCGACTCCGCTGCCTGCAGGACATCGAAGTGATCCCCCCAGCACGCGAGTTCAAGACCGTCGTATCCCATCGACTGCGCCATGGGCGCGAGCCGTTCCAGCGGCAGGTCAGCCCATTGGCCCGTGAACAGTGTGAGTGTGCGCGGCATCAAGTCGCAGGATAGCCGCGTTCGATTCAGGACCGCGCGCTGGTCGCCATCGGATGGGACTCGCTGACGCGCTCGAGATGCTCGCGGATGGCGCGAGCGATCTGCGACTTCCCGGTGATGCGAATCGGATCATGGCCGGCGACAGCGAACCACGCCGACTGAACCCCGCTGTCGGGCGTGTCCTCGCCGCGGTTTGCCACGCATGCGCCGTGAACGGACGCGCGCGCACGCGCCACCTGGAGCAGCGCTTCGAGTTCACATTGCTCCTCGTACTTGAAGCCGACGATGGGCAGCGACGGGTGAAGGCGATGGACCGCATCGATGACCTTCTCGGTTGGTTGCAGTTCCACACTCCACGGTCCTGCACTGCTCGGCACCTTTCCCTCGCGCACTTCACGCGGCGCGAAGTCCGCGACGGCGGCAGAAAGCACCGCAGCATGTGCGGGGCGTTCGAGCGCCTCCAAGACCTGGGAGCGGTACTGCGGGACATCGCGCGCGATGTGGTGACGGATCCATGCGGGCGCGGCGAGACTGCCGCTGCCGAGCACAAGATCGACCTCGCACCCGCAGAGGTCCAGCTCCGATGCGATGGCGATGCCAAGCGCGCCCGTGAACCGGCTGCTGATGCGGCGGACCGAGTCCAGCGGCGCTGGAACGGGACCGCCCGTGACCAACACGCGCAGTGACCGAAGCGGTGAACGCGAGAGTGCGCGACAGACCGCCCGCACGATCGGTTCCTCGTCTGGAAGGTTGTGCTTGCCGTAGTCGTCGCGTGGAGCGATCACCTGCACGCCGAGCTTCTGCAGCCGAACGAGACTGTCCGACAGGATCTGCGTGTGCATCGAGCCGTGCATCGTGGGGCAGAGCAGGACTGCGCATCCGCCGCGCTCGAGTCGGCCGAGTGCAGACGCGAGCGTGGCAGTGACCGTTCCATCGGCGATTCCGCAAGCCATCTTGTTGATCGTGTTGTAGGTCGCCGGCGCGACGAGGTACGCATCGAACGGCTCACTGCCCGACAGGTGCTCCGCGCGCGGACTGAGCTGCGTCACCACTGGACGGTTGGTGCTCCAGGCGAGCGTGTCCTCGGTGACATAGCGGAGCCCCTCGCTCGAGGCGATGGCAGTCACCTGCGCGCCATGACGGCGCAGCGCGCGCGCGACCATTGGGCTCTTCATCGCCGCAATGCCACCCGTCACGAGCAGCGCGACATGCTTGCCAGCGAGATGATCGGAGTCACGCGGTACATCATGGTCGCCGATGCCGTGTGAAAGGGGCGGATGCGGATCCCAGTGCGCGTGATCAGCCATGGGCGGTTGGCCCTCCATCTTGCCATCGGAGATTCAGGTGGCACTCCCCGCGAAGGAAGGACTCGAGCCACACACCGATGGACTCGTGTCGCCACGAACCTGCGTGAAAAAGAGGCGGGCGCTCGCTGGGATCGGAGAGGAACCATCCAGCAAGCTCCGCTCGCGAGGTCACCAGAGGCGCTGCGATCCCGAGCGCGATCGAACGCATCGACACGATCGACCAGAGCGCATCGAGCTGCGTGCGCTGTTGGGCGTTTTCGGGTCGCGGGGTCCACTGCGCGTCTTCCTCGGCAGGCAGGGCGCGCGCCCGGATCATCGTGTCCTCGATGTTCCGCGCGAAGTGTTGCAGCGTCGAACGGGGAATGCCGCGAACCTGCGCGATGCGATCGGCGCTGGGCGTTGCAATGCGGGCGAGATCGAGCATGCAACCGTCGGGCAGCGCCGTGCGCGGCGGCACGTTGAGCGCCTGCGCCACATCTTGACGGATCAGCACGAGTTCTCGCAGCACGGTCATCTCGCGAGGGCGCAAGGTCAACCCGCGCGATGCGCGTCGAACCTGCGACTGGGGATCGAAGCCTTGGCTTTGGCGCGTTGCTTCGCGAGTCTCTTCAATCACCCACGCCGTGCGACCGAGCGCATCGAGCCGCTCGCGCTGCTTCGCCCACACGAACGGCAGGAATCGCACATCGTCTGCCGCGTAGCCGATCTGCGCCTTGCTGAGCGGACGCTTGTCCCATTCGGTGAAGGTGTGCCCCTTGGGCAGCCGAACACCCGCGAGGGACTCGACCAGATTGGCGAGGCTGAGCGGCCAGGGCATGCCGGTCATGCCCGCTGCGATCTGCGTGTCGATGACGGCCTCTGCACTCGCGTCAGCCCCGCGCTGTGCGATCAGCACATCCTGTCCACCCGCATGCACGATGGTCTGCAGCGCCGGATCGCACACCGCCTTCCAGAGGCTGCGCATCGCATCCTCGGGCAGCTCGAGTGGGTCCACCAGGGCAATCCTCTCGGTCGTCGAGAGTTGCACGAGGCAGATGCGCGGCAAGAATGTTTCCTCGCCGATGAACTCCGTGTCGTAGGCGAACGAGCCGGCGGCACGCGCGTGGTCGAGGAATTCTTCGAGGGCCTCGGGCGTGGTCAGCATCTCTGGCTCGCCCTGCGGGACAAGCGGGTCCTGCAACTGCGGACGCCGCACCGTTCCGCCGGTGGCGTGCGCCTCGGCGTGGTGCATGGACCTTCTTCGGCGGCGCAGACTCATCGAAAGGCAGAGGCTACAACAGTGGGTCGGAACGGGTCGAAGCTCCTATCATTTGACGCTTCGGCACTGAACGCCGAGGCGCACTCCCATGACCCTCACTTCCTCTGCGCCAAACACCCAACATCCCGACGATGATTCTCTGCCGCTCGCAGATGCACGCTCGAGACTGGTCGATCTGGTGTCGTCCGCCACGATGAGCCCAGCGCCTCACCGCGTGCAGCGATTCGAGGTCGGTGTCGAACTGATCGATCCGCTTCGTTGGCTCGCTTCGCAGCGGGCAGGGCAGCGCTTTTCGTTCCGTTCGCGCGATGGACGATGGGCGATCGCAGGGGTCGGGTGTGCGCTGCGCCGCAGCGAGTGGAAGGATCCCGCCGTGCAGCAACTGCTGGCTTCGCAGGCGAATGCGGGACCAACCGGACTGTGCGGACCGGCGCTGTACTACTGCGCATTCTTCGATCCCGGGGCGGTCGGAAAGCATGCGCCCGAGTGGTCAGGCTTCGAACGGTCGGAGATGCGCCTGCCTTTGGTGGAACTGCGGCGCGTGGGTACGGCGGTCACGCTGGCGGCGCATGTGGTGGGCGACGCGAGAAAGACGCTCGGCGCACTGGAAGAACTGGAGCTGCCGGCGCCGATGCCGCTGCTGCCGCAGGGACTTCGCTGCGCGGGCGATGCAGATCTGTCGCGGTGGGTGGACGCAGTCGATGCCGCGCTCGGTTCGATCGCGGCCGGCAGCCTCGAGAAGGTGGTGCTCGCACGCACGCGCACTTACAGCGCGCTGCAGCACATCGATCCCTGTGCCGTCCTGACCGCGCTGCAAGGTGAAGAGCCGAGTGCGTTCCACTGCCTGGTCGAGCCGAACCCAGGGAGCGCGTTCGTGGTCGCAAGTCCAGAGCGGCTCTTCCACCGCGAGGGACTGCAGGTCCGCACGGAAGCCGTGGCGGGCACCTGCGCGCGAGGTCCCGACGGCGGCGGCGACGATCGACTCGCTGGGCGGCTGCTCGGCAGCGACAAGAACAGGCGGGAGCATGAGATCGTCGTGCGCCGCATCAAGTCGGCGCTGGCTCCGCTGGTGATCGGCGTCACGCAGGAGGAATCCCCGACCATCATGCGGCTGCGTCATGTGCAGCATCTCACGACTGGTGTGTCGGCGGTCCTGCGCGACGGCATCGGCGATGAACAGTTGCTGCGCGAGTTGCATCCAACGCCCGCGGTGTGCGGATTGCCGATCGATGCGTCGCGTGCGTTCATCCGAGATCATGAACGGATGCACCGTGGTCTGTACTCGGGCGTCGTCGGCGTGATGACGGGTGGACTGAGCGAGTTTGCAGTGTCCATCCGCGGCGCGCTCGTGCATGGGACGGACATCACTGCCTATGCGGGTGCAGGCATCGTGCGCGGTTCGGATCCCGATGCGGAGTGGCTGGAGACGGAGCGGAAGTTGGCGCCGTTCGATTCGCTGGTCGCGCGCGCGCAGGCGCAGCATCTCCAGAACGCGCGGGGCGATGACGCGCGGCAGACGCGCGAGACCGGAGGTGCCTGGAGCGGCCGCAGGATGGCCGCAGGGCAGTGAGCGCAGCGCGAAAGTCAGCGGGTGCAGCGGACGCACCGAACTGGAACGCGCTCTGGGCGCACCTGGCATGTGAGGAGTGGAGACGGCGAGGACTCTCGCTCGCGGTGGTATGCCCAGGCTCGCGGTCCGCACCGCTCGCCTCCGCGGTGGCCGCACTGCGCGGCGTGCCAACGCTCATCGCACATGACGAGCGCGGCGGGGCGTTCGCCGCACTCGGCGCGGCGCGAGCGACGGGCCGCGCAGCGCTGATCGTGACGACATCGGGGACGGCGGTTGCAAACCTGCTGCCCGCTGCCGTGGAGGCGTCCAAGACTGGAACGCCGCTGCTGCTCGTGACCGCGGATCGACCGCCTGAACTTCACGGCTGCGGCGCGAATCAGTGCATCCGCCAGCAAGGCATCTTCGGTTCCTTTGCATCGTGGGCCATCGACATGCCCTGCGCGGGACCCGATGTGCAACTCAGTTGGGTTCTCGCCACGGCCGGCGAGGCGTGGGACCGCGCGCATGCGCCGTCGCACACGGCGGGGCCCGTTCACATCAACTGGGCATTCCGCGAGCCGCTCGCACCGATCGTCGAAGCGTGGGATCGCGCCTCGCTTGGCGAGATCGATCGCTGGACGGGTGGCAGCGCGCCGTGGCGCGAGCCGATCGCGCAGGAGAGTGTGGAGGTCGTCAGTGCGAAGGTGATCGGAGGAGCGCGGGTGTTCGCGGCGAAGGCGCAGCAGCCGATCCTGTGTGTCGGACCGCTCTATTCGCCGGGGATGCGCGCGGTGGCGCAGCGCGTGGCGGCGACACTGGGCTGGCCTGTCTTGGCAGACATCGGCAGCGGTCTCCGCAACAGTCGAAGTTGCCCCAGCGCGATCCGACATGCGGACTTGATCGTGCTCGATCCCGTCGCCGCGCCGCAAGCCCCCGACGCCGTCGTGCGCATCGGTTCGCTGCACTCGAGCCGCCGTGTGAACGAGTGGGTTTCCGCTGCGCTCGGGCAGGGAGCGCGACTGATGCTCGTGCGCAGCACGGCGGAACCTGCGGACCCAGACCGCGCTGCAGGCACCGAAGTGGTGGTCGATGTGCGCGCGGACCTTCCGCATGCGGTGCGTGAATGCGCGGCGATGCCCGTGCGTGAAGTGCCTTCGCCCCAGGCGAACGCCGCCGCATGGATCGCAGCGGATGATGCGGTCGACACGCTGTTGCGCGAGGAACTCGATGCGGACCTTGGTGCGGTTCTCGATGAGCCATCGGTGGCACGCATCCTGACCGAGGTCGCGCCGCCGGGCTGCACGCTCCTGCTCGGCAACAGCATGCCTGTGCGCGATGCGGACATGCACGCGCCGTCGATGGCCGAGGGCGTTCACATCGCGGTGAGTCGCGGCGCGAGCGGCATCGACGGCATGCTTGCCACCGCCGTGGGGCATGCGAAGGCGACGGGCGAGCCTGCCATCGCGCTGCTGGGCGATCTCACGCTGCTGCACGATCTGTCATCGCTCGCGCTCGCTTCGTCGTGCGGCGTGGGGGTGGTGATCGTGGTCGTGAACAACGATGGCGGGGGGATCTTCCATTTCCTGCCGCTGCAGAAGCACCCCGCGCTCCTCGAGCCGTGGAGTACGGCTCCGCAGGGAGCGGATTTCGCCGCGGCCGCGCGCATCTTCGGCATGTCCTTCACGCAGCCGCAGCGGCGTGCGGACCTTCGCGGTGCGCTCGCCTCGGCGATCGCGCAAGCGCGCGACGGGTGCTGCTCGCTGATCGAAGTGCGCACGGATCGTGCGGACAATCTCGCGTTCCACCGAACGCTGCAGGCCAAGGTGATCGCCCGCCTTCAGGCCTGCGCCGAGCGCACTCGGGGCGCGCAACCATGAGCGGCACGCACCCCGATCGCGAGGTACATGGCGCGCCCCACGACGCTCCACCCATCCGACCGCTCGTCCTCATTCATGGGTTCCTCGGATCGCCCGACGACTGGGGCGCGTTCGAGAGTGCGCTCGGGAAGATCCCGCATGCACCCCCGACCGTTCGCGCTGATCTCGTGGAGGCCGCCCGCGGGGTCCTCGCGTCGGGTGTGGGGCGCGTCACGCTGCCGCGGCTCGCGTGTGCGCTGCTCGAATCGCTGCGGCGAGACCCGAGGTTGCAGGGGGGCTTTGACGCGGTCGGATACTCGATGGGCGGGCGTGTGGCGCTCGAGTGGTTGGTGCAGCGCGGCAACGGCAGCGCAAGTGCTCTCGACATCCGCCTGATGCTCGCCTCGGCTGACCCGGGGATGGAGGATGCAGCGGAACGATCTCGGCGCGCAGGTGTGGATGCGCAACTCTCGGACCGACTCGCTGGTATCGATGCGGCCCGTCTCCCGGCGGAGCGCGCCTCCCGCATCGCATCGCTGCTTGCCGATTGGTTTGCGATGCCGATGTTCGCGCCGCTCACGGCAACGCCTGCGTTCGAGGGCATTCTGAAGCGGCGCCAGGACGACCTCGCCTCGGGAGACATCGCGCGGTGCTGGTCCGAGATTGTGGGCGGGTGTTCGCCGGGCGCGAATGAACCGCGGTGGGACACGCTGCGCGCGGCGGGCGATGCATGCATGGTTGTCACGGGCGAGCTCGATGCGCGATACTGTGCCGTCGTGAAACGCAGTTCGCAGCTTGGAATCGCCACGCGCATGATGAAGGATGCAGGGCATGCACTCCCCACGGAGCAGCCCGATGCGCTCGCACGCCTCACGGCGGCTTGGATCGCACAGGGTGCCGCAGAGGGCGAACGCAACCTCGCCGCGCACGGAACGGAAATCCCATGAGTACGCCAACCACACCGCTCGAACCTCGCACGCCGCATTGGAAGTCCGCAGGGACATTCACCGACATCCGCTTCGAAGTCTGGGAAGGGATCGCGAAGATCACCATCTGCAGGCCAGAGGTGCGCAATGCGTTCCGTCCGCAGACGGTCGAGTCCATGCGCAGCGCGCTGCAGCAAGCGCGGCACGACCCATCGGTGGGCGTCGTGATCCTCACGGGCGAGGGACCGCTCGCGTTCTGCTCAGGCGGCGACATGCGCGTGCGGCGCGAGGCGGGCTACGCCGACGACTCCGGCACGCAGTCGCTGAATGTGCTCGACTTGCAGCGGGAGATCCGCACCTGCCCGAAACCAGTCATCGCGATGGTCGCGGGCTTCGCCATTGGTGGAGGACATGTGCTGCACATGGTGTGCGACCTGACGATCGCAGCGGACAACGCGGTGTTCGGGCAGACGGGACCGAAGGTCGGATCGTTCGACGGCGGATTCGGCGCGTCGTACATGGCGCGGCTCATCGGGCAGAAGCGCGCGCGCGAGATGTGGTTCCTGTGCAGGCAGTACAGCGCGCAGGAGGCGCTGCAGATGGGGCTCGTCAACTGCGTGGTGCCGCTCGACCGCCTCGAAGCGGAGACCGTGCAATGGGCGCGCGAAATCCTCGCCAAGTCGCCGCTGGCGATCCGCTGCCTGATGGCCGCGCTCATCGCTGACTGCGACGGTCAGTCTGGCCTGCTGGAACTGGCGGGCAATGCCACGCTCCTTTATTACATGACTGAGGAAGGACAGGAAGGGCATCACGCCTATATGGAGCGGCGTCCGCCTGACTTCGGGAAGTTCACGCGCCGGCCGTAACGGCGCCGCATGCGTTCGACACTCTCCAACTGGATTGCCGCCACCCGTCCGAAGACACTCTCGGCCGCGATCACGCCCGTCGCGATGGGCTGTGCGCTCGCGCACGGCGCGCATGCGTTCGCCTGGCAGCCCGCGCTCGCAGCGCTTCTCGGAGCGCTCGCCGTGCAGATCGCGTGCAACTTCGCCAACGACTACTTCGACGGCGTGCAAGGCACCGACACCGCCGATCGGCTCGGCCCGCGGCGCGCGGTCGCAAGCGGACTCATCTCGCCGCAAGCCATGTGGCGCGCCACTTGGATCGTGCTCGCGGTCGTCGCACTGCCCGCATGCATCGTGCTGATGTCCAGCGGCGGCTGGATCTTCGCACCGCTCGGCGCGATCTCCGCGGCGCTCGCATTCGCCTACTCGGGCGGCCGATACGCGCTCTCGCGCACGGGACTCGGCGAACCGTTCGCGTTCCTCTTCTTCGGACCGATCGCCGTCGCCGCCACCACCGCCGCGCAGACGGGCAAGTGGACCGCCATCGCAGCGCTCGCGGGCTGCGCACCTGGACTGCTCGCGACCGCGCTCATCTGCGTCAACAACCTGCGCGACGAGGCAACCGATCGCAGCGCAGGTCGCCGCACGCTCGCCGTGCGCTTCGGGCCAGCCGCCATGCGCACCCTCTACGGCGCAGCGATCGCCGGCGTCGCAGCAGTCACGATCGCACTGGCACTGATGCAAGACCGCCGCTGGACGCTGCTTGCGCTCGCCGCACCAGCGCTCCTGCTGCCGAGCGCCTGGCGCATCGCGCGCGGCGCCGCGGGACGCCCGCTGAACCGCGAACTCGCTCTTACAGGCTTCGCACTGCTGCTGTATGGTGCGCTCTTCACGGCGGGATGGGTTGCATGAAGCTCGATCTGGCCTACTTCGAATTGCCCTTCCACAAGCCGTACCGCGTCGGCAGCGAACTCCTCCCATCGCGCCGCGGCGTCATGCTGCGCGTGAAGCGCGGACGCACCTACGGCTACGGCGAAGTCTCACCGCTCCCAGGCTTCCATCAGGAGTCGCTCGAAAACGCCGTCGAATCGCTCCGCGAATCCGTCGGCAACGACGCCACACCGATGTGGCCGAGCGCCGCCTTCGGACTCTCCTGCGCCGTCGAAACCGCCGCGCGCAATCCGCGCTTCGGGTTCGCCGACCCAACCCAATCCACCGACATCGGCGTGAACGCATTCTTCTCGGGCGGCGTTCGCGACGCCAAGGCCGCGCACGCGCAAGGCGCATTCAACGGCTTCAACACCATCAAGATCAAGATCGGACGCGGCAAGCCAGTCGACGACCTCCGCACCATCCACACCATCCTTGACCTCGTCGGTCCCGAAGTGCGCCTCCGCCTCGACGGCAATCGACTGCTCACGCTGCAAGCCGCCGAACGACTCCTCAGCCGCCTCGACGCCACGCGCATCGAATATGTCGAGGAAGCGCTCCGCGACGAGAAGGACCTCAGCGAACTCTCACGACGGGTCGGCATGTCGATGGCCATCGACGAAAGCGTTCATCTCGGGCTCGAAGCCGAAGAGATGGCCGGCGCGCCAGGCGTCGATGTCCAAGTCGTCAAGCCATCGCTCATCGGCGCGCTCGAAGAAGTCGAGGCGGTCGTCACGCAGGGCAAGATCAATGGCATGGAAACGGTCCTCTCGACCGCCGTCGATAGTTCCTACACCATCGCGCTCGTCGCTCGCATGGCGCGCGCGCTCGGCGCATCGGAGCGCGACCACGGACTCGGCACCGCGGTCCTGCTTGCGGCCGACACCATCCCGCCAACACCGATCATCAACGGCCGCATGGCGATCTCGCCCACGCTGCCAGTGCCGAAGATGGACTTCGTCGCCGTCGAGGACTTTCGGCTGCCGACCAACTGACATCCCCACGCCAGGGGCGGCGGCACGGACCTGCTGGGGCTCAGACAGCTCTCGCCTGCTCCACGGGGCTGGCGCCCCGCGTTCGCAGGCTCGAGAACTCGCCCAGCAGGATCGTGCCGCCGCCTCACACGGTTGGGGTGGCGGAGATTCTGGCCGACTGCGGTTGCCTTGCAAGGGCGTTGGGGTGCGTTGTCTTGTTGAGGTATCTGAAGAGGCGCTTCAGGAATCCGTGTGGGTCACTCTGCTGCCGCAGGCTGATCCGCGCCCTTCCATGCGGGCCGTTTGGCTCGATGACCGATCGGGACGCTGCTCCGGGTCAAAACTGTCCCGATTTGGGACACTTTTTGCCGCGAGCAAGGCAAATCGCGCGGGTTTCTCCCTGCCTCCTCAGCCCGCACGCGCGCCGCCGTTTTTGTGCTTGGGACCGCTTGGGCAGCGCGCTGCCCAAGCGGTCGAACAGCGCTCGAACACGGTCGAAGGCCGCTGCCAAAGCGGGTGGGTGAGTGGGGGTAACTTGCGTCCATGATCGAACGACCGGACTTCGCCAACCAGGTCGTGGCTGCGCTCGCGCGCGCATTTCCGGCGAACCGCCTGTTCGGCGTTTGGCTTTTCGGCAGCCGTTCTCGCGGCGAAGCAACCCCTCTCAGTGATGTGGATCTGGCGGTGCTTGCCGATGTGCGGCTCGATCCGCTGGCCGTCGGCCAGGCGGCTTCGGCACTCGAGGCAATCGCCGGCGCGCGCGTCGACTTTGTGGACCTGCGCGCCGCGTCAGGGCTGCTGCGCGTTCAAGCCACCCACGAAGGACGCCTGATCGCCGCGCCCGACCGCATGCAGGCCGAGCTCTTTGCCACCCACGCGCTGTCGGACTTCGCTGCCTTCGGGCCGAACCGACGCATGTGCACCGAGGCCATGCAGGAGAAGTTCCGTGGTCGATGATGTGCTGATGCAGAAGCTGGCGAGCATCGACCGCTGCGTGCGGCAGGTGCGTGAGTTCGTGGGCGGCGACCTCGACCGCCTGAAGCAGCAGCTGGTGCAGGACGCAGTGGTCCTGAACCTGCAGCGCGCGTGCGAGCAGGCGATCGACGCGGCGGCGAGGGTGGCGTCGATTCGACGGCTCGGCGTTCCGACCGACAGCGCCGAGGCGTTCACGCTGCTCGAGCGCGCGGGCGTGCTGACGCCGCCGACGGCCGCCCGCATGCGGGCGATGGTGGGGTTCCGCAATGTCGCGGTGCACCAGTATCAACTGCTCGATCAGGGCATCCTGCGGGCGGTGGTCGAACGGCACCTCGGGGACTTTGCGGATCTGTGCCGAGAGCTGTCGGGGGAATGAGCCGCGCTCAATTGTGTCGAGGGCACGCGGGACGCCCGTGTCGCGGAGTTGCCTAGTGGATTCAGGAACCGACGGTTCGCGCGCGTTTTCCCCATGCGCGATCGCCCCACGCCAGGGGCGGCGGCACGGACCTGCTGGGGCTCAGACAGCTCTCGCCTGCTCCACGGGGCTGGCGCCCCGCGTTCGCAGGCTCGAGAACTCGCCCAGCAGGATCGTGCCGCCGCCTCACACGGTTGGGGAGACGTGGATTTGGGCGAATCTGCCTGATTCCATTGGCGTGGTGGGCAAGGAGGGATATCTTGCAGAAAGTCGGGGTACCCCCAAATTTCCAGGAGTCCACACAATGCTGAAAGCCATCGCTGTCCGTATCGCCTGCCTCGTTCTCGCCATGCCCGCCGCTGCCCAGTGCCAAGGCGATATCAACGGCGACGGGAAGGTTGACGCCTTTGACCTAGCCGTCGTGCTCGCCAACTGGGGAACATGCCCCGCGACGATTGCCAGCGTCACACCGCTGACCGGCAGCTTGCTCGGAGGAACCACGATTTCCATTTCTGGTACCGGCCTGTCCACGACATCTGCGGTCATCGTTGGTGGCAACGCGTGCACGGGTGTTCAGGTGCTGTCGCCAACACTCGTGCGAGCGGTGACCCCAGCTGGTGCAGTTGGGCTTGCATCGGTTGCCGTCACAACGGCCACTGGCAGCGTGCTGGCGCCTCAGCCGTTCAACTATGTCCAGCAGTCGGTGACCTCCATCGTGCCCAGCACGGGCAGCTACACGGGAGGCACAGCCATCACCATCAGCGGCGCGTACCTCGCGGGCACGACGGCGGTGACCATCGGCGGAGTGCCCGCCACCAACCTTCAGGTGGTGGACGCATCCACCGTCACGGCGATCACGCCGCCAGGTTCGGTGGGCAGCGTGGATGTGGTGGTCACAGGCAGCAAGGGAACGGTCACGGCTGTGGGGGGCTTTACCTACTCTGCGATTCAAGTACCCGCCTGGGCGACGCTGATCGAGGCGCAGCCCGATCCAGCGGTCGTGTACGACGCGGCGCAGCGAGCGGCGATCATCGCGACGGGCCTTGCCTGGCG